>JACCDR010306831.1_pt1 | contig 16074 bp, 24 predicted proteins | sample 7446431 | NCBI WGS metagenome assembly JACCDR01 (sample SAMN15323443, study PRJNA562643) | freshwater metagenome | isolation source: river surface water | place: USA:Blue River Watershed | collected 2017-08-17 | reverse complement strand
GGCGATCGCGTGCGAAACTACGCCGCGGACACGGGCAACCCGGTGCTTACTGTCCATGGCCATATCGTCACAGCATTCCGTGGGCGTTCGCGGCGCCTCTGCTCTGCCGGGTCACCTCAGCCCGGTAAGACTTGATCGCCCCGCCGTGCGCCCAGCCGAGCGCCTCCTCGACGTCGTACACGTCGACGCCCGCCTCGAGCAGCTGCTGCACGCGGCCGCGGCGCAAGGAGTGGATGGTGTAGTCACGCCAGTTCTTCACCAGCTCCTTGCCGGACAGCTGCCATGCCGCCTTCGCGACCCACTTCACCGCCCGCGACAGGCCGGTCACGTCCGCCCGGTAGGCGAGCGCGTCGGGTTCCCCCCGCACGATCGTTCCGGACTTGTGCACCGGCCGGATCAGCGCGCCATGGAAAATCCCGGCGGCGTTGAGCTGCGCCACCCACCGTTCCACGGCGAGCACACCGTCGTACTGCGGGTGCTCGACGTCGTGGAAGATCGTCCGGAACTCTTCGTTCTTGCTGTCCCGTCGGCTGCTCTTGCTGCGGGCCAACGTCAGCTGAAGCCCACCAGGCGTGCCCGGCTGATCACCGACCGGCGGCGACGGCGGGAACCGCTCCATGTCGTTGAGCCGGTACCGGGCCAGATCCGACGCGCGGCCGCCGGTGTAGAACGTGCACAGCACCAAGGCCCGCAACATGTCGCGGCGCGCTGGCGCGAACCACACCGGCGCGTCGTCATCCTCCGGGTCTTCCGACAGCTTCCACCCGGGCGGCGCCACCTCACCCATGGCGTCCAGGGCATCGACCATCAGCCGCACATCATCCGGGAAGGCGCGCGGGGCCCGGGTGACCCGCCACCCCTCGTCCTTCATCTGCGTGATGTACCCGGCGATCGCGCTGGTGAGTTTCACCCCGCCCTCCCACGGCATGGGCGGCTCACCGATGCCGTGGAACCACTTCATCGCCGAGAACCAGATCCACACCGCCGACGGCGACGGCCGGTGCCCCGAGCACGGCTCACCGTTCTGCTGCTTCCTGCCGGTGCAGCCGACGTGCACGGGGAACGTCTCCCACCAGTCCAGCATCCGGATCATGCCGTTCTGCGGGGCCGGCATCACCGTGATTTTGTTCGCCTTCGCGAACCGCACCCACCAGCCGAACGCCTTCAGATACGCCCGGATGGTGTGCTCGGATTTGCCCCGCAGGATCAGCCGCCGCGCCGAGGGCGTCAGCCAGTTGTCGATGACGTCCTGCGGAGCGCCCGGCGGCGGCCCATCCCCCTGGTAGTGCGCCGGCAGATACGCGGCGCTCTCCGACACCAGCTCGCCGTCGACGACGTCGTCGCCACCGTCCGTGCCGCCGACCGGCGCCACCTCCACACCCGGCCCGTGCTCGATCTGCTGGTTCACCACGATCCGGCGCACCGCACCCCGGTCCAGGCCGTACTGGGCCGCCAGCTCGTCGTACGTCTTGCCCTGCTGCTTCCAGCCCCGGTAAATCAGCTCAGCGGTCTCGCGGTCGATCACGACGGCCCGCCGCGGCGCTCGTACGGCTCGAACGTGATCGGGTCATGGATCCACACACCCGGAACCCGCCAGGTGCCGTACAGGGCCGCTGCGACAGCCACGCCGACGTCGTCGAAGCGTGAGCCCTCCAGCCCGTTGGGCGCGGCCGCGAAGTACCAGGGCAGCCAGTTGCTCGGGTCGAGGTTCGTCCCGGCCGGGTCCTCGCGGCCGCGGGCAACCGAGACGGTGATCGCCTTCGCGTCGAAACGGATCTGTACGAGGCCGTGGTCGCCGTCGACGTCGAGGCCGATCCCGGCACCCGGCACCTGCACCGGCCGCACACGCGGGTCGTCCAACGGTACGCCCGCCTCAGAGAGCCACTGGCGGTCCGAGGGGTCCAGCTCCACCTCACTGCCCGCCCATCATCAAAGCGCCCGTCAGCATGTCCAGCGCGTCCTCCGAGGCCTGCCTCCGCTCCTCGACGCTCATCTCCACCGCGAGCTGGTACATCGGCCCGTGGTCGTCGGTGTCGACGCCGGCGCGCAGCATCGCCCGGAAGGACCGGCTGAGGGGGCTGCCGGCGTCGACGCCGGTCGTCATCACTCCCGGGAGACCACCGGCCAGGCCCATCACGGCGATCGCGGACAGCTCGACCAGGCGGGTCAACGTCAGCGGGTCGCCCTGCACGACCTCGAGCGCAGCGTTCTGGCACGGCACGCAGCCGTCGATCGCGGCGCCCGCGAGCGCGGCGAGGGCCTGGCCGTTGACGCGCTGGCCGACCGCTCCGAAGCGGTCACCCGCTTCGTCCGGCACGGCCATCCCGATGTGGTTGTGCTCTGTCACGACGTCGTCTCCTTCTTCTCTTCGACACCGGCGGCGGTGGGCAGGTCGTTGCCGAGCGCCAGCATCACCGTCGCGCCCCCTCACGCTCGGTGTGGGGTTTCGGGTCTCTCCTGAGTCCGAGTTTCCAAGTCGGATAAGGCAAGTTATCAGACTTGGGTCTCCGTTGGGGAGGGTGCTCACTCGTCGTGCGAATGTCCCTTGGGTCACGCTGCGCTACGCGCGTTACCGCCTCGTCGTGATTCAGACCGTCAGGGCTCCGATCAGGTGAGGCTGGACGCGGCCCACTTCTTGATCTTGCAGGCCGGGGATAGTCAAGATCAGGCCCCCGTCGACGCAGGAGATGACCATGGAATCGCCCGCCACCTACGAGACGATCAAGGGCTTCTCGGTCTACGACCGGGAGGCCACCCGCTGCGAACTCGACGACCGGCTCGGCCCCCGGGTCCGGACCGTCAACGGCCGCATCCAGCTGACCCGGCGAGCCCTCATGCTGCTGGAGGACGTGGCCGGCGTCTGGCCGCTACGCCAAGAGGGCGTGCTGCTGGCCTACCACGAGGAGCTCCACCAGATCGCGATCGCTCCGGCGCCCTCGTCGTGCCCACCGGAGAAGCGCCAGGAGCTGTTCCTGCGCGACGGCACGGAGCCGCTCGCGCGCCGCCCGGTGGCGAGGGGTGACTGGCCGGCCGTGGTGTTCGCGGAGCCGTTCTTGAAGTTGCATGGGCTGGACCTGTCGGACCCGGGTGGACGGCCGGCGCAGCTGCGGGACGGGATGCTGGTGGTCTCGGCGGCTGCCGTTTCTGTGGGCGCGTCAGCTGAGTTGAGGTGAGCGTGCGGGCGCCGGGGCCCTGGGCGAGGCGCGCGCCGGTCCGGCGATCGGCCCTGGGAGTCGATCATCTTGATTGGAGACGGTGTTCGATGGTGCCCGAAGAGAAGATCAAGCAGGCCTTGGACTACCTCGTGAACTCCAGTAACGAGGGCGACGTCATGCAATGCATGATCACTGTCTATTCGCCGATGTCCGGGGTCGGGCCGCTCGGTATCCCCGACGCCACCAAGCTCGAGACTGCTGTGTACGCGCTCGCCCCGGTCGCTCCGGTGGACGCGCTGGCATGGACCCAGCAGCAGATCCGGCAGGCGGGTTTCAGGCACCGGCTGAACGGCGAGCAGGTGCTGTTCGCGGCGATCAGCCAGGAGATGTACGAGGTGGCCGCGGAGGACTTCGATGACGAGGCGCGTCGGCTGCGGGCGGCCGGCCGGCTGCAGGATCATCCGCGCGTGACCGAGGTGAGCCTGGTGTACGGGGCGTGCGCGGATGGCCGCCGCTGGCGTACGCACCGGCATCTGACCGGACCGGAGCGCGGCGCCTCGCCGGTGGAGCTGCTGGAGGGTGGGTTCAGGCCGAATGAGGAGCGTGGTCGGGTGGAGAGGCTGGTGTGCCAGTTGGTGGGGCTGGAGGTGTAGGCCCGGAGGGCGGGGACGTGGAACGGCCCGGAGGTGATTACCTCCGGGCCGTTCGTTACTTGCTTCAGGCGCGCGGGGCGGTCCCGGCCGGGTCGGGTGTGGGTGTCGGCGTGAACGTGTCGTCACCATCGTCGCGGCGGCACCAGGGGCAGTAGAAGTGCAGCCGGGTGTGGATCCTGACGTCGCGGTCGTAGCGCAGGAACACCGCGGCGCCGAGGACCGCGGCGAGTGTCAGCAGGAAGTTGCTGAGCGTTTGCTGCATCCACGACAGGTCGCCGAGCACCGGCACGGCCATCGCGAAGAGGGCGCCGCCGTAGGCGATTCTGCGGGCCTCGGGTAGGTGGCAGCGGAACAGCGCGCGCCGGTGCTGTCGCACCTGGCCTTCGGGGTCGTCGAGGAGTTTGGCGTCGTACTCGCGCCAGCACATCTTCTTGCGGTGGATGTACGCGCCGAGGACCACCAGGAGGAGGCCGGTCAGCATGACCGGCAGGTGAATGGCCGGGTAGATGCCGAGGCTGCTGTCGCTGAACCACAGTCCGGAGATGGACCGGGCGACGGTCTCGGCGATCATGACGCCCGTGACGATGGGGGCGTAGTGGCCGAGCGCGATGAGCGCGCGCAGGGCGATGTTGTCGGGTGCGCCGTTGTAGTCGGCTGAGGCGGCGGTCAACGGGTTCCTCTCCGGAGCGGTCGGGGATTCAGCTCCTAAGATACTCCGGTTTGTCAAAAGGTTGTGCAGCCCGTTGGGTGGTTGTTGTGCCAGATGCTGTCCGCCCTCCGGGCGTGGGGTGAGGTGTTGGTTGTTCGAGCACCGGCGCGCGGCGGCGGCGGCCATCATCTACGGGGGCGTGCGCGAGCGGAAGGCTGGTGGCTGTGGTGGCGGAGATCGTCGAGTGGTCCACCCGGAAGACGACCCGGCTGATGTCCGGTGCCGGGCCGGGTGTCGAGCACGTCGAGGTGCGGGAGAAGGTGACGGTGCGGTCGGGCCGGTTCCCCGGGGCGATGGACGTGTCGGTGCTGCGGGCGATGGTGGCAGCTCTGGACGCGGCGAAGATCCCGGGGCGGGCGCTGGTTGAGGCGGCCATCGACGGCGGGCGGGTGGTGCAGCTGTCCGTCGAGCACGACTTGGAGGCGCCGCCGGTGGTGTCGGGTGACGGGGCGGAGCAGTTGCCGTGACCGCGGTGCCGGAGCTCGCCGGCGAGCGGGTGTGGCGGTTCTTCTACGGGCTGGAGCCGGTCGGCGACGGCGAGGGCTGGGCGCACCACGACGTGGCGGGTCTGCTGTGGGAGGAGGCCCGGGAGCGGGCGCTGGCGGTGCTGGACGGGTTCGAGCACGGCGGCTGTGGTGATTGCCGGGCGGCGGTGAACGTCGCCCGATCGCAGCTGAAGGCGGCAGTGCCGGGGTCGGTGGTTCGTGAGGTCGTCGACGGGGAGGACCTGCTGGTGCTGCTGGACGAAGAGCGCGTGGCCGGGCGTGGCTGACGCGGCCGGCGCATCCTGCGAACGGTGCGGGCAGCCGATCGCCGATGGCCAGTTGTGGCGGTACGTGCCGGTGTGGTCGCCGGCGGGCGGGGCGCTGGGGCGGGCCGCCCGCCGGCGGATGCATGTGGAGTGCATCGCGTTGATGACGGTGGGCCACGACTTCGGGGTGTGCTCGTGTACGGGCTGGGACACCTCGGCGTGGGAGTCGGCGCTGGAGCTGGTGAAGCGGATGCGTGACCGTCCTCGGTTCGCGCTGGGAGGAAAGATCGATGAGTGAGTCATGGTTGACGGCACGGCCCGGGGACGAGCCGGGCCGGATCACGGTGGCGCCGGAGGCGGTGGCGTACGCCGATCCGGAGGTGCTGCTGGCGGCGATCGAGCGGGCGTTGTCGTACGCCGTGCTGCCGGCGCGGTTCTTCGCGATGACCGGGCTGACGGCGCCGATGAGCCCGGCCGACCGGGATGCGCTGCTGCTGCGGTTCGCGGTGACGTGGCTGGTCAGTAACGGCCTGGTCGCGGTCGGCCCGCCGGAGGTGTTCAAGCGGTGGCTGTCGAATGAGCTGGCCGAGCCGTTCGCCCGGGATGTGATGCCGCGCGTGCGTGACGCTGTGGAGCACCTGGCCGGGGTGACCGCTGCGCTCGAGTGGGGGCCGACGACGTGCTGATCGACGCGGAGGCTCTGCAGGCGCAGGCGATTAAGGTCCCCACCTTGCAGAACCGGATCGAGTTGCGGCTCGGCGGGGAGCTGGTCGGCGACGCAGTCCTGGACGTGAATGGCGCCAGGATGTTGCTGCTGTCGGGCTCGGTGTACCGGCCGGCCACGGTGTCGGATGGGGATTACAGCGCGTTTGTCAAGGCGGTGATTGCGCGGCTGCATGATGAGGCGGTGCGGATGGCCGACGACGCGAACGCGTCATTGACGGTGCTGGAGGGGGCCGGGATGACGTTGGAGGAGCAGCTCGTCAAGCACGGCTTCAGCAAGCGCGGGCGGGTGTGGTGGCGGGAGGCGCCCGGTGACTCGTGACGTGGATTCGCCGCGGTGCTCGGAGTGCGGCGGGCGGTGCGGGCACGGGCCGGGCTGTGACATGGCGGCGCGCGGCGAGCCGGTCCGGGCCCGGTTGTGGCCGGGCTTGTTCGTGGTGCTCGAAGGCGGCGAGGGATCGGGCAAGAGTACGCAGGTGCCGCGACTGGCTGCGGCGCTGCGGGAGGCACCGTATCGCCGCGATGTCATGGAGACGAGGGAGCCGGGCGGGACGGGGACCGGTGCACGGATCCGGGAGATGGTGCTCGGCGAGGTCGGTTTGAGTGTGCGGGCGGAGGCGCTGCTGTTCGCGGCGGACCGGGCGCAGCACATGATGTCGGTGGTGCCGTTCCTCGAGCGGGGCTGGGTGGTGGTGTCCGACCGGCACGCCGGGTCGCAGATCGCTTACCAGGGGGCTGGGCGGGAGCTGGGCGAGGAGTGGATCCGGCGGTTGTCGTTGTGGGCGTCGTACGGGGTGGTGCCTGATGTGACGGTGCTGCTCGACGTGCCGGTGAAGGTCGGGTTGAAGCGGGCGCGCGGCCGCGGGGTGATGAGCCGGATCGACAAGTTGGATGCGGCATTCCACGAGCGGGTCCGGGAGTCGCTGCTGAGGCAGGCGCAGGCGCCCGGGTGGGTGGTGGTCCCCGGCACCGCGGGTGAGGATGAGGTGGCGGCGCTGGTGGAGGCGGCCGTCGCGGCGAGGCTGGAGGCGGTATGACGTTCGTGACGTTCGACCGGGAGAGCACCGCGGGTCAGGTGGAGCCGGCGCCGACGGTGCGGGTGGACGATGCGGGGCGGCTGGTGCTCAACAAGCCGGTCTGGGTGTTCCTGGCCAACCAGTACGGTCCCGGCTGGCGCCTCGAGGTTTCGCTGCTGTTCGACGAAGAGCAGCGGTGCGCGGGGATCCGGCCGCTGACGCAGGACGAGGCGAGGCAGACACCGATCGGGGCGTGCTGGCCGACGGATACGGCCAGGTCGTTGGAGTGGCCGCGGTTGGTGGCGGCGGAGAGTTTCGTGCGGCACTTCCAGATCCGGCCGGGGTTGTTTCCGGCTCTGCTGGTGCTGGGGCCGGGGCCGCGGATGGTGACGTTCGACGTCGGTCCGCCGTATCCCAGGCGTCGTCGGTGAGGAGTCGGGCCTCGGCGGCGGGTGGCGGGCTCGTGTTGCCGATCGGGTCACCGCCGCGGGTGACCTGCTTTCCCTCTGCCGGGTGACCGGTGGTGGCGCGGTGCCGGTGCTGGCCGGTAGCGTGCGGGGCAAGTCAGCCGCACCCAGGTTAGGCCCGTCGCATTTCCCGCACCTGCGGGAGTGATCCTGGCTGGCGAGCACACCCATCTGCACAGTGTCTGTCTTGCGCATACGCGACCGGCGTCCGAGCTTCACGGCTCGGGCGCCGGTCGCGTGTTTTTCCCCGTCGAGGCGGGGGTCAGTACAGGGGGGCGCGGGCGAGTCCGCTGCCCGGGTCGGCGCTCAGCCGGCCGACCTGTGTCGGGTCGGTGCCGTCGTCCTGGTTGGCTTCGAATATGACTTCGCCGCGGCCGCCGAACGGCTCGTGGCAGAAGCGGCACAGGTCCTCGTCGGGGAAGTGCCCGACGAGCTGGGCGGCCGACTCGAACCCTTTGGTGTTCCGGTTGACGCGTTTGCCGCACACCGTCCACGTCTCGCCGGTCATGGCCCGCATCATGGCGGCGGTTTCGTCGGTGTCGCCGCAGAGCTGCCGCAGGCGGGCCGCGGAGCGGTTGTCGTCGGTGGTGATGACGTGCACGCTGCGGCGGGTGCGCAGGAACCGGATCGCGTCGTGGTCGCCGGCGTCGTAGCGCAGGACCAGGTTCGCGGCGCGGCGGGCCCGGTCGCCGGTCTTGCCGGTTACTTCCTGGGGGCTGGGCCTGCGTAGTTCCCACCACTGGTGACCGGTCGGTCCGGTGCCGGTGGCACCGGTCGGTTTCCAGCCGTCCGGTTCGTGGAGGTGGATCGGCCGGCGGAACAGGTAGGTGATCGAGGGAAGGTCGGACTGGGCGACGGTCGCGTGGTGCCGGGCTCGGTACGCGTACTCGTACGCCTCGCCGCCGCGGTGCTCGCGGACCTCGTAGTTGCTGTGGCACTTCAGGACACCGCCGGTGACCCGGGCGGCGCACCAGGCGGCCAGGGATCCGCCGGTGTGCACGACGCTCCAGCGGGTGCCGGGCACGTCCAGTTCGTCGGGCCTGCTTTCGGCGTCGTCCCACATCGCTGCCACGAGGCGGGGGTCGCGGCGGATCGTGGTGAGCAGCCGGGTGTAGTCCGGGTCGCCGTGGACCAGTGTCGTCGTCTGGTAGTCGCGGGCTGTCACGATCTTCTCCCTCATCGCTTGTTGGTGCCCGCCCGGCGGGGAAATGCCGGGCGGGCACCAGGTTGAGCAGCACCCGGCCAGAGCCGGGCGGGGTCAGCTTTCGGCGGTGGCGAGGTCGGTCAGGCCCAGCTTGTGGCGGAACGCGGCGGGGTCGGTGATGCGGTCGACGATCCGGTCCGGGCCGGCCGGGGCGTCGGGAATGCGGAACTCCGCACGGGCCTGGTCGGTCATGTCGTTCCAGCCTTCGACGACCTCGTGCAGGTCGACGTTGCCGGTGTTCGGGTCGTAGTCGCCGGTGGCGCGGCAGACCATCAGGCCGAGGTCGTCGCCGGTGGCGTCTCGCATCGGCTCGCCGACGGCGAACAGGTCACCGCGGCGCAGCCGGTCGGTGGTGACCGGTTCGGTGGTGAAGGATCCGAACATCGTCTCGCTCGCGCGGGGGGTGGCGGGCAGGATCCGGACGACACCGTCGGGGCGGTGGCCGCGGCTGGCGCGCAGGGCGGGCACGAGCAGGAACGGGATGCCGAGTTCCAGTGCGGTGAGCTGGTCGTCGTTGAGCAGGACGGTGTAGACGCGGTGGTAGTCGGTGTCGGCGAGCGCGGCGAGGGCGGCCGCGAGGGCGGCGTCGCGGGAGTCGGTGTGGGCGATGACGGCGTGCATCCGGCCCATCTGGTACTGCAGTACCCGCTGGGCGCGCAACGCGTCGACGATGGCGGGCACGGGGATGCGGTGCTCACGGTTCGGGTTGACCCGGATCGGGTTGTTGTCGTGCTCGGCGATGTCCTCGAGGGCGAGCTTGTCGAGCAGGTTCCAGCGGTCGGTGACGACGTGGACGAGGTGGTCGGGGCCCCACGTGACGGTGCTGGTCAGCTTGTCGGTGTCGGCGGGGTCGGTCGGCGGCCAGATGTCGCCGGTGACCAGGTGCCGCAGCACGGTGCCGGCGGCCGGGTCGTAGTCCGCCAGTGCCCGGTAGAGCAGCGAGCGGGTTTCCTTGCCCTCGCCGGTGGAGTCGCCGCAGGTGAAGAGGTCACCGCGGCGCAGGGAGGCGACGTCGGAGGGCATGACGACGGCGCGGACCGGGCGGGCGGTGGCGTTCTGCTCGATCGGCACGCTGACGGCCGGCGAGCTGCTCGCGCGGATCTGCTGCTCGGCGGGCTGGTGGTTGTTGGCGGCGTCGAGGACGGCCAGCTGGAGCGGCCGGTAGGCGGCGCGCAGCTGCGCCTGGGTGACGTTGCTGTTGCGGCGGTTCGCGGCGCGGCCGACCTTCCGCTTGTCCCGTATGGTGTTCAGGTTTTCGGCGGTGAACAGGACGGTGTAGGTGGCCCGGCCGGTGGCGGCGAGTGCGGTGGCCTTGGCGAGGGCGGCTTCGCGGTCGCGGTCGTGGGCGATGACGAAGCTGAAGTCGCCGAGGTCGCTGGTGAAGACACGATGCTTGCGCAGGCCGTGCTCGATGATGCCGCCTGCGCTGATGTGCATCTTGCTGAATTCGGGTGTCGGCACGGTAGCTTGACTCCTTCAAGACGTGAAGCGTGACCCTGTCAAGCTACTCCGATATTCGTTAAAGCCACTACACGACGTCTTACGTTTTCCTCTATTTGGAGATGCGAGAGCGGCCCGTCAGCGTCAAAGCCGGGGGCCGCTCTCGCATTTCTGAGTGCGCAGGCAGGAGGTCAGGTGGCGCGGGCGCCCACCCCGGCCAGCGCGGCGGCGGCCGGGGTGGCAGCGAGAATGGCGCGGACTTCGGCACGGTTGTCGGCGCCGTCGGTCAGCAGGTCGAGGATCGCGTCGGCGAGGTCCAGGTAGTCGCCGCGGCACCGCGGCCAGGGGTGGGTGTCGTCGAACCGGAAAGCCAGGTACCCGACCTGATCGCGGAGGGGAATCGTCATGATCTATAGCGTCGCACGCCTATGTGGCGGGCACGCCGTACGGGTGGGCCGGCAGGACCATCCGGTAGCAGCGGGGCACCGCGGTGCGGCGGCGGGGCCGGCGGTGAACGATCCGGTTCACGGGGGCCTGGCGGCGTAGCTCCTTGCGCAGGTGCAGCACCCCGGCAAGCAAGTAGAAGGTGGACAACGGCAACAGGCCGTAGCCGCCCGTGCTGATGTAGAACCAGTACCACAAGGGCTGGATGGCGACGCTGATCGCCCAGCCGGGCACGGCGTTGGACCGCAGCGCTGCCAGGAGCTGGCCGGTCACGCCGAGAACGCCGATCGCGGTGGACAGGATGAAGGTGTCGTCGGTGAGGAAATCCATGCCTTCATCATGTCGGTTGTGTCGACTTTTCTGGGACGTCGAAATGTGCCTATCTACTGTCGCGGAGACGACATCAGGCCAGGCCAGAAGGGGTGTCCCGATCATGCGGGCACGGGCCGAGCAGCCGGTAGACACAGCGGGGTCCGCCACCGTCCGGATCGGGGTACGGCGGGGTTCTGCAGAACCGGGGCGGCCGCGGCCACCACAGCCCTCGGACGACCGGCCTCCGGCGTCGGCGCATCCGGTACCACCACCTCTCCGCCCGGGACGGGGCGGCCCGCGCTCCACTCGTTACGGCCCGGGCGAGGTGGGGGGTTTCTCGTCGGGCCGAGCGCGCGAAAGGGCCGCCCCGTCCGTATCGGAACGTCGCTCACGATCTCGACGCCTACGACGGTAGGGCGGCCCGGGCCGATCTGGGGTAACCAGCAGTTACGTCGTTGCGGAAGCGTAGATACCGACGCGCACGGCCAGCTCGTGCAGCTCGTCGGACGGGTGCGCGCCACCACGTACCAAGTGCCCGACGATCTCGACCGCGGTGGGCCGATTACGCAGGTCGCCGGGGGCGGCCCGATCGGCTTCCAGCAGTTGCAGGACTGCCGCGTCGAACTCCTCGGTGAGGACGTGCGCACGCCCCCAGTCCAGGTGCAGCCGGGCCTTGCGCTGCGGGGTGATCAGCCGGTTGACGTCCACGCGGCGAGCCAGTTGCGGAGCGAGGTCGGGGCTGCCGTCCTCGAGGGCGACCGCGACACCCCAGCAGCCGACGTTGGCGTCGGAGAACTCCATCCGCCAGGGGTTACCGACGACGCGGCGGGCGAGCGACGCGGCCACGGCGAGCCGGGCCTGCGGGTCCCCGCCGGGCTGGCCGGCCTCGGCCAGGGCGGCGTGCAACTGCAGCATCCCGAGCCAGGCCATGACGTCGTTGAGCATCTTCGCGGGCATCTTGGTCCGGGTCAGCCGGTCGAGCTCGTCGGCGCCCGCCGCGGCGATGCGTGCGGAAGTCCGGCGCCGGGTGGTGGCGAGTGCGCCCTGGGCGACGGCGAATTGGGCGGCCGCGATGCACACCGGGTCGCCGTGGGCCCGGGCGACGGTATCGGCGAGGTCGGCGAGGCGGATGCCCAGATCGACCCAGCCTGCGGGCTTGATGGCGAGGCTGGCGGTGACGAGTGCCTTGACGAGCAGCTCACCGGCGGCGCGGTCACCGCGGTCGAACCAGAGCCGGCGCAGGTCCGTGATCGCGGCGGGCAGGTGGGTGGCGAGGTCGGGCACGGAGCAGTTCATCCGGGCACTCATGGCACGGTCCACCATCAGGTCGAGCTCTTCGATGGTGCGCGGCGGGGCCGGCTCATCATCCTCCGGTTCCTCGATGGCGGCGCGGATCTGCGGCACGACCAACCAGGTTTGCATGTCGGCGGTGGTGGTGGGCCGGTACGGCTGGCCGGTGAGGTCGGTGGCGGAGACCCCGAGGGCGACGGCGAGGTCGTCGAGCAGGTCGCGTTTCGCGATGACGCGATGCCCGTTCTCGATCATGGAGATGTAGGCGCGGGTGATGGTGGCGCTGGATTCGCGGCCGGTGGACCGGCGCAGGTCGTTGATGCGGTCGGCGAGCCACTGCTGGGACTTACCGGCGACGCTGCGGAAGTGGGCGACGTTGAGTCCGATGCCGTCTGCTCTGGCCATCGTGGGCTGGCTCCTTCGGGGGGTGGGCAACGCAGAAAGGGGTCCCGATCATGTCGGTGTTGTCGGGTTCTTCCCACGGTACTCGCGCGGGCGGGGCGGGAGGATAACTGGCAGTTACGTTCCGGGTCGGTGGCGGCGCCACCGGGCGATGGTTTCCGGCGCGAACAGCGCCTCGGGGTTACGGCGGATCCGGACGGCCATCAGGCCGAAACCCACCAGCAGCGGGGGCAAGGCGAACAGCAGCCAGCCGGTCAGCTGCGACGCGTCCGGGTAGGCGATGCGGTACATGGCGTGGCCGGCGGCGCAGGCGACCCAGAACCCGACGGCGCGTTCGCCGTTACGGTCGGGCCGCCCGCGCCAGCGAAGCTTGTAGAGCAACGCGGAGATGATCAGAGCGGGTATCAGTTGCAGCGGCAGCGCGACGGCGAGCAGCCAGTCCATGGCGGGGCCTTCCGGTCAGAGTTCGGCGGGGATGACAGCGCCGACGAGGCGGCCGTTCGTAGCGGCCGACTCGAGCAGGACGGCGTTGCCGGTGGGGACGTCGGTCCACGGGATGCCGGAGGCGATGAGCAGCTGGCAGCGGGAGCGGTGGCGAACCACCAGCCGCCACCACGACTCGATGGCCGTCGGGTCGCTGGCCAGGGCCAAGGTGACCGGGCCGTCCGGAGTGGCGAGCTGGGCGTAGCTGCGCAGGCCGGGCAGGTGCAGCGTCCACGGCCGGGTGGCGTCGGGTAGGCCTGCCAGCTGCCCGGGGCTGCCGTCGGTCGGCGGCGGGGTGGTCATCGCGAACGGGGCGGACACGACGTGCAGCCCGGAGTCGGTGGCGAGCTGCGCGAGGCCGTCGGCGGTGACGAGGTCTGCCTGCGGGTCGAACGGCCAGCAGCGCACAGGCGATTGCAGGATCAGGCACGGCATGGTGCTGGTCGCGTGGTCGTCGCTGTGGTTGAGGCTGGTCAGCAGTGCCGTGTATACCGGAGACAGTTGCAGGGTCCGCAGCATCAGGGTTTCCTCGTCATCGGTCGGGAACGGGCAGAGGTTTCAGGCCATCACGGTCAGAAGTTCGGGGCGACCGATCGTGGAGAGTGCACCCTCAGCGAGTTCCTGAAGGCAGTCGTCGCAGTGCCCGGGGACCTCGTGGGGGCGGGCGCGGCGGACCCGCCAGTTGTGGTGCCCGGCCCGGTGCAGTCCGGCCAGTTGCTCGTCGATGGCCGCTTTCGTCGCGACGCGGGCGACGTGGCGGCACGTGGTGTGCACGAGCGCGTAGGCCTCCAGGTCGGCGAGGGCGGGCAGGTGGAACGTGACGGTGCGGGCGACCGGGTTGAGGTGCAGGCCGGGCCGGGCGTGTCCCACCGCGGTGCGCAGCGTCGCGCTGGTGCCGCCGTCGAACCGGCCGGGCTCCCAGTCGGTGATGATGGCGGTGCTGCGCTCGACGCCGAAGGTGTTGCGTTTCGTCATCAGCCCGTTGATGACCGCGCCGCGCTGACGTGCGGGGATGCCGTCGGGGACCTCGCCGGCGATGTGTTCGCGGATGGCTGCGGCGCGCAGCCGTTCCCAGCGGGCTTTCTGCTGGCGGTTCCAGCGGTCGGGCTGGCCGGTGAACGGGATGACGGCGCACAGTTTCAGACCGGCGTTGAGGGCGGCGTCGGCCCAGTCGGAGTCGAAGCCGAGCGCCAGTCCGGAGACGGCGTACCGGGTGCCTGCGTCGCGGAGCCACTGGCACGCTTTGTCGAGCTGGCTGGACCGCCAGGCGTGGTCACCGTTTCTGAGTTCGCGGTGGCCGGTGCCGAACACCACGTCGTAGCGGCCGGCCATCAGCGGGCGGTGTATCCGGACAGGCCGGCCGCAGCGGCGAGTTGACGCTTGCGGAGCTCAGCGGTTTCCAGAGCGGCGGCGTACTCGAGGCGGTAGCGGCGGGGGCCGACGCGGATCTCCGCGCTCAGCCAGAGGATCAATGCGGTCAACCCGTAGTAGGCGCGTTGCGCGTCGCCGGCGTTGATGGCCTGGGCGATGCGCTTGTTCGCCAGGCGCATCGTGCGGCGGTCGACGACAACGATCGGCGCGGTGGGGCCTTCCAGGACGTGCCGACACCAGAAGAAGAACAGCAGGAAGACGACCAGGGCCACTCCGATGACGATCAGTGCCCGGGTCGGCGGGGTCACCGGGAACCGCCGCGGCTGAACGCGGAACGGCCGGCGATCAGGGCACCGCCGAGCAGGAGGCCGCCGATGACGCCGACCACTTGCGAGTTCCAGTTGGTGAAGTAGTGGGAGAGCGCGACGAGGAAGAGGTACATCAGCAGGAACAGGCCGCACAGCGCGGCGAAGCCGCGGCGGGTGCGTCGGCCGGGTTTCATCACGAGAGTTTCACCTTTCTTGGGTTACTTCCCCCGCCAAGTTACACCGAGAAGCCGTAAACATGCTACAGCGTGCCTAGGTAGTTCCGAAGTTGATAGAGCGAACGGCGCGCGGGGCGGAGCCGGTATTCCGAGAAACACCCACGTGAGTGGTCGATACGGCCGTATGATGGGAGTGGCCCCGATCCGTCTTCGGTTGAGCCGGCGCCGCGTCTCCCCGCAGCGTGGTGAAGGAGCGGGCCGTTCGTCCCTGGCGACCCGCTCCCCCACCCCACCAGATACTTTCCAGGGCTTCCACTATGTCGATCTATGGGTTACTCTCTGCGTGAGTCCAAGTAGGAGACTGCTGGAACTCGATGTCAGACGTCGGCCACCAGGGCTCACCCCGGTGGCCGACGTCATTCTCAGTGGGCCCGCTGCCGGGCCGGCGCCGTCCCCGTCGTACGCCGGACCGGTTGCCGCGCGCTGGCGGCCGGTAAGTTGTTACGCGGCCGGGGCGGGTCCGGTCGTCTCTCGACCGGCTTCAGCCCCGCCACCTGAACGAAGATCGACCTCCGTAAGACGGCGTCACCTGCACTGTTCAGCTCGTACCCGTCCAGCCACACCCATCCGTAATAGGTGGGCCAGTCGTGCACGCGGATCACCCGGAACAGCATCGGGCTGAGGAACTGTACTGAGGCTGCCTTCGTCACCTGGATGACGTCGCCGCTACGCGGCAACACCGTCGGCGGCGGCCATGGGTTGGGTGCCTGTCCTCCCATCGCTGACACTTCCCCTGGCGGGCGCGGGGCGAGCGGTCCCGGAGCCGATGACGCCCGCCAGTCTCGGCATCGGTCCCGGGAAATCAGGCTGCAACTTGCAGCTTCAATCGATCAGCGTGCCGGATGTCCCCCGTGGGCCGCCATCCACCGATCCGGTAATGCATGTCGGTTACGACGGGTTTGCAGCCAGACCGTAGGCATCCGGCCGCGGCTGCGACAACGGTGCTATCGCCCTGTGCACAACCGGGCCCGGCTCGATCGTGGCGGCGGCGTCAGAGGATGACACCGCGGCGATGACGGTGGCGTTCACCGCGGCCGCCAAGTGCTCGGGGAACTCACGGGCGGGGACGCCCCCGCGCCACACCCGCACATCGTTACCGGGCCGCGCCGG
>JACCDR011664740.1_pt1 | contig 16075 bp, 12 predicted proteins | sample 7446431 | NCBI WGS metagenome assembly JACCDR01 (sample SAMN15323443, study PRJNA562643) | freshwater metagenome | isolation source: river surface water | place: USA:Blue River Watershed | collected 2017-08-17 | reverse complement strand
CCAGGAGTATAGACACCACTGACGACCTTGTTAAGGAACGGGAGACGATCATCTTTGTTGTATTCGGCGATGAGACTAGTATTGTCGCCGTCCGCCATCACCTCGGGGTCATACGATGGAAAACTCGTCATCGCTATAATCTCTCCGGTATGAACGTCCATGATTGCCGCAGCCCCACTACGGAAACCAGCCTCAGCACTAGAGGTCGAAATAATCTGGTACATCGCTTCAGAAAGCGCTGCGTCAACCGATAGGTGGAGTTCCCCACCTGGTTTTGGTGCCTTAAGCGCATGCTCGCCAACTACTGTACCAAGGGCATCCATCTCAACTATCTGTTCACCATTCTCACCATGGAGATACGTATCAAATGCACTCTCTACCCCCGTGCGTCCAACGTATTCCGTACGGAAATAAAATCCTTGCCGGTCTTTTTGTGGGTAACTGACATATCCGATAAACTGCCCCAGACCAAGTCGGTCAGTGTATGCACGCACCGGAAAATTGTATTGTCCGGTATAGTCTGGTTCATTCCAAATCACCATCTCACCCTGCCTGTCATACACAACACCACGCTCAGCAATGATGACACTACGATTGACACTATTGTTGTCACTCACCTGACGATACCGTGCACCTTCGACAACCTGTAGGTTAAATATTTGCCATAAGAAAAAGAATGCTGCTACCAAAAATAACCCACCGATGAGGTAAATATTGCGGTCGCGAATCGGTAGCTCTCGACGACCCTCCATCCGTCCAGTGTTAAAGGACGGAAGGTTCGACACATCGAGTAATATTTCATCAAATTCTACCGGGACACGTGATTGGTAGCGACGAAACCACATGTCCTTAGTGTACCAAAATCACGCTCTTGGTGCGACTATAGCTCTTTGCGCATGTACGGCCGGAGCGCCATACCAAGGAATAACAACACGACACTACCGGCGGTATACCATAGTTGTAGTCCCATCGGTGAAAAGTAGACATCAATACAAAAGGCAAAAACAATACACTCATACGGATTGTAGAAACGCAGTGCGAGCAAATAGGCAAAAGCAGCCGCCAACCACCAGCCACCGAGCGCTAGGGTCGCGATAAGTATAAAAAGAAGTGTTCTGTAAAAAGCGTATCGGAGCATAGTAAGTTACTGACCGGTTGAGGTACTCGTGGTAGTCGTAGCGGTACTGGTAGCAGTAGAGGTACCCGCTGGTGTGACCAGGACTCCGGGCGGTAGTTCAACCATAAACAATTCTGCTTTGATATCACGTACCAGTGACTCAGCTTCTTCGTAGGAATGCGGGACGATAGCCTCACGCCCAATCGAAACGTATTGCACACTCTGTAAGTTTGATTCCATCGGGACATACCCATACTGCTCAGGCTGAGTCGGTGATGTCACTACTTCTGCTACCCGACCATATACGCCGGCATCAATCGCAGGCAATACGACGACGTCTCCAACGGACAGTGGTACGCCCTGCGGCACTTCAACACGAACAATTCCCCCACCCTGTCCAACCGCATAGGTATAAATGTTTGGACCAATGATATACGCCATTGAACGCATATTGGCCGTAGAGATCAGCGTGACAAGAGACGACGACTTGTAGACGCGAGAAACATACCCGATGATCTGATCACGTCCGACAAATACTGGAGCGGACTCTACCACGCCGTGATCCTGTCCCCGGTCGAGCATCACCACATCATAGGGTAACTGTGGCGGTCGCCCAACCACGCGAGCAATCACACGCTCATCTGGTACCGCATCACACAAGAGCCGAAACTGCTCGTTCTCTGTTGTGAGACGAGTGAGTGTGTTCTCAGTACCGCCAGTGGTTGCGAGAGACTGCTTGAGGTCAGTTATCTCGGTGATGAGTGAATGACGGTCTCGCAAGTACTGTGGCAAAGAATCACTCGACTCGAGCACCCATGACCGCACCGCATCAACTGGTGACATCACAATCGCCACCACACCGGTGACTAGTCGAGGCACCACAAACCACAGCGCTATTGCCGCGATGGTACAGAGCAATATATTCCTTGCCTGTTTAGGTAAGGAGAGTCGGCGAGAGTTCCCCCTCTTTGTCGATAAGTAATTCTTCATATTGCTCTAGGTTCTCTATGACTATACCAGCTCCACGGATGACAGCCTTCAGTGGGTCGGGGACGATTATGACAGGCACCTCAAGCACTTCCTCAAGAAGTGACTTCAGTCCGGGAATAAGTGCTCCACCGCCAGAGACATGGATACCACGTTGCATGACATCCGCCATGACCTCTGGGGGCGTTTGTTCAAGTACTACACGCACAGCCTCAACTATGCTATCAACCTGTGACGCAATAGCGTCGCGCACATCACTGTCTGTGATAACCACTTCACGGGGAAGACCAGTGATGACATCTCGACCACGAATCACATGCTCTTTACCGCCTTCTGGCGCCTCAATAGAGGCAAGCAGAATCTTCACATCCTCAGCGGTCTTTTCTCCTACGTACACCTTAAATTGGTCTCGAACGTAGGTCACGATAGCATTTGTCAGATGGTCTCCAGCTACTCGCAGGTTTTTGGCAACAACGATACCGTTGATGGAAATCACCGCGATATCAGTAGTACCACCACCTATATCAATGATCATGCTTCCTACCGCTTTTCCAATCGGAAGCTTTGCCCCGATGGCTGCTGCCATTGGTTCCTCGATGAGGAATACTTCGCGCGCACCCGCATTGCGCGCAGCGTCACGCGCAGCACGCATCTCGACGTTCGTGATACCAGATGGCACACCAACCAGCACCCGCGGGGCGATAAGCGTACGCATCTCACTCCGCACTTTACTGATGAGGTAGGACAACATTTCTTCTGTCACTTCGAAGTCTGAAATCACACCATCAACAAGTGGTCGTACCACCTCAATATGACTCGGGGTACGACCCTGCATGGCCCGAGCTTCATTCCCCACCGCAACCAGCTGACCAGTCTTTTTATTGATAGCCACAATAGTCGGCTCATTGAGCACAATACCCTTACCCTTCACATACATGAGGGTATTGGCAGTACCAAGATCAATCCCAATGTCAGTTGAGAAGGATCCAAGAACTTTCTGAATAAGGCGCGACAGACTCATCATAAACTAGGCAATAGTTAGACCAAGGAGATCAAAAAGACCTGCCTCAGAAACCTTGTGAGTTTCGCCAGTGGCACGTACAACTACTTCGTACTGACCTTCGGCCTTACCCTTCTTACTAACGATAACTCGGTACGGGAGACCAATAAGGTCACTGTCGGCAAACTTCTCTCCAGCTCGTGCATCGCGGTCATCGTAGAGCACTTCAACTCCAGCAGCTTTGAGGTTTGCGTAAAGACCATCAGCCCAATCGCGGATCTCGGCTTCTTCGGTATTGAGAGATACGAGGTGAACTCTGAATGGTGCAATACTTTCTGGCCAGACAATACCTTTGTCGTCATGATGGACTTCGACCACCGTTGCGAGCGTACGGCCGACCCCGATACCATAACAACCCATGTAGTACGGCACGGGTGCTCCAGATTCATCCATAAAGGTCGCATTATTCAGTTTGTTCGTATAGTGAGTGCCCAGCTGGAAGATATTCCCGACCTCTACTCCGCGACGCTCAAATAGCTCCTGCCCCTCTTTAGTGAAGTGACCTGGTTGAGCCAAAGCTACATCAGCTTCGATGCTGTGTTTGAAATCTCGTCCATAGTTAACATCTGTCGTGTCAGTAGTATCAGTTTTTTGACCACCGATAAAATTTCGCACTGAGTACAGTGAAAGATCAGCCACATACGTCGCCTGATGACCCCAGGAGTGTACATAGCCCGATTGAGTACCGAGCTTCGCAAGATCCTCATCGGTAGCATCTTCAAGTAGCTCAATCGCCCCCATTAGCTTTTCCAGTTTGGTTTTGTTTACATCGAGATCACCACGGATTGTGACAATGATGATCTCTCCGGTATCGCTGCGCCGATAGACGACATTTTTGAGATACTGCCACAGCGGTGCGCCATGATGCTTTACATTGTCAGCCATCGTCTTGACCCAGGCAGGCTGTTCAATTTCCTTCATTTCGCGGATCTCTTCATCTCCATTCATAGGAGGCAAAGCAATCTCAGCCACATCTTCGTGAGCCATATACAAACCATCAGCTGTGACTAGATAGCGACTTTCACCAGCCTCACAATCAACAATGTACTCGTGACAGTACTCACCACCGATGTAGCCGTTATCTGCAAGGACCTTGTTTGCCTCGAGTCCCATCCGCTTAAAACTACTGTAGTAGGCGTCGGACATATCAGTGTACGTCTGCTTGAATGCTTCAGCACTACGGTCAAAGCTATATGCGTCTTTCATCACAAATTCACGGACCCGCAAGAGTCCACCTCGAGCTCGTAGTTCGTCACGAAACTTCGTACTGAATTGATAAATATTAAATGGAAGGTCTTTGTATGAGAGCTGGAACTTACGAACAACATCGACAAACATTTCTTCGGCGGTGCCACCAAGAGCGAATTTTGACCCACGCCGATCTTCCACAAGCATCAGTCCGAAGTTGCCAGCATTATCACGATTTGTCTCCTGCCAGAGTTCAAGCGGGTGGAGAGTTGGGGAGATCATCTCTTGGGCGCCCTTCTTGTTCATTTCATCACGAATGATATCGGTGATTTTGTAGAATACTTTCATACCGAGCGGCAAGAGGAAGTAGCGACCGGCAACAGACTCACGAATGAAGCCGCCTTTGACGAGAAGTCGATGACTAGCGAGTGTGGCATCACCTCGCTCTTCTTTTTCAGTCTTCCCAAATAGCTTTGATTGGCGCATAAAAATCCCCTATTACCTCCGAATAAGTACCCAAAGTGTACCACACAGCTGATTATTGACCAAAAGCAGCAAAATCGCGCGCATTGCTTTTGTACGAAATATATGTTCATATTGTGCCGAAGCTCAATGTGAGCTGTCATTTTGCAACCTCAGGGAGTATCACATGTATCGACTCACCAGCCTTGTCCTGGTCTGTCTCTTCGCCAACGCTCCTATCGCTGTCGCGGAAGAAGCAATACCTACCCATGAAAATCTGATTGACTTCATGGACAGGTCGGAGGCTTTGCTCGACAGAGCAAAAGACATTGACCAAACCCTCGGCCTGCTTGCCACTGATTCGCCGACCACCACATCGTTGCACAGCGAAAAGACTGAGTTGTTGCAAGAGGCGCAAACATTAGTGGATTCCGTTGATGAGCTACTCAAACAAGAAGACATGACGGTACGCGACTGGGCACTGCAATGCAATGATGTCGACAATTGCTTTGACACCTGGAGCAAAACCCAGGACTATTCACTGTTGAAGTATGGGGTGTATGTCAACAAAGCTAATCTCGAAGACTACATCCTGAACGACGTGGTGACGGAGCACATGTACGCAGTGTGGAAGAAACAACCCTGAACCTGGTTCGGGGGCACCATCAAAAAGCCCCCACCGCCCAACCGAAAACTCGGTTGGGTTTTCGTTATTTGTGGCTACGTTAGAATAATTTCAAGATGTCGTTGTAGGTGACAACAACCATGAGGAGCATGAGAAGTGCAAAGCCAATGAAGTTGAGTCGACCGGCCCAGACATGTGGTATTTGTCGACGGGTGATTGCCTCTATCGCCACAAAGATAAGTCGTCCGCCATCAAGCGCGGGTACGGGAAGGAGGTTAATGACTGCGAGGTTCAGTGAAATAACCGCAGTGAAAAATAGCAGTGACGTAAACCCAAACGAGGCTGCTGTACCGACGTGTTCAACAATACCAACAGGACCCGCTACCTGGGAGAAGTCTGCTGTACCTTGGACAGCTTTACTGAGGAGACTACCGAGACCAACGGTAATGGCTTTGAGCATGCCCACTGTCTGGTAACCCGCTTCTTTCACTGCCGCCACGAGTCCATACGAACGGGTTTCGATGAGCGCGGTTTCAAGTCCTAAAATAGCTTTTTCGGGATCTGCAGTGACGAATCCCTTGGCAGGAGTGAGCGTCACCATCGTCTCTTCCCCATCAATCGGGACATAGGTAAGATCAATCGGCGTGGTGGCATCAAGAGCAACAAAGGCACTGAGGTTACTCGGAGTGAGTGACGCGAGACTGACGTCACCACGGCGAACTGCCACAATCTCACTTTGTGTTGGGATAACACTGGCTGGACTACCCGAGAGTGTTTCCATAACGCGGAAAGTCGCGGCCTCTGTTGCCGAAGCTTCGTCTACCTGAGTAGGTGTGCCGATGAGAAGGATAAACACCAGAAGAACAAAAGCCAGTAAAACGTTCATAGTCACGCCTGCGATGAGGACTATTGCCTGCGCCCATTTCGGCCTGGCACTAAATGTGCGGAGCTTGTCTGCTTCTGATAGCACTTCCCCATCTTCGTCACCGTTTTCACCGAGAATTTTTACATACCCTCCAATCGGCAGTGCATTGAGCGAATACGTTGTCTCACCACGACGCCAAGAAAACAGTCGTGGCGGAAAGCCAATAGCAAAATCATCTACCCGCATTCCGGTTAGCTTGGCAGTAATATAGTGTCCCCATTCATGCACGAGGATAAGTACAAATAAAACGGCGAGAAAAATGAGAACAGACATGGCAAATGGTTAGCGAGCGATTTCACCCTCCTTGGCAGCAAAGTGAGCTTCAAGCAGGCGATTGGTAGCGTCAACGACTTTTTGCACCGCTTCTTTCTGTGTGAACTTGTCATCCTGACTAATGTCACCAGCTTTTTCAGCCGCATCAATCGCTTTCATCGCTTCGTCACGGACAGCCTTCACCGAGACACGAGCATCTTCAAGCTTACTCTTCGCAAGCTTCACAAGCTGTGCTCGACGTTCACCAGTCAGTTCTGGGAAAATAACCCGTACACCTGCACTGTCTGACATGACCGACAAACCAAGATCCGCATCGGTAATCGCCTTCTCTACGGCTTTGACCTGACTACTGTCCCACGGTGCGATACGAAGCGTACGTGCGTCTTCAATACCAACGGAACCAACCTGGTTGAGTGGCAAAAATGAGCCATAGCTCTCGACTCGGATACCATCAAGCAAAGCCGGGGTAGCCTGCCCAGTTCTAATTCCGGAGAATTCCTTCTCTAGCCATTCAACAACTTCTTTGAAACGTGTTTCTAATGCAGCGTCCATATATCACAATTCACTATAAATATGCGTGAGTATACCACATTAAACACCGTCCGTAACAGGCAGAGCAAAGGCGAGATTTTCCCAAACCATCTTCTTTGAAGCACCGCGGAGGCGTAGGTACAGTAGAGCTTGCTCTACTGCTTTCTGTTGACCAAGCGCGAGACTGGACCGATTGGAAGCAGTGTAGGAAATCAGACTCGACGTCAACGTATCAAAAGGATTTGTATCTTTGCTCTTCGCGAGCAGTGCAATCTGGGCTAGACGTTCTGGGATACTGGCGGCAATCCACTTCTCAAAGACTGCATCAATGACTCCTTCTTCGGAATCAGTAATCACCGACAACCGAGACAAAATGGTTGGTAATAAACCACCGCTCGTTGGCAATATAAATATAAAACGAGTTGTCGCAGGTGGCTCTTCAAGAATTTTTAAGAGAGCGTGTTGCGCTTCAATCGCTATAGCACCAGCGACAATCAAAAGACACCGCGACGACGCCTCTCCAGCGCTCTGATACGCTAACAAAATAAGGCGTCTGACGTCACCTATACTCAAGGTGTCAGTTGTCTGCTCTACAACCTCAGTATCTACAAGTGCGGCTTTGATATCCGCTACTACTTCTGTCGGTTTTTTCGTGACGTACAGAATCGCGTGATGCTCTGGCATGCAAGCATTATGCCGTACGGCGGCGGTTTTGGGAATCGAGGATATGACGAATCACACGACGCAGGTAGTGTTCAAAGATTTCATCCTGCTCAAAGATAATCCCCTGCTCGTAGCGCCAGCCATTCATATAATCAGTAATACTCTGACGGATTTCAGGTGTCGCCCCTTCAAAACGACCAGCGAGAATAAGCGGGATTGGTACTTCTGCAAGCTTCAAAAACAGTGGGTGCTGCCGAGCCTTTGGACCCGTACCAAATACGCCACTCTTACGGAAAATGCTCCATTCACCGAGGAGCTGCTCGAGACCAAGATCAACATCAGGATCAAGAAGTGGATCGGTTATACCAGATCTGGCCTTTAGTTCTTGGGCTGTCGGCAAATCTGTTGGCTTGCGTAGTGGTTCGGCTTGGGAGATTGGTTTTATGTTCTTGAATCGTGAGGATGCTATCTCTATCGGAGAAATTTGAACCGTATCACCACTTGCTATTGCCACTGGTGTCGCAGCCTCAAAACCAGATGTCTCTACGACCGGTGACGCATGTGGTGCAACTGGTTCTGGTACCACTGGTGTTGGTTCAACCACTACTGCAACGGCCGGCTCAATTGTTTCAACCGTAGCGACAGAAGGAATTATTGGCGTAATTCTCGGAGGCACTGGTGAAGCAGGCACGGCTGCTACCGGGACTGGAACTACTGGTACCGGGACTTCGGCTACTGTTGCCTTAGTTGGAACCGAAGTTGAGGTTGTATTCAACACTGTCTCAACTCTTGCGACCACCGATTCTAGTCGCTGCATCGCACTGTCCGCATCACCATTTCCAGCCACTGCTTTCATCGCTTCAAGCAGAGTCGTCATATACGCTCGACCAACTTCATTATCAATATCTACCAAATTGACTGGATTTCCTACCTTGGTATTGATGAGATTTTTAATTTCTGCAATACGCGCACGCTGTCCATCGGTCTTAGAAACAGGTGCTGCAGCAACTTCATCTTCTACCACTACCGCAGCTGGCGCCGGTGCAGCAACAGCTTCATCAACCACAGGCACTGGTGCTGGTGCTGGTACATCTGCAACAATTGGTGTCTCGTCAACAACTTCTTCCAGGACTATAGGCGCATCCTCAACCGGTAGAGTGATTGGTGCTACTGAGACAAAATCTGGCACAGCTGGTGTCGGCATAGTCGGCTCTGATGGAAGTACTGGTGCAGGTGCATTCCCCGGTTCGGTGAATGCTGCCGGTACGACTGCAGGTACAGTAAACACTGGCACGAGACGATTTTTTGCAAAACCTTTTGTCGGTACAGCTACTGGTGCTACTGAAGTTGATACTTCTGACTCTACCGCAGGTTCACTTGGGGCAACAGTAACTGGTTCTGGTTCCGGTTCTGGCGCTGGCGCTGGCACAGATACTGACACGACAATTTCTTCATTCGCAGCAGGAGCAACCTCTGGAACGCGGGTGGTCGGCGTAGTAGCGACAAGGAGGCGCTGCAACTGCTCCTCTAACGATGTGCGTAGTGTTGGATCTCCACCTCGCACACTGTAGGCAAAAATAAGATCACGAAGTTCACGCTTTTCTTCACGCGAAAGAACCGCATCACGCACAAGCGCAAGAGCTGCTGCCACACCTTCTTGGGTAAGAAGGTTCACAGGAAAAGACGAGCCGGAAGAACGCACATCAGGGACCATATCACCTATCATAGTATCACCTCCTACAAACAGAAACGTCACTTATCGTGACGTTTCTGTGAATTACTTTATCTCTAAAAATATTTTAATGATCTGCGTCAAATTTTTCCATCGCTTCAGCAAACTGTGTACCAAATGCGGGATGCTGCTGAAGCAATTCAGCAAAAAGATTTTCATCATTACTGTGTGCATCTAGCCACTCAAGGAAGTCTGCCGCTGCCTCGATGCTCAACGTAGAAACATACGCATCGAGCGTTTTTGAAAACAACTGCTCAGCCGCTTTTTCGATTTCTGGTGAAACTGGTGGCATACTATTTTTTGTAATGAAGTTGTAAGTAGACAGCTTTTAAGACATCAACCACTGGAATAGCCGAAGCGAATGCACCTTCTCGAGAAAGAGCTCGACCATCAACCAACACCTGATTATCCCTCGCGGCGACAATGACCTGTTTGTAGAGCTCACCAAAATCTTTTGGAGAGATCCCAAACGAACGACAGGCTTCGATATATTCATTGCCTTGGAGTACTGCGATAGTGGTCATATCACCAACTGTGATATCACGAAGAAGTTTCAGCATCTTACTCTCACCCCAAGCATCCTGCCAGGCCGTCTGACCAGCCTCTGTCATAATGCTACGGTTGAGGAACTGATCAACCTCTATGAGGAGCTCTGCTTCGGTACCCTCATAACCAATCATATCTTCGGTCTTTTCTACCAGCGGTGTGTCGGCGGTCTCACCTTGTGCCGAGACTGGTTCATACGACACTGACGTATCCGGTGTCGTAGCTCGAAGCAAATTTTCAGATGAACTATGGGCTTCGCGTACTGGTTTAGCCTGTTCATTCACCAGGCGTAGCGGCTCTGTATAGTTGATACTGTCACCAATAAAGTACATATCCGGACCTTCATCGAGACCCATACTACGCTGCAGTTCGCGGTCGGTGCGGATTTTTTGGTATACCTCCATGGCAATAGCTGTTCTTTCTGCCTCGGGTAGATCAGCTATAAGCTGGCTTGCTTTTGCCAAAAAGGCCGTCTCAACCCGATATCCCTGAGTGATAGCATCCACCATCGGTACGTTTGATTCTCCCTCGCCAAAAGTAAGGGTAGGTTCCTTGATTGTTTCTGCCACCGGTGGCACGACCATCTCTGCATCCTTCTCGTTTAACGTATCGATAACTTCATCGGTTGATGAATCTAGTACGACAATTTCTGGTACAGACACACTTTCATCGAGCTGGCTTGGTAAGATAGTGTCGTTCAATTCAAGAGAGGCAATTGGCATCAGGCCTTCTGGCATAGTCTCTGTTATGACAACTTTTTCTTCTTCGGCTGGCTGTAGGACCTTAGGGGTCTTTTGCTCTTCTACGACTAATGATTCAGGTTCTGGCTCCGGCTGCACCGTTGCATCCGACTGCTCGATAACAACAGGAGCAATAGTTTCTGCAACTGATGGGACGTCCGCTTCTGTTACCCAAGCCGCTTGTTTAGGGATGGGTGTATAAATATCACTCAAAGCAACTCCTGATGTTGCCGCTGCAGAGGTTTCCTCATTTTTGTCGGCATTATTTACCAGTACAAAACCTGCCAGCACGACACTTTTTACCGCCTGCCAGGCAATACGTTTGACCCTACCCCAGCGCTCCGCATCAAGTACTGGTTGTTCTGTCACCTCGTGGCGTTCTTCTACTGATGACGGGGCCCGAGACGGAAAATCAATCACGTTGCTTTTTGGTGCTGTTGCCACTACCAGTGATACATCCCCTGCTGGCTCTGCTGACACTTCTCTATGGACAGGTACATCAGGGGCCATTGGCTCACGCAAAACTGTTGGTGCTACTTGTGCCGCTACCGGCAACGTAACTGTCTCTACTCTAGGTGTAGCGTATTGTACGGTATCAAGAAGCTTCGTGAGGAGATGGACACGAGTATCGATTTTGGCTTCAATCGAGGAACGAGCCGCTTCGTCTTCAGTAGTTTCTAGCTGCGCTATAAGCTCGTCCCATTTTTTGTAATGTAAGTGAATCTGTCCAAGAGCTTGGAGTCCGGCCTTTTGTTCAGTCGTGAGGAGACTTTCACCAGTGTGTCGATCAATCTTTCCACGAAGCGGTTCTAGTCTGGCTTTGGCGTCTGCGAGAACAGTTTCCTTGCGACGGCGGAGTGCTACGACATCTGCGCCAAGATTAGCTTCTGGGTCCAGAATCGGATTTTCGATAGTGTTGAGTGTGTTGGCATAGATTCCTAAATGAGTAGCTATCACTTGTGGATCACTTTCTTTGGAGAATTTTGTTGAGAGGTTATTCAAAAAAATCGTCATCGCATCGAGTGGACCGCGATAGTGTGCTGCTTGACTGGTGCTATCAGCATCTGCAACAGCCTGAAGCTTATGTACTCGTTCGAGAAGTGAACTCCGGAGCATCTCGTTCTTGTGCGCTTGAGTCAACTCAGGCAAAGGCTCAACCGCTAGGTTTTCGGTTAGTGTCAAAGTAGGAAGTGGTCGGAGCGCTTCAGCCATAATATGTTATCCCAGTATACCAGCTAGTCCGCCAAGTGGTGAAGGGTCTTTCACATAGCGAGCAGCTATCTCGGATTCTATCTCCTCACGCGGGCGACCATAGTGGAGCGCACTCATTTGCTTGAGGAGATCAATTCGACCAAAGTCCGGAGTAGCTGGTGCTACTGTCGCGAGGCTGAACGGCTTGGTTGGGACACCATTTGCGAGCATACGGACAAATGCGTTCCAGTTCGGTACATTCATGAGATCGTTGGCATTAAATGTTGGCGCAAACTGCTTCTCAAGGAAATCAGCATCATCAGAGCCAACACGGAAAGCCGCAATAGAACCAACGTTACCAAATACTGCATCTTTAATATCTTCGTCGAGCTGAGCAATAAACTGATGCGCCATCGTGAGTGAGAGCTTGTACTTTCGTGCCTCGGAGAGTATTGAAGCAATTGATGGGGTTGAGATGTTTTGGAACTCGTCGATATGGAGGAAGAACGGTGCAAAATCCATCGCCGGATTATCTACACGAGAGAGTGCGGCCATAAGAATCTTGCCGACCACAATCATACCGATAAGGTTGGCATTAATCTCACCGAGTCGTCCTTTCGACAGGTTCACCAGGAGAATCTTTTTTTCGTCCATAATCTGCCGAAAGTTGAAGGCACTTTTTTGCTGTCCAATGATAGGGCGCATATAATCGTTGGCCGTAAAGACGTCAAACTTTGAAACAATATATGGCACAATATTCTCGAGCGAAGCTTCACCACCAGCCTTGGTCGCAATCTCTCGCCAGAACTGTACCACTACCGGATTCTTTGCTTTCTCGAGTTTCATTCGTCGGTACTTGGCATCGGCCATCACACGACTGATATCCATAAGCGTATTGCCACTCTCTGGATCCTCCATCACGAGCAACGTTGCATTACGGAAGTACTGCTCAAACATTGGACCCATACTCTCTGGATTCGCGCCGTAGAGTTTTTGGAATATTGAAAACAACTCATTGACGACAAACGTCTTTTGTTCGGGTTTGCGTTCATCGTACTCGAGCATGTTGAGTCCAATCGGCATATCGAGGTTCGATGGATCAAAGTAGATGACATCCCCTTCACGATGTTTTGGTACAGAGCCGAGTACGTCTTGGATATCAGTACCATGTGGGTCGATCATACAGACACCGTGTCCTGCAGCAATATCCTGCACAATGAGATTTTTGAGAAATACCGACTTACCAGTACCAGTCTGTCCGATAACATAGAAGTGACGCATGCGGTCTTTGTCGGACATAAAAATCTCCCGCTCACTATTGCGATGTTTGTTCACTCCAAGGAGTGTTCCTTCGTTTGGCATGTCAGTCGGTGCAGCTGCGGTACTCGCCTGGGCTTGTTTGTACTGCGGAGATGAGACAATACCGTTACCTGAGAAATGCACGATGGTAGCGAGCTCTGTCTGCGTCAATGGCATTGCCTGTTTGTCTTTGAACTCACGGAAGGCAAATGCTCGCTCGGCAGCACGCAGCGCACTCCCTGTGCGGTGCTCAAAGAGAAACTGATTGCCATCAACTCGAGCAAACTGATGGAAAGTAGCCTCTATCTCATGCAAAATTGTCTTTGCTCGTGACGACTCTCGGGCAGAGACAGCGATACGGATATTTACTTCGACGATACTGCTCTTTTGCTTCTCACTAAAAAGTTCAACGGTTTCTGTGTCCGGCTCCTCTGGAGCGTGGTCTTTTGGTTTATTGCTTGAAAAGAGTAACTCACCAACGGACGCTATCGCTTCACCAGCGATGGTACTACGACGAATAGCCTCCGCTGGCTTCATGCCCTTTTTAATACGCTTGATTATTTCTTCGTAGTGGTGACGGTAGTCACTGCGCGGGTGCCGAAATACGAATTGGACTGCAGCTCCCCCACCCTCGCGCTCAATCTTTGAAAATGCATTGAGGAGCACAGCCAACGGATCACTACTGAAAGAATCCTGAGTACGAAGCGGATACAGCGGATGCTTCTTAAGGCGCAACTCAGACACAATACTCGTACCCCCATCCACAAAGATGTTGTAGTCATGCACCTGTTCACTGAGGACCGCATGCGGGAACAGTGATAGTGTCTGCTTCTCAAATAATGAGACGAATTGGGTCGTGACAGCAACATAAAAGACGATATCGTCACTATTGTCAGCTACGGCAATTTCGAGCACCACGTGTTGGTTGCTATCTCTGGCAGAAATACTGCGTAAGCCGGTGTAAAGCTGCTCCATCATCCCGACAAGTTCAGCGAGTTGATATTCTTTATCATCGGCTGATTTCAGCTCTGGGAGCGTGACCTCAAACAACGTCATATGCAAAATCTGCCAAGGTGGGACACCTTCTTTCAAATCTTGTGTAGTGCGACCCTGTTTGATGTGCTCAATCAGTACCCGGTGTACGTTATCAATAGTGTACGCATTGTCGACTTTCTCGAGGGTAGACAAGGCGTTGCGTATTCCCTTCTCAAAAGCCAGTGTGACAATATCTTCTTCTGGGGTACGAGTACTCGCCATTCGTTCCTGATGGACCGCCAGATCATGGCCTTTTAATATCTTCGACTCGTCGAGCACTACCCGCGGTGTAAAGAGACTATAGTCACGCAGTGTCTCCTTGGCGACAGCTTCAAAGTCATGATGGTCGGCCTCTGGCTGGCGCGCCAAAAGTTCACGCTCACGCTTGGCTATCTCTGCGCGGAGATACTTGATTTCGTCGTCCGGAGACGCAAATGGTTGGATAGGGGCCCCTTCTCGCATACTCTATGTATGATACACGACAACTGAGAGTATTATTGCTTCACACTCCCCACCCAAACAAAATTACACACCATCAGGTATATAACAAACGCCAATTTGGATGCAAGGACAAGGCACATGAGATAGTGATTTAAGAAACAGGGTGGTAGTGCGCGGATGGAACCATTATGAATAGGCTCCACTCGCGAAAATTCGCCATAGTCGGCCTGCGGCTTCGTTGGCTCATTTTACTTTTTGTACGGTGAATGTTTTCGAATGAAATCCAACAAAGCAGACACTCAAAATCATCGCTTCGTTAAGATGGCACGTTTGTAGGTGGCAAGGTGTTCCAAAGCCACTCCTGTCCCCTTCACCACACAGAATAGCGCTTGGTCTGCGAGGACTGCCTTTACTCCAGTACGACGCTTCACGAGTTCGGGAAAATTCCGCAACTGCGAGGTACCACCGGTCATGATGATACCGCCATCAATAATATCTGAAGCCAGTTCTGGTGGTGTATCCTGGAATACGTCTTTGATGGCTTTGATCATCTCACGGAGTTCTTTGCCGATGGCTCGTACTACCTCGTTCGTCTTGATTTCAGTGGTGCGTGGTAGACCGGTAAATACGTCACGCCCTTTGAGTTCCATCACGAGCTCTTCCTCAAGCGGTAGTGCAGAACCAACTTTAATCTTTACTTCCTCTGCGGTCTTTTCACCGATTGCAAGATTGCGTGACTTTTTTACAAAATCAATAATAGCTGCGTCGATACGATTACCGGCACACTTCACCGAGTTTGCGGCTACAATACCGCCTAGAGAAATAACCGCTACGTCGATAGTACCGCCCCCGATATCAACAATCATATGTCCTTCGGCATCATATATAGGTACACCAGCGCCGATAGCTGCAAGAATTGGCTCCTTTACTACATACGCATTACGCGCACCGGCCTTCATAGTCGCTTCGACTACAGCGCGACGTTCGGTAGAAGTAACTCCAGCCGGTACCGACACCATAACGTCAGGCTTGAAGAGATTGTACTTACCCAGCGCCTTACCAAGAAAGTACCGAAGCATTGCCTCGGTCACGCGGTAGTCTGCGATCACGCCGTCTTTCATCGGACGATACGCCCGGATGTTGTCTGGTGTACGACCAATCATCGCTTTGGCCTCCGCTCCGACAGCCAATACCTGGTTGTTGTCACCCACTGCCACTACTGATGGCTCATTAAGGACAATGCCGTGTCCCGGTACATAT
>JACCDR010822905.1_pt1 | contig 16077 bp, 18 predicted proteins | sample 7446431 | NCBI WGS metagenome assembly JACCDR01 (sample SAMN15323443, study PRJNA562643) | freshwater metagenome | isolation source: river surface water | place: USA:Blue River Watershed | collected 2017-08-17 | reverse complement strand
TTGCGGCTCTATCTGGGGTTGGGCATGACTACAGCGGAGGAGCTGCCTGGGCCGGGGGCGTCTGCTTCCTCTGGGCCTGCTCGAGCGAGCTCCTGGAACGCGGAGGAGGAGAAGCAATTCGTTTCGGCGCTGAATGGGATCGGCCTCAGCCTGACCGAGTTGGTGGACTACCTACTCGCTACAGAGCAGGTACACCCCTCAGAGCTGCCCCTGAAGGAGCGGCGGCGGCTCTATCAATGGCTGCGCTACCAAGGCGGCATCGAGGCCCTGCGTCAACAGCAGGCGAGCTGATGGCCTGCCTGTTCTGCGATGCAACGGCGGACTCGTGCGAGTGGTGCGCTCCCGGCGGAAGGCTGGCGAGCGGAATCCCTCTCACCCAGAGCATGAGCGCCCAGCAACAACGTCGGGCGTTGTTGGGGGTCCACCCGATGGGGGCTCAGCTAGCCCCTCCAGGGCACCCTGGCCACGGCCTCACCTGTGGCGATTGTCGCCACTTGTACGCCAAGCATCGCTCGAAAACATACTTAAAATGCAAATTAAACAAAAACACTAACTCGAAGTCAACCGACACGCGGGCGAAGTGGCCGGCGTGCATTCTGTGGGAGGAAGCATGAATCCGAATAACCCGATGTGGGAAGATATGGCCCAGGCACTCTCTGAACTCATGGAGAGCGCCCCCCGCAGGAGAACACTGGACGGGTTGTACAGCGCGATGGAGTGGGCGGCGGAGCGCTTGCCCTTCTCCGAGAAGCACCTGTCTAATGACAGACTGCAGGCCATCGCTCTGTTGCGCTCTGATCTGCCAGAGCTTGCCATGGCCGAGACCTGGCTGCTGGAGGTGATCAACCAGTACCCGGAGAGAAAACACCTGCGAAAAGCAGTCATCGAAATCCGCTGGCGCCTGTCGACCTGGAGTTCTCAGGGGTCCGCAGTCTTGGGGCGCGCGAAGCCCGTCCCTAGAGCCGACCGAGAGGCTTGGACAGGCGGAGGGCCTGCGCCTGATTTCCGCGTGACACTCTCTCTACCCTATTGGATCGTGGCCACCGACGAAGAGCGTAGGCGGCTGCTCCACCATGAACTGGGGCATCTTCAGTGGAAGGAAGACGGCTCGCCCGGCTCAAGAGGCCACGACATCGAGGAGTTCGCGGACACCATTCGAGCGTTTGGCTTGCTCCCCGACAGCGTGGAGCAGCTCGCGGCGGCGGAGGCGATCAGAGACCTGAAGGTGCTGCCCGCCTCGCCCCAAGCGCAGACGGATCTCTTCGGAGGCGACGGAGGCGACGATGCCCACCACTGAGAAGCCCACCACTGATGCTGCGGCGGAGGCGACAAAGCGCCGCACCCTCCGGCCCGCGCTCCTCTTGACCCCCGAACAGCGTCGCCGAGAAGCAGCTCGGCTGCTGTCAGAGGGCCTCCTCCGGTTGTTGCAACGGGCAGACGATGGAGGTGCTCGATGGAAGGCCTAGCCCTCGTCTGCCCGAACTGGCGCGAAGATGGTCCCTGGGGGAAATGGGCTGAACTGGTGCATTATCGAGTTCAGATCAGCCTACCCATGGGCGTTCGTGATTTACTCAAGTTCAAGCTTGATAAATGCCAATGCGGAAAGGCTCTCGTATTGATGGAGGAGGCTCATGACTCGTAATTGGACCTCCGTCGACCTGTTTGCTGGTGGCGGTGGCGCCAGCACGGGGATCGCCCGCGCCCTGGGACGATCTCCGGTCTTGGCGGTCAACCATGACCGTGATGCCGTCGCGATGCACGCAGCAAACCATCCAGAGAGTGCTCATCTCTGCGAATCGGTGTTGAAGGTCTCACCATGGGCAGCCGCAAGATTCCTTCGTGGCCGGCGACTGGATCACCTCCATGGAAGCCCTGACTGCACACACTTCAGCGTCGCCCGTGGGGGGAAGCCGCGCGACAAGGGGATCCGAGGACTGGCATGGGTGTTGGTGGAATGGGCCGAGGCCCTCGTACCTCGAGTCCTCACGCTCGAAAACGTCCAGGAATTCACGTCCTGGGGGCCCCTGGATGAGTCTGGGCACCCCATCAAGGAGCGGGCTGGTGAAACCTTTCGCGAGTTCATCGGTCGCCTGAATCTCCTGGGCTATCGAGTCGAATACCGCGTGCTTTGTGCTGCGGACTACGGCGCCCCCACCTCCCGGCGACGCCTGTTCCTGGTCGGTCGCAACGACGGCCAGCCGATTGTCTGGCCCGCGCCCACGCATGGACCGGGACGAAGTCTGCCCTGGCGTACAGCCGCCGAGATCATCGACTGGTCGATTCCCTGCCCGAGCATCTTCGAGCGCGCCCGCCCGCTCGCTGAGGCGACCCAACGGCGGATCGCTGAAGGGCTCAAGCGGTACGTGATTGAGGGCAGTCCGTCCTTGAAAAGCGCCCGGAACGGCTTGTGTGCTCCTACCTTAATCCAGATTGGATACGGTGAGCGGCGTGGGCAAGCGCCTCGGGTCTTGGATCTGGCTCGCCCCCTGGGAACCGTCGTGGCTGGAGGCAACAAATACGCCCTCGTGACGGCGTGGTTGGCCAAGCACTACACCGGCGTTGTCGGCTCGTCCCTGGATGCTCCAGTGGGAACAGTGACAAGCATCGACCACCACAGCCCCGTGGCGGCGAGTCTCACGAAGTTCTTCACCGCAGAACTGCCTGTTGGATGTGGTCACGTCGCGGCGTTCTTGCTGAAGTATTACGGCTCGATAGGGCAGCACCAAGGCTTGAACGAGCCGCTGCACACGGTGGTCTCCAAGGCGCGATTCGGGCTCATCACCATCGAACTCGATGGTAACGAGTACGCCATCACGGATATCGGGATGCGGATGCTGACCCCTCGCGAATTGGCAAGGGCACAAGGATTCGACGACTCCTACATCCTGATCGGCTCCAAGGCGAGTCAGATCGCACGCATCGGCAATAGCGTTCCGCCCGACGTCATTGAGGCTATCGTCGCGGCCCAATTCCAACAAGAGTCTCAACGGGCCGAGGCGTATGCGCCCTGATCCCAGCACCATCGCCATCTACGCGCGCGTCTCCACGGAAGAACAGGCTCGCCAACAGGAAGGGTCACTCGACAGCCAAATTCATCGCTGCAAGCACCACCTCCTGAGCCACTTCACGCAGAAGGAAGTAGACCAGGTGCGGATCTATCGAGAGGAGGGGGCATCGGGGAAGGACCTCAATCGACCTGCCTTTCAAGAGATTATGCGGGATATCCGTCGCGGCATACTCAAGCACATCGTCTTTACGGAGCTCAGCCGCATCAGCCGCAATGTGCATGACTTTTTGGGGCTCTCCAGCGAGTGGGAACGCTACGGGGTGCAGTTCACATCGCTCCGGGAGAAGTTCGATACGACCTCGCCCCATGGCCGCCTCATCATCACCATCTTGGTGGCCCTCAACCAATTCGAGCGCGAACAGATCGGCGAGCGGACCCGCGCAAACATGCGAGCTCGCGCGGAGCGGGGCCTCTTCAGCGGCGGAACCGTGCCCCTGGGGTACAAGCAGGATCCGATGCGCAACGGCATGTTGCTCATCGACGAAGAAGAAGCACCTCTCGTCCGAGCCGCTTTTGATGCGTACCTAGAGACAGGTTCGATGCGGCTCGCGGCTCAGCAACTCAAACAGCGGGGTCTCCAGCGCCCACTTCGCATCACCCGCACAGGTAAAAACCGCGAATCCCTCTATTTAACGCGAGAGCATCTACGCCACATGCTGCCCAACCCCAGCTATGCAGGGCTCAAAGAGATCAACCGCCTCAACCGAGATCGTGTGACGACAGGGGGCGGGTCCCTTCCCAGGGAGGAGCGCTACGCCTTAGTTGAGGCCGTATGGGAACCGATCATCTCAATGGAGATGTGGGAGCGCACCCAGGACATGATCGCGGAGAGCGACCGCACCCGCACCAACATCACCAAAAAATACACCTATAACTTTACTTTATCAGGGATAGCCTATTGCGTGGGATGCGGCGCCCCGCTGCATGGCGCTTCCGCGAAGGGGCAGACCTACTTCTACTACCAGCACCCCAACGACACCTACATCGAAGGGATCTGTCCTCAACGACGCTGGACGGCGGAAGTGGTTGAAAAGTCCGTATTGAGCAGACTCAGCCAGCTCGCCAAAGACGAAGCTCTGTTGCAGATGGTGATCGAGCAAACCAACGCACGCCTGACTTCGGGGCTCCCAGCCCTGGAGCGCGAATTGACTGTCGCCCGTGAGCAGCTGGGTGGCAAGGAAAGGGAGAGCCGAGCCCTCGTAGCCCGCTTGGTGGCGATGCCGCAGAACGCGGTGCCGGAGAGTTTCTGGGAGGCTGCGCGCGAGCTGGAGGCCCAAGCGCAACACCTCCGCGAAGAGATCAACCGCATCAGCCGCAAGCGGGTGGAACTGGAAGCCGCGCGGCTCTCCGTCGGAGACTACCGGCAGGCTCTGCAGAACTTCGATGCGCTCTACACCCACCTCCAACCCAATGAGCAGAGCCGACTGTTGGCTTGCCTGATCGACCGCGTGGTGCTTGAGAAGGAACAAGCGACCATGTGGTTGTTGGGAGAGGAAAAAGTAAACCCCTCTTCGGAGAGTTCTCCGAGAGGGGTAACAAGCTCCGGTGTTACCCCTCTCGGAGAACTGGCGTGCCTCGATAACTTCGCTCTTTTGTGGCCCGAAGAAGAGGTATCCCAATGGCGCCAGCGGCGGGAGCGGAGAGCTGCTCTCCGAGAAGAGAAGGAGCGCGACCCTCCGGCGGCCAAGGCCCTGCGCCAGGCGCTGGAGTGGGAGGTGATGCTGCGCCGCCGTGGCTGGACGCGCAGCCGCCTGGCTGATGAGGTGGGCTACACACGCGCACGGGTGACGCAGATCATGCACCTGCTGCACTTGCCCTATGACATCCGGGTCCAGCTCCTGGAGGGGAACCCGGAGGTCGCAGCGATGACCATCCGAGAGGCCATTGCGTTAGCGAGATCCCGAGAGCCAGGGAGGCGTACAATCGATCGGTGATAGAGTGAGTGCAGGAGGCAACATGCTGACCATATTGATGTTGGCGGGATGCATAGACACAACGGCTCTCTGGAACCCCCTGGACAGCGACGGGGACGGAACTCTCGACGAGAGCGATTGCGCCCCCACCGATCCTGAGATCGGTGTTGATGTGTGGTACCCAGATCTTGATAGAGATGGATACAGCGTTTTCAGCGGGCATCTCGTTCTTTGCGGAGAGGCGCCCCCTGAAGGATTCATTGATGGTGCTGCCCGGATGGAGGGAGGAGAGGACTGCGATGATGCCGACGCCGTCATCTACCCGGGCGCTGTAGAGATCTGCGACGGCGCGGACAACGACTGCGACGTTGAAACTGAGGCGGACGCAGGCTGCGACACTGGCGGGTAACTACCGCAGGAAGTCGTCCACGATCAGCAGTTCGACTACCACGATTGACATCGCTAGCGTCACATCCAGAACCAGTCCCCGGCGCGCGACCCAGGAAAGCTCTGCGTCAGTGATCTCCACCGCAGCCCCAGGTTCCAGCCACGCCCGATCCAGCCCCACCCGGTAGGCGACCTGGCGCTGTAGCCACGCGCTCCCCCGTAGTCGGCGCTGCGCCAGCACCAGTGCCGACGCCCGCCGCCACACCCACCGGCTCTCTGTCGCCGCCTCCCGTACCCCATAGCGGAGCTGAGAATCCCGCGCATAGGGCGAGCCGTAGATCTCCCCGTCGTCCGGCTCGCCATCGAGGGTGAGGGTAGAGAGTGGCGCCCCGGTCTCTGGGTCGATCGCGTAGTCGAGCCGGAGACGATTTTCGATGGTGCGACGATCCCGTGCATAGCGCACGGGACCGTCGCGAACTACGCCCGGCCCCGCGATCAAGTGATCCACGGGCGGTGCGTCAGGGTCCCACACCACCGGGTAGAGTCCCGCTGGCCCATACACGATCGTGACGGGGGCCAGCGGCAGCAGCTCGTCTTGAAGAAGCCCGTAGACCCCCACGGCGTCGTCGAGGTAGCCGCCGATCTCCACGCCCCGCAACCGTGCTACCGCCACCGCTGTTCGTCCCCGATCCACCAGTAGTGAGGTCTGGTCGAGCAGGTACTCGATAGCCTCCCCGATCCAGCGGATCGCGGCAGTCCCTGTCCGCGTGTGGATCCCTCCTCCGCCCGACCAAGAGACGTAGAACTCTGTGGCCGCACGCAGGGCGGCGAACGCGCCCGAGACGTCCACCACGGCGCAGATCCGCCCCCGCCCATCCGCCTGATGGGTCACCGGGAATGAACTCGACGTGTTGCCGCCGTAGATCGTGACCGTCCCAGCGCCGACACGTCGCCCGCAGATCAGCAACGTGTCGGCGTCCGACCCGGTTCGCTCGACGATCAACGCCTCCGATCCGGCCCTCAAGAGGACGCTGCCCCCAGAATCGTACCGCCCAGGCTGACCGAGCACGAGAGGGTAGTATCGCCCCACGTGCTCGGAGTAGGCCGACGGCCAAGTCACGCTGTCAATCCGATCCCGCTCTGTGGGCAGCAGAGCGATATCGTCGGCGGGAGCGGACTCCAAAGAGAAGCCTACCGCTTCCCCTGCCGCACCATACTCGACACCCACGACCTCCCCCGTCAGGAGCACCACCCGCTCTGCCCATTCCTCCGACGGCCATATCAACGCCAGCTCGCCCGTCGCACTGCCGAAGTCGTGTCCTGCCTCGATGAGCGCGGCGAGATCATCGGGCCAGAAAAGTTCGAAGGGAACAGAGCGGGGCTCAGGAGAGGTCGAGAACAGAGAAATCGGGCGTCCGATCTCCACCGAAGGAAGCCCGCCACCCACAGTGATCACGTCGCCGTCGTCTGGCACGACCATGGGTTGGCTCCCGAATCGCCAGTATCGGCCTGCATAGAGGATCGACAGCACCCACTCCGGCTGCTGCCCCGACACGAGGAGGGATCGGCGTGGCGCCTGTACCACCCGCGCCATCAGGGGATCTCTGTAAAGACGAGTGATTCCCCGCGAAAGACCTCGTCCTGCCACACCTCTCCCAGTATTTGTTCTTGACGGTACTGGTGGGAGAGCCGGGCGTAGAGAAGCAGTGGTTGGCGGTTGATAATCTCGACCTCGGCGGTGCTTTGACGCAGCACCGCCGGGAGCAGTACTACCGGATCGCGCTCGCCCGCGACCTGGTGGAGCAGCCCTGGAATCTCCGCTGGACCATCGTGCCGGAGTGCCACCGGCTGACCGCCGACCTCAGTGGTGCCCCGCCAGTATGGCGGCTCGTCGCTGGAACTCGCCAGGACTCGCCGCGTCGGGTAGAGCTCGGTCAGTGGGTACTCTATCACCCGTCGGGGAGGTGCCCATTCTCGCACCGTCTCTGTCCGGTCGCTGGCCTCCACCACCTCCGCCCCGCCCTCGAGCGTGTAGGCGACGCCGTTAGCGGCCCCAACCGGCAAGGCGATGACGGGGCCCACCACGATCGAGCCGATCCGGAAGTCGCCGTCGGCGGTGTCCTGAGCCGGGATCCGGATCCGATACCCAGCGTAGTCCTGCCCCTTGAGTTGGATCACCGCAGCGGCGAACGGTGCCCAAATTCGACCCGCCGTCCCTGTAGAGGCCTCCGCCCCAGTCACCCCTTCGAGGTGCAGCACAGGGCGGCGTGTAGTCTGGAGGTTGCTCCAGAGCCCCCCACTGTTCGCGAGTATCTTTCTTAATACCCCGGCGCTCAACTCAAACGTCCCTCCCACAAATTCCTGACGGATTAAATAAGGCGTGGAAGTAGACTCCGAGCCAGCAGCGCCGTCCACGCCGAGCTGCGATCCGGATCGCGCCCACCGCAGCCCCGAAAGGCCACTGGACGAATCCACGGTGGCGAGACTGACCCACCCCGTCCCCACCTCATAGCCCTCAACGTAGAAATCGCGGAAATTGATCCCGATCAGAGCCACTCCGAGCACATCAGAGCCCAGCAGCCCTTCGTCAGTGCCGAGGATCGCCGCGTCCAGCGAGAGCGCGATCGTGACCTGCGCAGAGTCGTCCACGCTCCTCCACCCCTCTCGCGGAGACCGCCGTACTGAGGGCCAGATCCGCTCGATCTCGTAGTCGGCCCGAGCGTCGAGGTGCCACGTCTCTGACTGGAGCAACGGCCCAGAGTTGGCGGCTATCGACACACCGTCGTCGAGGTAGACGCCCTCGGCGCCGAGATGGAGAGGATAGAGGTCGTCGGGGTTCGCTTGGCCGTCTGCCAGCCCCACGGCGCCAATGTACTCGTCGGTGCCATAATGGAGTTCCAGCCAATCCGACGTAACGGTGCCGTTACCGATATGCCCCCACGTAATCCGGTTGTTTGCGTTGGGTGTTGCGGTGTCGTTCGTGAGCGCTTCTTGGATCCCAGCGAAAAACTCCCTGTCAGAAGCCGAGGAGGCCACACGGTGCCAAGTCGAGACTTGGCCGTCGTTCACCCCAAGCAGCACCTCCGCCCCGGCGGCACCGGTAAACACCACCGACTGAGACGATCCGATCTGCGTACCACCATTATTATTATCAAAAGCAGAGTATCCGAGTGTCGTGAACCGGATCGACACGTCATAATCGTTCGTCCCATCGGCGAGGCGGACCCGTACTGCGCAGTCATCACCGATTAGCAATCCTCCCGAGACGACCTGCAGGCGGACCCGCAGGATCGCCCCCTCCGCAGGCGTCCCAGCAGGAGAGCGGTAGAAGGAGCGCTCATTCGCTGAGGTTGTCAGGCGAAGCGCTCCGTCTGACAGAGTGGCTGTGCCAGCCCCAGCACTGTCGGTCCAAGAGCAGTCGCCAGGCAGGTCAAACGGGAGCCAGTTGAATTGCCAAGTCGTTTGGTATACCGGCGTGAGTGGACCCACCAGCGTAGGCATTGTTACTGTCGTCGATCCACCAAGATACATTATTCCAAGGCTATTATCTTCGTTACCAGGGTCAGCATCGTGATTGTGCGCCAAGCAGATCCGCCCTTGGCAAACTGTCAGCACAAAATCTCGGGGAAAGGTGGATGCATCCGCAGCATCCCATATTTTTCCGTCATTTATATCGGAGTTTCCAAGCCGATCCCAAGAGACACCACCATCCCAAGAGTACCCAATCACCACCTGGTTTAGTCCTCCCGCCCCCACATATGCCCTACGCCAAACGATATACAGGAGCCCATCGCGATCAACAATGGCTGCAAAATCCCCATCTGTAACAAGGATATTGGTAGGCCCGGCAGTGAAGCTAAAATCGTACCACCCCGAAGACCACGATCCTGTGGACATGGGATTATTGATTGTCTCTCGGGCTGCATCTATGAAGTTTTCAGATGCAGCGCCAATGATACGCTTACTGGGGGCAGTGAGCCCAATTCCAGAAGTCAGATGATAGAGGAGCATGATCTGACCGTCTACGATCAACAACTCCTGCAACGCGCCGCCATTGCCGCTTGCTCCATCCCAGATCGAGCCCACGATCCGCAGTAACCCTCCTAAATCATCGGAGACATACTGGACTAGCACGTCTCGCATCACAGGGTCGGTGTCATGTTGCGCGAGCCATGCCACCAAGCAAATCTGGCCGTCGTGGTATACGGCCCGGATACGACGAATATCGTACCCTATCGCCCCAGATCCCGAGCTGCCAGAGGTGTCTATCGCGCTCTGAAGACAGTAGCGAGATCCTACGTTCCAAGTGTCTCCATCGTCATCGCTATAGTGAAGTCGAATCTGAGCATCAGTGCTAATGGATCCCTCGATCCAGTGGAACAACAGCAGCCGCCCATTCGGCAGTAGCACCAAACAAGGGTAGGGATCGTGCGTTGGCACGCCAACAAACGTGTAAACATCCACTGTGCTCCAAGTGCCTGTGTTTGGTGCACGGCGAGACACTGAGATGCGGTACGATCCAGCACCAACACGGCGCCGATAAGCTAAAACCACAGTTTCATCCCGGAGCGTCAACGCGTGGGGGTAGATTGCACCGGACGTCCCCACACCAATCCCGTCGGTCCAATGGACAAACTCGTGATGGGTCATGACTGAAGGTAGATCGCGACCCCGCCAGCGCGCATCTCCTTCGTTGCGCCAAACTATTCCGGCAGTGCCCTGCCCAGGCACTCCAGGATATCCGGCGGCGTGCCCCTGCAGCCGAATCTGTCCGCCGCTGCTCTGCGATCCTGACGCGACCAAGACCGTCTCTGAGGCCCCTTGGTCCTCGGGGACTCCCGCCCGAGCCCCATTCTCGGTGAAACTGCTTTCCGCTGCCCAGAGCGCTGCGGGTGTCCGCAGCGCCCAGTGGGGGACGATAATACCAGCATACCGGTTAATCGAGCTGGAGATATCACTCATCGGCTCACCCGATCCGACCAGCGACCCGACCTCCGGGCTCCCCGCACGGCGGCCCGGAGCCCTCCACCAGCTCGAATTGCTTCGGTGGCGGCGAGGTCTATTATACGATTGTTTAATACCAGCACAGCGGTCACAGGGTCCTGCTTCGTGACCATCTCTCCCCGGTTGGCAGCGTGGAGCAGCTCGTCGCCGAGCTCCTGGCGCCCAGTAGGGCTCAGCACAAACTCACCCCGGCGGGCCGTGACTGGCACCTCATCGGGCGCCAGCACCGGCCCGCCGCTGTGCTTGACCTGGGCCGCCGAGGTGGCAACCGCAGCGGTCTGAAGCCCCGCCTGCCCTGCGATCAGCGGTAGCAGCGCCAGCCCCCCTACAGGCCCCAGGCCCACGGGGGGCGGTGTCAGCGCCGCCATCGAAGCCCGCGCTGCGTCCATGAGGATGCCGGCAATTTGGAACCCGGCCTGCACCTTGGCCAGCCCCTTCATGGAGCGCCCGGTGTCCTCAAAGATAGAGGCCAGCGCATCGCCAGACGCTTGTAGTGAGCCCACCACTACATCTCCGGTCGTGAGCAGCGTCGCGCGCAGCACTTCTGCTCGCTCTGCCGCCTTCCGTTTTTGTTCTTCAACTGCCGCGTCTTCTTTGGCGCGCTGCTCAGCGGCGATCTCTTCTGCGAGCGCGGCGAGATCGCGCTGACGTCGCGCCTCTGCGGCTGCGTAGCCCTCCTGCACGCGCTCCAGAGCCAGGCCTGCCTCAGCGAGTTCGCTGAGCTTTGCGACGCGCTCCGCATAGGCTGCGTCGATCCCATTTTGAGCTGTCGCGAGGTCGCTACCCGCTTCGGCGATGACGCCATCGAGCTCCGCTGACGCCGCAAAGAGGCTCTCCACAGAGGCCATCGCCTCCGCGAGACGATCCGTCTCCGCCCGCCCCGCCCGCACCGAAGCGTTGACGCGGCCTTGCACGCCGATCATCTCCTCCGCGCGTGCGACGTAGTTGCCGATCACCCCGTCGCCAGCCTCGATGCCGCGATTGAGGTGGCCGATGGAAGCCACCAGGTCGCTCGTGCCAGCGGTCACCAGGCCGAGCGCCACCCGCCCCGCACCAGAGAGCCCCTCGTGCCACGCGGTAAACTTTTCCAGGATCTCGCCTGCTTCTTGGGCGAGATCTGAGATAGCAAGGGCAAACGCCACCACCAACGTGGACCCGCTCTCGATCGCGGGCGCGAACTCCGACGCGACCGACACAGCCACCGCTTTCAGGGCAGAGCCCACAGCATCCAGCGCCGCCTCCGCGCGGTCGAGCTCGCCCACGTCTACAGGAGGCAAGAGCCCCCGCTCGTAGAAGGGCTCCAACTCGCGCCGTAGCCGGGCCGCATTCTGACCCAGCGCCACCACCGCCTTCCCCGCTGCGGCTATGCCGCCGACGGCAGCCACCCCGGCCAGCCCCACCCCTGCGACCGCCAGGCCTGCCGGGCCAGCCGCCCCACCGGCAGCCACCATGCCTGTCGCCATCGAGCCCAACGTCCGGGTGACCGTGCCGAGGCCCGACGACAGCGGCCCCAGGCCGCCCCCCACAGTGCGCAGGTCGCGCCCGAGCTGGCGGGTGACGCGCGCTACTTTCTGCGCGCTGCTCCCCAACCCGCTCTCGATCTGTTTGCCGGCCTGCTTGCTGCCAGACCCTGCCTCTGAAAACGCTTCTTTAATAGCCTTTTTAAAGGCAGACGTATCAGCGTCTACCTTCAGGCGGATCACCTTGGCAGTGGCAGTGGAGGTGGTCACCTACTCTGCCCCCTTCGCCCGCAACGCTCTATTGACGGCGTCGAGTACTACCTCCTCTGCCGGGTCGTACACCAACTCATCCGCCACCAGCGGGGCCCGTTTATTTCGGCGGACATGGCCCGCGTAAGGCACTAAGTCGCGCACTTCCCCCGTCACCTGAGAGTCTTGCCGCTCCACCGACGACCCGAAGCCTGCGGCTAGCCTGCCGGTGCGCCTGGGGGCGCGGTGCGCAGCGTCTTCTGCCAGCTCAATCAGCCCCCGACGCAACTCCACCTCCAGCGGCCCCGTCACGTCCAGACTGGCCGCCAGCGCTTCGAGATCAGTGGTGATTGTGAGAGCAGCCATAAGTCGTCTGAATCAGGGAGAGTCGGTTTGGCCGGTGACGTATCGGAATCGAGCCCATCCATCGGCATCAATGCCAGTCGGAGCAGGAGCTGGTGGGGGCGTGGTGCCCCCACCAGCTGGAGCGAGCAGAGCAGCGAGGTAGCCCAACAGCAGCACGCGCTCCTCCTCGGCTACCCTGTAGAGAGCGAGCGGGTCCCCATAGAGGATTCGCCCGGCGTGGAGGAGTTCGAGATCTGCGGCCCCTCCTGAGCCGCTGAGGAGTTTTTTGCCATATTTACCTCTACTTTAGAGGGATACATGGCACGCAGGAGATCTGCGGCGAGCTGCTCGCACGGGTTGTAGAGCTCCACGTCAGAGAGATCCGGGTGGCTTTCGGAGAGATGCGCAGCGATCCGATCCCCATAGGCGAGAATCGCCTCCCCCTGTTTTCGGGAGGGCAGGTCAGGGCAACTCAGCCCCGCAGCCGCGAAGCTCGCTCTCGGTGCGTCGACGGCATCGGCGTCCTGCTGCACCAGCCGCCATGCGATTCTCGCAGACAGCAATGGCAAGGCAGCGGGGTAGGTGATGTTGCCGATCATCAGATGCATGGTTTACCTCTCGATCTCGATGTCTGCGAATCAGATGAAAGCGAAGAATCAGATGAAAGCGAACTGATCACCAGCCCCGGTGCCGTACGCGGTGTAGTTGATCGTGATCTTGTTGCCGGGGTCGGCTCCTTCTGAAAAATTTGCTACTAAGCGGCAGTTTCTCAGCCTGAAGGCTGACGAGACACCGTTACGCGTGCCCGTCCACTCAATGTCCGAGGTCCACACCACACCGCCCGGATCGCGAGTGGCGCCAGCAGCGAAGGCTCCGGTTTTCAGGACTGCGTCGAGGATCTTCTTCGTAGTGGCGTGCGTGAGCTGCCCGTCTTGGACGAGTTCAATCGAGCCGGTGATGGTCTTGTCCTGGCCCTTCACGAGCTCGCTGAAGACGCCCCGGTAGTAGACCGGCACCACCTCTGACAGCCCCTCCTCCAGCCCTTCGACGGACAACCCCGACCCCGTCTCTGTGAGCGTGACGGCGATGGGCGCCCCGTCGGCCGTCTTGAGCGTTACGCTTCCATGGCGGATTGTGACTGCTGAGCCAGCCATTACGCACTCCTCCCGCAGAGGAAGATATCGACCTCAATGGCGGTCCCCCCTGGCACCACCAGGCGCAGAGTGTCCGCGCTGCCGTCGACCGTTGCCCATCCCTGCGGGTTGCGAAGAAGCAAACACCCGCCGGGATGGATCTCAACCAATGGCGCGGTCCCATCAAAGGGATCGAGGAACCCGTTGGTAGTGTGGGGCCCGAACTGCACCAATTGCCCAGCCGTGGTATTCCGGTTGTAAATTGCGATTTCCACCACTTCTGCAAATTTGGTAATGGAGTTGCCGAACGAATCCAGCAGGCCGCCGCCAGTTCCCAGATCGATCGTGCTCGTAGAAGCACCATTGATCGAGCGCCGGTCGGACCAAATCTGATCGCACTTGGTTGAGGTGTCTGTCCCGTCTGAGAACTCGTACACCCCGCGAGAAGCGTCCAACTCGTGAACGACGGGGGCATCCGCGCGCTTGTTCTCGGCAGCATCGAGAAACTCAAACCACTGAATATTTAGCGTCGTTTTCCCTCGGACCATTTTACTCTCCGCTCGTGTAAGCGATGATGATTGTGGTCGCCACCACTGCTCGCCCCGACCCCGCATGTGCGGCGATTGGGGACACCCCTCCCTCGATCGAGAGAATCTCTGGGGCCTGCACCCCTGGCACAGCCTCTAAGGTCAGCTCCCAGGCATCCGCCTCCAGACCGTCTACGATCTCCTGGAGGAGAGCGAGCGCTTCTCCGTGCTGCTCGCTCTCTTCGTCTCCAGGAGTGGCCAGCAGCACGTCGAGCTGGATGCTCATGGTGCGCCGCCGCTGTGCGCGCCGAGACCCGCTGCTGGCCTCGCTGCGCACGCGGGTAGCCGCGAGGTAGATATGTGGCGGATATTTCATTAAATCGACAGGCCGCAGCCCATAGGTGACGTCCGCGCTCGAGAGATCGATCCCTGAGAGACCGCCACCACGCACCATCGCTTGGAGGCGCGAGGACACCGCCACCAAGATCGCCCGGACGTGGTCGATCTGGCTCAAATAAGGATCCCTGGCAAACAGAAGATGTCTACCATTTCACGGACGTGATCGGGGATTTTAGCAGACAAGAAGCTTTGCGATCCGGCTGCATCGCTGGCGGAGCTCAACCCCCGACGCCCTCGGGTCCCCCCGTACCAGTGCGCGACCAGCTCGGCGCAGGCCTGCTTGAGATCACCAGGCGGCGTGGCAAACCCGGCGCGCCAGACCACCCGCACTTCCTGTGGAGCCGAGCTCCATCCTCCATGCGTAGAGTTGGGCTTCAGAATGATTTGTTCACTCCCTTCGCCCCGCAACAAGTAGTCGCTAGCAGAGACCAGCGTGTCGGCGCCGTATTCCCAGTCAGAATCCTCATGGATTGAAGTTATTGAAATGACAGGGAAAACACTGAGAACAATCTTCTGACTGTCCTCCCAGCGCACATAGCCATCCCCGACGTACCGGGTGTATTCGGTCTCCTCCATAGAAGGGTTGGTGCCTGGATATCCGCAATGCCGGGCGAGCGCCGTGCCAGCCCGCCCAATGAGAGTGTTCAGCAACAAGTCAGCGTCGGCAGGCAGCCCCTGCACCAGCTCCCGGACTTCACTTGCGGAACACAGGGCCATTACTTGATTGCCTCTGCTCGACGGGCAGCAAGTTCAGCGATCTTCTCCTTGCCGCCCAGGCGGCAATAGAGAGCTACAGACGCGAGAAAAGCATCTGCTTCGCCAGAATCAAGGAACGCCGCGACGACATCGAACTTGCCTTGGATCCCTTTGAGAACTGCCTCGGGGAGCGGGGAGACTTCAGACAGAGCGGCAACAGGATCGACCGGGAAGCGCGCCCGATGTTCCCGCTCTTTGCGCGCTGCCTCCTTCGCGGAGAGTGGGAGCACCGCAGCATGGACGGGTGCGCCCTCCAAGATCTGCACGGTCCCTGGGGGTGCTGAGCGCAACAGCATCCCCGCCCGCTCCGCGTCGATCCTCTTTTCTTCCCCAGTGATGTATTCCTCGCCTTTTAGGCGTATAATTTTGTGGTTTGGGTGATCACTGGGGAGGATCGACCCGTCGTAGCGCACGAGACAGAAGGAGAGGGCCACGGCAGCTCCAAAGAAAAGAGGGGTGATCAGGTGCGAATCTCTTCAAACTCGACCTGGATGCTCACATCCATCGCAGCTCCCGTGCCCGCCGTACCGTCGAAACGGACGTTCAAGGGTGACACCTGGCTGATCTCTCGATCCTCCCCCACCCCGGTCAAGCTCACATTCTCAATGGAGCCCTGGGTCAACGCTGAGCCCCCAGAGGAATTGGTGGTCCGCAGCGCTGCGAGAGCCGTGTCGCCCTTGTAGGGGCGGATTGTCCCGTAGTTCGCCGCGTGCGTGGCGAGGGTGGTGTTGGGCATGTAGTTGATCGAACGGAGTCGCCATTTACGACTCGCGTCGGGCGGAGCGAAGTAGAGTCGGCGACTCGTCGTTGCGGCGACGAGAATCGACTGCGTTTCGG
>JACCDR010213018.1_pt1 | contig 16078 bp, 15 predicted proteins | sample 7446431 | NCBI WGS metagenome assembly JACCDR01 (sample SAMN15323443, study PRJNA562643) | freshwater metagenome | isolation source: river surface water | place: USA:Blue River Watershed | collected 2017-08-17 | reverse complement strand
TGCGTAATGGCCCGAAGCACGGCGACGTGCTCGGCGCTCAGGGACGGTTTACGCCCTTTGCGCCCTGGTTTTTGACTGTCCGTCATCATCAGCCTCGCGTGTTTGCGTCTCGATATGACAGTAACGCGCGAGGTCTTGATTACGTTTACACCCTCTGAGAGGCTGAGAGTTTTTCGATCATGCCCGCTCGTCACCCCAAAACGCCCCCACTCGTCGTTGCAAATGCGCGCCATAGCACGGGCTATGGCTGTGCTTTGCGCCTAGATTGGGGGCGTTTTGGGGCGCCGCTCGGGCACGCTCGAAATACTCTCAGCCTCTGAGCCTGCGCCCCCGGCGCTTGCACAGCCCACACTGCCGGCCCACCCCGCACCCCCGTGAAAAAATACCTCGTTGCCGGCTTGCTCGTCTGGTTGCCGCTGGCCATCACCATCTGGGTGCTGGGTTGGCTGCTCGGAGCGATGAATGGGGTATTCGATTCCTTGTTATCGGCCACGCAGGCGGTGTTGCCCCAAAACGCCCACGCCAGCATCGAGCAGTGGCGGCACATACCGGGCTTGGGTGTGGTGGCCTTGCTGGCGGGGCTGCTGCTCACGGGTGTGTTTGCCGCCAACTTCGTGGGCCAGTGGTGGCTGCGCCAGTGGGACACCATGCTGGGCAAGATCCCCATCGTCAAGAGCATCTACAACTCGGTCAAGCAGGTGTCTGACACGCTGTTTTCCAGCAGTGGCAATGCCTTTCGCGAAGCCGTGCTGGTGCAGTACCCGCGCCACGGTTCTTGGACCATAGCCTTTGTCACCGGCCGGCCCGGCGGCGAAGTGGCCGCGCACCTGCAGGGTGAGTTTGTCAGCGTGTACGTGCCCACCACGCCCAACCCCACCTCGGGCTTTTTTTTGATGATGCCGCGTGCTGATGTGCTGGCGCTGAACATGAGCGTGGACCAGGCGCTGAAGTACGTTATCTCGATGGGCGTGGTGGGCCCCGCCCACGACGCCGATGCACTGCGCGCCAGCGCGCAGGCGGCGGCGCGAAATTGACGGGGTTGGTCGGCCCGGCTCAGCCCTCCAACCCGCCCCCCCGCCCCCTTCGCTTGCAACCCTTGCCCGGGCCCGGCTGGCTGGTCGGGGTGCAGCGAAACCCCTGACGCCAAAACGGACCGTACCCTTTTTGTATATCCACATCCGCCTGGAGTGAAGCCATGACATCAGCATCCACCCCCGCCGTGCGCACCGACTACTGCGGCCTCGTCAACGAAAAGTACCTCGACCAGACCGTCACCCTGATGGGCTGGGCGCACCGCCGCCGCGACCACGGCGGCGTCATCTTCATCGACCTGCGCGACCGCGAAGGCCTGGTGCAGATCGTCTGCGACCCCGACCGCGCCGACATGTTCAAGACTGCCGAGGGCGTGCGCAACGAGTTCTGCCTGCAGGTGGTGGGCAAAGTGCGCGCCCGCCCCGCAGGCACCGAAAACGCCAGCCTCACCAGCGGCAAGATCGAGGTGCTGTGCCACGAACTGGTGGTGCTGAACCCCAGCGTCACGCCGCCCTTCCCGCTGGACGACGACAACCTCAGCGAAACCGTGCGCCTGACGCACCGCGTGCTGGACCTGCGCCGCCCGCAGATGCAGAAAAACCTGATGCTGCGCTACCGCGTGGCCATCGAGGTGCGCAAGTTCCTGGACGAGCAGGGTTTCATCGACATCGAAACGCCGATGCTCACCAAGAGCACGCCCGAAGGCGCACGCGACTACCTGGTGCCCAGCCGTGTGCACGACGGCCAGTTCTTCGCGCTGCCGCAAAGCCCGCAGCTCTTCAAGCAGTTGCTGATGGTGGCCGGCTTTGACCGCTACTACCAGATAACGAAGTGCTTTCGCGACGAAGACCTGCGTGCCGATCGCCAGCCCGAATTCACGCAGATCGACATCGAGACCAGCTTCCTGGGCGAGGCCGAGATCCGCGCCATCACCGAAGCCATGGTGCGCAGGGTGTTCCGCAAGACGCTGGGCGTGGAGCTGCCGGTATACGTGGAGATGACCTACGCCGACGCGATGCACAAGTACGGCAGCGACAAACCCGACCTGCGTGTGAAGCTGGAGTTCACTGAACTCACCAGCGTGATGAAAGACGTGGACTTCAAGGTGTTCAGCGGCCCGGCCACCACACCCGGCGGCCGTGTGGCGGCGCTGAAGGTGCCTGGTGGCGGCGAGATGAGCCGCAGCGAGATTGACGCCTATACCGAGTTTGTGAAGATCTACGGCGCCAAGGGCCTGGCCTGGGTGAAGGTGAACGACGCCGGCAAGGGCCGCGAAGGCCTGCAAAGCCCGATCGTGAAGAACCTGCACGACGGTGCCCTGGCCGAGATCATCGCCCGCACTGGCGCGCGCAACGGCGACCTCATCTTCTTCGGCGCCGACAAGGCCAAGATCGTGAACGACGCCCTGGGTGCGCTGCGCGTGAAGATCGGCCACAGCGAATTTGGCCGCAACCACGGCCTGTTTGAAGACAAGTGGGCACCGATGTGGGTGGTCGACTTCCCCATGTTCGAATTTGACGACGACAGCAAGCGCTGGAACGCTGTGCACCACCCGTTCACGGCGCCCAAAGACGGCCATGACGAGCTGATGAAAACCGACCCCGGCGCCTGCATCGCCAAGGCCTATGACATGGTGCTCAACGGCTGGGAAATCGGCGGTGGCTCGGTGCGTATCCATCGCGCCGACGTGCAGGCGCGTGTGTTCGAGGCGCTGAACATCACGCCTGATGAGCAGAAGCTGAAGTTCGGCTTTTTGCTCGACGCACTGCAGTACGGCGCGCCGCCGCATGGCGGCCTGGCCTTCGGGCTGGACCGCATTGCGACGCTGATGACGGGCGCCGAGAGCATCCGCGATGTGATTGCTTTCCCGAAGACGCAGCGTGCGCAGTGCCTGCTGACCGGCGCGCCCAGCCTGGTGGACGAGGCGCAGTTGCGCGAGCTGCACATCCGGCTGCGCAACCCCGCGCCGGCGGCGTAACGCGCAGGGCGGGCCGGTGTTGGGGCTGGGCCGGCGGCGGCCCGGCCCACCGTCGGGCGCCGCAGCCTGCCCCCCCCCGACAGGACAAGAGCCACAGTGTCAAGCCAAAGTGCCAAGCCGCAGTGCCAACAGCCTTTTTGGCTAGAATGGCCGAATTGTCCAATTGGGGATTGCCATGCACGTAACCGCCACCGAAGCCAAGAACCGCCTGGGGCAGATGCTGGAGCATTGCCAGCGCGAACCCGTGACCATTGAAAAGTCGGGGCGGCGGCACAGTGTGCTGTTGTCGGCGGCGCGGTACGACGCGTTGGTGGCTGAAGCCACCCACCCAGCAGCAGCGCTTGCTGCGGGCAGCGCAGGGGCGGCCTTCTACCTTCAGCACAAAGACTGGGTCGACGCACAAAACGCGCTGGTCGAGCAAGCAGGCATTCCTGGCGAAGAGTACCGCGTGTGGTAGGGGCCGCCGTGCAGCAGTTCGACGCCTTCGAAAACCCCAATCCTGCGCAGCGCCAGGCCTTTCCCTACTTCGTGGTCTTGCAGAGTGACCAACTCGACCACCTCAACACCCGCCTGACCATGCCGCTGACCCGCCAAGCGGCAAGCGGCCTCAGACCACCCCGAAGGCTGTCGCAAACCGTGCACATCCAGGGCGAGAACCTCTACCTGGCGCCGCACCTGCTGGCGGCTTTGCCGCAGTCGGCGTTGAAGCAGCGTGTGGCGTCGCTGCGCGGTGATGCGGCGCTCTTCATCGACGCCCTCGACGCCGTCGTCAGCGGTGTCTGAAACCGCCGCCCCGCGCCCCTACAAGATCCCGCGCTCGGTGCTGGTGGTGATCCACACGCACCGGCTCGACGTGTTGCTCATCGAGCGCGCCGACAAGCCCGGTTTCTGGCAAAGCGTGACCGGCTCGCTGGACGCCGAAGACGAGCCGCTGGCGCTGACCGCGCGGCGCGAGGTGCAAGAAGAAACCGGCATCAAGAGCGGCGTGCTGCGCGACTGGGGCTTGACCAACCGGTACGAGATCTACCCCGTGTGGCGCCACCGTTATGCGCCGGGCGTCACGCACAACACCGAGCATGTGTTTGGCCTGACCTTGCAGCGGCGCCAGCCGGCGCGCCTGAGCCCGCGCGAGCACACCGCCAGCGTGTGGCTGCCCTGGCGCGAGGCCGCCGACCGGTGCTTCTCGCCCAGCAACGCTGAAGCCATCCTGCAACTGCCTCACTTTGTGCGTGAGCAGGCTTGAACACAAGCCTGAACACGCGACTGCACACGCGACTGCACACGCGACTGCACACAAACCCCCGCACGCCCTTGCACATGAGCCGGTCATGAGCCGCCACAACCCGCTGAATTCCACGCTGCTGCCGCCCTACACGGGCTTGGGCACGCTGCGCGTGGCCACCTACAACATCCACAAGGGCGTGCGCGGCCTGGGCCCGCGCAAGCGGCTGGAAATCCACAACCTGGGCCTGGCGGTGGAGGCGCTGGACGCCGACATCGTGTTCCTGCAGGAGGTGCGCCTGTTCCACACCCGCGAGGCGCGCCGCTTTGACCGCACCCACCTCGGCTGGCCCCAGCAAGGCCAGGCCGACTACCTGGCGCCCGAGGGTTATGAAGTGGCCTACCGCACCAATGCCGTCACGCGCCACGGCGAGCACGGCAACGCGCTTTTGGCACGCTGGCCGCTGGGCGACATCGGCCACCACGACGTCAGCGACCACCGGTTTGAACAGCGCGGCCTGCTGCACGTGCCGGTGCTGTGGAACGGCTGCACCGTGCACACCGTGGTGGTGCATCTGGGCCTGGTGCACCGCAGCCGCTTGCGCCAGGTGCAGCAGTTGGCGGCCTTCATCGACCGGGAGGTGCCGTCGCACGAGATGCTGGTGGTGGCCGGCGACTTCAACGACTGGAGCGAAAAGCTCGACGCCCCCATGGCCGAACTGGGCCTGCAGCGTGCGCACGCCGCCGGTTCACCCCGCATGGCCACCTTTCCGTCATTGGCGCCGGTGTTTGCGCTTGACCGCTTTTACCTGCGCGGCTTTAGCTGCCGCTCCACCATGTCACCCCAGGGGCTGAGCTGGGCGCGCATGTCGGACCACCTGCCGTTGGTGGCCGAACTGGAACTGGCCTGATGCCCGCTGGCAGCAGCCACAGCGCCCCCGATGGCCGCGCCGGCCGCAAGCTGCTCCAGACCATGCGCTCGTGGACCGTGGTGCCCACGCCGCGTGTGGTGGGCGGCAACCATGTGGAGCTGCTGGAAGGCGGCGACATGCTGTTTCCGCGCATGCAGCAGGCCATAGCCGACGCCACCACCGAGGTCTGGCTGGCCACCTACATCTTCCACAACGACGACGCAGCGCTGGGCATTGCCGAGGCCTTGAAGCAGGCCGCCGCACGCGGCGTGGCGGTGCATGTGGTGGTGGACGGTTTTGGCTCCATCGCCAGCATGGAAGCGGTGCGCGAGCAGTTTGACGGCAGTGCGGTGAAGCTGGAGGTGTTTCGCCCGCTGGACCGCTGGTATTCGTGGCTGCAGCCCGGCCAGTTGCGCCGCCTGCACCAGAAGTTGTGTGTCTGCGATGGCCAGGTGGCCTTTGTGGGTGGCATCAACATCATCGCCGACCGGCTGGACATGAACCACGGCTGGACCGAGCAACCGCGGCTGGACTTTGCGGTTCAGATCAGCGGTGCGCTGGCCGAGCCCGTGCGCGCCACCGCGCGCGCGATGTGGACACGCTCGCACCTGTCGCGCGGCTGGCGCGACGAGGCCCGCCTCATTGCGCGCAGCGCGCGGCCGGTGAACGAGGCGCTGAGCTTGCTGCGCCAGTTGCGCGGTCAGCCCGGCCTGGCCGCCGCTGGTGACGCCACCACGCCGCTGGCCATGCGCGCGGCTTTTGTGGTGCGCGACAACGTGCGCCAGCGCCGTGCCATCGAACACAGTTACGTGCAGGCCATCAACCGCGCGCGGCGGCGGGTAGACATTGCCGTGCCCTACTTCTACCCCGGCCAGCGTTTTCGCGCCGCGCTGCGCAACGCCGCGCGGCGTGGTGTGCAGGTGCGGCTGCTGATGCAGGGCAAGGTGGACTACCGTGTGGCCGCGATGGCCGCGCGCGCGCTGTACGACGAGCTGCGCGCCTCGGGTGTGCATGTGTTTGAGTACACCCCCGCTTTCCTGCACGCCAAGGTGGCGGTGATCGACGACGAATGGGCCACCGTGGGCAGCAGCAACATCGACCCGCTGTCGCTGCTGCTGAACCTGGAAGCCAACGTGGTGGTCTACGACGCCGACTTCGCCGCCGTGCTGTCGCAGCGCTTTGACGCCGCTTTTGCGTTGTCGGCCGAGGTGCAGGGCCCCCCCGCCCGCCGTGGACTGCGCGGCTGGCTGCACCGCAGCCTGGTGGCCTGGGGGGCTTACCTGTACATGCGTGTGGCGGGCATCACCGGCAGGTATTAGACCCCCCCGCAGCGCCTGCGGCGCTTCCCCCCCCGGGGGGGCGCCGCTGGTGGCCCGGCGAAGCCGGTTCCACGGCGGCTGCTGGGTTGCGCATCGTCATTCGGGTTACCGTTGCGACATGAAAAAGCAAACACGTCGGGGTGCTGGTTCAACCACTCCTATTGATTTGGCGCTGCAAGGCGGCGGTTCACACGGCGCCTTCACCTGGGGCGTGCTCGACCGCTGGCTGCAAGAACCGGGGCTGCGCATCGCCGGTGTCTCGGGCACCAGCGCCGGCGCGCTCAACGCGGCCGTGCTGGCCACCGGCTTTGCACGCGGTGGCGCCGACACAGCGCGCCAGGCGCTGCGCGACTTCTGGCTGGACGTGGCGACGGAGGGTGCCTGTTTTGGCCAATGGCAGGCCCCGGGCCTGGCCGGCTTCAACCTCGACCAGAACCCGCTGTTCCTGTGGAGCCAGTTGTTGCTGCGCAGTTTCAGCCCCTACCAGTTCAACCCCTCGGGCACCAACGCGCTGCAGGCCGTGCTGCAGCGCCACGTGCAATTGGCGGCCCTGAAGACCGGGCCGATCGACCTGTTCATCACCGCCACCGCGGTGCACAGCGGGCAGCCGCGTGTGTTTGACCGGCAAGACCTGAGCATCGACGCGCTGCTGGCCTCGGCCTGCCTGCCGCAGCTCTTCCGTGCCGTGGACATTGACGGCCAGCCCTACTGGGACGGCGGCTACAGCGGCAACCCGGCGCTGTGGCCGCTGATCTACAACACCGATGCGCTGGACGTGGTGCTGGTGAAGATCAACCCGCTGCAGCGCAAGGCCACGCCCGACACCCCGCAGGAAATTGCCGACCGCGTCAACGAAATCACCTTCAACGCCGGCCTGGTGGGCGAGCTGCGTGCCATCGCTTTTGTGCAGCGGCTGCTGGAAAAAGGGCTGGTGGACGCCGGTGAGTACAAAAACCTGCGCCTGCACATGGTGGCCGACGAAGAGGGCCTGGCACCGCTGAACGCCAGCAGCAAGCTCAACACCGAGCGTGCTTTTCTGGAGCAGCTGCACGCACTGGGTGTGGCCGCCGCCGACCGCTGGCTGCAGCAGCACCGCGCCAGCCTGGGCCGGCGGGGTACGCTGGACCTGAAACGCACCTTCCTGATGCCACGCGGCCCGGGCCGAATTTGAGGGCAGCCGTGTCGGCGCTGGCGCTGGCTTTGCCATGGCGTGCAGTGTGGATGGCGTGATGGACAGCGACCGCGACCTCATCGTGCAGCGCCCGCAGGGCCTGTACTGCCCGCCGGGCGATTTCTACATCGACCCCTGGCGGCCGGTGCCGCGTGCCGTCATCACACACGCCCATGCCGACCACGCACGGCGCGGCCACGGCGCCTACCTGGCCACTGCCGTCAGCGCCGGCGTGCTGCGCGCGCGGCTGGGCCACATCACGCTGCAGGGCCTGGCTTACGGCGAAACGGTGCACCTGGGTGGTGTTGGTGTCAGCCTGCACCCGGCGGGCCATGTGCTGGGTTCGGCCCAGGTGCGGGTTGAACACGCCGGCCAGGTGTGGGTGGCTTCGGGTGACTACTTCGCCAGCGGCCATGCCGACGACGCCAACACCACCTGCCCGCCCTTTGAGCCGGTGCGCTGCCACACCTTCATCACCGAAAGCACCTTTGGCCTGCCCATCTACCGCTGGCAGCCGCAGCGCGAGGTGATGGCCGGCATCAACCGCTGGTGGCAGGCCAACGCCGACGCCGGCCGTGCCAGCCTGCTGCTGGGCTACAGCTTTGGCAAGGCGCAGCGCTTGCTGGCGGGTGTGGATGCCGGCATCGGCCCCATCGTTGTGCACGGCGCGGTGGAGCCGCTGAACCAGGCCTACCGCGCCGCCGGTGTGCCGCTGCCGCCCACGCAGTTGCTGGACACGGTGGCCGACCAAGCGCTGCTGCGCCGCGCGTTGGTGGTGGCGCCGCCGGCCGTGCACGGCAGCGCCTGGGCGCGCCGCCTGGGCGAACACAGCGACGCCTTTGCCAGCGGCTGGATGCAGCTGCGCGGCGCGCGCCGCCGCCAGGGCGTGGACCGCGGTTTTGTGCTCAGTGACCACGCCGACTGGCCCGGCCTGCAGCGCGCCATCGCGGCCACCGGCGCCCAGCGTGTCATCGTCACCCACGGTTATGAAGCGGTGATGGTGCGCTGGCTGCAGCAGCAGGGCTTGCAGGCCGGCAGCTTCAGCACCGAGTACGGCGGCAGCGATGACGGCGACGCAGCCCCGCCGGCTGTCAGCAACGTGGCAGCGGCCGCCATGCCGGACTGAACAACGGTGCAGCACTTCGCCGCTCTATACGAGGCGCTGGACGCCAGCACCGCCACCAACGACAAGCTGGCGGCCCTGGTGCAGCACCTGGGCCAGGCCGCCCCGGCCGACGCCGCCTGGGCTGTGTATGTGCTGGCCGGCGGCCGGCCCCGCCAACTGGTGCCGGTGGCGGCGCTGCGCGAAGCGGCCTGCCAGCAAGCCGGCATCGACGACTGGCTGTTCGAAGCCTGCTACCAGGCCGTGGGCGACCTGGCCGAGACCATCGCGCACGTGTTGCCCCGCGCTGAAGGCGCACAAGGCGCAGAAGGCGCCCCCGCCAGCGCCGGGCTGGCCTACTGGATGACCGAGCGCCTGCTGCCCTTGCGCGGCCTGCCGCCGGCTGAGCAGGTGCAGCGGGTGCAACAGGCCTGGGCCGAGCTTGACACCAGCGGCCGCTACCTGCTGGTGAAGCTGATAGGCGGCGGCTTTCGCGTCGGCGTCAGCAAGCTGCTGGTGCAGCGGGCATTGGCGCAGTTGACCGGTCTTGAGCCCGCCCTGCTGGCACAGCGCTTGGTGGGCTGGACGGATGCCAAGGCCACCCCCAGCGCCGAGCGCTGGCATGCGCTGGTTGCACCAGCCGGGCAGGGCACGCAGGCGCCCGGTCAGCCCTACCCGTTTTTCCTGGCCCATGCGCTGCAGGCCGAGCCGGCCACGCTGGGGCCGGTGGCCGACTGGCTCATCGAGTGGAAGTACGACGGCATCCGCGCCCAGGTGGTGAAGCGCCAGGGCCAGGTGTGGATCTGGTCGCGCGGCGAAGAGCTGGTCACCGAACGCTTCCCCGAAGTGGTGTCCCGTGCCGCGCTGCTGCCCGACGGCACGGTGCTTGACGGTGAGCTGCTGGCCTGGCCCGCCGGGCAGCCGCAGCCCGCCCCGTTCAAGCTGCTGCAGCAGCGCATCAACCGCAAGACCGTGGGCAAAAAACTGCTGGCCGACGCGCCGGTGGTTTTCATGGCCTACGACCTGCTGGAAGACGGCGCGCACGACCTGCGTGCGCAGCCGCAGCAGCAGCGCCGCGCGGCCTTGCTGCAGCGGCTGGCCAACGGGCCGTTTGCCTGTTCACCTGCCGTTGAAGTGGCCAGTTGGGAAGAGGCGGCGGCGCTGCGCCAGCAATCGCGCCAACGCGGTGTGGAAGGCTGCATGCTGAAGTCCACCACCGCGCGCTACGGCAGTGGCCGCACCAAAGCCGACGGCACCTGGTGGAAGTGGAAGGTGGAACCGCTGGCGGTGGACGCCGTGCTCATCTACGCCCAGGCCGGCCACGGCCGCCGCGCCAGCGTCTACACCGACTACACCTTTGCCGTGTGGAGCCGGCCGCCGGCCAACGCTGAAGAAGCGCAGTTGGTGGTGGAAGCCATCACCCGCCGCGAACCCGCGCCCGCTGCCGGCAGCGGTGCTTTGCACCTGCTGCCTTTTGCCAAGGCTTATTCGGGCCTGAGCGACGCCGAGTTCAAGGCCGTGGACCGGGTGATTCGCGCCACCACGCTGGAGAAGTTCGGCCCCGTGCGCAGCGTGCGGCCCACGCTGGTGTTCGAGATCGGCTTTGAGGGCATAGGCGCCAGCCCCCGCCACAAAAGCGGCGTGGCCGTGCGTTTCCCGCGCATGCTGCGCCTGCGGCCCGACAAGCCCCTGCACGAGGCCGACACGCTGGCCACACTGCAGGGCTTGATCGATAGCGGCCCAGGGCCCGGGTGACGGCTTGCTTTGCTCCCTCTCCCTTCCAGGGAGAGGGCTGGGGTGAGGGTGAAGTGCCAGCCTCGCCCCGCTTCATCGACCCCCCCATCACCGCTTGTGGTGCACCGGCGCCAGCCTGTAAACCGGTGTGGCCAGCCCCTCAAACCGCGCCTTCAACTGCAGCGACAAAAACTGCGAGTAATGCCGGCTCTGGTGCAGGTTGCCGCCGTGGAACCACAGGTGCGGCACCTGCGTGGGCTTCCACATGTTGCGCAGCTCACCTTCCCACGGCCCGGGGTCTTTGGGCGTGTTGCTGCCCAGGCCCCACACCTTGCCCACGCGGTCGGCCACCTCGGGTGATATCAGGTCGGCCAGCCAGCCGTTCATCGAGCCGTAGCCGGTGGCGTACACCAGCAAGTCGGCCGGCAGTTCGGTGCCGTCGGAAAGCAGCACGCTCTTGGCGTTGATGCGCTCGATGTTGACACCGCTTTTCAGCTTGATGCTGCCGTTGGCCACCAGCTCTGACGCGCCCACGTCGATGTAGTAACCCGAGCCGCGGCGCAGGTACTTCATGAACAGGCCCGAGCCGTCAACGCCGAAGTCCAGCATGAAGCCGGCCTTTTCAAGCCGCGCGTACAGGTCGGCGTCGCGCTTTTTCATCTCGTCGTAAACGGGCACCTGCATCGGCGCCATGATCTGGTACGGAATGCTGGCGAAGATGAGGTCGGCCATGTCGGTGTGCACGCCGTTTTTCACCGCCTGCTCGGAGTACAGGCCGCCCAGCGCCAGCTCCATCAACGAATCAGACGGCGCAATGTGCGTGGAACTGCGCTGCACCATCGTGACGTCGGCGCCGTGTTCCCACAGCGCCGCGCAGATGTCGTGCGCTGAATTGTTGCTGCCCAGAACCACGCACTTTTTGCCCTTGTAGGCCTCGGGCCCCGGGTGCTGGCTGCTGTGGTGCTGCTCGCCCTGAAAGCCGGCCGCGCCCTCGATGGCCGGCACGTTGGGGTAGCCTGACACGCCCAGCGCAAACACCAGCTCTTTCGGGCGCAGCGTCACCGGCTGGCCGTCGCGTTCCACCTGCACCTCCCAGGTGCCGGTGGCTTCGTCATAACGCGCCTTCTTGCACAGGGTGGAGCCCCAGTAGTTCAGCTCCATCACCTTGGTGTACATCTCCAGCCAGTCGCCAATCTTGTCCTTGGGCGCAAACACCGGCCAGTCGTCAGGAAAGGGCATGTAAGGCAGATGGTCGTACCACACCGGGTCGTGCAGGCACAGGCTCTTGTAGCGCTTGCGCCAGCTGTCGCCGGCTTTGGCGTTTTTCTCCACGATGATGGCCGGCACACCCAGCCGCCGCAGCCGCGCGCCCAGCGCAATGCCACCCTGTCCGCCACCGACGATGACGACGTAGGGCTGCTCGCTGTAACCCAGCCGCGCCGCTTCGTCGGCGCGTTCCTCAGCCCAAGTCTTGCGGCCCGGGTGCACGCCGTGTTCGGCGCCCTTGATGCGGTGGGCGCCTTTTTTCTCTTCAAAACCTTTCAGCTCGGTCATCGTGGTCAGCAGCGTCCAGGCCTTGCCGGCTTTCAGCCGCAGGTGGCCGCGGCCGCGTGCCACCGCCGTTTCAAAGGTGAACCAGGCGTCCACCACGCCGCCGGCCTCCGTCGCCTGGCCTTCAACAGCGAAGTTGCAAGGCTGCACGTCGGCCAAGCGTGCCTGCAGCATCGCGCGGATGGCGTCGGGCCCCTCCTGGGTGCAGATGTTCCAGGTGAAGCTGACGAGGTCGCGCCAGTAGCAGTCGGTGTCGAACAGCGCCATCGCGGCTTCGATGTCGCCGCTGGCCAGCGCGTGGTTGAAGTCGGCCAGCCAGGCGCTGGCTTGTTGGGTGGGGTGGGTGCTCAGGTCGGTCATCTGGGGTGTCTCCGGTAGTGCACGCTCTCGGGGTGGCGCGCCTGTAACAAGGTTCTGTCAAGGCTTGGCCAGGCGCCACCGGTTGAAACCCGCAGTTTTGGCGGCCCCGGCCCCGCAAAGGTCTGAACTGGCCGTGGCAGCGCCGTGTATCAAGGGTTCGGGCTTCAGTCGCAAGGTCGAATTGCCCAAGCTGTTTCTGCCAGTCAGCCATGCTGGCGCAGGGCTCGTCTGACGTGGCCGTTAACGGCGGCGCTGTGTTGGGCCCGGTGGTCAGCACCATGCAGGGCTTCGACGAGCGTGGGCAAGATCAGCGCCAGCGCCGAGCAAAGCCACGATGTGACCCAGGTGTGCAATGCGGTCTCACAGATGGACCAGGCCACCCAGCAAAACGCCGCGCTGGTGGAAGAGAGTGCGGCCGCCGCCGACAGCCTGCGCCAGCAGGCGCAGCAACTGGTGCAGGCGGTGGCGGTGTTCCGCCTGAGCTGACCGTCCCTCCACCCGGCCACCCGGCCACCTGCCCACCCAGCCACCCGCCGCTGGCTGGGCAGCACGCAGGGCCGCGCCGTGCCGGCCTTGCACCGTTGGCATGCACCTTGCACCGGCATGGCGCATGACAGCCGCATCCCCTGCCGCCGCCCCCGACGCCGCCGCCCACCGCCTGGCCTTGCTGCTGGAAAGCACTGGCGAGGGCATCTTTGGCGTCGACATGGACGGCCGTTGCACCTTTGTCAACCGCGCCGCCGCACACATGCTGGGCTGGCGCACCGAAGAAGTGCTGGGCCGCAACATGCACGACCTGATGCACCATTCGCATGCCGACGGCCGCCATTACCCGGAAAGCGACTGCCCCATCTTCAACGCCTTTCGCCAGGGCCTGCCCTGCCGCATCGACGGCGAGGTGCTGTGGCGCGCCGACGGCAGCCACTTCCCGGCCGAGTACAGCAGCCACCCGGTGATCGAAGACGGGCAGGTGCGCGGCGCGGTGGCCACCTTTGTTGACATCACCGAGCGCAAGCGCGCCGAAGAAGCGCTGCGCCGCACCAACGACGAACTGGAGCGCCGCGTGGCCGAGCGCACGCAGCAACTGCGTGAACTGGCGCAGCACCTGGAAGCGGTGCGCGAGGGCGAACGCAAGCGCATTGCGCGCGAAATCCACGACGAACTGGGCTCGCTGCTGGTGGCGCTGAAGATGGACACCCATTGGCTGGGCAAACGCGTGGCCGACCGCCCCGAGCTGGCCTGCAAGTGCCAGGGCATGGGCCGGCTGATCGACACCGCAGTGGACAACGTGGGCCGCATCATCACCGACCTGCGCCCCAGCATCCTGGACCACCAGGGCCTGTGGGCGGCGCTGGAATGGCAGGCGCAAGAATTCATCGAAAGCAGCGAACTCGACGCCACGCTGCAACTGCACGTGAACGCGGGCGTGGCGCCGCCCGAGGGCGGGCAGGCGATAGGCGTGTTCCGCATCTTTCAGGAAATGCTCAGCAACGTGGCGCGCCACTCCCATGCGCGCAGCGTGCGCATCAACATCGCCGTGGACGGGCCGCCCGAGCCGGTGCTGTACATGGACGTGCGCGACGACGGCGTGGGTGCAGCGGCGCAGGCGCTGGCCGACCCGCACAGTTTTGGCGTCATCGGCATGCGCGAACGCGCGGCCAACCTGGGCGGGCGCCTGACGATCGACAGCGCACCCGGGCAGGGCACGCGGGTGCGGCTGGTGATGCCGCTGCAGGAAGCCGCAGCCGAGCCAACTGGGGTGGCCGTTGTTGAAGGCGTGGCGCGATGATCCAGGTGCTGATCTGCGACGACCACCAGATCGTGCGCCAGGGCATCAAACAAATCCTGGCCGATGCCGGCGACATCGCGCTGGCCTGCGAGGCCGCCAGCGGCCCCGAGGCCATGGCCTGTGTGCGCAGGGGTGGTGTGGATGTCGTGCTGCTGGACATTGCGATGCCGCAGCGCGACGGGCTGGACGTGCTGAAACAGTTGCGCAGCGAATGCCCGAAGCTGCCGGTGCTGATGCTGTCCACCTACCCCGACCGCCAGTACGCGGTGCGCAGCCTGAAACTGGGCGCTGCGGGCTACCTTAACAAAAGTGCAGACAGTGAACAGCTGATAGACGCCATACGCCGTGTGGCGCAGGGCAAGCTGTTCATCACCGCCAGCGTGGCCGAACAACTGGCCAGTGCCGTGGGTGCCGGCGCGCACGAAGACAAGCCCCTGCACGAGCGGCTGTCGCAGCGCGAGTACCAGGTTTACCGCCTGCTGAGCCAGGGCCGCAGCGTGGGCGAGATTGCCGAGCAGTTGGCGCTGTCGTCCAACACCGTCAGCACCTACCGTGCACGTGTGCTGGAAAAAACCGGCACACGCAACGACGTGGAGCTGGCGCTGTACGCGGTGCAGCACGACCGGGTGGCGGGGTAGCCGCTGCACTTGGGGGCGGCCTGCCGGCCTTCAGCCTTGCTGTTCAGGCCCGCCGCGCTGCGGCGGCTTGCGCGCCACGCGCGCTGCGGCACGCGCCTGCCGCGCCGCTTCGCGGCTGTTGCCAGCCGCCACCCAGGTGGCAAATTCGGCCGGTGTTTCCAGCGACACACGGCCCCAGGCGGCGCTGCGGAAGTCGTGTACGGCGAGTTCAGCCGCCTTTTGCAGGTCCACCTGCGCACCGGGCCGCAGCGCGCTGCGTTTGCGGCCTATTTCGGTCAGCAGTGTTTCTTCGCTCAGGCCCTGCAGTGTGGCCAGCTTGTAGCGCGTGCACAGCGCTGCGGCGTAGCGGCCGCGCACCCGCTCCAGCAGGTGCAGCGCCGTGTCCACATCGTCATAGGCGTTGCGCCCCACGGCGCCGCTGGCCGCCAGGTGCCAGCCGCTTTCTTCCACCACGATGCGGGGCCACAGCATGCCGGGTGTGTCGTACAGGTCGAAGTCGTTTGCCAGCGCAATGCGCTGCTCCACCTTCGTGATGCCGGCTTCGTCACCGGTTTTTGTCTTGCGCCGGCCCACCAGCGTGTTGATGAGTGTGCTTTTGCCGACGTTGGGTATGCCGCAAATCAGCACCCGCAGCGGCTTGACCATGCCGCCGCGCAGCGGCGCCAGCGCGCGGCAGGCGGGCACCAGGTGGCGGGCGGGTGCGGTGTCGCTGGCGTCCAGCGCCAAAGCCTTGGTGCCGGGCTGGGCCTGCAGGTGTGCCAGCCACAGCGCGGTGGTCTCGGGGTCGGCCAGGTCTTGTTTGTTCAGCACCTTCAGCGCCGGTTTGCCACCGGCGGCCTGCACCAGTTCGGCCAGCAGCGGGTTGGCGCTGCTGCCGGGCAGCCGTGCGTCCAGCAGTTCGATGACGACGTCGATGTCGGGCAGGCGCTTGGCCAGCGCCTGCCGCGTGGCGTGCATGTGGCCGGGGAACCATTGAATGGGCATGGGCGGGAGTGTCGCTGTGGGTGCTGGGCGTGTGTGGGGGTGCGTGACGGCGATCAGCGCGCGGCCGCCGCCGGCTGCAGCGGGTGCCGGCGCATCAGCCACAGCAACAGCACGGCGCCCAGCACCAGTGCCCCGGCGGCCACCAGCAAGGCGCGTTCAAAACCTTGGCCCGCGTTGGCGCTGCGCGGCAGCAGCCAGGCCACCAGCGGCGGGCCCAGTATCTGCCCCAGGCCCCAGGCGGCGGTGAGCGTGGCGATCAAGGTCGATGCGTTGTGCGGTTTCAAGCGC
>JACCDR011500400.1_pt1 | contig 16079 bp, 14 predicted proteins | sample 7446431 | NCBI WGS metagenome assembly JACCDR01 (sample SAMN15323443, study PRJNA562643) | freshwater metagenome | isolation source: river surface water | place: USA:Blue River Watershed | collected 2017-08-17 | reverse complement strand
CTCGAGCTGGTTGGACGCCTGGCCGGGGTTGAGCATGGCGCCCTTGAGGTACCAGTCGAGCACATCGGAGCGCTGGATGGCGCCGCGGTAGGCAATGAATTCGGCGTACAGCAGGTAGGACTGCGTAATCTGGATGAGTGCGCAGTCGAGCTCGAACTGGGCGTTGGGCGTGGTCATGTAGAGGTTGCCCATCTGGACGGCCACACCGAAACGCTGCAGAGTCTGGGTGGAGCTGGTGCCCTGGGCCGTGAGAACGGGCAGCGGCATGTGCTCGGGCGCCACCTCGAGCCAGCCCTCGTCAAAGCGCAGCTTGTTGATGGTGACGCGCGGATTGTCGACATTTTGCAGGGGCGCAAAGAGGAAGATGCTGCGCTCCTCGACGCTGAGCTGCGAGATGAGCACCAGGTTGACCGTGGCCGCGAGGTCGCTCATGGCATTGTTGCGCGCCTGCATCGGGCCGCCGGCGAGCGAATCGACGAAGAAGCGCTGTGAGGTGGGCTGCATGCTCGCGAGGTCCGTGCCCTTGAAGCCCTTCATGGGGAAGCCGCGCGCCAGCACCGAGTGCTCCATCTTGTCGCCGTTGCCGGCCGGGCCGAGCAGGCCAAGCTGCGCCCAGTTCTGGGGACGCTCCATTCCATGGAATCCGCCTCCGCCGAGGGTCGGGATCATGTTGGTTGCAACGGGGGCGGGAAACGGGTGGGTGCGTACACGCGCGTGTCGCTCGTGCATGGACGCACGGTTCCGCATACACATACACAAATCTTGTATTTCGAGCATCACCAGGTGTCGAGGACGCGCAACAAGAGGTCAACGTGTGTGCGCGGCGTGCGCGGCAGGCCTGGCGCGGCCTGGGCCATGCGCGTGGGCAGTGTGACGAGGTCGACAAGCGCACCGAGACACGCGCAGTGGGCAATACACGCGGGCAGGGGCTCGGTGCACGCATTCATTCCAACTGTATCGTCCTCGCCGAGCGCCATAAACACGGCGGCGGCCGCGGAGCCACACACAGAGCACGGGACGGCGCGGCCCCTGGAGACAGCGACGGGCTCGAATGCGCACGTGTGCGCGGCGTGGATTCCGTGCACGAGATCAGAGTGCGTGCCCAGGAGACGGAGAGCGAGGCGGCTGGCAAAGACGCGGCGCTGGTCGAGCGAGACGTAGCCGGTGCGCTGCGCGCTCTCGCAGACGCGGACGATGCGGTCAGTCAGTGAATCGGCTCCAGGCGCAGCGGGGCACGGTGGCGTTTTTGCCGTCAAAGACGACGAGGTCGCCGAGGTCATTGCAGATCTTGGCCGTGGGCGGCAGACGCGCGCATGCGGGGTTGTGCACGACACAGTCTCCACATGCACCACAGTCGCGCACGTACGTGTCGAATGCCACGCGCGTCATGCACGAAAACCCCTCGCGACTGATGCGCAGCCGGCGCACGTCCTCGTCGTCCACCGGTCGCATGCGCGCAAGCTTGTGCGCGTCAATGACTGCGTACGACAGCCCCTTGCGCTTGATTTGGTCCATGGCGCGGCTGGCTACCGAGACCATGTCGCCCGGATCCTCGCGGAGCACGGCGTCCCAGTGCGGGCGCACGCGCTCGAACTCGCTGGCGGGTGCGCCGCGCTTGGGCGCCGCCGCGGCGATTTTTGAATTGGCGCGCAGGATGGCGCAGCTGTAGCACGCGAGGGCGATTTCCATGTAGATGCGCTCGAGGTCGCGTGCCAGCCGGGTCAGCATGCGCAACGGGTCGAGCTGCTGGCGCTCGGCCATGGCTGAGAGCGCGCCAACGACAGAGGACGGAAAGCCCACAAGGTGCGGCGGGTCCGAGGGCGAGCCGACGGAAAACACGCGCCGCTTGTTGGCGCCGTCCTTGGCGAGGAAATCCAAGTAGGCGGCAGCGTACGCTAGAAAGCGCGACTCGAGCCGCTCCGACTTGTCGACAAAGTCGATCGAGGCGGGGGCGTCGGGCGGCATGCCAAACTCGGCCGACCATGGGCGCGCCACCGGCTTGACCAGGAACGCGTCCATGCGCCGCTGTGGGTCCACGGGCGGCTTCCAGCCTCCTGTTGCCATGACTGGGACTCGAGTGAATGGTAATCGCAAACGCTCATACGCCCATGGACCCCGAGGCACCAAGGCCCATGGCCCACGACTTGGCCACCATGTCCATCGAGTGCTACACGTGTGGACAGATGTGCATTGTAATCACACTTGCGGCCGCGATTGCAGTCGCCATCTACGTTTCAGTGCGCTAGACGCTCAGCGCCACCCCGAGAATGGAGCCGGCTGGAGACGATGCGCGCCACGTGGCCATGAATGCTGCCATTGACTGTTTGCTTGTGGACCCCAAGCCGACCGCGCCACAGCGTGCCATGCTCGAGCAGGCGCGCGTTGCGCTGCTCCGACATCCCGGCGGCGTGGTCAAGTTCGAGGCGCGACGCACCGACGGCCTTACATTGATGGCGGCGGCGAGCGTGGCGGCGGCCATGCACGTCACGGCGTCGTCGCGCCCCGAGATTCACGTGGACCTGGGACTGGCCCCGATGAACCGCCTGTTTGTCAATTACGTGCAGCAGTTCCTGGTCGTACTCGGGCGCGCGCACAAGACCCTGGTGGTGTACGACGACGAGTCGCGGCTGGTGTACGGCGACGGTTCAGGCTCGGGCCGCTCCGTTCTGACGGCCGGCAAGGTTTATCCCCCCGGAGCCGCGTTTATTGTCACCAGTGGCCGAGACGTGTGCGGGTCACCAGGGCGCACCACGCTGTGGCTCTCGATCGAGTGACGGTCCACGGGCCACGCGCGTATACGTTTGAACCGAATGAAATCAAAGATACACTCCCCAAATGCCTTGCCGCTGCGTGTGTACGCGAACGATCGTGTGCTGCAGCGTGTTTACGGGTCTGCTGTACGGCCTCTTTGCCGCCGCCGTTGCCGAGTACGTCCGACTCGACAGCCAGCCAAGCGGCACGACCGACCTGCGCTACCAGCGCACCGTGCTGATTGTTGTCTGGACCTGCCTGGGCCTGGCGTTTGCCCAGGTGTTTTGCACCGCCGCGGTCCTCGTCTGCAAGTACGTGCGCGACAGACGAGAGAGTGAGCGGATGGAAGAGTATCGGCGCCGGCACAGCGCCCAATTGCAACCAGTTACGCCAGATGTCCGTGTATAAAAGAATTGTCACGCGACAGGGTCGGTAAATAGAATTTCGCTGGGCCCGTCCGTCATGCTGGCATAGGCAAAGGCGATGCCCGCCGTCTGGAACACGGGTCGGAGCTCGGAAAAGGACTTGACGCCCCACTCGCGGTCGGGCCGCCCCTCGTTCCATGCGTGGTAGTAGCCGTCGTCGTACAGCACGTACGTCACCAGTCTGGATTCGGTGACCGCAATGGCAGCGACGAGCGTGTGTGCCCCGTCGTTCCGTTCGACTGTAATGGGCTTGTCCGAGACCAGGGCCGGATCGCCGTGGCGGGTTGTCTTGTAGCGCCGGACGTGGTAGACGCGCGCGCGCTGGTCCGGGTGGTGCGTGTAGCGCACATGGACGCGGTCCGGCTGGTGGATGCGTTTCTCAAGCGCGGCAAACGTGACCCGCAACGCGTTCTGCGGGTCCGTCACGGGCCTGTCGACCGGCAGGTCAATGGTGTGACACATGGTGGTCCGATCGTTGCCCGAGCGCGGCGCCATGATTGCGTGGTTCTCCACCACTTCGCGACACTCGATGCTGACCTCGCGCTGGTCGTGCGCCGACTCGACCTTGGACTCCACCAACACGTCAAAGAGACGCGGCAACAGCTCTTCGAGTTGTTCCGGGAGCGCGTTTGCGGCCGCGCCAAGGGTCGCGAGCGAAAGGGGGTACTTGTTGCCACCGAGCAGTTTGCCCTGTTGTGTGGTATGCGGTCCCTTGCGCACACTGGCCACGAGTGTCTGCAGCAGAGTCGATTCGTCAATCCTGGCGTCTCCGTCGGGGACTCGCTGAGACGTGTAGACAACCCTCCCGACAAACCCGGCGGCAAAGTAGACGGCGGCCGCGAGGACTGGCTGCTTCACGGTCGAGAGAAAGTGCGACGTGTACAGCGTGCGCGGCGTGTACAGCGAGACGGTCCTGGGAACAACACTGGGAGGCGGGTTCCTGTACACGGACGGCAGAGTCATCCAAATGTCGTCCTTGGAGCTGACCATGATGGTCCTGGCCGACGATCGTCGCTCGGGATCGTGGACCAGCATTGTATTGACCCAGGCGCCGAGGTCGCGCTCGGGGTTGGGCGAGGCGAGCATGGTAAACGCGGCCTCGAGCTTCTTTTCCTCGAGTACGCACGTGTCGAGCGGGTGGCGAGACACCCCGTACGGGACGGCGCGCGCCTGGCACTCGTAAAGCGCCGCCACGAGCGCGGCACCAAAGTTGGCGGCCGGTGTGCCGCGACCGGGACGGTTCATGCGGACGTAGACGACGGGCGCGCGCTGCCAGGTCGGCGGCTGGTCGTTGAACAGGTGCGCCACGCGATACGCCACGAGCGAGGCGAGCGGGGGCGTTCGGTTGAGCCGGTGTGTATCAATGTAGCGCACCGTGACGGGCCCGTCGTCGGTAAGCGACGCGGTGACGGAAACCACGGCCCACTCGGACTCGTCCTCCTTTCCCTCGATCTTGGAGTGCATGATGGCCACGCGCGAGTCGCGAGAGCCCGGCGGCAGGTGGATCAGAGCGCGGTCCAGATGGAGTGGCAGGATGCGCGCAAGGGGGCCGTGGACGTACGCCCCGATCAGACGATTGGCCGAGAACGGATCGGGCCTGACCAGTGCCGTCGATGGGATCTGGACGGGGCGACGGTACCCCGGAACACGGCGCACGGACACAAACCCTTCGGACGCGCCCTGGCCCGTGGGCCCGTGCGGCGACGCGCACGAAATCGGGTGCTCCACGGCACAGGTCTTGCACGCCACATTGACCGAGAAAACGGCCTGGTCGCCGACGTGCGGCGTGTCGGCGCGCACGTGGTCAAGCAGTGGGCGAACGCAGGCCGTGCACGCAAAGTGGCCGCCAGGACAGCCGATTGCATAGCGCCCCGAGCGCATGTTTGTCAGGATGAACGAGCCGCACGTGCCACAGTGACTGAGCGGCGCTGTGCTGGCATCGACCCGTTTGACATGCGTCGCTTCGACAATCCGGCCACCGCTTTCTCCGAGTTGCGTATCGTAACCGGCGCCAGACATGAAGAACTTGAGGCTCTCGGGTCCGTTCCTGGCGAGCCACGTCGAAATGGCGCTCGGGTCCATGCTGAGGTGCGTCCCGGCATGGCGGACGTACACGGCCATGTTGGTGGCGCCCAGATCGGTGAGCGCCGTCGTGAGGTGAAACTGTGCGTCGGCCACGAGCGATACATTGAATTTTCCATCGGCCAGGAAGAGGGACGAGACGCTGTCGGTGCGCACACGAAACTCGCAGTTGATCTTTTTGAGGCTCGGGCACGCGTTGCGGATCCCAGCGAGCATGGCCAGACTGACGGGCCGCGCATCTCTGCTCTCGTGCGGACCGAGGATGAGATCTCTGAGGCACGGCAGCTTGCGCAGGTGGCTCGACATTAGCACGGGATCCAGCTCGCCGTGCGCCTCGTTCGAGGTGAGCACGGCCAGCGTGAGAATTCCGCTGGGTTTTGCAAACGCGAGCGTGTGCCACGGCGGGTCAATGTTGTCGACCTTGAGCTGCGTGACCGTGCCGGGGATCGAGATGTACTTTTCGTCCACGTCGTCATTGTCGACCGCGGCGTCGTTGCTGACATCGCAGTTGCGCAGCTCGATGTGGCGGACCGCGGCGCCGGCAGCGCGGATCAGAGCCCATGTCGTGACCGCGTCGAACCGCAGCGGGCCGCCGTCGATGGCCAGCTCTTCGCAGCCCCCAACGGGGCGAATGTGGCGCGGCGGCTTGGCAAGCCCGCTGTTGAGACCGCAGATGCGGAGCGGCATGTCAATCTCGTTGGCGAGGTTCAGCGAGTACGGATTGAGCGCACACACGAGATCCCACGCACCCTCGCCGAGCGTTCCTCCGACGATAAACAGGCTAAAGGTTGGCGGGCGAAAAAAATTGGCAATGCGCTGTCCCGATGCATCCTTGACGTGCAGCTCTCGGTTGATCACGTTCATGCACGAGAGCACCAGCGTTCGGATTTTGCCCGCGTCGACGAGTCGGACGCAGCCGCACAGGGCCGCGGCGTGCATGGCCCGGTTTCGCTCGTCATTGTCTGCGACGGGCGGAAACACGACCACCAGCGTGTTGATGTTGATGTTGGCCACATTCTCCACGAGCAGGCCGAGCCAGCGCGCGCTGATGCACACCACGGCGCGATCCACGCCCCGCACGCCGGGGCCGAGATCGAGGACATACTTTTTGGTCTCCTCGTCGAGACGCGCGCCCAGGAGCGATGCGCGAAACTGGTGCACCAGTCGCTTCTGACACGGGAGCAACGGCTCCTTGTCCATCCCGCGTGCACACGAACCGACTGTAACGTGGCGCAAGGCCTCGCGTTTACATACCCGTGGTTTATGAATGCTCAGACTACAGACTGTCCGATGGCGTCGGCGTTTCGTAGGATTGCGCATCTGCCAATCGGGCCGTGGCGGGACGGCGCACCAGCCGCGCAGCCAGGGCCGTGACAAGCACGGTGACGAGCACCGGTACGAGGTAGATGACAATGCGACTGTCTCGCGCGGCGCGCGTCTCGTTTGTTCTGGAGGTCGTGTCGGCCGCGGGGAACGCGGGACGCTGGAACGCGAGCACGGAATCGGCCACGGGCACGCACAGGACGGCAAACTCGGGCCCTTCGTCGGCCAGGGCCACGTAGCCCGGGTCGCATGCACAGTCGTAGATTCCAGACGGCGTACCGGGCCCGCAGCGATGGGCGCTGCACACGGGCGCGCTGCCACTGGCACTGCGCATAAAGACGCCGTAGCAGTCGCACTGGCCCGCCGTCTCATTGTAGAACCCGGCGGCCCCGCACAGCGATTCGCTGCACAGCGTGCCCGTCCACCCGGCCGCGCACGCGCACGCCGTGCCGTTCCACGTCCCGGTGCCAGACGCGCATGCCAGTTGCTCACACGAGGTGCCCGCGTAGCCGTCGGCACACACGCACTCGGACACATCCAAGTTCAGGACGCCATTCGAACCGCACAGAGAGGCGCTGAGCGCGGCGGCCGAGACGTTGCACGCGTCGCCGACCCAGCCGGCGTCGCACACGCACGTGGCGCCGTCGATTTCAGAGCACACGCCCTGGCCGTTGCACCGGTCCAGCCCGCACGCGTACGCCGTCTGGGCACAAAAGGGCGGCACGCGTCCGCCGACGCATAGGCACGCAGACCCGTAGCAGGTGCCGAACCCGTTGCACCGATCGGCGGCGCACTGCAAGCCGGTCTGTGTGCAGTTGGGGTAGGCCATGGCCGGGTCGGCGCAGCGGTCGCAGCGCGCGCCGGCATAGGGCGCAGAGCACACGCAGCCGCTGGCGTTGCACGGGCTGCCGTTGCAGTGACTCGAACATGCGCCGCACCACGAGAGCGGGTCGTCAGCGTCCAACAGCGAGGTGGCGCTGCGGTTGGGGCACTGGAGGTACAGCGGGCGCACGCGCATGACTTGGCGCGTCTCGGGCGCCAGCGAGATGCTCTGCACACTGACGACGGGCACGCCCGTGTGGCTGCGCACGTGAACAAAGTAGAAATTGTCGGGCGTAAACGGGCCCGTGATGGTGCCGACCGTGCCGCGCGCGTTCTTGGCCACCACGCCAAACAACGGGCCGTGGGCGGACACGGCACAGCCGCGGTCGGCGCCGGGCACGGGCGCCGTGGTGGCGACGCAAAAGCAGGTCCAGACAATGACCTGCGCGGTCTGCGAGGCCGCGACGTCGACCATGCACGCCTCGTTGGCCGCACAGTCGTTTGAAGAACTGCAGTTGCGGTCCAGACGGTACAGCGACGCGACAAACGCCGAGAGGTCCGTGTCGCCCGTCGGTGGCGGGAGGGTCGAGTCAAAGACGGCGACGCCGCCCGCGCCGGGAACGCCGGATCGGGTGTTCCAGAACAGCGTGTCCTCGTCCATCAGGCGCCAGACGGGCACGCCGAGCGGGGTGACCTGGACGCGGTTGACCTCGGTCGGCCGCTCGACGGGTACAAAAGTGCGCTGGATGGCCACGAGCACGGCGCGCAGCGCGGCGGCCGGGTCAAACGTGGCGGCCACGAATTGACTGACGGGCGCGCGCGACCCGCCCGACGACACGAGGCTGTTGCCCAGCCCGGTGCCCACCGCCGTGTCGCAGCGCAGGCCGGCGTACCCGACGTTGCACGCGCACCGGTAGGTCGACGCGTCGGCGCACGTGCCGTTGAGGCCGCACCACTCGGCGCACGAGATGCAGTGGTCGCTGTGTCTGGGCATGTTGTTTTGCAGCCTGCTCGACGCGGCGTACGCCGTCTTGAAGAAGCGCAGCCCGGGGCCGCACACGAGCCCGACGCTGTTGGCGTCCAGCACGTCGTCGGCCAGACCGTCGGCAAACATGCCGCGGAGCAGTGAAGCATTCGACACGATAAATTGGTTGCCCTGGGCGTCGGGCACGGACACGCAGGCGTGCGGGTCGCAGCTCCACACCACGGGCCAGGTGGGCGTGGCCTCGTAGCGGTCCTCGTCCGTCTCGTCGACGGCGTCGAGCGCGTACGACAGCAGCGCCGTGGTGGCTGAAAAATTGTAGGCGCCACCCGCGGGCACACAGACGGTTGAGACGCCGTCCATGCGGCGGTACCCAAACGGGCACACGCACTGCGCCCGCCCGTCGTCGGTCACCCAGTGTGCGCACACGCCCGCGTGTCGACGCTGGCAAATGGCATCGGTCTGGCAGTCGAGCGCTTCAACGGCGATCGCCACGAGTAGCACCACGACCGCGCTCCACCACATTGCCGCAACGAGACGCCGCAAGAGCTTCATAAACATAGATGTTTTATGCGTCCAGCGCGAAAGAAAAATCTACAGACGCGACTGGGGGCCAAGGACCCGCAGGTGCTCCTCGTCGGCGACCGACGCGCGCACGGGCACAAGCGGTTCCAGGCCAAGGCTTTCGAGGAAGAATAGTCGCCACCGCGACATGGTCGCTGTCGAAATGTGAACCGGCAGCGTCTTTCGTGTCGTGGCCACCGTCTCGCGCCGCCCCTCGTGGCCCACCACGGTCATGCGCGTCGTGCGCACGTGGCACAGACGCGGTGGCAGCGACCCGGTCGTAAGAAATGCAATGTCGTCGTCCGACAGGCTGGCTGCCAACGCCGTGTCTGGGCGTGAGACAAGCACGGGTTCTTGCGTCGGCGGGGCAGAGGGGCGGCGGGTCATCGCGCGGGCCATGTCGGCGAGAACTCGGCTGTCTGCCGACTCTGCCCGGCCGCCCGCCACATGGACAGAGCCCGTGGTCCGTGGATTTTTCCTCGGGTCCGCGGACCAGAGCCGAAAAATAAAATGGGGCTTATTCGGTGCATGGTCTGCGGGCCAGACGGAAAATAGGCCCCATTTCATTTTTCCGTATGCCGCTCATTGTGCCGTGCGCGTCGCACCCGTCGTGCCCCGAGGTCGAGTGGTACCTGATCACGGGCACCGAGCCCGAGTGCTGGGCCGTGCTGGCCGACGTGGCCGGCGCCCTCGGCATGTCGGCACGCTCGCTGCGCCAGTGGGTGGCGCCCAGCCGCAGCGTCAAGCTGTACGACGTCTCGGACCGCATACGGACGCTGAAAAACCGCGACCTGCCGTCCCAGCTGGCCACGCGGCGCGGACGCACGTTTATCAGCGGCACGGCCGTGGCGTTCTACCGCGAGCACATCCAGGGCAAAAAGGGGCCCAAGCGCAGGCGCCGCCTGACCGACGAGCACCACGAGCTCGTAGCGGCCGCGGCCCTGCCGCTCGATCTACCCCAGACACTCGTCACCGACCTCCACGTTGCGCTCGACCAGCGCGTGGCGCCGCGCGGACGGTTTGTCCGGGAGTGGCTCCGGCCACTGGCGCGCAAGCTCGGGTTCGGCCTCGTTTCGCTGCCGGCTGAGAGCGGGCCCACTGTAAACGTGTGCACCGTCGTGCGCGAAAGAGACCGAATACAGCCGGCTATGTAATGCGATCACCATGGCGTACGCGCGTTCGCACTTCTACCATGTCGTTTGCCACTCCACCGCCGTCGCCGACACGCGCAAAGCCGCCGTCGACGAATCCCAAGGCGCGCGCGGGCGACAAGAAGCGGCAGCCCCATCTTCCAGGGGTGGAGCTAAAGGACCCCTTTGACGATACACGCACCCGCTACGAGCTGCAGGAGCTCTGCCACCTTCTCGGACAGTTTAACTTTTCCGACGATGCGTCGATTGATAGGACACTTGACCTGGACGCCGAGCTCGCGACGCGTCTCCACATTGGCGCCAACGACGACGAGACGGAGCAACGGACCCTCGAGGAGCTCAGCGTGCTTACCCGATCGATGCGCACCGACCGGATTGCCGCGCTCGCACACGCGCTCAGGCTCGAGATTGAACTCCAGGCGGGATACAAGCGCGACCGGTCAGACGACGAGGATATGGGCGGCTCGGGGAAGCGCAACCGCGGGTCCAAGAAAGAGCGCGCGCCAACGCGGAAACACGGAAAATTGCTTCGAGATAGGACAGGCGACTGAGTTGCGGCAGGCTCTGATTTATCGTGTCCGAATGAATCAGACAGAGATCTCCGTGTCATTCGTTGTCACATATCACAGCCAGCTGCGCCCGTGGATGCGCTTGGCGAGCTGCATGTCGCGCGGCTGGACGGTGACGCGGCGCGCGTGGATGGCGCACAGGTTGGCGTCCTCAAACAGGCGCACCAGCACGGCCTCGGCTGCCTCTTGCAGCGCCTCGACGGCCAGCGGCTGCCAGCGCAGATCAAACTTGAACTGCTGCGCAATCTCGCGCACCACGCGCGCAAACGCCGCCCGGCTCAGCAACAGGTCGGTCGAGCGCTGGTACTTGCGAATCTCAAACAGTGCGCGCGTCCCCGGCCGAAAGCGGTGCTTCTTTGCTGGTGGCTCGTCTTTTTCTTCCTCGTCTTCGATGCGCCGCCGCTTGGGCAGGACGGGCTTGCGCGCATTCGGACGCTGTCCGCCAATCTTGGTGCGCGCCATCTTCTCCGAAACGGGGCTTGTTCCGGAGGCTTGCTTTGGTCCGCGCCCAGAATAAGCCCAGTTTTGGAATCACGCGGGTGGTCCCGCTTTGGCATCGTTCACCTGCTGGCGCAGCGAGGCAATAATCGAGTCGAGCGCGTCGACGTGCGCCCAGGTGTCTTCGATCTGCGACTCGACTTTTTGCAGCGCGCGCTGCAGACGCTTGGCGCGCAGACGCGCCTCGGCCACGTCGCGCTCGGCGCGGACCAGGACCGCCTGCAGCTCTTCGCGACGGCAACGGCCGTCGCTTCCGTCGCTCGACGACCGATCGGCTTCGGAGCGCGTCGTTATGGCTGCGCGAGACGCTGCGCAGTGCACTCGCCAACTCCACATGGCATATCTGGCCACGCGCGGACAGCGACGCAGGGCGAAACGACATGGAGCAAGGGTTCATGGACGACATGTTGCTGGCCTCGATGGAGCCCGAGGCCGAGGCGGACCGCTCGCTCGAGCACCTCGGCGAGCTTCGCGCCGCGGTCCAGGACGTGCTGGCCGACCCGGCGCGCACGAGCCACGCCACGCGCCTGTTTGACCTGGTGGTGCGCGGCCTCGACCACTGGGTGGCCACGCCGACCGAAAAGGGCTCGCACGCACTGCACCTGCACGAGTACGCGCTCATTCCGCTGTCGTACGCCTTTGTGATTGCCTGCGAGACGCGCAACACGCCGGTGCGCCGCGTGGCCGTCACGGACCGCGTGCTCGATTCCGAAGTGGACCGCATGCACACCCTGGCGCGCGACCCGGTGTGGATCGGCGCCCTGTCGTCGGCCGCCACGCTGGCGCGCGTGGCGCACCTGGTGTACCCCGTCGTCAACGCCATAGACGCCAACCAAAAGAGCCTGGACCCGGCGCGCGTGTTTCGCTACATGTGCACCGCCGTCCACTTTACGGCCTGGACCGCCGCGGCGTGCTCGATTCGCGTCCTCTCGGGCCCGCCCGCCTCGCCCTCGCTCGTCGATGACACCCAAACACAAAAGCACGCCAAGATTGCGGCCCTCTTGCGCGCCCCGCCGGCCAAGCTGCCCGCGTACACCAACAACCTGTTTGTCGACGTGTGCATGCCGCCCGACACGATCCCGTTCTTCAAGCGGTGCAACGACGTGGCCGACTTTGACATTGTCCAGCTGGCCAACCAGCCCGGCGTGCTGACGCGCGTGGAAAAGGAACAGATCGCCTACTGCCAGGAGCGGTTCGACGGCGCGCACTGGGTGACCGACGAGGACATGGCCGCGCGGCGCGACGCCGAGGTGGCCGAGTCGATCGAGTACGCCGACCCGGCGTCCGTCATTGCCAACCGCGCGTCGGTGCCCATCGACTTTATCGCCAAGCTGGCGCGGGCACGCATCGACGCGGCCGCCGAGCGCAACGAGACGCGCCTGCCGACGGACACACAAAAGGCATTCTACGAGGACTGCTACGAGTTTGCCGCCTGGGGCATGGTGCTCGACGCCTGCTTTGTCGACGGCATGCATCCGGTCCCGCCCGGCTTGCAGCTGCCGTACGCGTTTTCTCTTCTCCTGGGTCGCCCGTCGCAGCTGGGCCTGGCGAACGGCACCGCCATTGCCACGTGCGCGCCCATGCAGGGCGGCCTGCGCCGCCTGCCGACGATCACCATTTTGTGTGCCGGCCTCTATGCGTGCTTTTGCTCCGTGTGCCTCGTCTCGACGCTGCACACGCGCGCCACCCCCGCCCTCGCGCGCTGGACCGCGTGCCTGGCCGCCTGTCACCGCAACCGCGACGCGTACGATATTCCCATAAAACTCTGAGACTGTAGTCGTCACACGCTAAGGCTCGTCGGCGTCGAGCGAACCTGCTCCTCCCTGCTCGGTCACAGTAGGGGTCCTTTCGGGCGCAGGTGCGCTGGGTTCGTCTGGTCCATCGTCCGCTGGATCGGGCACGCTTCCAAGCCGGCTGAGGAACCCCCTTGTCACCTTCCCCAGCTTGGTTCTTTGAGGTTCAGCGACGCGCGCCACGGAATCAGTGACCGCAGGGCGCGCTGGCGCAGGCATTGTGGTTCGGACGGTAACCACGGGCGGAAGAAGGGGCCTTGTCACAACTGGCGCCGTGGTCTGGGACGCGGTCGCAACTGGCTGTGGCGGCACTGCCGACGACACCCTCTCCGCACCGACGCGGGCGGGCATCCGGATGGGTTTCGCGGTGGCCATGGACAAATGAATAAGCCGGTGCGACACGATTGAATGGGTATGGCGTAAAACTTTAACATATGCATCAGGCCGTGTCGCGTGAGCTGTCTGTCATGCTGCGGACCACGTTGTACCATCCCACCGGACGCAGGCCGATTGCACCGTTTTCGTCATAGAGCGCATTGACAATTTGGCTCTCGTCCGGGCGCATAGCGCCGGCAAGTGACGGATACGGCGAGGGGCTGTCCATGTACATGTCTTCCACGCCTTTCTCCCACTTGGCCCGCTCCTCTTGCAACAGTGTGGCGGACGAGTGCGCGACCTCGGGCCTCGGTTCAAAGATCTGCCCGTCTTTGACTACGTAGGGCGCCGCGCCCCGGTAGAATCGCGGCATGTACTTTACGACGTCGCGGAGTTTGTCAAACAGCCCCGAGATGCGCCTCCAGGGGCTGCCGGGCATGAACGAAATGTGCGATTCGGACGGGTCGATGAAGCACCGGTGCGCGCGGAATTTCTCGAGCGCCACCTTGACCTCCACTGCGGCCTTGACGCAATCGTCCGCGTAGGAGTAGGTGCGTTCGGATATCGAAGACCGATCCTCTTGGCTGGCCTTGCCGTCGCCGAGATCAAACGTTCCTCTCATCTCGTGGTCGTTGCCGTACACGCTCTGGTACTCACGGACAAGAAGTCCGTCGGGCGCGCACCCCTCTCTGATCTGCGTGGCCATGGCGATCTCGAGCTCGCATGCCTCGATGGCCATCTCGAGCAGGGCGTTGGAGACGTCGTGCACGCTCGAGTCGGCGCCGCCAAACGCCCAGGCCGGGATGCGCGGCGCGGGCAGCGGCTTGCGCGTGTCGCGAACTGTTCGGAGAATGGATGCCACGACATTGGGCGTGTCGCGCGGGCCAAAGACAAGGCCGTGGACCGTGCGCTCTTTGCCAAACTCGGTAAAGGCAACCTTGTCCTCGCCTTCGAGACGGAACAGGAGCTGGTAGATGCTGCAGCCGCGAAAGTGCTTGATGCACCACGGCTTGTCCTTGATCGCATCAAACACTTGGAACACCACCTCGAGCGGCCAGACGCACGGCGGGCACGGGGAACGCACGACGAGCTCGCCCGTCTGTTTGTCGCGGAGCGGCTCGCCGGGAACGTAGCCCAGCATGGTGGCGAGCGAGTACGTGACGGCGCCGGCCGGGTCGCCGTACTCGGCCACGTGCGCGATAAACGTCTTGGACGGCGCGTGGAACTCCCAGTGAGTGACGGGCTCCGCCATCGCGGGGTAGTCGTCAGCGGCGCGTGTTGCCGCGTCGAGCCCGGTCTTGAGCGCCGACGCCGACGGGTAGATGCGCGACGAGGCGCGGCACAGGGCGTACTCGCGCGTCTGTGGAGCGGGGATCGACCAGTCAATGTTTTTGACGAGCAGCTGGATCTCGGACAGAGTCGACCACCGGCTCGTGTTGACCTTGGAGCACTCGGCCCCAAAGGCGCGGTAACGCGCGCCGGTCAGGCGCGAGACGTTGCGCCCGTTCAGGTTGGGCGTCAGGATCGCGCCTTGGCCCATGTTGCTTGCATCGAGCTCGGATAGACGGTTACACTCGTAATTCAGCCGAGGGGTCTCGAACCTTTCGTTGCCCGTGAGGCGGCGGGCGCCGACCAGGACGTTGCGGATGGCCTGGCACAGGTGTTGCTGGATTAGCTCCAAGCGGTTCGCCGCGGTGAGCGCGGATCTGCCAACGAGCAGCATGTGGTTCCTGTCGTCGCCCCAGGCTTCGGCGAGCCGAGACAGGGAGTAGCACAGAAACGCCACGGCCATGTGTTCCAACTTGTGCGGAATGTCTCTGACCTCGCTGGCCACAAATCCGGGGACATCTGCGCCATGCGGAAACTCGAGCGAGTCGTTCAGCCACGAACACGCAATGGTGAACAGGCGGCGCGGGTCTCCGTAGCCGTTGAGGAGGTGGCGCACGCGGAACGACACGTCCTTGAACGCACCCGCGTAAAAGTATCCCTTGTCGTGGTCGCTGCGGTCGGCCGCCGCACCCGACCCTCCCGACATGCACGTGAGCACCGTGTGCAGCGCAATCTGCATGTCGCTGCGGTCTAGCTGCACCATAAAGTCTGCGTTGGCCTTGACCTTGGTCCCCACAATGCGCTCCAGCAGGTATTGCCTGTCGTTGCTCGTAATGTCGGCGTTGCGCATGGCCCTGTCCAGGATCACGGCCCGGCTCTCTCGAGTGCCCTTGACCTTGTCGAGCGAGTAGACGTGCTTGACCGCGGAGCGGTCGGCCACGCGAAACGCAGTGACGAGGCGTCGCACGGGATTGGTTACAGGATCGAACCGTCTGCGCTTTTCGAGGTCCCCGATCAGCGTGCGGGCTCCAAATTGATTCTTGGCATTCAATTGCTCGCGTCCGAGTTCAGCGCGCCGCTTTAACAGATTCGCCCGGTCGCCGTAGAACGCTCGTTCTCCGTTTGCATCCGCATCTTGCTCTTTCTCCCTGTTGATCCTGGCCGCGGCCTCGTCAATGCGGATCTTTCTTTTCAACGCCCTTTCCTCTCGAAGCCTCTTAATGACCGAGTGGTTCGCGGGAAGATCGCTCTTCCGCTTGACTCTCTTTGGAGCACCTGCATCACCTGGTCCCGCCGCGCGTCCACCAGGGGCAGGGCCAGGCGCGGGACCGGGTGCGGGACCGGGTGCGGGACCGGGTGCGGGACCGGGTGCGGGACCGGGTGCGGGACCGGGTGCGGGACCGGGTGCGGGACCG
>JACCDR010592268.1_pt1 | contig 16080 bp, 11 predicted proteins | sample 7446431 | NCBI WGS metagenome assembly JACCDR01 (sample SAMN15323443, study PRJNA562643) | freshwater metagenome | isolation source: river surface water | place: USA:Blue River Watershed | collected 2017-08-17 | reverse complement strand
CTGACTTCCAATCATAGTTGCAATTGAATAATATCCAATGGTTTCGAGGTCGGCAAACTCTCCTAATATTAGTCGGTCGGCCAAAAAACCCACAATAGCAATCATGGATTGCAACCAAAACCAAATGTTATTTTTAAGGAAAAGTTGATTCGACTGTTGGTTAAACGAAGGAAAACTAAACTTAATTTGGGTATAAGAAAGTACAACAATAATTTGAGCAACAATATTTAAAATATTAACCGCAACGGTAGTCATAATAATTTCAGATAATCCATAACCTGCATGTACAACTACTACTGAAATTAACAAAACGGAAACCCGTGATGTTAGATTTAGTTTAGAGGCAATATCGAATCGCTGTAACCCTTTAAAAACAGATAAAAAAACTTGTTCAATTATCTTCAAACCAGCCGACAATGCACAGAGGGAAATTGCAGAAAAAGCTTGTTGTTTCACTGAATTGTCAATGGTGAAAAGTAAATCGTGATGCACCAACCATGCTAAAATTAAACCTACAACTGAAGCAAGAATCATCAAAAGAATACTTAAACCAAGGTTATAATTAAAACTTCTATTTAAAAGAGAATAATCATGTTGAGCATAATAGTGTGAAGTGGCCTTAATTGTGCTGTCGCCAACTCCGAAATTTAACACATTTATTAATTGCATCACCACATTTACCAACATCCATAAACCATATTGTGATGCACCTAATTGATGAATGAAAAAGGGTGTAGCAATAAGCATAATCAACGGATAGGTGATTACATCTGCTAGTAGCCAAATAGAATTTTTAAAAAGTTGAGATTTAATTAAAGGCAATAAATCAGGTATTAATGTTCGAATATAGTAGTTTTATTTCATGAGCAAATCAAGGATAAAATTACTTTATTAGTTATTTTTTAATACTTTCGTTTTTTATATTCAAACAATGAACAACAAGCCATTGCAAGATGACGAGTTTGATATCGAAGCCCTGATATATAAACTGTTTTTATTATTTAAAAAAGGTATTCGTTGGATACTTACGCCGTTTTTATTGATGTTTAAACAGCCAAAAAGATTAATTATTATCATTAGTATTCTATTTATTGGCGCCATTACCATCAGGTATACTGTTAAACCTGTTTATAAATCCTATTTTACACTTAAACCAACCAACCTTGGCGATTTATATTTTATAGGGATGTTAGATGATTTAGTTAGCTTAATAGAAGACGATGACATTGAAGGCATATCGGATTTACTGCGTATTGATAATAGTTTATCTGAGAAGTTGATCAAGTTGGATTTTGCTACTGAGAAGATTAATCACTTTTATAAGTACAGTGATAGTATCAATAGCCTTTCGATTTTTATTTATACTTCTGACAGGGGTAACTTTGACACCCTTCAGCGTGCCATTCACTCCTATTTAGAACAAAGCCCGTATTATTCAAAAAGCCGTAATATTAGAATGGAAAACATTAATGAAATGGAGCGTAGGCTAAATAGGGATATGGCAGGTATAGATAGTTTAAAAAGAATTTTAACTACAAATGCAGGCCCAAGAAGTGCGGGGGGATTTGTTTATGGTGAACCTATAAATCCGATGAATGTTTTTGAAAAAGCTATCTTACTGTATAAAGAACAATTACTTTTAAATTATCAGAAAAAATACACTTCAAGTTTTGAGTTGGTTAAAAATTGTGTTAGCACAAAAAAAAGGTATTGGCCAAGGTTATCAATTCTACTTCCTGCTGCTTTGGCCCTAGCCTTGTGCGTTAATTTGATACTGAACATTTCAGCTATCATCAAAACTTCAAAACCATAATTATTTTTTTTCATCTTACACTTGTGGTTAAAGATTGAGTTTTTACTTACCAAAAAGTCGGTAATAAACTTCAAAATCAAAATTTAAAAACACCGCACTTCCTTCGTCCATTTTAAAACCAAGAAGACGTTCAACTGAATTAAGTTCAGGTTTATTATTTAAAAGTCTTATTAAACTTAGCTCAATGGCAACACCAAAGCCACCTGTATATATACTGGTTCGTTGAACAATTCCAGCGTTGAATGTTGAATAACTATTTTCGATTCGTCGATTTATTGAAGTACCATATATATCAATGTAGTTAATGTGTATTATTTTTTGTGAATGGTAATAAGCAATGGAAGGCCCTAGTTCAAAATTTATATTATCGTCTTTTCGACCATTCAAACTAAAAAGTAACTTAAATTTTGGTTGATAATACAATTCCAAAAAATCGGTATAATTTGTGAATCGAGTAGTTGGATGTTGTAAATTTATATGTCGTCCTGCACCCATTTCAGCTTGTAACGCAAAGGTTTCATTTAACACTAAACGTGAATTTAAATCAAGTAGGTAATGATGCATAAAAGCACGATCCGAATCAATTAATGCCAAAGTTCTAATAAAATTGAAAACCCCAAGACCCAATTCAACTCTTGTTTGTGCTATTGATTGTTTAAAAAACAATACAGATAGAAAAAATATAAAAATTCTTAGATAATACATCAATAGCCGGGATTAGTGTAAAGGCTAAAATTAGTGTCGAGGGTGTTTAATACAATTTTCCTAGAATTAAATCGAATATTAGTATTATTACAGGTTTCATTATAATCAATTATAACTTTATAAATTAAGTGAACTGTGTCAATTGTTAAAGAATCAGACTGAATAGTGAATTTAAGTATTGAATCACCAACAGGTAAATCAAGTTTATACAATTCCGCTTTAAAGGCTTTCGGATAATATACTGTAACCCAAGGAGAGAAAAACTTGCCACCTTTATATAATGTTAATTTGGCTGTGCCTTGTTGCCCGTGGTAATAAGAGTATCCAAAATTGGCTTGAGAATAATATCCATCAGAATAGCAATCATCACATGAACTGAATGCAGTTAATCCCAAAATAGATACGAAAATAAACTTATAATAATTGGCTAACATGCACTGCTAATTTAAATTAAATACTTTGAACTTAGTATAAAATCAAAAATAAAATGAGGTAAAAGTTATTTTTATTATCCTATAACAAGCCACACATTCTAACCCAATGTGTTTTACCTAGACATTAAGCTACAATAGGTTGACTTTGACATTAATAAATATAGAGATAAGGATGCAGAAGATGTAGCATAAAACGCGCATTCGGGAAGTTAATCAATATTGATTTATACAATCAATTTTGTGTGTATACCCTTTCAAAACAAAAAACTTCAACACCAAAAGGTATTGAAGTTTTAACTATGAATTTGAGGTATTAATTTATACCATGCATCATTTGCAGTAATTTACGACTTAAGAAAAATAGGATAACAGATGATGCCCCGGCCATTAGCACAAAAACCATAAAGAAATCAAACAAATTATTTATTTGAACACCTAGAAAAGTAGGTTTTTCAGGAGCTAAATTCCATACTTGAATTTTTGTTGTGCTTACCTGAACTTTATCTACCACCTTTTCTACTACTTCTTGAGTAACTAATTTTTTTCCTCCATCAATTAATACTGCGCGATCAAAAGTATCATTGGCCATTTTAATTAATTTTAAGTGAAAATTACTTACCGTAGCTTGATTAGTTCCGACATCAATTCCAATAATACTATCGCGACCGTCATTTAATTTAACGGTGTTTAAAGTTGCAAGGGCAAAACTACTCGAACCTTTAGGGTCGGCCGACCAAACAGATGTATCTATAGTAAAAGCAGCTAATTGATTTATATTTTTAATATCAGTTTCGTTAGAAATACTTTTTTCAATTTTAACTTCTTCAGGGTATAAAGAACTTAATGTTCCGGCAAACTTATTAGCAGATGCGGTAGATAAAAACCATACACCCATTAGTAAGGAAGCTAATCGGGCGGGAGATAATTTGTTTACCATTGAAAGTCCGATTGGCGATAAACAAAGTTCGCCGAAAGTATGAATGGTATATAAACCAATCAACCATCCCATTGAAACTTTAGTACTTGGGTCAATTCCTTTTACACCAAACGCGATTACCAAATAACCTATGGCTAACAAAAACAATCCTAATGCTTGTTTAAAGGGAGAGGCAGGCTCTCTATTTGATCTAGATAAACCACCCCAAATCCAAACAAAAACGGGAGCGAAAATTACGATAGCTACTGCATTAATACTTTGGAAATAAGAGGCAGGAACAATTTCGCCGAATAAGGTACGATTGGTTTGTTCTTCGGCAAAGTAGGTTAATGATGCACCTGCTTGCTCAAAGGCTGCCCAGAAGAAAATAACAAAGAAGGCAGCGATATAGATAACCCAAATTTTATCTTTTTCCTGCTTCGATAAACTTTTATCAGAGATGATAAATCCGGGAGCTACTATGGTTAGTGAAAATATAAAAGCTCCTATTAAATCAAGGCTAAATACAAATTTGAACAACGAAAACAAAATTGCAAAAACAGATAACCAAACGATAATCTGAGTAGTATTTATCTCACCTGATTCATTAGTATTTGTTGATGATTCCATTCGGCTTACGTTAGGTTTATCACCAATTTGAACACCTTCGGGAGTAACAATATACTTATTTTTGAGGGTAACAAATAAAATTACACTTAATACCATTCCTAAACAAGCAGCTAGAAAACCCCATTTAAAATCGGCAGGATTTCCGGTATCACCAAGGTAACCGCACAATAATGGAGCAACAAATGCGCCGAGGTTAATTCCCATATAAAATATAGTGAAGGCTGAATCCACTCGTTGATCTCCGGGTTGATACAATTGACCAACCATAGTTGAAATATTAGGTTTGAAAAACCCATTGCCAAAAATCAAAAATCCCAATCCTACAAACATGATCATGGGTGCAAATGATTCTTGATATAAGCTGCCTGCAATGAACATAAAAAATTGTCCGATTGCCATTAAAATACCACCAATAATAATAGACTTGCGATTACCCCAGTATCTGTCGGCCATATATCCACCCAAGAGGGGCGTTAAATAAACAAGTCCGGTATAACTACCATAAATTTCGGAGCCAATTGCTTTGTCGAATAATAAAGCTTTCGACATAAATAAAACGAAAATGGCACGCATACCATAATAGCTGAATCGTTCCCACATTTCCGTTACAAATAACACATACAATCCCTTAGGATGACCTTGTTTGATTTGGCTCATATCTGATTAGTTTAATAAATGCAATTTAAAATTAAGACTGAATTATACAAATTAGTTTAACAAGGTTAAGCCTAACATTAGAAAATATAAGGCAATCATAGCTGTAAAAATAATAACAATGGCTGTAATTGCTTGTACCCAAGATTTCTCAAAGAACCTCATTATAGTTTCTCCTTGATAAAACTTGTCATACGTTCAAATAAATGCAGTCGTGTTGAAGCTCCTCCAATGCCGTGGTTTTTATCAGGATATAATTCACTATCAAATTTTACACCTTTATTTATCATTTTATTAATCATTTCAACTGCATTTTGAAAATGAACATTATCATCAGCAGTTCCGCGAATAATAAGGTAGTTTCCTTTAATTTTTGACACATGGTTAATGGGTGAATTATCATCGTAATTTTTACCATTTTCGGAAGGTGTTCGCATAAATCTTTCCGTGTAAATATTGTCATAATATCTCCAATTGGTAACAGGAGCAACTGCAATGGCTGTTTTAAACACATCAGCACCCTTAGTAATTCCTAAGCTTGCCATGTATCCCCCGAAACTCCAGCCCCAGATACCAATACGTGAAGCATCCACATAAGGTAATTTTGCCAATTGCTTTGCCACATAAATCTGGTCTTCTATTTCATATTTGCCAAGTTGCAGATATGTCACTTTCTTAAAGGATTCTCCCTTAAATCCGGTTCCTCTTCCATCAACACAAACAATCATATATCCTTGTTCTGCCAACATTTGATACCAAAAATAATAAGCTCCCATCCAACGGTTAACAGCCAATTGGTGGCCCGGTCCACCATACACATACATTAGCACCGGATATTTTTTGGTGCTATCAAAATGGTGAGGTCTAAAAATGAATGCATTTAACGATTCTTGATATGAATTATTAAACGTGGTAATCACTGCCGGTTCAATATTGAATTGTTTCATTTTATCGGTAGCATGTTTGTTTTCTTCCAGCACCCTAATTGTTTTACCGGTTGCATCGCACAAGGCATACAGTGGCGGAGAGTTGATAGAAGAATGTGACCATAGAAAATAACTGTAATCTTTATTAAAAATAGCACTGTTCCATCCCTTCATTGTGGTCAATTGTTTTTTTGTTTTACCATCAATTGAAAGTGCATATACATATCTTTCTGTTGAGCTAACTTCGGAGGTTGAAGCATATATCCATTTGGAATTTGAACTAATACCATAAACTTGATCCACATCCCAATTACCTTTGGTAACCTGACGTATAAGTGTTCCATTTAATTGATATTGATATAAATGATTATTTCCACTTTTTTCACTATTTAAAATAAAGGTCTTGCCATCCGGTAAAAAATACACTTCAGGAACTTCAATATATGCCTTATTTTCTTCGGTATAAATAATTGTTGATTGACCATTGGAAGTATTAGCTAACAATAATTCTAACTTATTTTGAAGTCGGTTTAATCGCTGAACCATCAATGTATTTGAGTTGGTTGTCCAGTGCAAACGGGGAATATAAATATCCTTTTCAACTCCTATGTCAATTGCTTGTTTTTTTCCGGTTGAAACATCAAATACATAAATATCAATAACAGAATTACTCTCCCCTGCTTTAGGATATTTAAAAGTGTACTGATCAGGATATAATGAACCATACATAGCCATTGTAAACTCCTTAACACCACTTTCATCAAAGCGGTAATAAGCGATTTGAGTGCTGTTACTGTTCCAATAAAAACCCTTACTTAAAGCAAATTCTTCTTCATAAACCCAATCAGTTGCACCATTAATAATATTGTTTTGTTTGCCATCGGTTGTAATTTGAATTTCGCGCTGTTCGATTAAATCATACCAGTATAAATTATTGCCACGCACATAGGCTAGTTTTGTACCATCCGGAGAAAACTCCGGTAACATTACCGGATCGCTAATAGGCTGAATTAATTTCCTTGTGGTTAAATCCAACACATGAATATTAGCTGCATAAGAATGACGGTATAACTGTTTAAAGTTGGTTTGAAACAACACTTTATTTTCATCATCACTGAACGAATAGGAGAATTGTTTTAATCCATGAAGGGATTGCTTAACAACTGTTTCAACTTCATCACCAGAAGCAAACCTATATTTAACGATATTTTCTTCTTTATCTACTGCTGTATAAAACCTACCATCATTCATTGAATTAAATCCTGAAACACCTCTGGTACCAAAAGTTCCTTTGGTCCAAATATCTTCAAGAGTAATTTGGTTTTGTGCGTAAGCAGAAATGCAGAAACACACACCTACAATTAGCCCTAACGAATGCTTTAAATTAGTCATGATTGTATTTATTATTTTATGTTTCATTTTTTTAGGGTTTGACTAGTATTGTTTTCAAATAATTGTTCAACTATTAATTCATATTTCAACTACTAAGCTACATTTTATGTGCATAATTTGATATAAACTCCTGTAGTCTCAATTTATATTTGAATCATGCAATATAACAAAGTAACCGAAACACAAATAAAGGCTTTTCAAGAAATTGTTGGTGAACCGTTCGTCATATTAACTGGTGAAGAAAAAGCTGTTTATTCGAAGGATTACACAGAAGACTTAAGTTTTGAGCCTGAAGTGGTAATAAAACCCTCATCTGCACAAGAAATTTCACAAATCCTTACCTTATGCAATGAGTGGATGATACCTGTTACTCCGAGAGGTGCAGGAACCGGCTTAAGTGGTGGTGCGTTACCTGTTTTTGGCGGAGTTGTAATTGCAATGGAACGTTTTAACCGCATCATAAATATTGATGAAAATAACTTTCAGGTAACAGTGGAGCCCGGTGTAATTAACGAGGAGTTACAACAAGCCGTTAAAGAAAAAGGATTGTTTTATCCTCCTGACCCTGCAAGCAAAGGCAGTTGTTTTTTAGGAGGAAATATTGCCCATGCCAGTGGTGGTCCGCGTGCTTTAAAATATGGCACCACAAGAGATTATGTATTAAACTTGGAGGTAGTTTTACCAACAGGAGAAATAATCACAACAGGAGCTAACACATTAAAATACTCAACCGGTTATAACTTAACTCATTTAATGATTGGCAGTGAAGGCACTCTTGGAATAGTTACTAAAATTGTTTTTAGATTGATACCACACCCTAAGCATACCTTACTTTTATTTGCTCCGTTTGCTTCACCGGAAAGAGCTTGCGAGGCAGTTAATGGAATTTTTCTTGCCGGTGCACAACCCAGTGCTTGCGAATTTATTGAACCTGAGGGATTGAGATTATCTGCTGAAATGTTGAACATTTCATTTCAAATTGAAGAAAATGTTGGTGCCTATTTGATGATTGAAGTTGATGGTAACGACGAAAACGAGATGATGTTGATATGCGAAAAAGTGAGTGAAGTTTTGTATGCATTTGAAAGTGGAGAAGTATTATTTGCTCAAACCGCCGAAGAAAAAGAATATTTCTGGAAACTCAGAAGAAGTATAGGAGAAGCAACTAAATTTAATAATACTTACAAAGAGGAAGATACTGTTGTACCGCGTGCGGCATTACCCGAGTTATTTAGAACTGTTAAAGCCATTGGAAAGGAGTATGGCTTTAGAACTGTTTGTTACGGGCATGCCGGTGATGGCAATTTGCATGTAAATATATTACGTGATGCATTGTCGGATGATTATTGGAATAACGTAATCCCGCGTGCTGTAGTAGAAATTTTCACCTGTTGTAAACAACTGAATGGCACCATCAGTGGTGAACATGGAATTGGGTTGGTTCAAAAACCATATATGAATGTAGTTATGAGTGAAGTACACTTATCCTTAATGAGAAGGATTAAGTTTGCATTTGACCCTAAGCAAATATTAAATCCGGGAAAGATTATGTAAGCATCAACTGTTAAAATGGAGGGATAACGAACTCGTCTTCGTCATTTCCCATCTCGTTTAATTTACTACTTCTGGTTATTGTGCCCATATTACCAAATGGACTATCATTAGAGTTATCGTAAAATGATGCACTTTCAAAACCTGCTACATCCATTTCATCTAAATCTTTAAATTTAGTAAACTCGTGTACAAACCTTAGGCGAACTTGTTCAAGTGCCCCGCTCCTATTTTTAGCAATATGTAATTCGGCTACCCCATGCGTACTACTTCCGTCTTCAAACTGTGAAATGCCATAATATTCCGGACGATAAATAAACATAACCATATCTGCATCTTGTTCGATAGACCCGGATTCGCGTAAATCAGACAACATTGGTATGGCGGATACCCCACGTTTTTCGGAGGCACGACTCAACTGTGCAAGGGCAATCACCGGAACATCCAATTCCTTTGCAAGGGCTTTTAACGACCTTGAAATATAACTTACTTCTTGTTCACGATTTCCATTTTTATTTCCAGAATCATCACCCCTCATCAACTGCAAATAATCAATCACAATCATTTCAATGCCATGTTGTTCTTTTAACCTTCGGCATTTACTTCTTAATTCAAATACAGATAATGCCGGGGTGTCATCAATAAAAATAGGCGCTTCACTCAGCCTTGCAACTTTTGTATTAAGTTGTTGCCACTCATGCTCGGCTAATGTACCTCTCTTTAATTTCTCACCCGAAATTTCCGCTTCCCCGCTAATCATACGAGTTACTAGTTGTTTGTTGCTCATTTCAAGTGAAAAAATAGCAATTCCTCTTGGGTTTTCAGGATCAGATAATGATGCATTTCTTGCCAATGATAACACCATTGCTGTTTTACCCATACCCGGACGAGCAGCTAGAATAATTAAATCAGAACGTTGAAAACCGGAAGTAAGACGGTCTAATTTAGTAAAACCGGATGGAATACCGGTTAAGCCGCCTTGTTTATCTTTTAATCCTTCAATATCACGAATAGTATCACGAATAATACTATTCATTTGTTTATAATCGCGTTTAATATTCCCTTGAGATATTTCAAACAATTTGCGTTCAGCACTATCAAGCAGTTCAAATGCATCAGCACTTTCTTCGTATGATTCTTTTTGAATTTCAGTAGAGATTCGAATCAGTTCACGCTGAATAAACTTTTGAGCAATTATACGGGCGTGGTATTCAATATTAGCCGCAGATGCAACCCTATTGGTTAATGAAGTTATGAAATATGCACCACCTACTATATCCAATTTTCCCGATTTCCTTAATTCATTAGTTACGGTTAGTATATCAATTGGTTGGGCTGAAGAAAATAAATCTTTAATTGCCTGGAAAATCATTTGGTGAGACTCTTTGTAAAAACTTTCAGGCTTTAAGATATCTGACACAATGGTAATCGCATTTTTTTCAAGCATCAACGCCCCTAAAACAGCCTCCTCCAAATCAACCGCCTGAGGTTGTAATTTCCCATATTCCATTGTACCGGTATTCGATTTTGTAATTCCCTTAATTGTTCTTCTTGTCTCTGTCATCTGTTCAATACTGATTTTCTATTTTTGCCAGCTATCAAAGGTAAGTATCACGGTGTTTTTTTGCACTTCAGATTAACACATTCCTACTTATTCACTTATTAATTTTTATTGTTAAAGGCATGTTAATATCAGAAAAATATTTGATTAATGTATTGATTAAGAACTACTAGTTATACACATAGCCATATTCATTATTTAATAGTGATTTTGCTAACCTGCTCATTTCGTGTTTAAATGTAGTTAAGCGCAAATTCGCATGTAACAATTTTTTAACATGGAAGAAAGGAACAACTTTACTTGCTCATGTATTATTACATATCTACCTGATTAACACATAAGAATCATTTAATGTCTGGGTTAACATTCAGTTAACAGTAATCAATCAAGTTAATAGAACACCTGCATAAAATTAATACTAACAAAATATACAAGTGAGAAATATAATGGTAAAAATACCCATATTTGCAGGTCGAATTTAATCAGCTTCATGCGCTCTAAACTGATATTTATTTGGGTAATGATAACGCACCTGTCGTATGCACAGGTTCCATTTACACAAACCTCCACAACTGTGGGTCGCCTACAACTCACCTTAAGTAATGCAGGAACAATCGGACGTCCGCAAGTACGAAGCAATACTCAAGGACCTCCAAGTATGGCTTTTCCTCAAAAAGGTAGCGAACATTTGTTTGAAGCCGGAATATGGATTGGTGCTATTGTAGATGGACAACCCTTAGTATCAACAAGTGCTGTAGATGCTTCAAGCGGTTATAGTACAGGAGGCGCTGGTTTTGAATTTAGCCCCTTGGCTATTCCTTTTCAACGATCTACCTTAACTTCAAGTCCAAATTTTTCAGCCTCAGCAATCTCTCATCAAGACTTTATCTTTAATTTTAGCGATACTGCCACGGTAGTGCCCGGTACATCCACTCCAATTAGCGGACATACTCAGCCATTAGGGGCACAAATTTTATTAGAAACCTACGCTTGGAATTTTTCATTTGCCGATTTTTTTGTTATCCTGAACTATAAAATCACAAACACAAGTAACAAACGCTGGGATAGTGTTTGGGTTGGTCAGTGGAGCGACTTGGTTGTGAGAAATGTAAACGTTACGCGACAAACGGGAACTAATTTCTTTAACAAAGGTCGTAATGGTGTTGACCGCCAAAACAAAGCAGTATATGCTTGGTTGAGCGATTTATCTGCTGATGATATTGACTATATAAACAGTTACGGTGCTATACAATTTTTAGGAATAGAATACAGGGGCATGTTTTTTAACCCCGACAAACCGGATACGTTTTTACAAAGAGGTTGGCCTGCTCCAAGGGTTAATTATAATTTCTGGAATTTTAATTCAGTAAATCCTCCATGGATTACGCCACAAAATGAACAAGAAAGATATAATAGAATGAAAGTTTCAGTTGATTCTGTTCAAGTTAATGAAGCTTCATTTGGCCCATCAAGAGGGCAACCAAATAACTGGATTCAATTAATAACAGCCGGTCCAATGATTAGCTTAGAGCCTGGCGAATCCTTTAATTATGTAATTGCATTCGTTTGCGCCAATAGAGTAAATGATGGAAGCGTACCGGTAAATAATGGTACTGTATCTACTCCGGCAACTCGAAGCGAATTAACTGGAAATTTCACACGTGCAAAAGCCACCTATGTTGGCGAAGATGTTAATGAGAATGGAGTATTAGATGAAGGTGAAGATGCTAATTTAAATGGAGTGATGGATAGATATGTATTACCTGAACCTCCTAAAACACCGAAAACTAAAATTGTAGCTTTAAATAATAAAGTAGAAATATATTGGAATGATGATGCAAGAGAATCTATTGATCCAATTTCTAGGAAAAAAGATTTCGAAGGTTATCGTTTGTATCGCACAAATATTGGTGACGACTTAGGAGGTAACCTTATTGACAAACGTAATTTAATTGCACAATGGGACTCAGCGGGAAATACCGTTGGATTTAACAATGGTTTTTCGCAGGTTAAACTCGACCAACCTGTTACGCTAGATGGCGATACTACCAAGTATTACTATAAATACACAATGGAAAACCTCCAAAACGGATGGCAATATTTGTTTATTTTAACTGCATTCGACAAAGGTGACGAAGCTATAAATTTACCTTCATTGGAATCATCCTTTACTGAAAATGCTTACTCGGTATTTACCGGTGCAACGCCATCAGCAATTACAGAAAACAGTGAAAATAAAGTAGGTGTTTATCCCAATCCATATCAAACAACTGCCGCTTGGAATGGTAATTTATCTCGTGAAAGGAAAATTTATTTCACCAACTTACCTTCAAAATGCACCATTAATATTTACACCAGCAATGGCGACTTAGTGGCCAGTTTGCGACATAACAGCAGCACCTATCAAGGAGATAATTCTCAATGGTTTTCTCGATTTGCACAAACAGGTGAAAAAGTATTCTCAGGCGGTGAGCATGCTTGGGATATTCTTTCAAACAGTAAAGCAACTATAAGTACAGGTGTTTATCTCTTTACAGTGCGAGATGAAGACACCGGAAAAATTGACATTGGAAAATTCGCAATTATTAAATAGAAAGGTTATTATGAAAAAACAATTACTCACTTTTTATGCCTTGATTACCGGCATGTTTGCCATGGCACAAAACCCTTATCCAATCATTACGATTGATTCGGTTCAATTTGTTAGTGACTCTAAATTAACAGCATCTCCTGTTGTTGATGTACCGGATTATATCAGTCCGACTTTCAAAAACACAACTTTTCGCGATACTGTTAGATTTGATGGTATTGTTGTAAGTAATCCGTTAACCTACGGTTTGTCTCTCTCTAGTCGTAAAGCTGCCTACATCCAAAAAGAAGGTGGAGGGCCATGGAGCGGTGTGTTGGTGATGTGCGATCCGAGCACAACTCCTGCTGCAGGCCGTCCAACGCTTGCACAATTTATAACAGAGACAAAGTTTTACGAAAACTTTGTACCTGGTTATAAAGTTCGTGTTTCTGCGCGCTTCGCAGCTTTCCAAAATGAAACACAAATGAATTTGTTAAGAAATAATGCAAACTGGAGCAATGCCGTTGAGCAATTAGATTTAAACACATATCAACCGGTTTATTCAGTAATAACAGTTGATTCATTGATGACCGGTAACCAAACCGCCGGTACATGGACACAACAAAAAGCACGTGGTGAAAAATGGGAAGGGGTATTGGTTTAAATTAGAAATGTACGTGTTACAAATGTTTCGCCTTTCGGTGGAACTAGATGGAATTGGTCAATTATTGACGATGCAGGAAATGAATTGGTAATTCGTGATATGTCGTCACATTTTCGTAACGATGACAATGAAGATACCATTCCGAAAATCCCAAATGTATTCGTACCACCGGTAGCCGGCACTGGACTATCATACATCAGAGGTATAATAACAGAATATACTGTAGGAAATAATGCCCGTTATGGCATCATCCCTTTAAATCCTGCTGATGTTGGACCATGTAATATTTGTCCGCCTCGCATTGGAAATCGCCTACGTACACCAATTGTGCCAACGGCTAACGACTCGGTAACAATAACTGCACGAATAACCGGAGATACTGCGTTAGCTTCTGTAAACTTAAGCTATGCAAAGTCAGATACTAATGTATTTTTTACAATTCCAATGGTTAAAGATCCTTTAAGTGATAATTTCAGTGCTAAAATTCCACCGTATCCTGCGGGAACATTAGTTAAATACTTTATACGAGCAATTGATGGAAGAAATATCAGTATTGTAGTTCCTGATACTTTAGCTACCGGACAACAATATTATGTTACTGCTAATGGAATAAACAATATTCGTGATATACAGTTTACAGCGGCTCCGGCAACAGGCGCATCAATATGGAATGGTGATTCAATTCCAAGTATGAATGTTACGGGAGTGGTTACTGCAACACGCATGAATAATCAAACTATTATTCAAGATGGGCAAGGTGTTAATTCAGCTATTTTCGTACAAAACAGTGATGCAACTCAAAATTGGAAAATTGGTGATTCAATATTGATTACTGCTGCAAGAGTTTCTGAGGTATTTAACGTAACAACTTTGTTTAATCCTACGGCTACTATCATAAAAAGTAATGCTACACTTCCAGCATTTGAAATGAATTTACCAATTGATTCATTCCGTTTAAACAGGGTGCGTTATGCTCGCCCTTGGGAAGGTGTTTTAATGAGTTGGGATTCGGTGTATGTTGCACAAACCAATGCTGATTCAGCAACAAACGGACAGTTTGGAGAATGGGCATTCAGTAAAGATTCAACTGCTAATTTAGGCCTTCGTGTTGATGACCTTAACGCTTCTATTTTAAACATGAACCGCGATTTAACCAAAGGTCAATTTTTTGAATATGTTAAAGGCGCCATGTTTTTCAGTTTCTCTAATTTTAAATTAATTCCTCGCATGCTTAGTGATGTTGGTTTATGCGGACTTGATACATTTGCTCCGGTAATTACTTTAAACGGAAACGAATTTGATACAGTAGAAGTAGGTAGTGGCACGTATAATGATGTTGGAGCAACTGCATTTGACAACCGTGATGGCAACTTAACCGGCTACTTAAGTATTACCGGCACTGTAAACACAGCACAATTAGGAAACTATGTTATCACGTATGCAACATCTGATTTTTGTGGTAATTCGGAATCAATAACTCGTAATGTGCATGTAAAAGATACGCCTAATGTTGGTTTACGTAATAACTTATTGTCAACTGCTGATATTAACGTATTCCCTAACCCTGCGCATGATGTGGTAAATATCACTGTAAAAGGAATAAACAAAGTTCCGGTTACTGTTACCATGATTGATATGCTGGGAAGAACATTATTGACTCGCACTTATCACGACAACCAAGTGAAAGATACTATCAATATCAGCAACCTTAACAATGGAGTTTATTTCTGTGAAATAAAAAATGCAGAAGGAAGCCGAACCATCAAGTTTGTAGTTTCCGGTAAATAGAGAACACTTAGCTATTATAAAAAGGGCGGTCGCTTTGATCGCCCTTTTTTTTGGCCTCAGATGAATACTGTGAGAGATATTTATTTAAATTCGCCAACAAACATTTAATATATGATTCCATTTTCGCCTCCGTTTATTGATCAAAAAATAATAGATGAAGTAACAGATACATTAAAAAGCGGATGGATTACAACAGGGCCAAAAACAAAACGATTTGAAAAAGAGCTCACGGCCTATTGTGGTAATCAAGCAACTTTGTGTTTGAATTCGGCTACCGCAGGGTTGGAAATAATGCTTAGGTGGTTTGGAGTTGGTCCGGGTGATGAGGTAATATTACCGGCTTATACCTATAGTGCAACTGCAAATGTAGTAATGCATTGTGGTGCAACTCCGGTTTTTGTTGATAGCTGTGTTGATTTTAACATTTGTCACGTAGAAGTATTAAAAGCAATTACCAATAAAACCAAAGTAATTATG
>JACCDR012197278.1_pt1 | contig 16085 bp, 19 predicted proteins | sample 7446431 | NCBI WGS metagenome assembly JACCDR01 (sample SAMN15323443, study PRJNA562643) | freshwater metagenome | isolation source: river surface water | place: USA:Blue River Watershed | collected 2017-08-17 | reverse complement strand
GGCAATTTGTAGACAAATTTATGGCAGCGTGCCCGGAGTAGCGAACGGAGGAGCCTGTAAATCTCCCACCCACGAGGTAAACGCCGCAGGTGCAAGTCCTGCCGCTGCCACACTCTAAGAGGATGAGGCGACGCGACGGTCCAGGCCGTGCCTCAAGCGCCGGACGCGAACTCCCTGGAGAGTCTGGCACCTCGATTTCTTACCCGTTGTAGGCAGCATAGGCCCAAAACGTCAAAATCCAGCCCACGATGGCGACGATCCACAAGATTCGATTAACTTTCACCATCTCTTCGTCAACGCGGTTTCGTAAATGCAGGTTTTTATCTACGTTGTATTTTTGCTCCAGCTGGTAGCGAAAGAATGGAGAAAAGTACGGGGCAAACAGGAAGCCAAAGAGTAGCGCTACAGCTACCATGCCCATTGCGTCTTTGGCCGTTTCATTTGCGGCGTCTGAAATTGAACCTCGAATGTCGATCTTGGTTTTTTTCATGCGTCGTCTAATCGTATACAAAAGTGCAAGAATGTCAACGTTTTAGCGGGCCTGCCCGATCCTGCGGCATGGGAACTTAACCGGTAACCAGTCCGGGCTGTGGGTGAATCCCAGGGATGGAGGCGACGCGATGCCTGACCGGTCACGTTGCCTGGGGGTTCGACTCCTCCGCAGGTCCACCAATTTCAGCGGGGCTGCACGCATTGCAACGTGCGGATACAACAAGCCTGAGCACGGCAACGAGGATGACCGGTATATGCACATCCAAGGTGACCGCAGGCCAAAATCCCGCTGAAGTATTTTCGTAGACGCCGCGTAGCTCAATTAGTAGAGCGCCAGATTCTGACTCTGGATGTTGCAGGTGCGAGCCCTGTCGCGGCAGCCATTTTGAAGCCCAGGTGCACGGATCGAAATGTGGGTACTCAGAACCCCACTGACGCTGTTCAGGCGTCATCAACCAAGGTAGGAGCGTGATGGAATCCTGGGGACTTCACTGGCAGCTGCTGAACACAGCTGCCCGCTATTTTGGGATCGAAGATGAAGCAGTCGAATCAAGTCCCTGTCACGGACGAGTAAGCGGGTGCGAGTCCCGTCGATCCCGCCACTTTGGGCGCAGAGAAAGGGTATATGGCCACCGGTCTACCCGGCACGGTTGCCGATAGCTACGGCCTGCGGGTTCGACTCCCCCTGCGTCCACCACTTTGCCGTCAGCCTGAACGTTGTGCCTGAAGGACCCTACACCGCCCCAGTGGAAGTAATGGGACCAATGGCATGAGGGGTGTTCGAGTTGGTCGGCAAACCTTTTCTAACGTATGATGATCGGCGTGTGTTCGCCGTGCCATGCCCCGACGATATTGAAGTCGGCATACTCTGCGGCCGTCTCCGCGTCCATGCCCTGTTTGACCAGGGCTGCAATGATGCCGTCGTAGCTGTAAACGAGAAGCGCAGGTTGCCCGCAGCGTTCACCGATGCCAACGATGGCCGAGTCGAAAGACGTGTCGCCCGCGTCGCCAATGAAGAGCGCGTCAGGATTCAGCTCGGCCATCTCTTCACGCCAGTTTCGCATGGTTTGAAGAACTGCTTTCGGGGTGTGGCGTAGACAGTGAGCGCGCCGGTCTGGGGGACCGGAGGTCGCGGGTGCGAAACCCGCCACCCCGACCACTTTGGATACTTAGGAAGAATGAGTACGTTGGCCGAAGCTCTTGCGAGCACTCTGATCAAAAATCGAGAGGCCATCAGGACTGCCATCGTCGAGTCGTGTCCGATTCCGATGTTCGTTGCAGACGCTGTTGGGGACTGGGTGCACGTCAGCCTCAACTATCAGAAGCTCCTGGCTCAGCCCACAAATGAAATCTTAGGTCGCAAATGGCTCAACACGCTGACGCCTCGTTCAAGGGAGAAGGCTGAGAGTATTTGGGATCACGTTGTGCAGCATCGAGTGGGCGTGCGTCATCTGCCTATCGAGCACGTTCAGGCAAGCGGTCATGTCCTCAGTGGCTTCATGGACATTGGTTTTGTTCCTGTAGACGGTTTTGTGGGATGGTTCGTGCCGATGTGTGCGGAGCCTGTAGCCTGTCCTGTGCACGAGCACCTCCTCAAAAACGTCACTTCCAGGCGCGTTGCGTCGGAGATCATTTTCGTCGGTACGAACGGGCTGTAGCGTAGTAGTCAGCGCGCCTGCCTTGGGCGCAGGAGACCGTGGGTGCAAATCCCACCAGCCCGACCATTTTGCGGACTGTAGCGCAGTTCAGTAGCGCGCCTGTTTCGGGTACAGGAGGTCGCGGGAGCAAAGCCCGCCAGTCCGACCATCTTCGTTGCCAAGTAGCTCAACCGGTAGAGCAACCCGCTGTTAACGGGAAGGTTGCTGGATCGTCCCCAGCCTTGGCAGCCAATTTCAGGTTTTGTTTACGGGGATCACAAAACCGCAGTAGCCGTCCGAGATTCTCGACATGTTGTAAACGCACTCGACTGGCGCGTTGTCGATCAGGTAGGTGATACGCCCGTTGATGTGGGTGCTCTCCTTTTCGACTTCATAGAACCAGTGGTCGTTGACCGCGTCGAGCCCTGCCTTTGAAACGTAGCGCTGCCAGCCGCTGCCAAGCACGTCGCGAAGGCAGCCGCCCAATAGCCGCAGGTAGGCCGGGTTGGCGTACACGAGGTCGCCTGCAAAATTGGTGATGACCATCGGCACCGGGGATGCGTCCGACACGTCCTTGTAGAGCTTCAGCTGCGCGCTGACAGTGTTGAGCTGTTCCCTGGAGGTGATGAAGTGCTTGGCGAGGTTATGCGCCAGCTGTGCTTTGAATGGCTGCACTTCACTCATGCCCTTGGCGTTTTCGAGTGAGTGAACTTGGTCCTTCAGTTCGACGATGCGTTCAGCCAGTTGCTCGGCCAGCTGCGGGCGCGGCTGCTCGGCTATCTTCAAGACCAGGGTGCTGAAGGCCGTGTTGATGGCGATGTGTCTCTGGGCGCGCAAGACGGCGTAGAGGGCCACGTAGGCAATCAGGACGGCGCTTAGCTGTGCAAAAAGGTCAGACAGTCCGAGCAATTCGTTTACACGGTGCGTCAAAAGTGCGAAGTAGCCTACGACGACAGCCCACCAGACCGCTGTGTCTACTTTTTGTCGAAGTGAAAGCCAGACGTACAGCGCCGCTGCATGAAAGATTAGACCAGTCGCGCCAAGCGCTGTTAGCCAGCTATCCACACCCTAGCTACGCTCTCATAGCTCAGTTGCCAGAGCGCCTGCCTTCTAAGCGGGATGTCGCAGGTTGGAATCCTGCTGGGAGCGCCATTTTGTCCTCGTAGCTCAGTTTAGCCAGAGCGCCGGTTTGCGAAGCCGGAGGCCGCAGGTGCAACTCCTGCCGGGGACGCCATTTTGAAACCGTATGGCGGGTCGGAGTGAAGGGGCTATGGCAGCAGTTCGAACCCGCCCCGTAAACAAGACAGCCGGGTCCAAACCGGCTGCTTCGACCCGTCACCAATTTCTGGCTCTGTGGCAGAGAAGTAATGCCCCCGTCTTGAAAACGGAGTGCGGGTAAAACCGGCCAAGGTGCAATCCCTTGCGGAGCCGCCAATTTTGGATGGTTGACCGAGTCCAGCAAGGTACCACGTTGGAAACGTGAGGTCAGGGTAAAACCTGCGCAGGAGCGAAGCCTGCACCATCCGCCAGATTTGACGAGCCGAACTGATGAGGGTTATCTCCTATTAAGAGAGTGGTCGTGGGTTCGAATCCCACCCCTGGTACACGCCAGGGTAGCTCAGCGGTAGAGCACTAAAAGCCCCTTGTCTACAACTTGCTCGTCAAGATTCTCTGCGCTTGCGCAGATGGGCAAGAAGACGCGGTGTCAGGGGGTGCGATACCCCACAGAAACTGTCGCCGTGGAATCAGTAAGCGAAAGCCGAAAAGGGTCTGATCAACCCAGTGAAATCCTTGCCCTTAATTTGGCTCCGTCGCATCAATCGCCCAGTGCCCCCGCCTCGAAAGCGGAGTGCCGCCAAAAGCGGATGCAGGTTGAAATCCTGCCGGAGCCGCCATTTGCCAGGGGTAGTTAGGTAGCCGATAGTGGCGTAAACACCTAACCTTGGAGGAAACATGTTGATCCTGACCGATGAGCAAAAGGTTGCTCTGGCCGTTGAATTCAAAACGGCAGCTGGTAATCCCGCGAAAGTGGATGGCACCCCGGTGTGGAGCAGTTCCGATGACACTGTCGTCTCGGTTGAGGCCAGTGAAGACGGACTGAGCGCCGTGGCGGTGGCGGTCGGACCGTTGGGGACTGCGCAGATCAGCTGCGAAGCGGACGCGGACCTCGGCGAGGGCATTCGTGCCATCACGGGCGTCATCGACATCGAAGTGCGCGCTGCGGAAGCGGTCGTCGCGGTCGTTGCCGCTGGCGCGCCGGAGCTGAAGTAATGTTCAGCTGGCTGACCAAGCTGTTTCGCTGGTTGCTTGGGTGGCTCCGGCCGCGCCCGAAGGATGAGGCCACGCAGGTGGTCATCAAGCCGGGCAAGCCCAAGCCCAAATGATTGGTCTTTGAGGGCGCTGTTGGAAACGACAGCGCCCTCTGTTTTGGTCACGTAGCTCAGCAGTAGAGCACTCGACTGATAATCGAGCGGTCGCAGGGGCGGAACCTGCCGTGACCACCATTTTCGCCAACGTAGCTCAGTTTAGTAGAGCACCTGCCTGAAGAGCAGGGTGTCGCTGGTGCGATCCCAGCCGTTGGCACCACTTTCATGGCGCTGAATACAAAGAGACGAGTACGCAGTTTTTCAAGCTGCTCCTAGTGGGTGCGAGTCCCATCAGCGCTACCAATTTGCCGAGCCGAAAACTGACGGTTATCTACCATTCAACGTTACCCGTTGGAACATTCCCTTGCTCGGTGATCTTTTGGCCCCGTCGTCTACGTTTGGCTAGGATGTCGCGTTCTCAGCGCGAAGAAGACGGATCGACACCGTCCGGGGCTGCCATTTCGCTGTAGGCCGAAGCACGTTGGTTATCTTGCCCGTAATGGACAACCAAACGCCGACGAGCATACCTTGTCTACAGTTTGCTCCCGTAGCTCAGTTAGCCAGAGCGTCAGATTCCGAATCTGAAGGCCGCAGGTGCAAGTCCTGCTGGGAGCACCACCTTACCAGTTGATGAAGGGCCTGCCCGCCACGGTCAGCAGTGCATTGATCAGCATGACCACTGCGACAATGGCGATGATGACCTTGGCGATCTTGTTGAACGGTTCCGGCACACCCACGTAGGTGATCAACCAGTTCAGGAGCCAGAAGATGAGGCCAGCGATCAGCACCCAGATCACGGCGTTGATGAGGGCTTGGCCGCTCACGGCCGCAATGATGTTCATAAGGTAACTACATGCTGATCAAAGCGTATACGTCCCCGTAGCTCAGTGCCCAGAGCAGCCCGGTCCTAACGGGATGGTCGCAGGTTGAAGTCCTGCCGGGGACGCCAGTTCTCTGGTAGGTATGACCGTGACGCCACGACCCGGTCTCAAGGTCTGCTATCGTTTCCTGGCCCAAAGCTACATGTACGAGGAGCATGAGTTGACGATCCATTCCGTGGATGCTACCTCAAGGACATTGGAAACGAGCCACGGGAACATGACCTGGGAATACTGGGATTGGTTGGTCGAGCGCCAGATGGTGGTCCCCATTCCACAGCTTTTGGAAGCGTAGCTCAGCAGCAGAGCTGCTCGTTTACACCGAGACGGTCGCGGGTGCAATCCCTGCCGCTTCCACCATTTTCCGACGGGGTCGGGTACCGACGACGCAATCTTGGAACCCACGCTGCCGCAACGGCAACAACCCCGTCGGATTCCTCTTTTCGCCTGCGTAGCTCAGTTGGTAGAGCAGCTGTTTCGTAAACAGCAGGTTGCCGGATCGTACCCGGCCGCAGGCTCCAGTTTGATTGGTGGCCGTAGCTCAATCGGTAGAGCCCTGGATTGTGAGTCCAGTGGTTGCGGGATCATCCCCCGTCGGTCACCCCAATTTCTGTTCGTCGGTCAGCCTCGTTGTCGAGCTATCGTTCTCCGCTGATGGCATCAGGTAACGGCTGATCTGGTGCAGGAGTTCTCTGCCCTCCAATCGCATCAAAGGCGTCTCGTCATTTTTGTCTACAAAATCACCCCTGCGGAGGTTGTATGGCTGGGTGTGATCGAGGTCTGAGTGCGCGTTCATCACGCGAATTGTGTACGAGATCAACAGCTGTTTGGCTATAGGGTGTATACCCCCTTGACCTGCGACCGAGCCAGCGAACGGACCAGTCTGCAAAACTGTGGCGCGGGGTGCGACTCCCCGGCAGGTCTCCACTTTGGACGTGAAGCGTTTACAGATGCGCACCTGCCTTCCAAGCAGGCCGAGCGGGCGCGATACCCGCCACGTCCTCCACTTTCGCCTCCGAAGCAGAGAAAGCGCTGCGCGGCCTTGGTAAGGCTGGGAGCAGGGTGCATGTCCCTGCGGAGGCTCCATTTTCGCAGCGTAGCACAAGTAGTGGTGCGCCTCGCTCATAACGAGGAGGGTGGTGGCGCAAGTCCACCCGCTGCGACCACCTTTGGTTCCGTAGCTCAATGGCGGAGCAACCGGCTCTTAACCGGAAGGCTGTGGGTGCAAGTCCCACCGGAACCACCATTTGTAGGTAGACCGCGCAGGTAGTGGGCAGTTTTTGCTGTTTCCTGCCCGTGAACAGCGACCCGAAGCAGAACAGCGCCAGGGTGCGGCCTGCGCTATGCCGGAACCACCAGCGTGGAGTTTGGTTTTGTAAACCGAACGTGGTCGGGGCAGCACCGACTTCCGGCTCCATTTCGTAGGTAGGCCATGAGGTGCCTGCTCCTTCTGCCGCTTCTGCTCGTCCTGTCCACCGGGTGCTCGATCTACATCGAGCAGTTCGCGTTTACGAATCGCCCAGGCGACACGAACGTTGTGACCAGGGCTTCGTCGGTGCGGAGCATCGCGGCGATCACCAACTTCCTGGCGACGCCAACCGGTACCAACGAGCCGCCCAAGCTCTACACGGTGAAGGTCAAGCACCTGACCTTCTTCCAGTGGGGCAAGGCTGCGAAGTTGGAGACGGCCACCGTGACGAAGGACTTTTTGCGGACGGTCAACGGTGAGGGCCTCGCCACGGGTGTGGATGCGGAGGCCATCAAGGCGGTGTCGGAAGGCGTCACGGACGCGGCACTGAAGTTCTTCGTGCCAAAACCGTAAACATTTTGCGTGGGTAGCTCAGTCCAGTAGAGCAACAGCATGACATGCTGAAGGTCGCAGGAGCAAAGCCTGCCCCGCGCACCATTTTGCTCCCGTAGCTCAGTACCGAGAGCGGGCGTCTTCGAAACGCTAGGTCGCAGGTGGGATTCCTGCCGGGAGCGCCACTTCAGGGTCCGAACAAAGACGCCGCGCCCGCCGAAGGCGTGCTGGCAGGACCGCTCGTCATCTTCGGTCCGGTGTCGGCGACGCCTTCACCGTCCTTGTCGGGATCGGGCACGTCCATGCTCATGGCCGGGGCCGCGCCGGAGGAGGCTGTGCCAGGGACGATGTTCTCCTGGGTCGGCTTCCACTTCATGCGGTCCTTCCCGAGGTTCGGCTTGCCAGGGCTGTCCTTGGCCGGGGCCGCTTCACCGGGCTTCCAGCTCATACGGCTGCTGTGCTTGCCCAGGCCGGGCTTGGCTGGAGCCGCACCGGGCTTTGCCTGGGCCGCGCCGAGGTTCGGACGCTTGCCGGTGAACTTGGCACCCTTGAAGCTGAACTTGCCCAGGTTGCCCTGCCGCCAGGGATCGCCTGGACCGCCTGCCCGCTTCTTCGAATCCTCTCGGTCGTCGCCCCCGCCGAAGGCGTAGTCCTCGTCGATCAGCGCGTTCACAACCTGCTTGGCGCTCTCGTGGGCCACGGAGTGGCGCATGGCAGATGCCTTGCGGCGCTTGGCCAGGAACTCGTCGCGCTTGGCTTGGTCAGGGTGCTTGGACATAGGGGATCGGGTGTACGGAGGTTCAGCTTTGGGTTCGCGCTTGGGTGTCGGCGCGCCGTTCTGGTGGCTTTCAGGCAGACGTGAACCGAGGTTACGGAGAGTGTCAGAGCGCATGTTGTGTGTTTGAAGATCGGGAATCTGCCAGCCCTGGCGCTGGAGGTGCGCGGAAAGCCCATCGCTGTGGCCTCCGGCCATGTTGAGCCGAATTTCGAAGCCGTTTTCAGCGCCGTGGTACGGTCCGACTCGGGCGGCGAGACGCTCTCCCTGGGGACTGGTGACCATGATCTGTTTGCCCTGCATCTGGTCGTACTGTAGACGGCCAGGAGGTCGTTGCGCCTGCTGGGGCTGGGTTTCGGTCACGGAGCGTCGTGTCACATCCTATCTACGATTTTCGCCAGCGTGGTTTACCCCGAACAGCAGAGGGGCCTACTTCAGAGGTAGTGAGCCTTGGGAGTGCAATTCTCCCCGCTGGCACCAGTTCTTAGGCACATGGATCGTCGTGCATTCATCGTCAAGGCGGCTGCCTTCGTGGCTTTTGGGCGGTTTATCAAGCCTGCGGTGCAGGCAGCAGCTCCTGCCCCGTTCGAGATGAAGCTCGTCTCGACGCCCATCGTGGCCCAGGCGCGCAAGTTGAAAGCCGTTTGGACGATTGAGTGCGATCAAGAGCTGAACGCGTGGTACGGCATCAAAGCTGAGGACGTGCTCGTCGATGTCCTTCGCCACTACGATTTTCGCCAGCGTGGTTAAGCCCGAACAGCAGAGGGTTCAGGTCGAGAGCCTGAGAGCCTTGGGAGTGCAAGTCTCCCCGCTGGCACCATTTTGTAGACGGGCGAGTGGTTCACAGGGAATAGCAGACCTGACCGGCCTAGACCCGGACAGCCTTGGAGGTGCAAGTCCTCTCTCGCCCACCATTTTGCCGTAATTAGGCTATGCGTGTGCGCGACCTGATCGAGGATGACGATTTTGATCCGGAAGGGCTGGTGAACGCCCTGGTGGGGGACTCGACGGCCGAGGCGCGCCAGCGTTGGCAGACGGTCAAAGCCGACGTGGACAAAAGCTTGTACAAAAATCCCACCACCGGTTTCTCGATGAAGCTGGTTCGCACGCTTCCCACAGCCGACCTGTGCTGGGTGTATGTCTACGACGAGTACGGCGATTTCGTTGACGGCGATGACTTCGAGTTGAAGGCCGGTCAACCTGTGGATGGATATTTCGTATACGCTGATCAGACGGCTTCCAGAATGATTCGAGAATTCTCAATCACTGCCTGGAAAGCAATTTTCGGTCAAACGGAAGCCGCCTAGATGCGCAACATCACCTGCGTCAGTGTCGCCCTCACGACCCACTGCAATCTGGCCTGTCCGGATTGTTGCTGCGACATTCCGCAGCGCGTGACGGGTGCGCCCGTGACCTGGGACTACGTCGTAGCCGCCGCGAAGCATTTGAAGGGCACGCCCAGGATCAACATCACCGGAGGTGAGCCGACGACGCATCCGGAGTTCGATGCCTGGAGCCCGCAGCTTCGAGAGTTATTCGGCTGCCAGAAGCTGACGGTGGAGACGAATGGCATTTTGTCTACAAAGCACATCGAAGCTTTGGGGCACTACGACACGGTCTACGTGACCCATTACACGCCGAACACTTTCAAGGACGCACCCGCCACGTACCGCGTGGACAACACGGCGCAGATCGAGAAGCTGAAAGCTGCCCTGGGCAGCAAGCTCTACGTGAAGCCGTACATGTACCATCAGCCCAGGCGTGTGCAGCAAGGGACGCGCCCCTGCGCGGCAGCGTACTCGGAGACGGTGGCCTACTGGAACGGCCGCTTGTTCCCGTGCTGCTTGGCGGATGGTGTTCCCAACGCCGTGGGTATCGAGTTGACGCCCGACTGGCGTTCGAAGATTCTGTCGGTGCCGCCTCCGTGTTCGACGTGCTTCTTTGCACTGCCGTGATTTTGCCCGTGTGGGTTGACAGCGAATACAAGAGCATCGCCCCTTAAAGCGGCGGACCTTTGCAGGTGGAAGTCCTGCCACGGGCACCACGCCTCCAGCGCTAGTTAGGGCGTGAACGCACAGCGAATCGTACAGACCCTGCTGGAGATGCCGGTCATCAGGAAGCAGGGCAAGCAGGTCTACGCGGACGACTCGCCGCTACGAAGCCTGCCGGTGCAGGCGGTGCGTGGGAACATCGTCATCTTCCATTCGCCCAAGGAGACGTTTCTTCCTGCCGGTTTCACCCTCGCCTTCTTCATGGATAGCGAGGAGTCCGCGCAGGCGATGAAGGAAGGCAAGCTGCCCTACAAGTTCGTGCCGGATCGAGCGCGCTTCTCCTTCACCGCATCCCCGATCACGGATGTTTGGAAGAAGGCCAACGACAAGGGCCAGGAGAACATCCTGGGCGTGGTCCAGGGCATCGTCAACGACAACGAGATTTATGTAGACAAAATGACCGTGCGCCCTGGGTACAAGCGGCACACGATCAACTCGAAGCTGATCCAGGCGCTCCAGGCCCACTTTCCGGATCGGCCCACGAACTTTTCAGGGCCGACCGAGGATGGTTCGAAGTTCATCAAGAGCTTCACCGGCTCGGACTGGAAGCCCGCGCACGGCGAGCATGCAGAATTTTGACGCAGCGTGGTTCACCGGGAACAGCAGACCGGGCGGTTTCAAAAACCGACAGCCTTGGAGGTGCAATTCCTCTCGCTGCGACCAGTTTCACCGGACGCGCATCGGACGAGGCTAAGGCCCGTGGCGGGTGGCGATACCGAGGCGGTCCTCCAGAGACCGATAGTGAGCCCAAAGCGAATCGGGGTGGGAAGCGTGCGGATGACCAGCGTCCGGTGGATCGTTTACAATTCTCGGTTGACAGGGTGGATCGAGCGCGCCACAGTGCGCGTAGTTCTTTCGGAATTGCAGGGTGGAGCATCGGTAGCTCGTGTGGCTCATAACCACAAGGTAGCGGGTTCAATTCCTGCCCCTGCACCCAATTTCCCACCTCGGTGGGGCGGCACGACGGCCGAAACCGTCGGGCTGGGCGGGCTGCTTCGCTGTGGCCCGCCGTTCTGTGCCTGCGCCAGCGCAGGAAGATGTTCCGCTGGCTGGTGGACCGCGTCACTAGACGCGCCCCTCTGCCTCCTGGGCAACTGGGAGGCAGTCGTTTTTTGAAATCTTGTGGGGGTGTACTGGCTTCGATCTGTGTAAACAGATGATTGCAGCACGCCGAGGATGATCGTTGGCCTCGTACAATCCGCGATCAAAACATCAACTGCCGAACGGCTGAGTGATGAAGCGGTTCTCGCTGAAGCTGAAGCCATCCTGAGCAATCCGGATGCGTTCCTGCCCGCCGAGACCCTTGCTGTGGCCTGAACAAGGTCACCCGGTTGCCTGTGGACGCCTGCTAAGCAGGGTCAACCGTCATCAGCAGGATCGTGGCGCTTCGAGCAATGTCGGAGCCCCGGTAGCTGGGTCAAGCTGCACCACGGGCTCTGTGCGATTTCTCCGACTCAGCACAGCCCGGACTCAAGTCGGATAAGCGTGTAGAAGCAGTCAGTTGTAAACATAGAGACGCGGGTTCAACTCCCGCCACCTCCACCATTTTCCGCGCCGCCAAGCTCCGGCTAACCGTGAGGGCTCCGTTGATCCAGGGTACGACAGTTGAAAGATGTCCTGGGGAGATGAGCCACTGTCGGCGGCGCGGTTCCTTTTCGGGTGGAATCCCAGGGATGACGCGTGCAGGACTGATCCATTAAGTTGGAGAGCGTCGTCCCAACCTCGTCCTTCCGGTCTGCTGTTGCTGGCTTCGGTCAGCGCGCAAAGTCCACGGAATCGACAGGTAAAACCCGATCCCCAGGGCGGCGAGCGCGCATTGCTGCCCTGGTCGATTTTTCGGCGGTACGTCAGTATCGGTTACCATCCAAACTGCGGGTCGCTGGTTCAAATCCAGTCACCTCGCCTTTCAATGCGAGGTGTAGCTCAGTTGGCAGAGCAGCAGTCAGCGTCCGATACGCCTCTTTTACCGCCGTTTACATTTTGCAACGAGCCGTTGTTGAGGGTTACCCCAATAATGGTCCTAAGGTAGCGACATCCGGCGACGGACGTAGGCGAGCGCGCCGAGTCTCTTGTAGACAAAGCGTGCGTTTCGATGACGGTCAGCCGCAAGGCCCCGCACAGAAGGCCGTACAAAGGTCCTCAACGCTCTTTGTTCGTTGCGACATCTTGGTGGTCCGACAGTGTCGGTTATCATGGGAGCTGCGGATGTTGGTTCAATTCCAACCGCCCCTATTAGACAGGGGTGTAGCTCAACGGTAGAGCAGCAGCCAAAAAATAGACGACGCCTCACCTTGACCACCTAACTGTTTTCGATGGGACGCTCCCTTGCCCGTCGTCTACAAAATAAAACAGGCCGTCGGCACGGCCAACGGTGCAAATCCGAAAAGCGTCCAGGGAGTACGCGTGCTGACCTACCATGGCCAAGATCAAGACTGCTTCGTTTCACCGTCGCCGCGTCACTCCGATCACCGAAAAGCTCCCAGGTCGTCCTGAGATGGTTCCGAACTCCACGGGCGGCTTCGCCTGGAAGGTCTCCGATTGGGACCAGCTCGACCGCTTTCTGATCCTGGGCGTCACCGGGGGCACCTACTACATCGGCGAGCAGAAGCTCACCGAGTCCAACGCGGCCAGTGTGGTCAAGTGCATCCAGGCGGACGCTCAGCGGACGCTCGACAGGATCGTGGATGTTTCGCAGCGTGGGCTCGCCCACCGAAACGACCCTGCGATCTTTGCGCTCGCCCTGGTGGCGACGCACGCACCGGCTGAGGTGAAGGCCAAGATCGTGGACGCGCTTCCACTGGTCTGCCGCACCGGAACGCACCTGCTGCACTACGGCGACTACATCAACGCTCTGCGTGGTTGGGGTCGATCCATTCGGCGCAGCGTGGCGCACTGGTACACCAGCCAGACGGCTGACCGACTTGCCTATCAGGCGATCAAGTACCAGTCCCGCGACAAGTGGTCGCAGCGCGACATGCTCCGGCTGGCGCACCCGAAGACTTCGGACAACGCCACCGAGGCGGTCTTCCGGTGGATTCAGGGCGGCATGACCGCTGTCAGTGGTCGCGATGTCGTTCGCAAGATCGGAGGCACCGAGCGCACGGATCACCACGAGAGCGTGCGGGCTCACCTGCCCGCCCTCATCGTGGCAGCTGAGGAAGCCAAGACGGCGACCAAGGCTTCACAGATCGTCGATCTGATCACGCAGCAGAAGCTGCCTCGGGAAGCAATCCCGACCCAGTGGCTCAACGAGGTTGAGGTCTGGGACGCATTGCTCCAAGGCATGCCGATGACGGCCATGATCCGCAACCTGGGCAAGATGACCTCGATCGGGCTCATCAAGCCGCTGTCGGCGGCATCGAAGCTCGTGGTGAAGCGCCTGCGCGACACACAGTACCTCGCCAAGAGCCGGATTCACCCGATCAGCGTGTTGATCGCTGCACGGACCTACGCACGCGGTGCAGGCATCAAGGGCAGCCTCAAGTGGTCGCCTGTCCCTGCGGTCCAGACGGCGCTGGATGAGGCGTTCTACGCCACGTTCGGCAACGTTCGGCCGGTGGGTAAGGACCTGCTTCTGGCGCTCGACGTGTCGGGCTCCATGGGTTCAAGCGCCGCAGGCACTGTTCTGCGAGCGTGCGAGGTCACGGCGGCTCTGTCGTTGATCTGGCTCGCCACCGAGCCGGACATTCACGTGTTCGGCTTCGCGAACAACTTCGTCGAGCTGGGTATCCGCAAGGGTATGACCCTCGAAACGGCCGCGCAGAAGGCGGTCATGTCGAACTTCGGTTCGACCAACATCGGTCTGGCGGTCCAGTACGCTATCGACCACAAGTTGAAGGTCGGCGGTTTCGTCGTCATGACGGACAACGAGGGTAACAGCGGCAGTCAGCCAGCCTCGGTGCTCAAGCAGTACCGAAGCCACTTCGTCGAGGATGCCCGTCTGGTTGTCCTGGCGACCTCTGCCAACCAGTACAGCGTTGTGGACCCGACAGACCGTTACAGCCTCGATGTGGCGGGATTCGACGCCTCGGTTCCGAACGTCGTGAACGACTTCATTCGCGGAGACGCGGGTGTCGTGGCCACGGCGGACGAGAACGAGCCTGAGGCTGAGTGATTCACGGGCGGCTCTGCGGAGCCGCCCTCTTGTTTACGGAAGTGTGACCGAGCCCAGTAATGGTACCGACTTGCTAAGTCGAGGTCAGGGTCAAACCTGCGCAGGAGCGAAGCCTGCCACTTCCGCCACTTCCAGCTATTTAGAGCGTGAGCCGTGCCGCCTTCATCGTTCGCCAGCTGCTTGAGTCGAGCTACGACATCGACGACCCGCTGGACAGGAACGACCCTGCCTTCTACCCGGAAGGCTTTGAGGCACGGCGCGCCAACGGAGACCGCCGAGTGTTCAAGCTGTCGCTGAGCGACTCGAACGCGGCGAGAGCGGTGTACAAGATGACGGTGCACTGGACCGACGACTACACCGGCAAGGAGCGGGTTCTCGATACTGCTGGCCTCAACACGGTGCCAGCGGAGAATGTCGAAGCGTGGTTGGCCAAGCAGATGGTCGAGTGGGAGTCTGGTGGATGGGATGTCCGTCCGCTGTGATTTTTTGTAGACGGGCCTGTAGCTCAACAGTCAGAGCGGGGGACTCATAATCCCAGGGTTCTCGGTGCAAATCCGGGCAGGCCCACCACGTTCTAGCGGTGTATGAGTCTTGAAGAAGGCATGCGCCGCAGAGACGAAGGGCTGGACAGGGTCAAAGCAAACAATAGCGCTTTCTACGCTGCGCTTCGCCAGTTTTTTGTTTACGAATGGTTTCCAAAGCTGGCTGTAGGCGCGCAGTTTACGGTGAATGACGTGCGCGAACCGTTCACCGCTAAATACGGGAATTTTGATCTTTCCGATGAGCGCATGTGGGGAACGTTCGGAAAAATTGTCGAGCACAAGGAAGTTCGTAAACAAATACAATGGCTTAGCTACGTTAAGTCCGAGCGATCAAAGCGGAACGCAGGCACAGTAAGCCTCTACGTGAAAGTAGACCCAAGAGCCGAGCCACCGAAGAAGAAGAGACTCTGGGTTGCACTCGACGCGAACGGCACTGGAATTGTTTCGCTAGATGAGTCGGTGGTGCGTGACTACATTGCCCAGGCTCCGCCCGGTGAACAGTTGGCTATTGGAACAGTCTTGGTTTCTGAGGGCTTTTGCGCAGTTCCAAAACCGGTTTGTGCGCGAAAGCCTCCAACTGTAAACGGTTTTCATCCGTCGAAGATTTCGCCTCCGTAGCTCAACGTCGAGCAGCGCACTTTTAATGCGTTGGTTGCAGGTGCAAGTCCTGCCGGAGGCACCACTTTAGCCCCATAGCTCAACTAGTGGAGCGAGCGCCTTTGAAGCGCAAGGTTGCTGGTGCAAGTCCAGCTGGGGCCGCTTTCGTAGACAAAACCATCTTGACGACGTAAACAAAAAGTAGAACACTGACGCCCATGCCGAAGCTGCACGAACTGCTGGCTATCGAGTCGAACCTCGAAGGCCAGATGAACAAGACCCGAGGCGAACTGGTAAGCACCTTCGAGAAGAAGCGGCACCTGTTCGAGGAAAAGCGCGTTACCTTCCGCCCGCTGGCCGAGGGTGAACCGGAAGTCACCGAGGCCCAGTCGGACATTCAGTCCACGGTGCCCCAGGAGCTGGATTGGGTCTCCACCTTCTTCATCAAGGCCCTGGACGCGTCCTATCAGGTCGCTGAGGCCAACACCCAGGCCAGGGGCGACGTGGTCTTGGAGGATGAGGCCGAAACGGTCCTGCTCAAGCAGGTCCCGGCGACCACGCTCTTGGAGCTGGAAAAGCGCATGGCGGAGTTGCAGCACCTCCTGACGGCCATCCCCACCCTGGACCCTGCCAAGGGTTTCGCGCCCGACACGGCGCGCAAGAACGTCTTCCAGGCCCGCCCGGTGACCAAGACGCGGACCAAGAAGATCAACAAGCCGGTGGTGCTCTACGAGGCCACCGACAAGCACCCGGCCCAGGTTCAGCTCGCTTCCGAGGATGTCGCCATCGGCACCATCTTCGAGCAGGAGTGGTCCGGCCTCGTCACCCCGGC
>JACCDR010068579.1_pt1 | contig 16090 bp, 23 predicted proteins | sample 7446431 | NCBI WGS metagenome assembly JACCDR01 (sample SAMN15323443, study PRJNA562643) | freshwater metagenome | isolation source: river surface water | place: USA:Blue River Watershed | collected 2017-08-17 | reverse complement strand
TGCGGGCGTCCGCATAATTGGCGATTGACTCACCAAACGATCCGGTGCGCGTCGGGGCACCAAAGCCCCGGGCCATTTCCAGGTATTTGGTGGTAGGTGTACGCTTGGCGGCCAGCACTTCACGAGCCTTACGCAGGGTCTCGCGGGCCGCCCGCGCCTGGGTCTCGTACTCATCATACGCGGACTGTTCGTCCTCGTCGTAGGCCGTGCGCTTGCCGTACAGGTCCTCGAACACCTCGGCCGCTTTCGCTTTGCCCTCAGGTGTGACGGTCGAGTAGCCCATCATCAGCATCTGTAAGGGCGACACCGTGCCTTGGCTGTCGTCCTCAAGAGCGATGTCCTCGTCTTCGTATGCCATTTGTTAGTACTCCAAAACCGCAAGCCCGCCGCGTGCCTTTTTCATGGGCGGCATGCTAACACCCCGGGTGCGAGGCAACCAATCTTCTGCCAGATCGTCGACAATGCGGCGGCCTTCATCGATCTCCCGCAGGGCGCGCACCTTGCCGCCCTCCGAGTAGCGACCATACCCGTCAATGGGGCCGGGAATGTGGATCACGCCACCATGTGCTTTGCGTACCGCTCCGCCACGAGCTTTCTGGGTAACATCCTTGTACAAGCCATACAGCGAAATGAGCTGCGACAGCGGTGATGGCTGATAAGCGTTGGCCGGGCCCGTCGACGTGGTGTTGGTCGTGCGGTCGTACGGAATACCCCGGATAACGCTCGACATCCAGTCCACGTTCTGACGCGGGTAATCGCGCTGCTGCTGGAAGTCCTGGTAAGCCAAATCCAGGTTACGCTGAATCTGCTGCTGCTGCGCATCGCCCACCATCGACAACGACGAGGCATCGCGACCCGCCATCTGTTGCTGGAGCTGCGCGAGGCCCGACAGCTGCGAGCCGGTTTGCAGGCCAAGGCTACCCACAGATGAGCCCAACTGCCCGGTGCTGGCCCCCAGGCCCGCGAGGCGCGAGGCGTCCGCTTGATACTGCGAGCCCGCAGTTTTGTAGGCGTCTGACGGCGCCGCCATGGCTTGGCTATTCAGGCCCGCGGTCACGTCCCGGCCCGCCTTTTGCAGCAAGTCCTGGTGCCCCGACGAGCCCGACTGGCCGCTGGTGATGAAACGGCCCTCGATGCCGGGCATGATGTTTTCAGACCAGTTGCGGTTTGCTTCCAGCTTTGACCGATCGATCACGTTCTGCACATAGGGGTCCATGTACTGATTGATCTTATCGGGCGTCATTTCAGACGCTTGACTGAAATACTGGTTCGCCTGATTGAAATACGGCATGGCCTGAGTCAAGGCCCCGCCCGTGGCTGTCTTGGACGCGTCGAACTCGTCGTTCCAGTTGCCAATGTTGTTGCGGATAACGTCGAACGCATTGGTCTGATCGTCCGTAAACCCCGCCACGCGCGGGCCCTGATATGCTTGGTAGCCCTCGCCCGCGACCATGTTCGCTCGCGCAATCAGCGCCTGCGTATAGTCGGACAGCCACTGCGGCATGTTTTCCACAGTGCTACCATAGGTCGTAGTGCTCGGTGGCGGCGACCCTTCGAACAGGAAGTCAAGAACGCCCATTATTCGTCTCCCATCAAGTAGTCGAGTGGCGACCGCGCTGCCGGGCTAAATTTGCCTTGAGACAGCGCCTTCCCTTTGTGCATCCGGATTGCCTCGCGCATGCGGTCGAGCGCCTCGGCCCCGGCCGCCGTGCTGCCATCGCCCAACAGGGCCACGGTTTCCGCGTCGATCACGTATTCCCCGTCCGACAAACGCGCGTCGATATCGTCGGAACGGCCGGTGCCGGGGCCCGCTACCGGGCCTTCGACGTCGGGGGCCCCGCCCTCGGCGAAGAGTACACCAAGAGGGCCACCCTCCGCAATCCCCCCATATGCGAACCCCTGCTCATCCTCACCCAGCAGGTTTGCTTCCTCGTCCTCCTGCGCCTGGGTCAGGGGCGGAGTGTTTTGGACTGGCCACAGCTCCTGGGGCAGTTGTCCCCATGTGTAATAGCTTGCGACCTGCGGGGCCGGGGCCGGCTGCATCATCGAGAGCCCACCCCGGGCGTAATATCTTTTCATAGAGGCACCGCCGAGTTAAAACGTTCTGCCCATTCGTAAAAGTCGTTGAAGAAAAGAGGGTTCGGCGGGTTCAAAACCGCAATCCCCGGATTTTTACACACCGACACTGCCCAATGCTGCCAGTCGCCCTCGTCCTTGAGAAACGGCACTTGGCCATAGCGCGCCAGCAGCGGCACGTTGAAATCACACCACGTCTTAACTGACAGGTTGCGCGGGTAGATGTTCATGACCGCGTACGCCCCTCGTCTTCCTGGATGAAGGCCAATGTGTCACCCATTTGATAGTCGCCGCCCGCGACATTCGACTCAAACTTGAACGACATCAGACGCCGCACCTCTTTCAGGGGCACAGTCTGTTCGGCAGGGGTGCTCGCAGTCGGTGTGATTGTAAAATTGGCCGAAGACACATCGGAGGCGCGGGCGTTTTGCCGGCCCTCGATGGTCAGCGTCAGGTTGCCTGCCTGGATGAAATCCGGCTCGACCGAGCCCACCCGCAGGGCCTTGTCCTTCGCCTGCTCCTGCGTCAACATCGAGATCTCCGCCGTCTTGAAATACGAGCGGATCGGCTGGATGTTGTTGCCGTTGATCGAATCGGTGCCCGTCTCATGCTGCCAGATCGTATAGCCAGTCGACACCCCTGTCGGATACTGATCACACATGAACGGCTTGCTATAAACCTGTGCATAATAGCCGTCGGTGCGACCGAGTCCCGCTTGATTGGTGACGGGCAGCGCGGTATCATACCACGTGCGCTCGTCCACATTATAGACCACCGCGTGTGTACACTCGGTCGCGTTACCGTACGGGAAACACCACCAGATCTCACCGAAGCGCGGGACCTTGAAGGCAAACATCTTCTGACGAGCCTGCATATTGATGTTATCGAGCAGGAAGTTCACGTTCTGCCCGTTTGGCACGGTTTGCACCACGCCGTTGAACATCAAAGGCCGGTCAACCGCCCACCAATAAAATACGCCATCATACTCGATGATCGAGCGCGACGACAGGATGGACTGCTGTTGCGAGATCGTGTCGAACTGGAACGGCACGGCCGCCGCAGCCACCAGCGACGGGTCGAACGTTGCGCGGACAATGCTGTCGAGAGTCCAGAAAATGCCCGAGGGACCGCCGCTGCCGCCGCCACGCAGGGGCAGGCCCTTAATGATCTTTTGGGCGGTGACGTTTGCAAAGCCTTTTTGGGTGGTAGGATCGTTGGCGTCCGAGCACACCACTCGCCCGTTGTTCCCGTAGCCAAGCAGGAACGGAGCCAGCACTACGACACCGCCCGACACTGCATCCAGGCCCGTTGCAACCAACGCGGCGCTGTCGGTCACGTCCCCATAATAAATGTCGGTCTCGACAGACGAGTCGATTGCGGACAGATTCTGGCCCGCGTGGGCGATCAGCCGGGGCGGCAGGCCGCCGGTGTCGTCCGCCAGTAAGTCCATCTGCCACACGTTGTCCGTGCTATTCGAAAAGCCGCCCGGGATACGCGAACTCTGGCCCGTGAAGTTACCGAAGCCGTCCATCCGAATCTGTTCCAGCGTTGAGGCCCCGCCGAGGTGCGCGTACTGCACGCCGTTGACGGAATCGACACGCATGCCGTAGACTTTCTCGGGCAGCGTTGAGGTGACCGCACGGAATCCGCCCATCTTGCGAGGCAGGCCGCGTTGAAACCGGCACCACAGGCCATCGATATAGTTGTCGCCCTCGAATTGCGTGCCATCCCGCTTGATGCCGGGGCGCGAGCGAACGAGGATCGGTGAGCCACTCATGTCCGGTTTAAACTCCAGTTATAGTCCGCTTGTGCAAGGATGTTACTTCCACCAATCCGTCGCAGTGAAAAACGCCACACCCCAGAATCGGAGCTTACACCCACCAAAGCCTGTACCCTAATCCAGGTGCGCCCAGGAACCATCGTCAGCCATGTGTTAATGACGTCCGACGTGCCATTAGGCGCTGAGCCCGAAATCACCTCGCACATCACCTCAAACATCTGGCCAGGGATGTTAGGACCTGGGTAACCGTTTGCTTGCAACCCGACCCACTGCGGATACTGGTTGTTCTGGCCAGTCGAGCCGTTGGGGTAGCCCGCATTCGGGTTGACGCCGTTGTTACCAGTGCCGGTCTCAGTCTGCAGGGCCCCGTTGCCTAGGAGCGCGTAGCGAATCCATGGAGTCCCGTCCGCACTAATGTTTTGAGTTAGCGTGGGCAGGCCAGTCAGCGTCAGGTGGAACGCCGACATCATCAGGGCTTGCTGTGTGATCGCGGCCATGTTATGTCAACCCGATGCCGGAGATCATCCAGACTGTACTCGCTACTTTCAGCGCTGTAGCCATCGACTGCGTAGCCAGAGTGCGCGCGCCGGTCGAGCCTGCTCCCGCCAGCACCAGCGTATCGGAACTAATGTTGATCGTGATGTTACCACCCGAGCGGTTGACAAACGAGATCGCGGTGCCCAGAGCGAACGGTACCGAGGCATTCGAGGGGATTGTCCAAGCACTGCCAGAGCCTCCCGTGGCATATAGATGTCGGCCGGAGTCAGCGGCCACCGCCGTGTATGGAGGATTGGTCGCATTCTGTGCTACGATCCTGAAGCCTACCTCGACGCCATTATACTGCAACGCGGTTGTGACGAAGTTTACCAGATCAATGGTCTGGTTGGTCCGGTCGACCACCATGAAATTCGCAGCGGAGTTACGCGCATCATTCCATGCGGTCAACATGAACTGCTCGCCGGCCGCCCGCATGCCCCACAGGCGGTTATTGGCCGCCGCGTCCGACTCCAGCACGTCCCAGGCCGGGTCTGCGTTACTGACAGTCTGCGGCGAGGCCGTAAATACGTTCGCGATGGCGAGGCCCAGGCCCAGCGCAGTCTGTGCATCCGCCTGCGTGCCGGCGACAAAGATGTTCGAGCCGGTCGCACCTGCGCCCAGATTCGTACGGGCCGTGGCAGCATTGACCGCGCCAGTGCCGCCCTGGGCCACTGGAATCGGGAACGACACCGACGACGATTCAGCATCGATCACGTTGTTGCCATCGCAATACATGATCGCTTGGTTGTTCTGCAGCACCTCGATGCCCGGGGGCGTCTGACCCGCAGTCTTGACAAATAGCGAGAACGCCCCGGTCGTAGCGTTGGCAACCCAATACTGTTGGATCGCGTTAGGCACAATGATGTTGCGATTGCCAGTCAGGATGCCGATGAACCGATAGGAAATACGGTTCAGGTTCGCACCCGCAAGCACGAAGTCACCAGAGCCCGCTACGTTGATCTCGATGAAGTCGAACGAGCCACCGCCGCCACCCGAGCCCGAGCCAAAGCCGAGAGTGTAAAAGTCGGTACCATCGGTCACGACCACCGCCGAGGTGCCGGCCGCAAACGTTTTTGTAGCCGCGCCGTCGATGGTGCCCGAAGGCGGGGTAACGGTCAAGTCGCCCGAGCCCGAGTTGCGAACTTGCACAAACCAGCCATTGCCCACCACACCCGGCGTCGGCAAGTTTAGAGTGCCCAGGCCGCCCGTCCAGTTCATCAGCTTGGCCCGGTCGGTGTCGATCAACGTCGTCGGGGTGACGTTAAAGCTCGTTACCGGGATATCCTGGTTGAGCGTTGTCGTGATCGCCCGCAAGCCCGCTCCGGCGAGTGCTGCCGCAACCGCCACCGACACCGACGCGCCGAGCTGGAACACGCGCCACGTGCCGCCCTCGGTGCTGTTATCCGCCAAATACAGGACCCATGCAGTGCCCGAAATCAGCGACAACAGGTTTGCGCCCGCAGCATTGCGCACCGTGACCGTATTTGGCCCGGTGTTATTGAAGCACGTGGTGTAGCCGGTCGACACCTGCCGGGCATCTGGCAGGTCGATGTTGAGGCCCGGAGCCGAGGCCACGACTTCGATGGTATCCGCGACCACGTTGCCATTGATAGCTTGTTCAATAGGCCACGCCAGCGCCACATCCGTCGCCATCGTGAGCGACAGAAAGGAGGCGTTTGCCGGCGCAATCGTCGTGCCGCCGAAGACTTGTGTGAATCCAGGCATGGCTAGTTACTCTCCCGCGAGGTGTTGCGGTCAGCGATTCGCCGCAAGTCCTGTACGTTCAATGTCTGCTTCGACTGCTGGTACAACCCTTGCCACGTGGCGATGCGGGGGTCGTTTTTCAGGAACGGCTCGCACTCCAGCAGACAGCGGTATAGCAGCGTCGTCGGCGCATAATCGGTCAACCAGTTGGTCTGGTTGGTGTTGTCAAGGAGCGCCGGCAGCTGCCAGCAGACGACTTCCCATGGGTAGTCAATTTGCGGCGTCGGGGCGACGATCCAATGCGTATAGTTGTAGTCGGCGTAAAACTTGGGCACGCCGAGCACGTCCGAGTCGGGCCAGTATTGGCGGATGTACTCGTATGAGCGCGTATACATCTGCCTGCGGCGGTTTTGCTGCAACGGGTCCTGGCCAATCACCCCGTAGTTCATGCTGACAGTCGAGCGCCAGCGGTCCGGCTTCGCATAAACCGATGTGCCGGCCACCAGCGTGCTGATCATCGGGTCGATAAAGCCAAGGATTTTAAGGTCCTGGGCGATCTCGCGCTCCGCGTTGTTAATGAGGCGGGGCAACTGCTCGTACACCGTGGTGTCAGCTGGTTCCCCGCGCTCCAAGTACCTCCGCAGGTCCTCTTGCAGCGATGTAAAAGTTAGTGCGGTAGGCACGTCCGTCTCCCGTTACTTGTTGTCTTCGGCCACAGTCTCGGCCGGAGTGGCGTCCTCGACAGGTTCCGGCTCAGGCGGGGGCGGGGGCGGATTCAGGATCAAATGATGCTGTTTGGACAGATCACGTAATCCTTTCCACTCCTCCTTGGTCGGTTCGCGCTGTTCGGCAACCATTTGCGCGATGTGCGCGGCGAGCGCCTCCAGCTCCGCACGGGCAGCCTCGCCCTTGGCGACAATGGTCGACAACAACGCCAGAGCTTCGGTCAGCGCTTGGCCCCGATAGCCCAATGCCGGGTCTTTGGAAATCATCGCCAGCTGCCCGATGAGCGTGGCGATCAACACTGCGTAGTCCATGTTACTTGGTCCCCTTGACAGTCGCGACCAGATTCAAGATCACAGGTTGTGCCTTGAAATAGATCGTACTGAGGTTGGTGATAGCGTTTGCTAGACGCTGCTCGTTACTGGTCGTGCACGCGGGATTGGCGTCCGGCACCTCCAGGGCCTCACACATGTCGATGATTGCCCGGATGTCGTCGACGGTCATCGCCGCATCCACCAGACTTTCCGCGACCGGATAGGCCACCTTGTCCGCATCCCGCAGCCCCTGCTTAACACGTTCGGGCGTCGCCGCGTCCTGCACCAGCTCTGCGGCCTTCCCCTGGAAGATCACGTAGGTGCCATACAGAGCGTAAGCTTTCTGCTCGAACGTCTCCGCCTGCTTGACCGGGTTCGTGGGGCAACCCGCCAAGAATAGGCCCATAGCCGCCGTGGCTACCAGCCATCGAATCAACTTAATGTCTCTCACTGCTCCTCCTCGTCCCGCGCAGCCTCGGCCTTCTTCGCCGCTTTGATCTGCGCGTTGTTATGGTGACCGAGAACGGCCGTCACCACGCCGATGATCAACACGAACCATTCGACCGTCTCCGGGGTAAACTTGCTGGAAGTGGCAAGCACGCCCAACACCGTCACCACGTAACCGAGAGCGGTCGTGCGCCGCTCCCATAAATACTTGAGAACTTCCAACATGATCAACCCTCCCAAGGCACCCAAAGACCTGAGGCCAGCATCTTCATCTGACGCTGTGCCCGACGCGGCGTATCTTCCTTCGCCCATTTGCTGTCGAGTCCTTCGGCAGCCGCTTTCTTGACGTCGCCCCGCTTGAGCGCCGCCAGGAAGTTTGTGAAGTCCTTGTAGCCATCGCCATCGAAAGGCTCGAAGCCCATCTGGAACACCATACTGATGACGGCGGCCTGCTGTACCTCGTTCAAGTTCATGAACCCGGGAATCTGCCGCGCAAGCGCGAACTTCTCCGCATAGTCATGGTCGAACATCAAGTCGATGATGCGCTCCGGAACCGGGCAGGGTTTGCGGGGATCGGCCAAATGCCCGATGCCCCACGTAACATAGCCCTTGTGATCGTAGTAGGGCTGGGCCTCACGGCCTTCCTCTTCCGAAATCAGTTTACGAGCTACGTCGCTCACGGTCGTGACCCTCCAGCACAAGGCGGAATCGAAACTTCGCCGTCAGCTAGGTCCCGGTACTTGCGCACCAGCTCCATGACCCTGCTGGAGAAAAACCGACGAGAGCCCGCGTCCGTCGACGCGCACTCGCTTTGCTTTGCATCATATACTTGCTGTTCGATCTGCGACAGGCGCATATCGTCCACGTTGGTGCGGATTTTCTGCACGTCGTCCGCCAACGCAAATCCATAAGGAGAGAGGGCCCAAGCCATGAAGCACATGAAGCCGACGCAAACTGCGAATACAGCAATCCGCCAGCGGGTCAGCGGCGACAATGGTCGCCCGTCATCGGCTGGCGGTAGTAGTTCACGGATCGCATCTTTCACGGTCGGGCCCTCTCGCAATCGCACAGTACGCCTGTAGTGTCGGTCGCGCATCATTACTCGGTTTGTGGTTTCTCCAAGGCAGCATACACCACGCCGACAGCCGCTACAGTCACTTGTTTGCCCACCAGCTCCTTGAGGAGCGCCACATCCTCAGCAGTCAGGTCGGCAATCGGGTCGGCCTTGTGGACCTTCATCAGCACGTTGAAAATAACCATCTTCTGTGTGCCGGTGTTGTACTGGTTCGGGTCCGCGTTCAAGCAGGCCGATTCCAGCACGTTCTTCAGGGTCAGGGGTTCCTGTTTCGCCTTGCCATTCTCGACGACAGCCTGCCCATCCACGATCACCGGGCGGGTGAACAGCTGACCGTTGTAGTTGACGAGGGGTTGATTTAGATCGTATTTCATCACTCTGCTCCTAACGAAAACGCGGGCCGCAAAGCCACGCAACTAATGAACGACGCGTGCCGCGCGTCACCGGTGTTACTTGATGCAACACATAGCTCGGAAAACAATTGACCATACCCTGTTTCTTCTCCAGGGTCAGGGGCTCCGGGCCCGTCCGTATCTGAAGATCGCCACCCTCATACTCAGACGGGTCGGATAAATGGAGAACCCTCGACAGCTTGAGGGGCGCGGGGGAATTGCCGCCCTTATCGACGTGCCACCCGTAGTGGCCGCCGTCCGCCTCGTACACTGTGTACTGCAGGTCCTCCAGAAAACAATCGATATCGAAATCGAAGAACTGGCCATTGAGCTGCCGGGCGATGTAGCCCAGCTTATCATAGATCCAGACCTGTTGCTCCGTTGCTGAGATCCAGGCCACATTCGACTTGCGGATGCCGGGGTTGATCTCGCCGCCACCGATCACAGCGGGGGTTAGCAGCAGGTTGTCCCCGATGCTGCGGATACGGGCAATCTCAATCTCCGAGAACCCACCCTCCCATGTAGCAAAGGCAGCCTCACGGTGATCGACAGGCGGTGCAAGCTTGTAGTAGCTCATTTGCGCACCCATCGCTCGTCACGGTACAAGGATTCGTGCGCACCACGCTGCCGGCGCGTCAGCTCCACCTTGTCCCAAGTCTGCTGGTCGATCATGTCGATCTTGTAATCGCAATCGAGCAGCGACCGGTGCAGGGGCACAACCTGGACCAGGGGCGTGCCCTGTTTAAGCACCCCCGTGTAGTTGGGCTGCCTGAAAAAGAATGGGAAATTAATGAACTCGAAGTACCGGTCAGCGTCCACCACCCCACTTGCGCATTCAAAACGCGCATCGGCCCGGTTCAACGGCGGCATGAACAATAGGCTGTAGTCCTTGGGACAGCGAATCAGCCAATAGTTGAGAAACTTCATGGGCGGCTTGGGCAGCTCCGGGTGTCCCGCAAGCTGCGCCGGCCCGTGGTTCTCGACCAGAGGACGATGGAAAGTCCACTTGTACTCCACGCCAGTCGCGTCCGCGTTGGTCACGAACTCGACGTCGCCAGCCAGCGGGATGACCCAGCCGATAGACATTGCGTCCAAAAACGGCGCACAGCGCTTCACTGTGCTGTTGTTAAGCACAACGCGACCGTCAATACGCGGCGGCAGCTTCTTGAACCAGTCGGGCATGTGCTTGCGCGCAGGATATGGGGCCGGGATGACCCCAAAATCGTCTTTGAAGCACAGAAACTCCACCGTGGGAGTTTTGATGACCGATTTTAGACGCGACAGCAGCATGGCATCACAGCTTGATGAGAGCCTTGCTGGGCAGCAGCTTCGTGCGGACTTCCTCGATGGTGGTCGCATATTGCAGCACCTCGTTGAAATCCGTGTCGAATTCCCTCCAGGTCAAGATCGGGAACCGCGAAAACTCGCGCTTTTCCCCCTCTGGGCCCCAGGTCCATGTGCTCATGGCCTTGAAATTCGGCTCATGCGCCGTTTCGTCCATGTAGGCCAGCAGCAAGTACTGTACGCTGTTGTCCTCCAGGAACTTTTTCATGTCGTAGCATGCCTGGACATCGGCAGTCAAACCGACGTACAGGGACACATCTTTGATTCTCGCCAAGGTTGTCATATCTCAAAACCCTGATTGATTAGCCCACGACGCGTTTACTTGACCCGCGCCCCCGGTGCCATTACCAATGTTGACTGCAATCGTCGAATACCACGGCACAGAGTGGTTATTCGAATTGTTTCCCGCAGGAGCGGCCGGCGAGCCTGCATTGCCCGCACCGCCGCCATTGCCCGGGTTGCCATTTGCCCCGGCTCCACCTGCACCACCAGGGCTACCCGCAGTGGCCCCCGTACCGTTCGAGCCTGCGGAACCAGCCGAGCCTACAGCTCCGGGGTTACCAGGGCTGCCGCCTGTTGCAAAAGTTGTTGCGCCCGGGCCTCCGGATCCACCGTTACCGTTGGCCGCAGGGTTGCCGCTGCCTGTGCCAGCTGCGCCCGTGTTGCCGGGGTTGCCGGGCGAGCCGTTCGATGCACCACCACCACCGCCGCCACCACCGCCCGCACCTGCACGATTGCCAGGGTTGCCGGGATTACCAGGGTTGCCTCCACTACCACCAGAGCCGCCGCCCCCGCCGTTGCCGTTGTTCCCGGGGTTGCCCGGATTACCCGGGGTTCCGCCATTACCACCCGCGCCACCCGCGCCACCTGGAAAAGTGGCTAACACCCCTACGGTCGAGGCATTACCCCCGGAACCGGGGTTGCCCGCCGCGCCAGGGTTGCCCGCGTTGCCCGCAGTGGCCCCCGTGCCGCTAGGCCCCTCATTACCAGAATTGCCAATAGCACCAGCATTGCCCGGGTTGCCGGCCGGAGCATTTGCTGGGGCCCCACCGCCGCCGCCACCACCGCCACCGCCACGATTCGAGGCGTTACCAGCAGCGCCTGTGCCACCGGAGCCTGCGTTGCCACCGCCGCCCGGACTGCCGCCCGTACCTGCGCCACCGCCCGCCGATCCATTTGCCCCTGTGTTACCGGTGCCGCCACCAGGGTTGCCCGCCGAGCCGCCCGACCCACCGTTATTGACGCCGGGCAACGATACGTCGCCGCCACCCCCGCCATTGCCGGCCAAGCCACGGTTGCCCGCAGTGCCGCCATTGCCGGCCACGCCATTGTTACCGGGGCCGCCCGCATTGCCCGGGGTACCGGGGTTTCCGGCCGTGCCCCCGTTGCCAACAACACCTGGGTTGCCTGGGTTGCCGGGACCGCCCGTCCCACCCCGACCGATGAGCGCAAGTGTACGCACATTGAACGGGATCACGACGTTCCCATTCGCGTTGTACGTGAAACTCTGGGGCTGAGCCCTTGCGCGTCGGATCATTGCCATGTTACGGCACCATGTTCGCGAGAACTTGGCCCCCGTAGTAGGTTGTGCCGCCATCGAGCGTCGTCAATGACACCGCGTCAAGTCGGTTTGCGGTCGTGGTCAGCACGGGAGTGAGCCCGTCGGACCAGTGCACCGACGCCGGCCATGTGACAGTGCGGTTACCCGTGCCGTCTTGCAACAAGAAAATCGTGAAGGTGTACGCCCTGCCCGCTGCGGGGGGATTCGTAAACGACAGCGTGGGGTTGTTCTGCAGCGTCAAATGAAAATCGTTACCCGCCCGCAAATCGAGCGCTTGTGCCGCCCCCGCAATCGTAAAGTCTGTACGGATGTTAGAAGTGCGGCTGTAAAAACCTACATCATCAACAACTGTGCCGGTGCGATCCACCGTGAACGCTCGAACAGCGGTAACTCCGTCGTCGCTCTTTGTGCGAATTTGTAGCTGTTCGGTCGAGGCCACCAAATCCCACAGTCGATTGGACGCCGCCGCGTCGGTCTCATTAAACAAAATACCTGGGTTGGCCGACTGCAAATGGATCGGCCCGACATTAGCTGCCACTAACGCCGTAAAGATGTGCGCTCCAGTCCAAGTCGGCGAACTACCCACGTTAACCATCGCGAGGGCGTTCCAGGTCATCGCCGTGGCAGTGAACGCAATCGAGTCGCACGTGTTGTTGGTACGGTCGACCGCCATGAACAGCGTCGCCGAGGTGTCGGCATCGTTCGCCAGCTCATAGCGCAGCTGCTCACCCTGTGGGTAGTGCCTCCAGCGGCGATTATTAGCAGCGGCATCGTCCTCGTACCACTGTTGCATGGGATTCGGCCCCATGATGAGCAGTGCGGGGTTCTGTGCCGTAAACACGCGCGAGAACGTGTGCATGTCCGTCCACACTGGACGGATGCCTTGATCAATAGGCGGGGCCGCGTCCGAGCGCATCCAGGTGGGCGCGCTGCCGGGGACTACGGTCAAGCCCACCATGGCGGTCGGATCGGCTGGCAGCGCCCCGGTGCCTGAAATCGCGATTTCAAACGATTGGCCAGGACCATTGTCCGTGAACTGGACGCCCGGGCCTTGCGTCAGATACCGAGACATCGTGAGCACAGACGTAAAGTCGACCGCTGTGATCAGCGGGTCAATCTCGGGCAGCACAAAATCTCGCGACGTTACCCTACGCGATGTGTTTGCTACCCAGATCTCCAGCTGCTCGACACCCTGCAAGGCTGCGCCCAGGGCCGTGAGTTGGGGGATCTTTTTCGTCGGGATCGGACCGGCCATCAGTTGTCTTCCTCTGTGGTGCGGTAGTCCGGGTCCGGCGTTACACGATATTCGTCGTCCTGCGTGACGCGGAACGGATCGTATACGGTCGGAGGAGCAGGTACCGCAATGTCCTCGTCCGGCCGCACGAACGGGAGGTTGATTCGATCGTCCTGCAGCGCCGGCAGACGCCACGGGTCAAAGTTGTCTTTGCACCCTTCTTTGTCCTGGCACACACGCAGGCCCGGCAGGTTGCCATCGGGCCCCAGCATGACGAGTGGCCGCTTGAACTTGCACCGGTCACAAATACCGATGCCAAGATTCGAGTTGCCTAGGGTGTTGAGGAAGACTGGCACGGTCAGCCCCTCGTATATGGCGAAATGTTGGGTTGCAAGTAGACCGGGCCCTTGGCAGCGATGCCGCCCTGCGCGGTCTTGAGGGACTCCGCCTCGAACACCTGCAGCTCCTTGATGTCACCCTTGTAGTCGGGGTCTTCGCGGGCCTGCTTGACCGCGAGCGCATCGACCATCCAATCGTACCAGCGCGCCGGGATATCAAGCTGCATTGACATTTCACCGACGTCCTCCACCATGCGGTGCACCTGGGCCTCGCACTGATAGAAAGTTGCGGCAAGATTGGGCACCGGCCACACGCGCAACACCGGATTGTCCCGCTGCATGTCCTGCCAAAACTGCACGGGGCGACCCTGAAACGACTTGTTAGGGAGATTGAAATAGTCATCCTTGTTGAGAGGAGCCATCGGGATCGCCTGAGGGTTATTCCCGATAAACCACTCGATGACGTCCAGCGTGGTGCCCCCGGTCGCACGCAGTCGGGCGAACTGGTAGGAAGCCCAGCGCGTAATTTCCACGTCAACCCACTGCCAGCGACGTTCCACCATCGGCTGGTCAGTAAAGGTCTCTACGGTCTCCCAAGTCACGCCGTCTTCCGACACCTCATACACGAAGTCCCACACCCCGGAAACATTTGGCATGATGCCAAACGTGGTGATAGTCGTCATGTTCTCGAAATCGACGGTAAGTGAGCCGTCCGGAGCGATCTGGGCGAAAGAGGTTTGCAGGTCGCCGTCGAACGCAAACTCAGGATCGCCCCCTTGGTCGGTGGCGTACGTACCCGTGAGGCGTTGCAGAATACGGGTGTTGGCGTTGAGCACCTCGACAGTGCCAATCAACGGGTTGACGCCAACCTGTCCTTGGTAGAAAGGCAGGATTTGGGTCTCGATCTTCCAGACCGGGATGCCTTTGGAAGACAGAACTTGTAGGATGAGCCACAAGTTTTCGAGAGCCGTCTCGATCTTCTCACCCGACACAAGCTCAGCCGCCATCTTCATGCGTCGATAAGCATGATCGATGACCTGCTGAGTGGTAAATACGGTTGTCCCGACTGTTCCAGACGTTGCCACGAGCCCTTCTCCGGTTCGTTGATTCTTCGGTTCGGCTGGCTATGCAGCGAGCCCATGGCGGGTCCCGGGGGAGTGGCTTTACGGACTGCAGACGGGCCGTACGGCGAGTCTAGTCTGTTGTCTCCCCTCCCCGGGGACGCGCGGAGTATACCACACCGGCCCTACGGCCGGGAATACCCATTATCCAACGACGGGCCTCCGCCCGAAACTACCATACCCATGATTCGCGACGCGACCGGTCGCGACGGGCCTCTGTGGGGCGGCCTGAACTCCCTGTTGTACTGCGCCCATGACTCGACCCAGCGGGCCCCTGCCGCCTACTTGTTGCGGCTGACCCTGAGCAACACGTCCCATGACGGCCGCCGCCGTGCGGCCCATCGGACCCTTTACCGGGCCTGCCGGCCGGGCCTGGGCTTGACCCTGCTTGTAGCCCTCGGCCGCCGCCTGCGCTGCGCGACCCACCATCTTTGCCATGCCGCCTTTAGCAAGCATCTGTTTCTCAGCGGGCAAGCCTCCGCCCCCGGTCGGGCCAGAAGGGGTCTGCAGCTGGGACGGCTTGACATTGTAACGACGGGCAGCCTTGGCCGCTGCATCTGAGGCCGAGTTGCCCTGGGCCATCAGTTGCTTGACCATACGGATAGCCGCCCCTAACGTTTCGACCTTGCCACCTTCAGCGTAGCACGCCTTGCCACCCTTGCTGAATCCCGGACGCAGTGGACCCTTTCCACCAGCTTCCTTATCGAAGCCAGTTACCGGTTTGGCTCGACGTGTGAGCGCAGAGCTACTCGACGCCATCGGAGCAGTCACCATCCCTCCGGTGGCAAACTTGCGCTTGGGCACACCCCTGGTGTAACCCCTCACGTTCTGTTTGTTGGTACCCGAATGCGTGAAGCCCGCCTTGGACGAGAAAGAGTGGCCCATCTTGGGCCCTCGTCCTGTATGCTTGAAACCTTTCACGGTGCCTCCTCAGGCGATGCCTTGTTGAGAGACCGTCATCACGTCGGCACCCACCATTCCGGTGCCACGAACTGCCCGACAGCCTTCCGGTAAACCACCGGCCAGGGTGCCAGACGCCAAAGCAGTCGCGATGACTTGGGGAGTCACGTTGGGGTCGAACACGTCCGAAAACGTGTACTCGATAGCCAACGTGGCCTGATTGCTCGACACGCCGGCGCGGGCGGGCGAGTAGGTGTCAAGGGGGACCCATTGCGAGGTCCCCGTGACACCCGTAATGCGTACGGGGCGCATCGATCAACGCTCCTTGAACGCAACCAGCTGGTCGAGCAGCATGGTGCGCGCAGCGGCCGAGTTAGCCTGCACACCAGCCGTGACCCGCAGGCCCACCGCCGTGATCGACGCCGGAGTGATCGAGGCTTTCACCTGACCATTGAGCGCCGCCGCGATGTTGCCCTGGCCGTCGTAGGCAAAGGACACCTCGAACTGCTGACCCGCCGTGATCGTACCCAGCGCCGCCGACAGC
>JACCDR010629025.1_pt1 | contig 16092 bp, 14 predicted proteins | sample 7446431 | NCBI WGS metagenome assembly JACCDR01 (sample SAMN15323443, study PRJNA562643) | freshwater metagenome | isolation source: river surface water | place: USA:Blue River Watershed | collected 2017-08-17 | reverse complement strand
TTCACGGTGGACAGCGAGTCCAAGCTGGGGCGCCGCCGCATCCCCAACGAGGAGATCGCGCAGGCCGCGAAGGAGAACGCGGACATGATGATCTGCTTCGCCAGCATCGACCCGCACAAAGGCAAGATGGGCGCGCGCGAGGCACGCCGGCTCATCACCGAGCACGGCGTCAAGGGCTTCAAGTTCCACCCCACGGTGCAGGACTTCCTGCCCTACGACAAGATGGCCTGGCCGATCTACGAGGTGATTGCCGAGCACAAGCTGCCGGCCATCTTCCACAGCGGCCATTCCGGCATCGGCAGCGGCATGCGCTGCGGCGGCGGCTTGCGCCTGCAGAACAGCAACCCGATGCTGCTGGAAGACGTGGCCATCGCCTTCCCCGACATCCAGATCGTCATCGCCCACCCCAGCTGGCCGTGGCAGGACGAAGCGCTGAGCCTGGCGCTGCACAAGCCCAACGTGTGGATCGACCTGTCGGGCTGGAGCCCGAAGTACTTTCCGCCTCAGCTGGTGCAGTACGCCAACACGCTGCTGTCGGACCGCATGCTCTTCGGCAGCGACTACCCGCTGATCACGCCCGAACGCTGGATGTCGGACTTCGACGAAGCCGGCTTCAAGGACAAGGTCAAGCCGGGCATCCTGAAGGGCAACGCGATGCGCCTGCTGGGCCTCGGGCAGCCGGCAGCGGCCTGAGCCGCCGCGCAGCGCGGCGCGTCAGACGAGCTTTTCCTGCACCAGCACGATGATCGTCGTCAGCAGCAGCACCACGACCCAGGCCTTGCCGACGTGGTTGGCGAAGAAGCGCGCGCCGACGTCCTCGAAGGTCCTGCCCCCCGAGGGGCCGAAGGCCGGGCCCGCGCTCGCGGCGGCATGCCCCGCCGAGGCCCCGAACGAAGCGCGGAGTTCGGGCTCCCGCACCGCGGCAGCCGGCGCCGGCGCGAGCGACGCGTACAGCTGATCGCGCTTCAGCTGCGCGATCTCCTGGCGCGCGGCAGCCAGTTCGCCCTCGAGGCCCAGGGTCCGCTGCACGGCCGCGCAGACCGCGTCGGGCCTCTCGGCCCAGGTCCGGCGGATCAGTTCGCGGCTCGCGTCGTCGCACGTCGAATGCGGCGAGTCGGCGCGCTGGAGAAGCTCGGTCAAGCTTGCCGTCGTGGTGGCTGTCATGGTCGCTCCTGTGGTGTAACGGACCGCTGTGAAGCGCGGGTTGCCCTCGATGCGCCGGGCCGGCGATGCTTCCAGCAAGCCTAGCGCATGTCACTTTTGATTGACAACATTTGCTGTCAACCTGACTTGTCGTAGGGTGATCCCGCCGGCGCCCTCCGCGGCCCGCGTCACCGGGCTGTCACCTCGCAGCGATAGCGTGCGCCGGACCCATCCGCACCCCGAGGAGCCCGCTTGAAGACACCTTTCCGCCCGTTTCGCCTGGCCTGCCACGGCGCCTTGTGGGCCGCCTGCGCCGCCCTGCTGCATCTGCCCGCACAGGCGCAGACCATCAGCGTCAACGGCAGCACGCTGACGGTGAAGGAGCTGGCCGGTGTCGGCCGGTTGCCGGCGAACCAGCGCGACCGCTTCGGCGAGACCTTCGGCTCCATCTCCGGCCTGGTGGCCGACCCCGCAAGCTGGCGCCGCCGAGCGGATGGCAGCTACACCGGCACCTTCTTCGCTGCGCCGGACCGCGGCTACAACGTCGCCGGCACCATCGACTACACGGCGCGCCTGAACCGCCTGGACATCCGCTTCAAGCCCGCCCCCGCCGGCGCCAGCGGCCTGCCGCCGGACCAGGTCACGCTGCGGCTGACGAACACCACGCGGCTCTTCGAGACCCTGGGCGACGAGCGCTTGCCGCTCAGCGGCCTGGACCCGGTGCCGGGCGGCGTGGCCACCGGCGGCGCACGGGTCGTGCCCGGCTGGCCGGAGCTTCCGCAGTCCTTCAACGGCAAGCTCTCGCTGGACGCCGAGGGCATCGTGATCCTGCGCGACGGCACCCGCCTCGTCAGCGACGAGTACGGCCCGTCGATCTACCGCTTCGCCCGCAGCGGGCGGCTGATCGGCGCGCTGCCGGTGGCGCCGTCGGTGCGGCCGGTGCGCAATGGCGTCACCGACTACAGCTCGAACAACCCGACCGTGGGCCAGCCGGCACCGACGCCGGCCAACCCGAGCTTCGGCCGCAGCAACAACCAGGGTTTCGAAGGCCTGAGCCTGTCCCCCGACGGCCGGACCCTGTTCGTCGCGCTGCAGAGCGCGGCGCGGCAGGACGGCGCATCCACCGGCGCCGCCTTCCGCGACCACACGCGGCTCTATACCTACGACCTCAGCGACCTGGACAACATCACCGTCAGCGGCGAGTACGTGGTCCGGCTGCCGAATTTCGTGCAAGGCACCTCCACGCTGGTCGCGGCGCAGAGCGCGGTGCTGGCGCTGAACGACACGCAGCTGCTGATCCTGCCGCGCGACGGCAACGGCCGCGGGGCGGGCACCCAGCTGTCTCTGTTGCGCCGCGTCGACCTGATCGACATCCGCGACGCGACCAACATCCTCGGCACCGGCGGCGAAAGCCAGATCGCCCCGGGCGGCGTGCTGAATGCGGGCATCACGCCGGCGCTCTACACGCCCTGGCTCGACATCAACGACAACGCGCAGCTGAACCGCTTCGGCCTGGTGAACGGCGTGGTCGACGGTTTCGAGAACCTCTCCGAAAAGTGGGAGGGCCTGGCCCTGCTGCCGGCGCTGGACCCGCAGAACCCCGACGACCACTTCCTCTTCGTCGCCAACGACAACGACTTCATCACCACCGATGGCTTCCACGCCGGGCAGGCCTACAACGCCGCCTTCGACAACCCGACCACCTTCCTGGTCTGGCGCGTGAGCATCCAGCAGCAGACGCCGGCGCAGAAGGCAGCCCGGCGCTGACACAGCGGCAGCACCGAAGACACGACGGCCCGCCTCGCGCGGGCCGTTTCACGACGCCGGCCCGCCTCGCGCGGGCCGTCGCACTTTCGGCGCCGGCGCGCCACCCGCATGCGGCGCGTAAGGAGTGCGGGACTTCGGCGACAGAGCCCCCGAGCCCGCCTTCGAAGGATCCGAACATGAAGCCCAGCACCCCCATCTCCGTGGCCCTGTCGCGCCTGGCCCTGGTGGGCTTCGGCGCCGTGCTCGGCGCCGGCGCGATGCTCGTCGCCTACCCCTTCGTCTTCCCGCCGCCGGTGGCGGGCGAGTCGCTGCCCGCGCTCACCTACAAGGACGCACCGGCCGCGGCCCGCAAGGGCTTCCGCTTCGACGAAAGCGCGGCGGGGCGCGACCCCATCCACTGGGCCAACGGCAGCGGCTCCTTCGTCAAGACCGACGCCGGCTGGGTGCTGCGGCTGCATGGCGACTTCAAGGCCGGCCCCGGCCCCAACTTCTGGATCTACCTGAATCAGCGCGCCGTGGCCGAAGAGAGCGACTTCCGCGCCGATGCCGGCCGTCTCAAGCTCACGCAACTGCGCGCCTTCGAAGGTGCGCAGGACTACCGGCTGCCCGCCGGCGTCGACCCATCGGACTTCCACACCCTGACGATCTGGTGCGAGACCTTCGGGGCCTACATCGCCAGCGGCGCCATCGAGGCCCGCCCGGGCCCGGGCTGAAGTGTCCGTGAGACCACGTCCCGGGCCGACACGGCCACGGCAGTCACGCCGCATGGGCCGAGAGCAGCTGACGCAGCCGCGCCCGCGCCCGGTGCACGCACACCGCGAGGTGGTTGCCGGTGATGCCGAGCGCCTTGCAGGCCTGCTCGGTCTCTTCGCCCAGCACCTCGCGCAGCAGGAAGGCGCCCCGGTGCAGCGCCGGCAGCTGGTCCAGCGCCAGCGCCAGGTCTTCCAGGAAGCGGCGGCCTGCCAGCCGCGCCTCCGGGCCGGGACCGGTGTCGGCCAGCGCGCCGTCGGTGTCGGCGGGGTCGATCTGGTCGGGGTCCAGGCCGTAGTGCTGCACCCGCTGCGGCGCCTGCTCGCGCAGCACGTCGACCAGCTTGTGGCGCAGCATGCCGAACAGCCAGGCCCGGACGCGGCCGGGCTCGTCGAATGGCGGCGGCTGCTCCAGCGCGGCCAGCATCACCGCGCCCACCGCGTCGGCGGCCCAGTCGTCGTTGCGCAGCCGCGTGCGCGCCACCCGCATCAGCGCGGCCCGCGTCGACACGAGCTGCGCACCCCAATGCTCCGACATCGTGCAATCCCGCCCCGGCCCTCGGCGGCCGGAATGCCGCCCGCAACGCCGGGTGTCGTGGCCATTGGGCCGCGGCGAGGGCCTGCGCGTCTTGCACGGAACGGCGGTGCTGCGCGCAAGCGCAGCAGCTTCATGCCACGCCCGTCGGCAGGAGCGGCGCGATGATCCCCGGGGGCCCCTGGCCCGGCGGCGCCCCGGTGGACGCCTACGGCCACATGCTGCAGACCGCCGGTGGCCGCGAGATCGACCGACGCGAGCGCCTCGCGCAGGACGCCCTGGCAGTGGCGCTGTACGAGTCGCCCCGCTACGACCTCGCGGTGCCGGGGCTGGCCATGACACGCCTGTCGGTGAACCTGATCGCGTCGCCGCTGCGCGGCGCGCTCGACGGCGCCCGGCCGCGCAGCTACGCCGGGGCACGTCACTCGGTGTTCATCACGCCGGCGCAGGCGGCAGCACATTGGTGCAAGCCGCAACCCAGCCGGCATGTCAACCTGTACTTCCGCGCCGACCGCTTCGACGACCCGCTGTTGCCCCCGCGCAGCCTGGACACGCCGCTGCTCGACTGCCACCTGCCCCGCGCCGGCCGGCTGGCCGAGGCGCTGGCGCGCGAGTTCTCGCGGCCCGGGCCGCTGGCCGAACTGGCGCTCGACTCGCTGGCGCGCCTGCTGCTGGTGGAGGTGGCGCGCCGCCCCGGCGCGCGCGAGCCGGCATCGGCCTTGTCGCCGGCCCGGCTGGCGCGGCTCGACGAGTTCGTGCACGCGCACCTGCCCGAGCGGTTGCTGGTGCGCGACCTGGCGGCGGCCGTCGGCCTCTCGCCGGCGCACTTCGCGCATGCCTTCACGCGCGCCACCGGCCGCACGCCGCACCGCCACGTGATGGCCTTGCGCGTGCAACGCGCCATCCATCTCATCACCACCACCCGGCGCCCGCTGGCCGAGGTGGCGGCCGACTGCGGCTTTGCGACCCAGCAGCACATGACGCAGGTGCTGCGCGCGCACGCGGGCCGCACGCCCGGCCAGCTGCGCCAGGCGGGCCCGCTGTAATCCCGCGCAGCGGGCTCCGACTCAGGGTTTGGGCGCTCGCGGCATGGTGCTGCGGGCTGCCCAGGGCCTGACGCCCAACCCAGGAGACTCGCACATGCACACCCGCCTCATCGCCCACCTCTACGCCCGCCGCATTCCCGCTGCCGCCGTCACCACCGCCCTGCTCGCCGCGCTGCTGGCAGCCTCGCCGGCCCGCGCCGAAACCGAGGCCGACATGTCCTTCGACGGCATGGTCAAGATGCAGCGCATGGACAAGAACAAGGACGGCCGCGTCTCCAAGCAGGAATTCATGGACCGCATGAGCGCGGTGTGGGACGCGCGCGCCAAGAAGGCGGCGATGAAGGATGGCACGATGAGCGCCGACGACTTCGAGAAGATGGTGCTGATGTACCTCAAGGCCGGCGGCTGAGCCCCGCCGCCCGCAGCGCCGGGGCCGGGGCCCGCGCTGCGGCACCGCCCGGGGCGGGCTGGGTCCTGCTCAAGTTCGCGGCGCGACCGCCGAAATGAGGAGACTGCGGCTTCCATTCCGCACCGCGGAAGAAGAGTGAAACTCACGCGCCCGAGCCCCTTGCTGATCGGTGCCTGGATTGCCGGGCTGACGGCCGTCGTCTCCCTGACGACCTGGGCGCTCGGCGAGGCCGCGAAACACCTGATCGAGCGGAGCGCCGAGCACACGGCCGTGCGCTACGCGCAGACCATCTCCGCGTACCTGCCCGAGCTGCCGAAGCTGTTCTCTCGCCAGCCCGTGACGCCCCACACCTTGGAGGAACTGGCGCAACTGCGCTCGCTCGGCGACGTCTTCCGCTTCAAGCTCTTCGACCGCAACGGCGGCCTGCTGCTGGTGTCCGACCACCTCGGCCTGCCCGACCCGTTCGTCGCCTCGCAGGAGCCGCAGGGCAACCTGGGCGCCCACCACCAGGCGACCGACGACCCCGCGACGCAGGTGCTGAACGGCAGGAACCACATCGCGCTGATGGACGGCAGCGGCACGCCGAACCGGCCCGCGCTCTACACCGAGGCCTACGTGCCCGTGCTGGCGGGCGGGGAAGTGCTCGGCGTCGTCGAGGTGTATGTCGACTCCACGGCGCATGCCAGCAGCATCCGCGAAGCCTTTGCCAAGGTCAGCCTGATCCTCGGCGGTGCGATGCTGATGGTGGGCGCCGCCTTCGCAGCACAGTGGCGGCAGCGCCAGCGCGAGAGGCGCGAGGCCGAGACGCGCGTGCGCTATCTCGCCAAGCACGACGTGCTGTCGGGCGCGCTCAACCGCGCCAGCTTCAACGATGCCCTGGAAAAGGCCGCGCGGCGCCACACGCAAGGCGGCCCCAGCTTCGCCGTGCTGTGCATCGACCTCGACCGCTTCAAGGAAGTCAACGACGAGCACGGCCACGCCGCCGGCGACACCGTGCTGCGTGAGACGACGCGCCGCCTGCAGGCCCTGGTGCGGCAAGACGACCTGCTGGCACGGCTGGGCGGCGACGAGTTCGCGATCCTGCAGCGGGACGTCACGCAGGCCGAGCACGTGCAGAAGCTCGGGCAGCGCATCGTCGACGCCCTGGCGCAGCCGTACAGCCTGGGCAGCCAGCAGGTGGTCTGCGGCTCGAGCGTCGGCGCGGCTCGGTTTGGCGTCGATGCGCTCACCGTCGAAGAGCTGCTGAACAAGGCCGACGTCGCGATGTACAGCGCCAAGGCCGGCGGCCGCAGCCGCTTCAGCCCCTACGACCACGCACTCTCCAGGCAGCTCGAGGAACGGCGCGAGCTCGCGCGCGAGTTGCGCGAAGCACTGGCCAACGGCGCGCTGGACATGCACTACCAGGCCCTGCATGCCGCCGACGCGAAGACCCTGCTCGGCTACGAGGCGCTGATGCGCTGGAACCACCCGAGCCGCGGCATGGTGCCGCCCTCGACCTTCATTCCCCTGGCCGAGAAGACGGGCCAGATCGAGGCGCTGGGCCAGTGGGCGCTGGAACGTGCCTGTGCCGACGCCGCCCGCTGGCCGGCCCCGCTGACGGTGTCGGTCAACCTCTCGGTGGCGCAGTTCCGCGGCGAGCAGGATCTCGTCGACGTCGTCACCCGCGCGCTCGACAAGAGCGGCCTGGACGCCAGCCGGCTGGTGCTGGAGATCACCGAATCGCTGCTGATGAGCGACACCGAGGCCGTGGTGGACACGCTGCTGTGCCTGTCGTCGCTCGGTGCCAGCATCGCGATGGACGACTTCGGCACCGGCTACTCGAGCCTGGCCTACCTGTGGAAGTTTCCCTTCAACAAGGTCAAGATCGACCGCGCCTTCACGCAGGGCCTGGGCGAAGACGAGAAGGTGGCGCTCATCGTGAGCTCGATCATCAGCCTGTCCCATTCGCTGGGCATCCGCGTCAATGCCGAAGGCGTCGAGACGCCGAGGCAGGTGCAGATGCTGCGCGACATGGGCTGCGATGAACTGCAGGGCTTCCTGCTCGGCCGCCCGCTGCCGGCGTCCAGGCTGGTGCACGCCGCGGCGGCCGACGGCGGCCCCGCCGCACCCAAAGCGGCAGCGTCCGGGCCGGCAGCGCGGGCCACCGAAGCGACGCTCCCGTAGCGCCGCCAGCGCCGCGCGCCCCGGGCGAACCCGGAGAGCGCGCCCGGGCCCGCACCGCACCACCCGCCACGGGTGGGGCGCCGGCGGCGTGCCGTCGATATCCTGATCCCACTGTCGGCCGAGCGCCTGCCTGGCGCGCGGCCATCCCCCACTTTCGGATCTGGAGATCGCCCATGAACTCATCCTGTCCCTCGGCCGCAGGTGCCGGCGGCTGGCGCCGCTGGCGGCTTGCCGCCGCGCTGCTCGCCGGGGCGGCGCTGGCGCTGCCCGCCATGGCCGTGCAGCTCGCGCCGGCCAACCTGACCCGGCTGCTCAGCCAGTCCGACGTCGTCGTCTCGGGCAAGGTGAAGAGCGTCACCGACGGCATCGACGCCAAGGGCGTGCCCTACACCGAGGTGACCCTGCTCGTCGGCGCCTCGGCCAAGAAGCGCCTGGACACCAACTCCGAGTTCAAGTTCCGCCAGTACGGGCTGCTCAGCTCGCGCAAGATGCCCGACGGCCGCTTCCTCGTGGCCCGCGCGCCCGAGGGCTTCCCGACCTGGACCACCGACGAACAGGTGGTCGCCTTCCTGTTCAAGCCGGCGTCGAAGACCGGCCTGCGCACGACGGTCGGCCTCTCGCAGGGCAAGTTCACCGCCAGCGGCGGGCGCATGGCCAACGAGCACCAGAACCGCGGTCTGTTCGCGGGCGTGGAGGTCAACCCGGGCCTGCTGACGCCGTCGGAGTCGGCCATGCTGCGCAGCCCCGCCGGGGCCGTGGACAGCGCGACGCTGATGTCGCTGGTCAACCGTGCGGTGGCCGGCAAGTGGATCGAAAAGGGAGTGATGCGCTGATGTTCACGAACACCACACGAGTGCTCGCCGCCCTGCTGGCCGGCGCCACCACCTGCGTCGCGGTGCATGCCGCCGGCGTGCTCTACACCAACGACAAGCCGGGCAACCCGCAGCCGCTGCGCTGGAACACGAGCAAGACGATCCCCGTCTACACCGACCTCGGCGTCTTCACCTACGACTTCGACGGCACCACGCCCTTCATCACCAACGAGCGCGCCGACGAGCTCGTCGCCTTCGGCCTGAACCAGTGGGCCCGCGTGCCGACCACGACGCTGCGCGCCCGTGTCGTCGGTGACTTCACGAAGGTGCCGAGCATCGGCGCCGACGTCACCGCCCAGAACTTCACCAAGGTGTGGGGCGCCTTCAACGGCGGCGGCATGCACGTGATCTACGACACCGACGGCAGCATCCTCGAGGACTACTTCGGCATCAGCAGGTACGAGGTGCTCGGCATCGCGATGCCGGAGTTCGCCGAAGACACCGACGGCGACGGCCACGAGGACACCATCACCGAGGCCGTCGCGCTGATGAACGGCTGGGCCGTCAGCATCGACGACCCGCAGGCCAACCGCTTCGCCGGCGTCATCACGCACGAGTTCGGGCACGCCTTCAACCTGTCGCACTCGCAGGTCAACGGGCCGATGGCCTACTTCAGCTACCCCGGCCCCGGAGAGTACTTCCCCGGCGTGCCGGGCTGCGTGGCCCCGGTGCACGCGCCGGGCTCGGGCGGCAACGAGATCGCCGCCTCGGCGATCGAGACGATGTTCCCCTTCATCGACCCGTACAGCGACCGCGGGCGCGAGATGAGCACCATCGACCGGCCCGACGACATCGCCGCCATCTCCAACCTCTACCCGACGGCAGCCTACCGGGCGCGCACCGGCTCGATCAGCGGCACGCTGCGCCTGAAGGACGGCCGCACGCCCTACAGCGGCATCAACATCATCGCGCGCAACGTCGCCGACCCGCTGAACGATGCCGTCTCCGCGATGACCGGCGCCCAGACGCAAGGCAAGGCCGGCCCGGACGGCCGCTTCAGGATCAACAACCTGAAGCCCGGCCAGAGCTACGTGCTCTACATGGAGCAGATCGCCGCCGGCGGCTACCCGACCGCGCCGCGCATGCTGGTGTCGGAGGCCGAGTACTGGGACGTCGCCGAGAGCGCCAACCCGGGCATCGACACCGCCTGCGCCGCCACCCCCGTCGTCGCCCAGGCCGGCACGCCGGTGCGGGCCGACCTGGTCTTCAACGGCTACCGTGACGGCGTGAGCTACGCGCCCGTCACCGACGGATTCCTGACCGACCTGTCGCGCGACGGCAGCCGGGCCGCCGGCCAGTACGGGCCGACCCAGTTCGTCTGGGACGCCCGGACCGGCATCGAGGTGCTGCCTGCCTCCATCCTGGCCAACAACGGCTCGATGACGCGCAACGGCGGCAAGGTCATCGTCAACACCGACCTCGACAAGAACGGCATCAGCTCGTCGGCGATCTACGACTTTGCCACCGGGCAGGTCACCGACATGGGCTCGCTCAACGGCGACACCTGCGGCGGCAGCAGCGAGATCGGCGTGTCCTCGTCCTACGGGTGGTCGCTCAGCGACAACGGTCGCGCCGCGGTGGGCACGGCCTACGTCGATGCGGACGGCGACGGCTCCTGCGAGGGCTTCTCCAAGCCCGAGATCCTGCCCTTCCTGTGGACCGAGAAGGGCGGCATGCGCCAGCTCGACGTCCGCGGGCATGACTTCGAGAACCAGGGCTGGCTGCGCGCGCACACCATCTCCGGCGACGGCTCGGTGGTGCTCGGCACCAGCAACTTCACGAGCGGGCATGCGTGGATCAACGGCGGACGGCGCATCGACCTGTGGAACAAGTTCCGCGCCACCGAAGCCTATGCGGTCAACCGCGACGGCACGCGGGTGGCGATGGACACCTACAAGGAAGTGACCATCACCTACCCGGACGGCACCACCTTCCCGAGCTACGTGAACAACGGCGTCATCGTCTGGAACCCGAAGACCGACACCTCGATCAAGCTGCCGCCGCTGCAGTGGTGCAAGGTCCTTCCCATTCCGCCGAGCTACGACTGGATCACCGGCGAGCTGCTCGACCCCTGCGCGAACTGGGACCAGGCCAAGATCGACAGCAGCTACGGCACGATCCCCGTCGGGCTGTTCGACATGAACGACGCCGGCACCGTGATGATCGGCCGCATGGGCGCCTTCTACCTCAACGTGCTCGAGGGCGCGATGTGGGTCGACGGCCTGGGCTGGATGAAGCTCAGCGAATTCTTCCGCAACCAGGGCGTGGCCGAGGCCTACCGGCTGGGCATGGACAGCCCGGCGTCGCTGAACGCTGCCGGCAACGAGATGGTCGGCGGCGTGGCCGGCGTGCCGCTGACCTGGTACGTCGACATGAAGCAGGTCTATGTGTGCCAGGGAGGCCAGTCGAGCAAGGTCGGCTTCCCGGCCGGCGCCGTCAGCGCCGTCAAGGCCGGCGCCAAGCTCGGCCGCTGCGAGCACCTGAAGGGTTGATCACGGCCTGTGGGCCCCGGACGCGCGGGGCCCCGTTCGACGACAAACAAGGCGCCCGGTCGGCAACGATCCGGGCGCCTTGCCATTTGCGCCCGGCGGCAGCGCCGTGGTTCATCGAGCGCGTTCCCGCTGCGTCGCCGGGCCGTGCCGAGGGCCGGACGGCGGATGCGCAGTAGAGTCGAGACGCATGGCGCAAGCCCGGGCGCGCGGCCCCAGACGGGCCGAGGCCGGGGGCGCGCTCCAACCCTGTCGCCCACACCATGAATACCGAGATCCTTCATCACATCGTCGCCGGCGCCCCCGAGCAGGTCGGCCCCTTCAGCCACGCCACGGAGTCCGGCGGCTGGGTCTTCGTCACGGGCCAGATGCCCACCTACCCCGGCGACCCCGAGCGCGCGGTCCCCGAGGGCATCGAGGCCCAGACGCTGCTGGTGATGGACAACCTGCGCAAGGTGCTGGCGGGCATCGGCCTCGGCTTCGAGCACGTGGTGCGCACGGGCGCGTACCTCACGCACTTCGAGACCGACTACCCGGTGTTCAATCGCCTCTACCGCGCCCACTTCGCCGCCGACCGCCTGCCGGCACGCACCTGCATCGGCGTGACGGCCCTCGCGAAGGGCGCGCGCGTGGAGGTCGACTTCGTCTGCCGGCGGCCCGGCTAGGCACCCGCTCGGCGGAGCGGGGCCGGTGCAACGCAGACCCGACAATCCTGGCCGACGCATCCTGCGGAAAGCCCCGCGTGAAGACCTACGACATCGAAGTGCAGCGCCTGAAGTCGATCCGGCACGACAGGGGTCTGTTCGAACTCGAGATCGACGCGCTGGTGATGGCGCGCCCCTCGCGCGACGAGAGCGAGGCGCCCACCTGCCTGAGTCTTCCGGTGGAGCACGCGCGCACGCTGCTGATCCTGCTCAAGCAGCAGATCGCCGAGCTGGACAAGACCCAGCCGCGGAGCCGGCGTTCCGGCCGCGCGTGAACAGACCGGCGGGTCCGCCACCCCGGCGTCGGCCTGTAGCGCGCTGCAGCGCCGCTCCATCTCGACCCGCATCTCCTTGCGCACCCGCGCTGCGGCATGACGCCGGCGCTCGTCCCCGGTGGCCGGCGCCAGGGGCGGCACGCCCACGGGCTGGCGGTCATCGCGCACCGCCACCATCGTGAAGAAGCGGCTGTTCACGTGGCGCACCGGCTCACGCGTCGAAGGCCACGACCCCCAGCGCCCGGGCCCGGCTCACGGCCTGCTTGCGCGAGCCGACCTCGAGCTTGGCGAAGACCTGCTTCAGGTGCCACTTGACCGTCTGGTCGCTGACGTCGAGCGAGAGCGCGATTTCCTTGTTGGTGTAGGCGCGGGCCAGCAGGCGCAGCACCTGCAGTTCCTTCGGCGTGAACAGCGCCGCGGCAGACGACGGCGGCGGCGGGAAGGCCGGGTGCCACAGCCCGCCTTCGTCCACCGGCGGCGCGGCGCCGGCGCTTCGCAAGGGCACGAGGCTCGGCGAGGGGCGCGTGAGCAGCGCCATCTCTTCCTTCATCGCCGCGATCGCCGCGCGGGCGTGGGTGTAGGCACGCGCCGGGTCGCCGGCGGCAGACCAGTCGTCGGCCAGCGCGACCAGCTCGCTGGCCGAGGGCTGCCAGCCCGGGTAGCGCCGCCCCTCGCGCAGCGCCTGCTCGGCGTGGTGCAGCGCGGCCGTCGGCTCGAGCATGCCGGGCGGGGCCGGCAGCGCGTGGCGGCGGTGGATCAGGGCCAAGCCCTGGTTCAGGTTCACCGCCAGCGCCTCCAGGCCGTGCTCGGCGATCAGGCCGCGCGCCTCGTCGATGGCCTCCAGCGCCTCGGGCAGGCGGTTGGCGGCCGAGAGGATCGTGGCGTGGTCGATCAGCGACAAGGCCAGGTTGTCGGCCACACCGCTGTCGCGCAGCATGCGGATCGCCTCGGTCATCGGCTCCACGGCCTCGACCGCGCGGTCCAGGCGCAGGCGCACGAGCGCCAGCTCGCTGCAGGCGTTGGCGCGGTTGACGCCCGGCGGCGTGGGCGTCAGCGCGAGGTGCGCCTCGACGAGCAGTTGGTGCGCCTCCTCGAGGCGGCCGTGCGCGCTGAGAAAGGCGCCCAGCTGCGTGCGGCTCACGCCCAGCAGCCCGGGCCAGCCGGTCTGCCGCGCCACGGACTCGGCCACGTCGAAGCAGGCCGCCGCCTTCTCGTGCTCGCCCAGGCCGCGCAGCGTGGTGCCGGCGTTGATGGTCGACACCACGGCGTCGCGCACCAGGCCGACGCGCTGGGCCTGCTCGCTTGCATGCAGCAGCAGGCCGACCGCACGCGCCGGCTCGCGCCGCAGCACGCGCATCGCGTCGACGGCGCTGAGCAGCGCGTCCACCGCGATGTGGCGCCGGCCGTCGGCGAGCTCGCGGCTGCGGGCCTGCTCCGGGTTGCTGAAGGCGGTGTCGTAGACCAGCCAGGCGCGGCTGAAGGCGGCGCGCGCCGGGTCGGCGCGCAGGTTGCTGGCGCGCACGGCCTGCGCGGCCGCATCGAAGCCGCGCTCGCGGTTGCCCTGCGCCTTGGCCACGGCAACCTCGGCCAGCAGCGTGTCGACCGGGCCGTTGGCGTCGGCGGCTTCGTCCTCGCGGGCGCTCTGCAGCCAGTCCTCGGCTTCGCTGGTGCGGTAGAAGAGCGCCGCCACCTCGCAGCGCACCAGCGCCAGGCGCAGGTGGCCGGCGCGCAGGTCTCGCCGGGCAGTGCCGGCGCCCCAGGCGGCGTCGGCCTCGTCGGCCAGCTGCAGCGCGCGGATGCTGTCGCGCTGGCGCAGGTGCCAGGCCAGCTCCACCAGCAGCGGCGCACGCGTTGCGCCCCGCGCATCGGCCAGCTGGGCCTCGAGCGCAGAGATCCGCGACGCGGGGGCGTGGAGTTCCATCGGCGGGATTCTAGGGAGACCACCTGCCGCAACGGGGCTCCGAGACCCGGCCCCGGCGCCAAGGCGGGCCGGGTTGCACCCCGGGCGCCGGTGTGCCGCGCCGGCAGGCCCGGGGACCGCGAGCGAACGGGTCTATGCCGCCAGTTCGTCGAACAACTGCTCGTGCCACTCGAAGGCACCGAGCGCCTCCTCGCCCAGCGCCTGGCTGGCCCCGCGCGGCCCGCCCAGCGTTTCCAGGCCCGCGCGGAACCGCTGCACCAGATGCTGCTGCGCGGCCGCGTCCCCGAAGTCGTAGAAGCGCGTGCCAGCGTCGCCGGCCAGGCCCAGGCTGCGCGCGACGATGCGGCGCAGCGCCTGCCCGCCGTTCAGGTCGCCCAGGTAGCGCACGTAGGCATGCGCGACCAGCAAGCCCGGCCGGGCCGCATTGAGCTCCTGCAGCCGCGCGACGTAGCGCTGCGTGGCCAGCGCCAGCGGCGGATGCTCGGCGCCACCGCCGGCCGACAGCACCTGCAGGTCGGCGGCAATGGCCCGGCTGCGGAACAGCTCCGGCATCACCACCGGCGCCACGTCGGGCGCCTGGGCATGCCGTGCCAGGCCCTGCTCCAGCGCCTCGTAGATCGCCTGCAGGTTGCGCAGCAGGCCGGCATAGGCCTCGCGGTCGAGTTCGCCGCGCAGCAGGCTGGCCATGAAGGCGGTGCGCTCCACCCGGCGGTGCATGTCCGAGGTGGTGGCCTTCAGGTGGTGGCCCAGGCCGGTGGCCGGGGCGGCGAGGCGATCCATGCCCTGAACCATACACCGGCGGCCGAGTCTGCGGCTCGCGGTACCACCGACGGCGGGCCGGGGCGGGTGCGCCTCAGACCTTGGCGGCCAGGCCGAGGCTCATGCGGTCCATTGCATGGCGCACGGCCTGCTTCAGCACTCTGGACTTGAGCTCGAGCATCTCGACGCACTGGCCGTTCATCACGCCCGCGAGACCGTGCATCGTGGACCAGATGTAGAGCGCGTCGAGCTCGACGATCTCGCGCGCGGCCGGCGATTCGCCGTGCATGCGCCGCAACACGCTGCGCAGCACGTCGAAGGCGTGCGTGGCGTCGCCCACCAGGCCCGCCTGCTCCGCCGACTCGGGCCACGTGGTGCTGAACATCAGCCGGTACTCGAGCGGGTGCGTCCGCGCGTAAGTCAGGTACTGGTGGCCCAGGGACTCGAGGTCCTGCTTCGGATCGTCGAAGCGGGGCCGTGCGTCGAGGTGCGCCGCGAAGCCCTGGAAGCAGCGGCGCATGACCTCGGCCAGCAGGTGGTCGCGGCTCGGGTAGTGGCGGTACGGCGCCTGGTGCGACACGCCGAGCTTGCGCGAGACCTCCCGCAGGCTCAGGTTCTCGATGCCACGCTCGGCGATCACCTGCTGGGCCGCGACGATGCAGGCATCGCGCAGCTCCAGCGGCGGCTCGGCGGTGGCGGTCTTGCGGGGCATGGGTGGTCTGGGCGCGGGAGGGTCGCGGTGGAAGCTATCACACGCGCTCGCTGCATACGTCGCATCCGGGGTCACCACCGGAGTTGACAATGTCAACCAACAAAGTGAGAATTGTAGACACTGTCAACAGAAGGCTCCAGAACGTGCCGCAGCGCGTGCCACCGATGATCCCCGCCCCCAGCGAACCCACCCTGCCCGCGGCGCATCCGTGCACCGGCATGACCAAGCGCCGCGCAGCCGGCCCGGCAAGACCACGGCGCGGCCTCGGGACCGGGCCGCGCCGCGCCACGCCGGCCGCACTCGTCGCAGCGCTCGTCGTGGCACTGTGCTCGGCCTGCTCGACGCCCCCAGCGCCGCTGCCGCCCGACACCGCCGCGGCGAAAGCACCCTTCAAGCAGGCGCCCGCGCCCGGAAACGACGCGCTCGACGCCGCCACCTGGCGCGGCTTCGGCGACCCGGTGCTCGACGAGCTGCTGGCGCGCGCCCGCGAGGCCAACCTCGACGTGCGCATCGCGGCGCTGCGGGTGCGGCAGGCGCGCGCCGGCAGC
>JACCDR011435060.1_pt1 | contig 16100 bp, 21 predicted proteins | sample 7446431 | NCBI WGS metagenome assembly JACCDR01 (sample SAMN15323443, study PRJNA562643) | freshwater metagenome | isolation source: river surface water | place: USA:Blue River Watershed | collected 2017-08-17 | reverse complement strand
GTTGTGCGGCGAGGACCACGCGATCCGCCCGCTTGAGTCGAGCTTTCTTGATGACCGTGTGCGTGGACTGGCCATCGACGAACCCGAACTTCGGCGCGGCTTCCGTCGGCATGACTTCGGCGTAGTTCAGAACATCGCCAAAGGCCATGTCCCGGTTCTTTGCGTCGATCGCCCGGTTGAAGTGATGCACCTTTTCGAGCAGCTGCTTCACCTGCAGGGCCGCGTCGGCCCGACTGCCGATCCGCCGGAAGGTGTTGGTGACATGCGAGTAGGCTTCTTCGATCGTCGCCCCAGCAGGCATGTAGTCCAGCACATCCCACGTTTCGGTCTCGGGGATCAACCCGGCCTGCACCGCCCGGCGGCGCGGGTCCGACTCCGGCCAGCGATACAGGATCATCCACTGGTTCAGCATCGGGTGCCACCGCAGGCCGAGGTCCGGGTCAATCTCCCGGAGCCCGGCCAGCACCAGCGGTTCGATTTCAGGCGCCTGCATCACTCCTGCACCAGCAACTCGAAGGCCAACTGCAGCGTCGGCTGCGTCGTCAGCGTCGTGATGGCGAGGTCGATGTAGAGCATCTCGTCCGGCAACAGCGTCCGCGCCGTGTCCGACAGGTTGGCCACCTGCGGGAGCGACAGCGTTCGGTTGAGACCGCCCAGCGCCGTGATGCCTGCCGCCAGTACCGACTGCGCGGTGGTCAGCGGGACATCGACGCCTGCGGTGGTGCGCTTCCCGACTGTGATGGTGTAAGTCGCAGCGGCAGCGGCCACCGTGGCCACCAGCGACGATTCGAGCAGAATGACCTTGGTTCGTCCCTTGGCGATCGGGATGCGGACGTTGGCCGTGGCCGCGACGCCGTTGGTGCCGATGATCGGCGAGTTGACGATCTCGAACATGTAGCCCGACCGAAAGGCAGGCCGAGCGCGGAATGTTGCCGCCGTGACACTGGGCTGCAGCACAGAACCTCCTGACAGCAGATGGGAAGGAAGACCAGCAGCCCCTGCGGCGGGTGCGCCGCAGAGGCTGACAGATCACCCGGCTTAGTTGACCGGCGTGTAGCGCGAGGTGTCGGTGTAGCCCGAGATCATGCCGTGCGCGTTGCGCTGGATGGTACCGAGGTTCCAGTAGGTGCCCCAGTTCATCATCTTCGCGTCACGCCCGTCGATCGGACGCTCGCCGTTGTTGTTGCCCACTTCGGCCACGCCCCAGTCCCGCCCGTCGATCCAGACCATGCTCGGGATGTGGACGACCTTGAACTCGCCCGCCGGAGCCCAGCCGCTGGAGATGTACGGCATCCCGAGGATGTTCACGGCAGAGTAGCCGCCGTTGATCTTCATCTGGCCTTCCGGCATGAACCGGCGCTGTCCGAGGAACGACTCGGCCAGACGGCGCTCGATGCCGTAAGTGCCCATCATCATGAAGTCGCCGGGCCGCTCGCGGGCCGAGACGCCGGAACGCATCGCCATCTTCGTGATGAGTTCCCACACATCCATCTCGTTCGGCGCGTTCGGGTCGATGATGCCCGACGCCGGGAGGCGCAGGGCGTCCCAGCGCGACCATGTGGCGGCATTGATGCCGTGCAGCGCGTTGTAGCTGGTGCCGTCGCGGTTCAGCAGGTTGCCCAGCCCGTTCGGGAACTGGTTGAAGCCCGTCGCCTGTGCGACCGTCGAGCCCGCCGGAGCGTTCGTCGCGGCGACCACGATGTCACCGATCGTGCAGGGCGCCCCGAGCGGGGTGTCCAGCTGCAGGGTGGCCGTGTCCGCCGTAGGCGACTGGATGATGTTGGCGATCGTGGACCGCCCGCGCAGCGTCACGCCGTCCGACGAGAGGATCGCCACATGCTGGCCACGGTCGAGCAGCAGGGCGCCCGGCCCCGAGTTCGCGTAGCCATACGGCGAGTCGATCGTGATGAGCGAGCCGCCTGCGCCCGTGTTGGCGCTGCGGCAGATGGCCTTCACGCCACGCCCGTCGCCGTGGATGACTTCACTGAGGGCGAGCTTCGTGGCGTCCATCGCTTCCTGCACCAGCTTCTTGGCGATGCCGATGTACGCCCCTTCCTTCGTGCTGGTGCCGTTGTCCGCCAGCCCGTCGAGCACACGGGTGACGTACATGCGGCGGATGTCCATGTTCCCCTGCACTTCGGTCGTGACCGCCGACTGGGGGAACCAGCCCTCTTGGTTGGCAACGACGCCGACCGGACGATTCATCACCGTATCGAAGGCGACACCGCGACCCGACCAGCGCAGGCCCTTCATGCCACGGGTGCCCTTCTTGATCTGGGCAAGCACCGGGTCTGCGATCGGGAAGAACTTGATGCGGAAGCTGGAATACACCTGCTTCAGCAGGCCATCGAACTCCGTGGCCGTGATCTGCTGTGGAACGATTGTCGTTGACATGAGACGGTTCGATCAGGGGTGAGAATCACCGAGCCCCGAAGTGCGACACATCTTCCATGATGCTGTCCAGCACATTCGAGACATCGACGGGCGCCTGTGACCGGGGTGCGGGCTGTGAGCCCGGCGTCCCAGTGGTCGGCGTCACGTTGCTGCGACGGACGAACTGACGGCGCTGGAGGGTGGCTGCTTCCGCAGCCCGCCGCTTCGCGGCGCCTTCGGCAGCCAGCACCCGTGCCGCATCGCTGGCACGACTGGCTGTCGCGGCCTTCGCCTTCTCCTGCCGCGCTGCGACGGTGGCCTCGACCCACGGCATCAGTTCATTGGTCAGCAACTGCCCCATGATTTCGATGCGGTCGGGTGGGATGACCCCGTTCTGCTTGTACGGCATGAGCATCTGGTCGTACTTGCCCCAGAGTTCTTCCCATGTCACATGCTCCTGTGCCGACTGGAGGATGGACTCAAGGGCTGGTGCGATCTCCTCTTCGACGTAGCCGGAGACCTGACTCTGGGCGCGACGACTGGCGTCGGCGTTCTCCCGCTCGCGGAGGGCACGCTCGGCGCGTTCAAGACGCGCTTCGGGGGTGTTGGCTCGCTGCAGGGCTTCTCGCTGCTCGAACAGGTACTCGTCATCTGCGAGTAGCCGTTCCACTTGCTGCGACAAAACTGTGATGGTCTGCTCGTATTCCGCAAGCGTGTGCTTGATCTCGGGGACGGCAGCCCGGAACTCGCTGATTTCGTCCTGCAGGCGCTGGTTGTAGACCCCGCGCTGCGCGAACTGGATGACCTGCGGCAGCGGCAGGTTCTCGAACACCTTGCCGCCGTCCGCCTTGAACGTGAACGTCAGCCCATCGGGCGGCGTCAGGGGTTCGCCTTCGGCATCCTTGATCTCGAACTGGACGTTCGGGAACTTTGCGTCCGGCACCGGCAGCTTCTTGACCCCGTCGTCCGCCTTGGCCTCTGCGGCGGGCTTGGCCTCTGCGGCGGGCGCGTCGTCGTCGGCTTTGGGCTCGACGTCGGCCTCCGGCTCTACCAGCGAGTCCGCCGTTTCCTGTTGCGCCTGCGCGGGCTGCTGCGCCGGGCGTTCCGGTGTGACAGTCAGTGGCTTCTGCGGCGGATCGGCAGGCGGGAGGACCAGCCCGTCCATCACCACCGGCGCCGCTTCTTCTGCTGGGGCTTCGGTGGCGCCGCCGTTCTGGTAATCGGCCACGATGTCCGCTGCGATGCTGTCGAGATCAAAGACGTTGGGGGTCGTCATCGAGAAATAGGGTCGAAGGTGGGGGGGGGGTTACTGTGACAACTGCGGGAGATCGGGCTGCACATCGCTGTCGGAGTCCGGCATCAGCGTCTGGACCCCAGCACTGGCGAGGCCGGGCAGGGCGCCAAGGAGTGGCTGCTGTTCGGCGGGCAATCCGGCGGCGTCTGGGACGCCTTCGGCGGTCAGACCGGGCTGCTGCGGGGCGCCGCCCATCTTTTGCTGCGCCTGATTGGCCAGCGCGGTCCACCGTTCGGTCGCCACGCGCAGGACTTCGGGGTCAAGGTCGTCCCGGAGCAGGATTTGTCGCTCCAGCACTGTCTGGTTGAGGGCTTCGTCGTCTGTCCAGCGAATATCGAACGCCGGATCACGAGAAAACTCGGGGTCGCCGCGCAGAATCCGCTCGGCCACCCGCTGGGCGCGGGCTTCCTGCATGTCGTCGGGCGTCTCGAAGCTGCCCGTGAAGGCAAACGGGCTGCGGCGGCGGTACTCGTCAGCGGTAATCACGCCTTTTTCGAGGTTCTGCTCCAGCAGGAACAGCCGCAGCGCCCGTGGCATGGGCACCAGTGTCTCCGGGTCCAGCTGCACATCGGCAATCCCGTCGAAATCTTCGCGGGACAGCTGCCGGGCGAGGTCAGGACGCAGGGTGCCGGTCAGGGCGATCGTCCGGGGGAGGTCGTACCCCCACCGCAGGAACTCCAAGGTGATCTTCGCCCACTCCACCATCGCCTCGGACATGGCAATGACGCCCGGCAGGAAGACCCGTTCGACCTGTTCGCGCTGCGCGAGGATGGCGCGACCCGACGAGCCCGCCGAGAAGTTGCCTCGGGTGCTGTCGTTCCAGCCCATCTTTGCTTCAAAGGCTTCCCGCTCCAGCTTGAACAGCTCGAAGGCGTCCGGGGCGAGGCTCATGCCGGGCAGCGGCTTGAGTGCGTTCGGGTCGCCTTCGATGTCGAGGATGGTCATGTTGCCGACCATCGTGCTTTCCTTTTTCAGGGACTGGGCGCGGCCCAGCAACTTCGGCCCGGCGTTCAGGCGGACGTTGTCCACCCACTTCGACAGCACGGCATTGACGCGGACCTGATGCTCCAGCGCGTCATCCAGCCGGGCATCCGGGAAGTAGCGCGGGTCGGCGGTGCCGTCAGGCACCCGGACGACCGGGATCATCGGGATCGGCAGGCCGTTGACCTGCACCACGACGTTGTCCACGGTCACCAGCATCAGGCCGTTCGGCAACGCATCGCTCGGGGCGCAGTACAGGATGCGGCGCATGACGGTCTGCACCGTGTCTCCCCCGCCCCATGCGGCCTGCATCGGGTTCTGCACCCCGCCAGTGCCCCAGATCGCCGTGGCGCCCAGCGTGGTCGCGCCGGTCCCCATGCCGCCGGTTGTGCCAACGGCGGCAGAGACGCCCCGCCCGTAGCGGTGCGAGGCTTCGGCCACGCTGATCTCGTCCAACAGCAGCACCCAGAACGGCGGACGGCTGGCGGTCGCGTTCGGGGAGACGCGCACATGCTCCAGTGTGTACGTCATGGTGCGCGGGTCGCCCAGTCGGACGGCCTGCCCTGTGGACTCCAGCACCTCGGTCGGCCCGGCGTCCGCATCCCAGTAGATGTGCCAGAACGCGACCCCGTCGGTGCCGTTGGCGTACCGGGCTTCGCGGGTCTGCTGCGTCATCTTCTGCTGCCCCCAGTGGTATTCGAGGGCATCCTGCTGGACTTCGGCCTGCTTCAGGCGCTCGGGGTCGCGGCTGCGGGGGGCGGTGCGGAAGCCGGGGCGCTGCTCGGAAATGACCTGCGTGTGCAGGTCGAGCGCAGGCTTGACCATATTGAAGACCACCCGCGAGACATCGCTGGGCTGCGGCGGCTCGACCCAGCGGGCGCCCGTGTCCCGGCCTGCCGGATTCAGCCGCCGGGTGATCCACTGCTTGCCCTGATAGAACAGGCGGTTGCGGATGGCCAGTGGCATCCGCTGCGCGACCATCGGTTCGGTCAGCGTCTCCAGCGCCTGCACCCATGCGGCCCATGCGGCGTCGTCGATCTGGTCGGTGGCCACCTGCCCGGAGGCAAGGTCGATCGGCGCATCCGGGTTGGCCAGCGGGCACTGGGCCCCGTAGAGCGACTGCAGCCACTGCCGCTGGCTGTCGATCGCTTCGGGGTCGCTGGGGTCCACTCGCCCAACGGTGACCGGCGGCACGATCTGCGCGGGGTCTTCGTCGGCTGCGGCGGGCAGCGCCATGTCGGTGCCCATGTCGTCCGCGTCGTCCGGCTCGGGCGCCTCCATCGGCTCCTCGAACTCGGGCAGGTCGTCGTCCAGTTCCCCCGTGTCAAACCCGCGCCCCTCGATCGCCTCCGTCACGATGCGATCAGCCAGCGTCTGGTCGAGGTCGTCGTCGGGCTCTGCCGCTTCCAGTTCGGACAGGGCAATCCCGCCGGGGAGGATCAGGTCCTCTCCGTCGTCGGCGGTCTCGTCGTCCTCGGGCTGCGGCGGGAACGGGACAGTCATGGCTTATGCCTCGTCAGGGAAGGACGGTTGGAGGGCGACGGCCTTGTCCCAGTCGCCCACCCGGTTCATGGTTTCCCGGAGCGCCGCGTCCGCCTGCTCGCGCTCCCACCCGTCAGGCCAGCTGTTGAGCCATGCCACGGCGTTCGGCGTCATCGGCACCTGCTGCGCCGGGGCCAGCGGGTCCGGCTGGTACGGCAGCGGGGCCCACAGGCGGACCACCTGCAGGACCTGCGTCAGGGCCCAACACGCCGCCCCCACCTGCAGGAGGGCGACGAGGGGGTCCAGCATCACGGCCCAGACTGGGGTCACGACGGCCACACCAGCACGGCGAACTCCAGCTGCGACTGCCCGGTCGCATCCTCGGTCATGCCGACGCCGATCTTCCACGGCGACCGACGGGTCAGCCCCGGATGGCACTCGGACGCGACCTTGAAGGCCAGCGCCGAGAACGCCTCTTCGGCCTTCTGGATGGCCTGTTCGCGCTGGCTCCAGCCCAGTGCAAGAAGTGCGTACTCGGGGGTCGAGGGGTCGATCGGGTATTCCGTATGGCTCACTTTCTCCCCGCCGTAGCCCGACGGGGGGCCGACCAGCGTCGGGACGGCGGGGGTGTCCAGAATCTCCTGCACCGTGGTCAGGTGCGGAATCTGGTCAGCGGGGACGACCGTCAGCGTCTCGGGCGTCTCTGTGGGGCTCATAGCAACGTCTCCACTGCGGGGGGTGGGACCACACGCCGGGCTCGGTCGATGACCCGGCATACCAGCTGCACGGTGCCGTACAGCGGGTCGGTCACGACGGCGGCATCCTGTACCGACACGCCGGGACCAAAGAACTGTTCCAAGCCGGGCTTTGCCTTCTTCAGGGCGTAGCGCAGCTGGGCTTCGGCGTACTCTTTCGCCGGGCGATCGCCCCGCATGGCGGCGGCGATCCGGTCTTCCTGTCGGCGCTGGATCGTCTCGCGCAGCGTGGGGTCCAGCTGCTGCCGCAGCTGCAGCAGCTCCACGGTGCGGGTGTCCAGCGGCGGGCCTGCCTTCTTCTTGCCCATCAGGTGCGGAGGCGAGCGTCCATGAGGACCAGCGAGGCGACCACGCCTGCGCCCAGCGCCGGGACATCCAGCTGGTAGGCGGTGCTCTCGTTCAGCAGCAGGGCGGTGGGCGACTCGAAGACGATCTCGCCGCCGTTGATCGACTCTCCGCCCAGCACGATCGGGGTGGCCAGCCCGCCGCCCGAGATGGTCAGCGTCGGGACGACCGCCGGGGTCCCGCCGTAGTACGTCAGGTGGGCTTTCTTGAAGACCCACTGCGTGTCCTTGACGGGCGCCGCCCGGACGAGGGCGATGGCGGTATTGGCGGCGCTGGTCACGCAGGTGACCGGCCACGGGCGGGCGATGTATTCTTCGAGGCGGGCCATGACAGTCCTCTCAGGTGGTCGTGGAAGTGGGCAAGTTCACCATCCGGCGCCCAGCCCGCCAGCCCCCCACGCGCTGCCATCGTCGCCCAGCTCCAGAAACCGGGTGATGTCAGGGTCCGGCGGGGGGAGCAGAATCTCCCCTCGCAGTCCGGTATCGACTTCGACCGGGACCGGGCGGGTCACCCCGCGCAGCCATGTCGCCGCGCCATAGCGCACGGCGTCGGCCAAGTCGTCGCCGCCGACCCCGCCGACGGCGTCCACCTTCTCGGCGTCTTCCGGGTTGTGGACATCCCGGTCCAGTCCGATCAGCTGGCGCAGCACGGCTTGGGCGCCCGGCGTGTCGTGGAACACCAGCTGCGGCGGGGTGGTGGCCATCAGCCCGCGCAGCGACTGCCACCCGGCCACCCGGTCCATCATGGCGCGGATCAGCAGAATCTCGGGGCTGAACGTGTCGGCAATCGTCGGGGCACTCACCCCTCGCGCCGCCTGCTTCGTCCAGCAGTCGTGCCCGGCGTACACCTCCTTCAGCGCGGCCAGCCACCCGCCCGCCTGTGCCGCCTTCAGGATCGAGTCCCGTTGCTGCGCCGGGACCTGCTGGTACAGGCTCACCCCGTCCAGCACATGCACCACCCCGTCCGAATCGCGGGCCAGCGGGACGAAGCTGGCCGGGTGGTTGTACCCCCAGTCGAACCCGCCCCAGTAGGTCCACCAGCTGGGCAGCTGCCCGTTCTCGTCGGTGTAGTCCGACCGGGCCACGGTATGGGTGTCCTGTGACAGTTCCCCGAAGTACCGGCCCAACAGGGCGTCCCAGTTGCCCAGCACATACACCTGCTTCTCGGCCTCCGGCAGCCCGTCCAGCACCCGCAGGTATTCCTGCGACAGGTGGGGGTTGTCGCTCGGCAGCGCGTTCAGGTAGTAGGTCCGGGGCGCCAGTGTCCCGGCGCGGGCCGCATCGTAGAACACATTGCGGGGCCACTGCATCGTCGGGTTGAACGAGCACCACACCACCGGCGGCGGCACTGGCTGCCCCGGCTTCGTCGGCCACGACCCGACACGGGACCGCATCATGTTCAGGAAGCCAAGGCTCACCTCGTTCGCTTCCTCGAAATAGGCGCCGTTACACTGGAACCCACGCAACCGCTGGAACGTCGGGTCCTGCGCCTCCGATGCCGGAAACAGCACGATCTCCGACCCGTTGCTGCATTGGATCGTCCATGTCTGCTGGTTGAACTTCTCCCCCACGAACGCCGGGCACATTGCCCGCACCAACGTCGCCCAGCTGGGCAACGTCGTCTTCCGCAGCGACGGCAAGTCCTTACGGACGATCGCCCACCGGCTCCCCGGAAACGCCTTCGCCAGAATCAGCACCCCACCCAGACAGGCGTTCGTCTTTCCGTTCTGGATCGCGCCCCCGTACCCCAACAAGTCGTAGTCCCCGCTCATCAGCGCCGTCAGGAACTCCACCTGCTTCGGGAAGAACGCGAAGTCCGGCTTGGCTGTGGAGGACGCAGACACCGGGGCTATCTGGGGTGTTGGAACAGACGAATCCGGGGTGGCAGAGGCAGGCATGGGCTTCCAATGGGTCAAGTGTCGTCATGGTGTCACACTTTAGAAGGGGGAAGGCGACACTTGCTCCGTCTCCACCCGCGTTTTCTCACACCTACTGTCGCTATCCGCTGGCAGTACAGTCTCTGTCAAGAGAGGGAAACGGTCGTATTCCGTGGCAGGGAGCAGAAATAACGTTGCCCTCATTCCGGGACATACCCCTCCCCACCCCACCCCTCCCCCCTTCCTGTTATTCCCGCGTTCTCCTGTCGTTCTCTCACGCAGCGCGGCGTCAGAACGTGATGGACACGTTGCCGATCTGCACGACGCGCTGTGGGCCCGCCGCAGAGCCATCGTCATCCTGTAAGACGTTGGCCTGCACAGGCTTACCGTAGGCCCTGTCGTGGACCGTCTCCAGCAATCGGGCTGCCGTTTCGATGGCGCGAGGGTTGCCCTGCCGCACCAACTGCGCCAGCTGTCCAGTGGACGCTATCCCATCGCTTACCATGCCGAGCAGTTCGCCGGTCAGCTGCTTGAGTGCGGCTTTGGTGGTATTCCTGTTGTACTGCTTCCGTGGACCGGGCTTCCCGCCGGGCAGGAGTCGTCCGCCATGCTTGCCGGGGATGTACGCGGGCTTTCCGTCGGTAGGGCTGACGATGGGCGCGGTGAGGGCGCTGGTATCGGTGAGGAAGTCAGCGGCGGGTGCGGCGTCTGGTGAGCCGTCTGTCGGGGCGCTGTGGGCTGCGGCGGGCTGCGGGAGGGCGCTGGCGAGGGTGGCGGCAGGGTCAGACATGGGCCGGGCTGGGGTGAAAGGTGGCGAGGCTGGAGTCTGCCCACTCCCTCTGTGTTTCGGTACTTGACAGTCCCCGGATACTTCAAGGGTCAGCAGAAACGCTGCTGGCATCCACGAACACTTCTGGAGACTGGACACATGGCAATCACGAAGCGGCTGGCCAAGGCACTGGCCCGGATCGACGCCCACTGGGATGCAGTGGCGGCACTGAACGACACGCTGCGGGAGGCGGTAGTGGCGTGGTGGCAGAACAACACACAGGAGACGGCAGACGCCGTCCGAGTGGCGGGCAAGGCGCTGGAAGACAAGATGGCCGAACAGCAGGACCGCACGACGGCCCACCAGCAGATGACCGACATGATGGCGTCCCACCTGCGGAACGCCATTGCCGCCAGTCAGGCCCCCCAGCAGCACGGGGCCTGAGCCATGCACAGTTTCTCACTCGCCCCGACCATGCCGGACCACTCCCGCATGACGATGGAACGGCTCCGCGCATGGCATGATGCCGAGCCTGCTGTGGTGGTCGAATACTTCGGCGGATTCTTCGACTACGCCGACGGCATCTACCCGATCCCCTACGGCGAGACCTCGCCCGCCGCAGACGGCCACGAGGGCGGCGTCCTGTCGTGGTGGGATGACGAGTCCCGCTGCCGTCGGCTCGCCATCTTCGGCAACTGGCGCGACTGTCAGGCCGAGTTCCGCGAGTATCTGGCGCTCCAGCTGCGAGGGATGGCCTGATGGCCTACATCATCCGCCGCACAGACCAAGGGGGCGGCTATGTCGCCCCCGCAGGATCGGCGTCCAGCTACGTCAGCAGCCCGGCACAGGCCCGACGCTTCCGAACGCTGGCCGCCGCGCAGGCCGAACGCTGCCCCGGCAACGAAGTCGTGATGCAGTTTTTCCCCGGAGCCATCAAACCCCTGACCCAAGCAGAGGACTGACCACCCATGCACAACCCCCGCAAAGATGCCGTCCGCCGCAGTATCCGCCTCTGGTGGCACCAGCACTGCCTGACCGTCGTCGGCGGGCTGGGGCTTGCTGCCGGGATTCTGGCCATCAACCAGCAGGGCAACACCCAGCTACGGGAAGCGCAGGAACTGCAGGCCCGCTGTGAGGCGCAGTACCGCCGCGACATTCGTGATCCCAACCCGCCGCAGCCGTCACCCGACAAGCTGGCCGAGTGGTGCAGCACCCCGACCAAGGCGCAGCTGGACAGCGCCGACGCCCTGTGGGACGCCGAAGTCGCATGGGCCAAGCAGCGCGGCTACTACACCGGCACCGGGGCTCGCTGACATGACCCCCGCCGAGTTCTTCCGCCTGCTCGCCCTCTCGCTGGTCTGCGGCCGCATCCTGCGGGCCGCTGCCGTGTTCTGGACCGCTGCCCGCCGCAGCGACGAAGAAGACCGCTGGGCCTACAATCTGATCCGCGCCACCGTCGCCGGATTCTGGTTCGGGCTTGGCCTCTGGGCCGGATCGTTGTAAGCCTCACTCCCTCGGGGAATTGCCACTTGACAGCCCCCGGATACTTCGTGGGTCAGTCGGAACTCCCCGGCTGGCCCCGTTTCACTCTCTCATGAGACCATGACCATGCGAAAGATCACCGAACGCGCCATCACCGACTTCTGCGAGATGCGCCCCTCCCCCCGCAGCCAGCAGCACAAGTCGCTGTGGACTGACGGCACCACCCTCTGGTCCTATCACACCGCCCTGATGACGCGGTTCTCGCACCCCGAGACCGGACGCACCCTGTTCGCCCTGAACATGACCAAGTACAGCCGCACCACGACCGACAAGCAGTATGCCCTGCGCTGGGACTTCAAGAACTGCCCCGTCGTGGAAGTGCTGCGCCTGCCGATGGGCGGCGGACGCGACATTCTGGTCCGCTACGCGCTGGAGACCCTGCCCACCGCAGAGGGGGTCCGCTGATGCCCGGCAACCCTGCGCTGGGGAAAGACCCCATCATCGCCTATCTGGCCGAGACCATCCGCCATGCCCTGCGCGACCGAGGCATGACGGTACAGCAACTCTGCGCCCAGTCGGGCACCAGCTACACTCGCATTTCCAAGTTCCTGCGATACACCCCGGATAAGCACAACGCCATCGGGGTCGTGCCGATCTGCCGCATCTTCGCCACGCTGGGGCTGCCCATCCCGTCGCAACCGCCCGCCGACTGGACGCCAGAGCCTGTCGCCCCGCCGCAGACCCGCCAGTACCACTCGCCCTACCCGTACCTCAACACCCGGAGATACCGCTGATGCCACGCACCCCCACCTACGCATGGGTCGTGGTCTGCGGCCTGTTCATGGACCCTGTGACGGACGCGCCGACGGTGGAGCGCCGCACTTACAAGAACACCACCCAGTCGGGAGCCTTGCGCCGGGCAGTGCGCTACTGGGAGAAGCGCCCCGGCTTCCGGCAAGTGGACGTTGTCGGAGTGGTCGAACCGGGCGCGGCCGAGCCGATCTGGTGCAACGGGTTCGGGATGGATGTCCCTGCCGACACGCACCCCGCCTTTCTCCCTGCGCCGGGCAGGGCTTGACACTCCCGGTATACTTCAAGGGTCAACCAGACACGCTGTCCGGTTGGCCCTTGGCACTTCTCACACTCCACATTGGGACCACTCCGATGGCAACACCCCGCAAGATGCACTTCGACGTAGACCAGCGGGTCCGGCTGACCACCACCTGCGACGGGCTCCACCCGGACGGCGCCAAGGCCGTGCGCGTGGGGGCCGGGACACTGGTCGAAGTCGTCAAGCAGATCGTCGAGCCTGACGGCTCGCTGCACTACATCGGTCGCTATGCCCAGCGGATCGGGCACACCGGCGACCCGGACAAGGACTGGGCGTTCGGCTCCCTGCTCTTCGACTTCCGGGACGCCACCACGCAGGGCGTCGTGGGCAAGCCGCTGTTTCCGGGCAACCTCGACAAGGGACTGGGCATCCGGCCACAGGACGGGGTCGGCACGGTGAAGTACGCCAACAGCGGACTGTCCAGCGCCGGAGGGTTCCAGAACCCCGACGCCGATCGCAGCGCCGGGCGGCAGGGCGAGAACAGCGTCCCCGCCGCAGGCCAGTCCGGCGACGAGGCGAGCGCCCAGCCCGGCGGCGGCACCAGCCCGTCGCAGCAGCAGCAGCAGCAGCAGCAGCAGGATTCCCAGCAGGACTCACAGCAGGCCCCCGGCGAGACCACTTCCACCGAGACCACGACCATGACCACCGCCACACAGACCACGCAGCAGGGCCCGACGCAGGACGAGCAGGACGAGCAGGACGCCGCCGACGCACTGGCCGAGGCGCTGGCCCGCATGGCGCAGAGCACCGGGCAGGGGCAGCAGGGCAACGGCGGGCAGGACGACGACGATCTGGAGAAGCGGGTCGCCCGGCTGGAGACCATCGAACAGAAGGGCAACGAGCCTGCCCGCAAGGCGCTGAAGGCGCTGATTGCCAGCGCCCAGAAGACGGACGCTGATCTGCGGGCCCTGACCCCGCCGCTGACGGCGTTCATGTCGCAGCAGAACCAGCAGCAGGCGGCAATGGCAGCCCGCGTGGCGACGGTCGAAACGGAACTGGGCAAGATGGCCAAGTCGCTGGCCGACGGCACGGCGGGGGGCGGCGCCCCGCAGCAGGTGGTGCATGTCTTCCAGACCCCGACGGTCACCATCACCACCAAGGCGGGCGACCGCCCCGAAGTCGTCGAAACCCTGCGGCGGGTCGGGCTCGGACTCAAGAACATCCTGTGGGTCGGGCCCGCCGGGTCCGGCAAGACCCGCATGGCCGAGACGATCGCGGCCCGGCTGAACGTGCCCGTCGGAGACCAGTCCTGCAGCCCCGGCATGAGCGAGACGGTGTGGACCGGACGCATGGTGCCGAACATCACCACCGGCCAGTCCACCTACACCCCGTCGCTGTTCGTGACCCTGTTCGAGACCGGCGGGGTGTTCCTCGCAGACGAGCAGGACAACGCCGACGCCAGCACCCTGCTCCTGCTGAACGCCGCGCTGGCGAACGGCTACATCACCCTGCCCGACGGGCGCCGCATCACCCGGCACCCGGACTTCGTCTTCATCGGGGCCGCGAACACCTACGGCAACGGGGCCGACCGGATGTATGTGGGCCGCGCCGCACTGGACAAGGCGTACCTCGATCGCTTCATCGGGGGCGTCTTGACGGTGGACTACGACAAGACCATCGAACTCGCCATCTGCGGCGGGACCGGCGACAAGACCACGGCGGGCGAACTGTACAAGCAGGTGGTCCAGCTGCGAAAGGCAGCCAGCAAGGCGGGGATTCAGGAGATTGTGTCCACCCGCTGGGTCGAAGCCTGCGTGAAGCTGATCGCCGGGGGCGCCACCATCCCGGAAGCCTTCCGCCTCTGCGCCGAGCCGTGGTCGGCCAGTGACCGGCAGGCCGCTGGCATCGCCGCGTAATCCCACCCCCTCACACTGGAGACCAGACCCATGTCCTTCGCACACGACCGCCGGATCAGCCCGACCATCCCGTCGCCGGAACGGGACCAGCTGTTCTACACCCTGCCGCAGGGGCTGCGAGCGAGCAACGGGAACGCCCTCCGCAGCATCGTCGCCCCCGACGCCCCCGTCAAGAAGACGGGGGTCGATATGTCCGCCGTCGGCGGCGGACAGGTGGTGATCTACGAGGCGCCCGCTGACAACCACCCGCAGCACGACCCGGCGCAGCTGGTCCACTTCGACCGGGAGGCGTTCATCAATGCCCAGAAGCTGGGCAACACCTTGACCGACCCGATCCACAATCCGTGGGCGGCTCGCCCTGCCGAGTGGCCCGCGCCGAAGTTCAGCAACAAGGACGAAACATGGGACGGCTACCGCTACGCCCGCGCCCAGAACGGCGACGATCAGTCCAAGTACGGGGGCCCCCCGCTGGGCGGGTTCGACACCCAGCGCCCAACGTCAGGGCGAGGGCCCTGCGTCTGGAGCCCGGCAGTGGTGATGGATGCCCTGCGCGGGAACGGGGATGTGGTCGCCAAGAACACCGCCGTCGTGGACGGACTGGCGACCCAGCTGCAGCGACTCCTGCCCCCCGCAGAGGACCTGCGCCCCCGGCAGGAGTGGGGCAACGACGGGCACACCCTCGACCCGATGCGAGCCATGCACGGGGACTGGGAGACGGCGTTCCGTCGCACCGCCCGCCGTACTCGCGTGTCGTCCCCGATCGTCACGCTGATGGCGACCCCCAGCGGGTGCCAGCAGTGCGATCGGCTAGCCTGCCCGGTCACCGGGCACCGGCAGCTGCTGGCATGGGGTGCCCCGGTGGTCGCGGCGGCGTACCTGCTGGAGAAGGCAGGCTGGCGGGTGCGGGTCCAGCTGGGACTCCTGACCGGCGGCACCAGCTACTTCAGCACGGGGGCCGGTGCTTATGTGCGGGACATCATCCCCGAGGGGACGCGCTGCGACGGGGCGATCATCCCACTGAAGGAGGCGCACGAGCAGGTCACCCCCGCGCAGCTGGTCGCGGCGTTCTGCACCCAGCAGGTCCAGTTCGGCGCCTACGGCACCACCGTCAACCTGTTCGCCCGCCGGTTCCACCCCGAGGGCGGCACCGTGGTGCGGACGGACAGGGGCCTGCAGCTGGGCGCCCTGTGGCGGGAGGCGACCGGCAACGCTGTGCTGTGCCGGGTGCCGGGCATGGACGAGGGCGAGATGGCGCAGTTCATCGCCAACCCGACGACGGCGCCCGTCCCGAAGGACCTGCAGGCGTCGGCACTGGAACTGATTTCCGAGGCGACGGGCGGGCACCTGCTCGCCGTCCGCAAGGCAGGGAGGGCGTGAGCCATGCGCCTCTCCCCTACCCGAGCGCACCTGTGGCAGGACGCCTATGCGTCCTGCCTTGCCGCCGAACTGCGGGCGCTGCACCGCGCTGCCGCTGACCGGAACCGCGCCATCCCCTTCACCCCCGCCGCAGACCATGCGGTGATGGCACACTGCCGGGCCAGTGCCCGGCGCTGGCTGAACCTGCGAGCAGCGGGGCACCCCGTCCCGGCGCAGGACGACGCGGCCCAGCAGGCAGCGGTTGCACTGGGCCTGCCGGATAGCAGAACCAGCACCATCCGCAACTTTCTCCGAGGGCTCTGACCAATGCCGTCCCCGACCCGCCACTTTCCGTCTCGCCACAGCCTTCTGCGGCGGGCAGTCAACGCCGCCTTGGATGCGGTGATGACTGGCGCTCTG
>JACCDR010622823.1_pt1 | contig 16100 bp, 16 predicted proteins | sample 7446431 | NCBI WGS metagenome assembly JACCDR01 (sample SAMN15323443, study PRJNA562643) | freshwater metagenome | isolation source: river surface water | place: USA:Blue River Watershed | collected 2017-08-17 | reverse complement strand
AGTGGCAGGGGCTGGGTTAACTCATCCTGAGTGCATGCCTCCTGCACTCGCTTGACCAAAGGAAACGCCTATGAGGCTACCCGTTCATTTGCAGCGTGACATTGCACGCCAGCACTTTTATGACCCAACCTTGTCTCACCGTGCAATTTCACGGACAACAGGGCAACACCACGACACGATTAGGAAATTTCGACTGAAAGTTGATGCGACTGACCTGACTTGGCAAGAGTTATCCCAAATGGATGACGATGCCTGGCAGGCGGCGCTTGGTACGCAGAATCGCTCTGTCGCCAAACTCAAGTCACAACCAGATTACGAATGGGTTCATGCAGAAATGCGACGGCCTGATGCAACACTGGAACGTTTATGGCGAGAGTGGCGTGAAACGACTCCAAATGGCATTGGCTACTCACAGTTTGCAACGCTCTACCGAGCGTGGACAAAGAACCAGCATGTGGTGATGCGCCGAGCCCACCGACCCGGTGAAAAGCTGTTCGTGGACTATGCAGGCAGAACGGTTGAAATCCGAGATCAAAACGGTGGCCCTTCAACCTTTGCGCAGATTTTTGTTGCTGTCTTGGGGTATTCAAATTACACGTACATCGAGGCAACGGCAAGTCAGACCACGAAAGACTGGCTGAAATGTCATGCCAATTGCTTTGAAGCACTAGGCGGCGTGCCTGAGTGGGTGATCAGCGACAACCTCAAAGCAGCAGTTTGGCGAAGGGAACGGGATCGCACGGTCATCAATCCTGCTTACAGAGATTGCCTCAGCCATTACGACACAGCACCGCTGCCAACTGGAGCACGAAAGCCCAAACATAAAGCCAAGGCGGAAGTGGGCGTGCAAATAGCTCAGAGATGGGCATTGTTTTCACTTCGCGATCGCGTTTTCTTTAGCCTTGCCGAATTGAATGCAGAGCTTCGTATCAAGACCGAAGAAATGAACCGCCATCCATTCAAGCGATTACCAGGCTGTCGCATGGATCGATTCCTTGAAACAGAAAAATCGAGCCTCAAGCCATTGCCTGGTACGGCATTCGAATTGAGTGATTGGCGCTATGGCGTCAGAGTGCAGGACGACTATCACATCGAACACCAACGGCGGTTCTATTCAGTCCCGCATACGCTGGCACGGGAAAGCGTTGACCTCAGGTTCACCGCTACTGTCATTGAGGTATTCCATCGAGGTCGAAGGATTGCGCTTCATCCATTGATTTCGCTTGAAGGTGACGCCAGCACGATGCCCGAGCATCGCCCTGTCATACATAGTCGCGTACTGGATGCCGAGCCTCGGGCTTTGTTGGCGTGGGCCATGAGTGTTGGCGACAACGTGGAGTTGATGATTCGGCATCAACTTGAAAACCGAAGCGACATCACGAACGGCGTCAAAGCCGCACGGCGAATGCGCGACCTTGCAAGGGACTACGGAGATGCTCGATTTGAAGAGGTCTGTGCCTACGCCATGCCTTTGAACATCACCTCACTCCGCAGCATCACATCCATCCTCAAAGAGGATGCAGACAAACGTTTTTATGTCGCGCAAACACCAAAAGTCAAAGTCATCGGTGAATTGCGCGGTCCTAGTTATTTTGGAGAATCAGTATGAGCAGCACACAGCAAACCATTACCCGCCTTCGTGAACTCAAGCTCGTTCCAATGGCCGATGCTTATGACATGCAGCTTCAGCAACCTAAATTGCATGATGTCAGTTTTGATGATCGCTTTGCCATGCTTGTTGACTATGAGGCGTCCGAGCGTGAGGCCCGAAAGTTGAAACGCCTAATTAGGGGTGCAGGTATGCCCGAAGCAGCGTCTTTTGAGGATGTTGAGTACAAAGTCAACCGTGGCCTAGACAAGGCACAGTTGGCTTCTCTAGCAAGCTGTGACTGGATACGCCGTCAACAGAACTTGATCATTCAAGGGGCAACAGGTGTTGGCAAGACTTGGCTTGCGTGTGCCTTTGGCCAACAGGCATGCAGGTTGAAAATGCCAGTTCTGTTTTACCGAGCCAGCGATCTGTACGGAACCATCAACCAATCACTGTTAGATGGTTCATTGCCTGCACTGAAGTTGTCATTGAGCAAACCAAGTTTGCTGATACTTGATGATCTGGGTTTGGGAGAAATGAACCAACATGCGTCGCAGTTCTTGTTAGATGTGATTGATCGCCGAATGCGAACTGGATCATTGCTCATCACAACGCAGTACCCAACCGACCAATGGCACGGATTCTTCCCTGACCCTACTGTGGCTGATGCCATCTTGGACCGCGTGGTGCATCAATCCCATCGGCTGTCTCCAAAGGGCGAGTCCATGCGCAAAACAATGGCTCGCAAAAAAATGCAATCTAGTTAATTGAAGGATAGACAGACTGGCTTTGTCAGTCTGTCTATCTGGTCAAGACCGCAACACTTTTAAACTTTGGTCACGTGGCTGGACTGAGTGGTCAGTTCCGACTGGAAATGGTGGTCACTAAGAATTGGCGCGGGTGGTCAATTAGGAGTGGAATACGCAAAAGCGAAGAGCACAAATCAAATCGCATGAAAAAACAAGGCTACGGGTGGATTGCAGATGCAATGCACAAGAAGTCAACCGACGAAAAATGATGAGCTTGCAAATGTCTAACGCTGTGTACTACCTTCCAGGCAGAGGAGGACGACTTAATAAAGGATTAGGCATGGAGCTGCAACGGCGAGGTCTAGTTGTAAATGGAAGAGAGATGCATGGCGAATTTGCCAAGCTTGCATTTAGTGAACAAGCTGCAATCGTTGCGAATGACCTTAGCTCAAACCACTGGACTGAGAATTCAAAGGTAATTTGCAATTCTTTTGGCGCATACTTATTCTTGTATGCGTTATCAAAATTACCTCCCTTTACAGGTAAGGTAATCTGCTTTTCCCCAATAGTTGGCGAGTTCTCAAACGAGGCGACGATGATGAATTTTGTTCCGCCACGTTCAGACGAACTAAAAGAGCAAATTTTTTCTGGCGAATTCCCTGCCCCCCATCATTGCGAAATGCATGTGGGTGAATTTGACTGGCAAAGTAATCCCAACAACGTTGAGATCGTCTGCAAGTTTTTGCAAGCCTCATACTTTCTTGTCGAAGACGCCGGACACATGCTACCCAAGGACTATGTGAGCACCGTTTTAGACCGCTGGTTCTCTAAAGTTCAACCCAGCACGACCTAAGCTTGCAAGCGAACGAATTTAAAACTCAAGAAGTGGTTATAGATCGGCTATTTTTCAAAAACAGCTGAAGGGCGTATTCAAAATCTCGAAGTTGAACGCCGTGGCGACGGCAAGATTTGATGATCGACTGCCCTGACAAGACATCCTTCAGCGCCATTTCTCCACCGCTTTCGTGAAATCCACTGACATGAACTTGGGCCTCTCGTTGACATGCCCTCATAGCGTCATCGGGGTCATCCCAAAGAAGGGCCATTGCAAGCAAATACAGTTTCGTTGCATATGCATTTCTTGAAGAGCGAAGGACTTCATCTACAGCAGCAAATCTGGCATCTTCCGGCTTCGTGAATATCAGCGGAAAGTGACGCATAAGCCAAGATGGTGGTAGTTTTTCAAGGGCATATTTAGTAAGAACGCCGCGCTCGACACCCAGCAATGAGTTTGCCTTGGAAACTAATGTACGTGTTATGACAGATGGGCTAAAAGGTACACGTGTATGCATTGCTAAATCACTCAACACCGAATAGCGTTGAACGTATGGGTTTGAAAAATAATGATCACGCTCCCATTCCGGAATGGATTCATTGACAGTTACTGCATTTAGTGGCGCACGGCTATTCATGCACCATCTTTTAGCGGCAATCAAGGACCGAGCATGCTTAGTACAGTGATCTACACCTGGAAGTTGATGCCCTCTTCGCCAATAGCTAACCCCATGAAAGTCCATGTCCTCCTGAACACAAGATGGACAAAATTGTGGAAGCTCAACTGATAGTGCACTTCCATAAATTCGATTGTTTGTCAGTAAGTCAGGGTGAGTGCCTATGTCTCTCTGAAAAAGATCACCACTCACAAATCGTTGATATCCGAGAGAGGTGTGGTGGTAAATGAAATGTGAAATGCTCAAACCAGTAATTTCAACTAGTCGAGATAGGGGTTTCTCTTGTTTAGCAATATGGATTGAATTCATTAGACCAATCCGAAATCCGTAACTGCGAAGAAATTCGTCTGGCAAAGGTGCAGGAATGATTGCGTACATTGTTCAAAAATTATTTGTAATGGCTCTGCCTTGTAAGGCAATTCGCAAAATGACCGTACCTAGCTTCTTGCTTTAGAGATTGCCAAGCTCGTCGCCATGCAGATTTAACGTAGCCATCAGGATTCCAAAAAATAGTCCCTCCATGAAGAATGAAAGGGTGCTCCTTAAAAAAAGCCGTCGTTGCAACAACATAAGACTCATCTGCCTCGTTACCGAGAGCACTAGCAAGAAATCGTATTCGCCTCGGCCTTGTATTCAATGCTCTTGGATTGCGCTGTAGATGACGCTCAACTAAGACTCGTTGCATTGAAATCGCTTGGACCAAACGATCGACAGGAAAAAGAATTTCTCCCCAGTAGCCGAAGTCAAAGCCGCCGTGCTCGAGGCAATGACGAAGCACGAACTCTGCCGCAAGCTGCAGGCATGCATCGATAGTACGGAGACGCGGAGCATCTCCAGGAAGTCGACGGAGCTTTCGCGCACGACGGCCAGCCAAGAATTGGCTGATGCCCTCAATGCTGAACTCAAGCTCCTCAAGGTCAATCACCTCAGCGTCGTGATGAAGCCCGAGTCGCCCGGAGGCAAGACCCAGTTCAAGCTTACCCTGCAGATGCCGGGCGGCGGCACGCCGGCGGCCATTCTCAGCGAAGGCGAGCAGCGAGCCATCGCGATCGCGTCCTTCCTGGCGGAACTCCGACTCAGCAAGGGGCGCGGCGGCATCGTGTTCGACGACCCCGTTTCGTCGTTGGACCATCGGCGCCGCTGGGAGGTCGCTGAGCGGCTGGCGAAGGAATCGCTGACCCGGCAGGTGATCGTCTTCACGCACGACATCTACTTCCTCCTCATCCTAGAGCAGAAAGCGGAGGAGGTCGGGGCATCGCTGACCAAGAACTACATCCGAAGGACAGCTGACGGCAACGGCGTCCATTCCGAGGACCTGCCCTTCGACGTTCTGGGCACGAAGGACCGACTGGGTCGACTGAGGCAAATGTTGGTCGGTGTGAGAAAGGCGGCGAAGGAAGGCGACGAGGACCTGCAGCGCCGCCTGACGGCCAATTGCTACGGCCAGCTCCGACTCGCGTGGGAGCGGTGCATCGAAGAGGTCCTGCTCAACGGGGCTGTGCAGCGCTTCGGCGAGGGCGTTTTGACCCAGCGTCTCAAAGGGGTGACGATCACGGACGACGACTATCGCGAAATCGACGCTGGCATGACCAAATCTTCGAAGTTCGAGCACGACGCCGCCGCAGCCGTCGGCAGGCTTCCCATACCAGACCCAGACGAACTCAGTGAAGACATCGAGCGGTTGGCTAGGTGGCGCGAGACGCTCAACAAGCGAGTAGATGGCATTGCCAAAGGTACGGCAAGTAGGTCAGCCCTCTTTGCTGCCTGATTTTCCATTCCAGTCAGCCATTGAAAGGACTTATTTGAACTGAGCAGTCATTCGTACTGCGCGGTCGAACTTCCGCAATGGGGCGGCTACTGCCAGTCACCAGGCTGAGCTGGATGTCTGCTCGCAGCCTTTTGCGGACCAACAAAATTGCTGACTTTGCGAATATTGACAAGGGGCGGCTTCAGGCTGGTTGCTGTCGCTCACGTCGAGTATTGACGCAAGCGCACCCCACTACCGTTAATCGCCCTTTTTGTGCTTGTGAGGCTTGAGGTCAGGCGTATTCTTTGGCGTTTCCTTGTTGTCACGTCGACGCTTATCGGGTTTGCCAGTTGATTTGGCAATTGGTTTGGGCCCAGGCTTGATTGGCATATCTTTCCTCCTTTAAATTGAAGAAATGCTCTCCGAATTTGGCCGCCCTACGTTAAGGCAAGTGGATGCCGCAGTCAACTCGCGCAGCGACTTTCCTAGGCTTAGTGGGTATGAATCGTCAGGTGCGACAACATCCCTCAAATGGATCATAGAACGACAGCTTTGGGCGCCACTCCTGATCGTCCGCTTCTGGCCGAGAGTCGCTGACCAGCAAATGTGAGTCGCTGACGGCTCCCGCTGCTTTAGCGCCATCACTCAAAAATGACAGCAATGTTATTTTTGATCATCTCAAAAAGTCTGATCTGAGTCACTCGCGGTCAACGGCAAAATCAGCTCTGGCGTCCTTTAACGGACGTCCAACACTGCCTGGCTGGAATTTCCACTGAACTCTATGGCTGTCCTTGCGGCGATTCGCTGACGACACTCGGTGACCGAGGTGATTAGGTTGGTGTTTGCCTGAAACAGTGACGCTTCAAGTTATGCTTTGGGTACTGGCATTGCATTGAGAGAAAATGGATAAAACTAATTGGGTTGTGTTGTTGTTCGGAGCAGCAGGCGCTATCGCCGCAATCTTCCTTAAAGAAGTGGCCCAAACTGCTCTCAAGCGCCAGATCCTGCTAGGCCAACTCTACGCCTATGTCCTGCACTGGAAAGGGCAAGTTATACGGCAGCCGCTTGCAGCTCGCCTTTTCATATTAGTGGAAGAACGAGATAAGAGAGTTGTAGACGCTTATCGTGTAGGGAAAACTGCTGCCTTGTCCCAGATTGTGGAAAACAATAAGCAGAGGGACGATGCGCGAGACAAAATCAAAGCGGAGATAGAAAAAGCTGCCAAGAGTTCAGAAGGTCTCCGCAAGTCCGAGGCTACAGCAGCAATATTTAGCGTTAGCATCGATACGCTTGCTGTGGGCCGTCAGTACTTAGTCGACGGCAAGACCTTTCTTAATGACAGTGATGCTGCTCATCTGGGACCTGCCATCGCATCTTCCGTTGTCCAGTTTCGAGCTTCCGCCTTACAGATTTTTCTTGGATTTGAAGGGCTCGTTAGGGCGGTCCAAGGCACGAAAGATGGCGAATCAGCCGAGGAAATGTTCAAGTTAATTTCCAGTGTCGTGGACTCGGTGATTATGGATGGTGAGCAGTATCTAATTAGTCTTATTCGCCTGGACCGCAATGTGGAACGTGCGCGTAAACGCAATCTCTTACAGCATTGCTGGGACGTACTGCGCGGCAGGTAGTATGTCTCCTGTCCTTAAAAATCGACGTTTAGGATATCAATGCAAGATTTCCCCGAGTGACTGCAAAGGAATTGGCCTCTTCACACCATGACGATTCTTGAACGGCGGCTCCCGCTGCATCGCCGTTCCTCGCTAGCTACTGGAAAGCGCGAGGAATTACGGGTCAATTTCAAGGTTTCGCCTAGTTTTGGTGGAATTCATACTCAAAAACGCGAGCTGGGATGCCCCAAATCTGAGTTCTAAACTTTGTTATGAAAGTTCGGGGGAGAGCCAGTTCGCCCAGTCTGGAGGGGGGAAATCGCTTATAAATCAGGTATTTTCAACACTATGACGTTGGCGCTTTGGCATGAAATTTGTGCGAGTTTTAAACTATGACCGCAAGTTCTAAACATTGTTATGAAACCCTTTACCATTTGCTGCATGCTGCAGTACGAAACCGTTCCCGTCACCCCATTCCAACAAAACTGTTCCATCGTCTGGTGCGATGAAACGATGAAGGCTGCCATCATCGATCCTGGCGGCGATTTGCCCTTGCTTGAAGCCGCTTGCAAAGAACTCGGCGTGACTTTGGAGCAAATTTGGATCACTCACGCCCACATTGATCATGCAGGTGCAACCGCAGACTTGGCGGATCAACTCAAGTTGCCCATCATCGGGCCGCACGAAGGCGATCAATTTTGGATTGACGGCTTGCCAGAGGCTGCTGCTAGCTACCGCTTTCCCCCAGCACGCCCCTTCACACCTACACGCTGGTTGCACGATGAAGACACGGTAACGCTTGGCAAGCACACGCTGCAAGTGCGCCACTGCCCAGGCCATACGCCAGGCCATGTGGTGTTTTATTCGCCCGAGATCAAACGTGCATTTGTGGGTGACGTGCTGTTTGCTGGCAGCATAGGTCGCACCGACTTTCCGCGCGGCAACCACGAAGACTTGATTAACAGCATCACCCAGCGCCTGTGGCCTATGGGTGATGACACCGTGTTTATTCCAGGCCATGGACCCGAAAGTACTTTTGGGCGCGAGCGTAAAACCAACCCCTACGTAGGCGGAACCTAAAGCCGCGCATGCAGCTAGATACGCAAACCACGATCTTCATGATCTGCTTCGTGTACTTGATGTTGCACGGAGCCATTTGGCTTGCCCTGCTCGAATACAGGAACTTTCAGGTCAAGCTTTGGTGTAGCTCAGGCATGGTGAGTGGCGTGGGTGTCGTGCTGATGTCTATGCGCGGCAGCATTCCAGAGTTTGCATTTGTCTACATTGCACAACTCTTGATGATTGTTGGTAATTTAGGCCGCATGGTGGCTTTGCGCATTTATCTGCGTCCTAGCCCTTTGCGTCGTTCACTGGTGAAATACATCATCGCCAACGTCGCCTATTTCGCTCTTTTTTCTTATTTGATGGCTGTGCATCAGGCTGAATGGGAAGCGCTGCTTTTATTCAATGGCTTTTATGCCGTTTTGTGCTTCGATTACTTTCGCATTGGCCGCAAGCTCAACCACCGCCGAAACTCCTTGGGCGCAAAACTGCTCATGGCAGCAGGTTTGAGCTTCACGGTCTCTTTAGGTGTACGCGCCACAGGCGTTTTGATCAACGGCGATTTGCACGACATCTACGCACCTAGCTGGGATCAAGCCGTGATGATCGTGGGACAGTTCACCGCCATCACACTGAGCAACATTGCATTCCTACGCATCTTCTTGGAGATTGCTGAGCGCAAAAAAATTGCCATGACGCATGAGCTGGCAGCCACCAATCAACGCGCCGAAGTGATGCGCCGCACCAGCGTGAACTTGAAACAACTACTGGATGAACGAGAAGAAATCATTCGTCAGTTGGCGCTGTTCAACAAGACAGCAGGCATGGGTGCTTTAGTGGCGAGCTTGGCACATGAGTTGAATCAGCCTCTGACCGCTATTCAGCTCAATGCTGAATTGATTGACTCAGCCATGGGCCAAGGCGATGCGTCTAACAATGCCACGGTTCAACTTGCAATGCGCGACCTGATGAGCGACAACCAACGCGCAGCGACCATCATCAAGACCTTACGCAATATGTTTGGCAGCGGACGCAAATCTGTCTCCGAATTCGATCTGAATGACTTGACGAATGAAGTACTGTTGCTTTGCAAGGCAAAAATTGACAACCAGCACATCAAACTGGTGCTTGAGCTGCACCCCGAAGCAGTGCCGATCACAGGCGATAAATCCCAGTTGCAACAGGTGCTGCTCAACCTGATCACCAACGCGATTGATGCATTTGAAAACAACAACGCGCCACATAAATGCATCACCGTCAGTACCCGCGTCAACAACCATCAAGCCGTGCTAACCGTTGCCGACAATGGCTCGGGCATTGCGCCTGATGTGGCCGCTACGCTGTTCGACTTATTGCGCACCACCAAAAAAGAAGGTATGGGTATTGGCCTATGGCTCAGCCGCACGATCGTGGAATCACATCAAGGCACGATTGAATTTGAAACAAGCGCTGCGACAGGCACCACATTCAATGTGGTCTTACCTGCGACCACCGAACCGCTGATTTACTAAATCGCTTCGCTTACTTAGCGTTTGCTTATTTGCTGCGTTCGTATAGCGGCATGACTTTTGGCAAATTCGCTTGAATCTCTTCAATGCGTGTGGTCCCTGATGGATGGGTACTCAGCCATTGCGGTGGCGCACCTTTGTTGGCTGCGCTCATTTTTTGCCAAAGCGTCACACCGGCACGTGGATCGTATCCAGCTCGGGCGGCGATTTCCATGCCCACCAAATCGGCTTCTGTTTCGTCGTCACGGCTGAATTTGAGGTTGAGCAAACTGGCGCCTTGTTTAGCAACCAAATCGGTGAGTTGAGGATTGACACCAAAAAACACCGAGGCCACGGTGCTGCCAATGGCAGCCACGCCGTTGGGGGCGGTCGCTTTGCCCATGCGCTCGCGCGCGTGTTCACGTAAGGCGTGCGCAATTTCGTGCCCCATCACCATCGCCACTTCGGCGTCGCTGAGCTGCAGCTGCGTCAAGATTCCGCTGTAAAAGGCGATCTTGCCGCCTGGCATACAAAACGCATTGATTTGGTTAGAGCCCACCAAATTGACTTCCCACTTCCATTCTTTGGCGCGCGGGTTCCAGTCGTAGCTGTGTGGAATGATTTCTTTGGCGATGCGGCGCAGACGCACCACTTGCGGGTGGTCATCAGGGCCTAAAGCGTTTTTACTGGCGGCTTCACGCATCATGTCGCCATATTGTTTGCGCGCTGTTTTCTCTACTTCTGCAGCCGGCACTAGGCCCGCAAATACGGATGCCTCTTTCTTAACATCCACACCGTCACGCGCCAACAAGACGCCGCTGCCTAAACCGCAGGCACAACCAACACAACCGTAAATGAATGAACGTTTGCTAAGCATGAAGAGCCCTTGAGAGAAAGCCTGAAAATAGAGGTATGAACGATACAACAAGTCAAGCCCAAGCATCCCAAGCCCATGCAAAAAAACCAAGCTGGTTGGGAGCGTTTAGCGTGTATTTGCAGCCCGCTTCTTGGCGCATGCTGTGCCTTGGCTTTTCAGCTGGTTTGCCTTTGCTGCTAGTGTTAGGCACTCTGAGCTTTCGTTTGCGGGAAGCGGGTATCGATCGCAGCACGATTGGCTTTTTAAGCTGGGTGGGTTTGGCTTACGGTTTCAAATGGGTTTGGTCGCCGCTGGTGGACCGCTTGCCTTTGCCGCTGCTCACGCGGTGGCTGGGTCGACGCCGTAGTTGGTTGCTACTGGCACAGCTCACTGTGGTGGCAGGCTTGATCGGCATGGCTTTGCTTGACCCACAAGTGGCATTAGAGCCTGTGGTGTGGTGCGCACTGGTGGTGGCGTTTGCTTCAGCCACACAAGACATTGCGTTGGACGCATTTCGTATTGAATCAGCCGATGCACAGCACCAAGCGGCCTTGGCGGCCACCTATCAAACGGGCTATCGACTCGCCATGATCTGGGCCGGCGCAGGTGTGTTGTGGGTGGCGGCACGCGCTGCAGGTGCAGATGAAACGGCCTACGTGCACACAGCTTGGCAGACCGCATATTTGGTCATGGCCGCGTCAATGGCTGTTGGCGTGCTGACCGTTTTGTTGTCTCCCGAACCCGCACCCCGCGACATGCCGCCCGCTCGCAACGCCGCTGAATGGCTGCGCGGCGCTTTGGTTGAGCCCTTCGCCGAATTCATTCGCCGCTACCGCTGGCAAGCGGCGCTCATTCTCGGCCTGATTGCCGTCTACCGCATCAGCGATGTAGTGATGGGCATCATGGCCAACCCGTTTTATGTCGACATGGGCTACACCAAAGACGAAGTGGCCGCAGTCACCAAAGTGTTTGGTGTGATCATGACTTTGCTGGGTGCGTTTGTGGGTGGCGTGCTGTCCATGCGTTTAGGCATCATGCGCATTCTGATGCTGGGCGCGGTGTTGAGTGCCATCACCAATTTGTTGTTTGCTTGGCTGGCCACACGTGGGCACGACCTGACCGCCTTGGTGTGGGTTATTTCTGCAGACAACTTGGCCAGCGGCATTGCATCTGCTGCATTCATTGCGTATTTGTCTAGTTTGACGAATGTGAATTACTCAGCCACGCAATACGCGCTGTTTAGCTCCATGATGCTACTGGCACCCAAGTGGTTGGCTGGCTTTTCGGGCGTGTATGTCGATGCGCACGGTTATGAAGCTTTCTTCACCAGCACGGCGCTTTTGGGTGTGCCCGTAGTCTTCCTGGTGTGGTTGGCCTCGCGGGTCTTGCCTGTGGTGCACGATAGGCATGCGCCCAAGGCGACAGCCTCGCACGAATAACTCGTTGCACAATGTTTGCATGACACACGCCACCCTTGACACTCGTTTCACTGAGCGCTTTCAGCTCACCACACCCATTGCACTAGCACCCATGGCATTGGCCAGCGGTGGCGCTTTGGCTGCTGCTTGCGCACAAGCTGGTGCGCTTGGCCTGGTAGGCGGTGGCTACGGCGACTTAGCATGGACACAGCGTGAATATGCTCTGGCCGCCAAACTTCTAGCCAATAATTCCGCCGCTCATGCCCGCTTGGGCTGCGGCTTCATCACATGGAAGTTGGATGAAAACGCCGAGGCACTGGACTGGGTGCTGACGCAAAAACCTTGCGCCATCATGCTGTCATTTGGTGACCCTCGTTCCTATGCACAGCGCATTGCGAGTGCCGGTGCGCAACTCATTTGCCAAGTCCAACGCTTAGACCAAGTACCGTCAGCCATTGAAGCCGGTGCTTCAGTCATCGTGGCACAGGGCGGCGAAGCCGGAGGCCACGGAGCCAATGCATTGGAAGGCCGCAGCACATTCACCTTGGTGCCGGAAATTGCCGACTACTTAGCGGCAAACTCACCCAACACATTGCTGCTTGCTGCGGGTGGCGTAGCTGATGGCCGAGGCTTGGCGGCGGCCTTGATGCTTGGAGCGGATGGTGCTTTGGTGGGTTCACGCCTATGGGCCACCACTGAAAGCTTGGCTGCCGAGGGCGCAAAACGACAAGCTATACAAACTACAGGTGACGGCACTGCACGTACTGCGGTGTTCGACATCTTGCGTCGCAAGAACTGGCCTGCACCTTATGACTTCAGAGCAATTCGAAATGATTTGCACCGTTCACTAGAAAGCGATATTGCAGCTTTGAAAGCCGCTCCAGATTCGGCCCGTGCAAGCTACGACGAAGGCGTGATTTCTGCCGACTTCTCACGGGCACATACCACGGTGGGTGAAGCTGTGGGTTTGATTAAAGACTTGCCCTATACGGATGCGCTGATTGAACGAATCACGGCTCAAGCTAAGAGCGTGATATCGCCACGTTAGAAAACGGTTTCTCCGCTCACTAAACGCTGATAAATTTCGAAGTAGTTTTCCGCACAAACTTTAGATGAGAAATTAGCCAACGCCCAAGCACGACAATCAGCAGGTTTGCATGAACAGGCGTGCATCAATGCTTCAGCGAAATCTTCATCACGATTAAATAGAGCTCCCACTTTATCGTTGATCAGCTCAGGTACAGACCCCCGAGGCGTTGCAATCACAGGCGTACCTGACATCAGCGCCTCAATCATCACCAAACCAAATGGCTCCTCCCAATCAATTGGAAACAGCAAGGCTTTGGCATCGGCAAAACAAGCAGCTTTGTCAGCACCGCCAACTTCGCCTACAAAGTGAACGCCAAGTCGTAAGCTATCCATCAAGCCACCGACCTTAAGTAAATCCAAACGATAGCCGCCTGCCACAACCAGCGACTGCTTTTGCTGCTTTGCCAACTTCAAAGCACGAGGTGCGCCTTTGACACGGCGACGCACTTTTGAAAAGAACAGCAGGTGATCTTTTTTGTTTTCTTGAAAAACAAATTCATCCGGATCGATACCGTTGTAAACAAAAACCTCGCGACCATGACGCTTGGCATGGTTTGCGCTGATACAGACCGTATTTTTAGGTAGGGTTTGTGGCTCGGTGCTGTTACCGTGCAACGTGTATAGCCAAGGCTTTCGAAATGTGTCTTGCGGCTCCCACGAATGAAAGTGAACAACATCTGCACTCTCTGGAACCGCCTGCTGTGCCTCTTGCGCATTGGTAGCTGCAATGCAAGTCACGCCGGGCAAATCACATCCGGGCAAACCAATCAGGGTCACTTGATGGTTCGCTCTCAGGAACTCTGTCGCTAGCCATTGAACAATGCGCTCAGTTCCGCCGTATTTATGAACTGGGATTTTCGCATTTACCACTAAACAGATATGCATGATTGTTCTTTCTTATGAACGGATTCTGCAATACAAGGGCAGTAGCGGACTCAGCATGGGCTCAGAGCAAGCGATAAACACGCTCAGCAGACACGTCTTCTAAGCAACGCATATGCCCAAGCGGACAAGTGCGTTCGTAGCAAGGCGCACAAGCCAGCGGAGGCTGGTAGTTTTTGTCAACGCGCAGCCACACCACACGCGCACGCTCGTTCAGGGGCGGGGTGTGCTCGGGGCTAGACGAACCAAACACGGCCACTTGTGGCACGCCGAACGCGGCGGCAACGTGCATCAGCCCCGAGTCATTGCTGACCACGCGAAACGCATAAGCAATCAACGCAAAGGCTTGCATCAGGTTGGTTTGACCGGCCAAGTTAAAGCAGTGGCCGGGCTTGGTGGCGTTGGCAACTGTGGCAATTTCTTGGCAGATGTCGAACTCTTTGCCAGAGCCCAACAAAAATACGGGTCGATCAATCTTGCTGGCCAACTCGGCAAAGTGCTTGGCGGGCCATCGCTTGGCGGGGCCGTATTCGGCACCTGGTGCGAACACCACAAAGCTGTGCTTAGCCAAGGTGGGCAAGGTAGGCATGGCAGTGGCCAGCTCTTCCAACGCGTCGTCTAACACACCCACACCGGCCTTGAGCACGGGGCGCAAATCACCCACCAGTTTCATCGGCCCGCTGCGGCTCTGGCCTACCAAGCTCAAAGCGGCATACCACTCCACCATGGGTGGACGTTCTTCGGTGTCGGGGTTGTCTAAGCGGTCAGTCAATAAGCCAAAGCGCATTTCGCCGGTGTAACCGACTCGCTTGGCAATGCCAGCCATCCAAGGCAGCAGAGCGCTCTTCAAAGAGTTGGGGCAAACATAGGCCACATCAAACTTGCCGCGTAATTGGTTGGCGAGTTTGATGCGCCCAATCAGCTGCAAGCCGCCGTGTTTGAACGGCATTTCAATCACCTCGGCCACGCCTGGCATCACACGGTAAACCGGGGCAATCCAAGGTAAGGCAGCGACGGTGAGACGCTCACCGCGCGCAGCCAAGCGGCGCAGCAAGGGCTCGGTCATCACCGCATCCCCAATCCATTGGGGCGCAATGATGAGCGCGTTTTTAGTGATGGCCGCCAACGTGCTCGCCGGCTTTGAGTTTGTAAACCGTGCCGCAGTAAGGGCACTTGGCTTCGCCGGTGCTGGCCACATCCAAATACACCTTGGGGTGGCTGTTCCAGAGTTTCATGTCGGCCTTGGCGCTGGGGCAATACACACCGCCGTTGCCATTGAGGTCTTTGGCCAAGAGTTCAACTGTGTTGCTCATGTTCAGTTCCTAAAAATTCAAACGTCGCTGCTTAGACTTTGGTGAGCCAGTGTGCGTACTTGGGGTTGCGGCCGTTGACGATGTCAAAGAACGCGGTTTGGATTTTTTCTGTGATCGGGCCGCGGCTGCCTGCGCCCAATTGAATGCGGTCGAGTTCGCGAATCGGCGTGACTTCAGCAGCCGTGCCTGTGAAGAAGGCTTCGTCAGCGATGTACACCTCGTCACGCGTGATGCGCTTTTGCACAATCTCAAGACCCAAATCTTTGGCGATGTGGAACACGGTGTTGCGCGTGATGCCGTTCAAAGCGCCAGCTGACAAATCAGGTGTGTAGATGACGCCGTCTTTGACCACGAAGATGTTTTCGCCAGCGCCTTCCGACACAAAGCCTGAGGTGTCGAGCAACAAGGCCTCGTCGTAACCTTCGTCGGTCACTTCCATATTGGCCAAGATGGAGTTGGTGTAGTTGCTCACCGCTTTGGCTTGCGTCATGGTGATGTTGACGTGGTGGCGGGTGTAGCTGCTGGTTTTCACGCGGATGCCGCGCTTCATGCCTTCTTCGCCGAGGTACGCACCCCAAGTCCATGCAGCCACCATCAAGTGGATGGTGTTGCCTTTGGGGCTCACGCCCAATTTTTTGTCGCCGATCCAGGTCAGGGGGCGCAGGTAGCCGGACTCTAGCTTGTTCTCACGCACCACATCGCATTGCGCTTGGTTGACTTGTTCTTTGGTGAACGGAATGTTCATGCGCCAGATCTTGGCGCTGTTGAACAAGCGGTCGGTGTGCTCT
>JACCDR010520830.1_pt1 | contig 16101 bp, 30 predicted proteins | sample 7446431 | NCBI WGS metagenome assembly JACCDR01 (sample SAMN15323443, study PRJNA562643) | freshwater metagenome | isolation source: river surface water | place: USA:Blue River Watershed | collected 2017-08-17 | reverse complement strand
GCGGCCAGTGCGGCGGCGGCGAGCAGTCGCATCCAGAGCGGGGCGGTAGTCATGTGTCGATGGTGACGACCGTCGACGGGCGATGTCAAGCGCGCTTGCAAATGTCTGGCCGGTCAGCGCGGCGATCGGGTCATCTCGGTGAGGTCACCGGTGAAGCCGTGCCGTTCCAGCAGCTTCACCAGGCGGGCCGGGCTTGAGCCGCTCCCCCGGCCACGCTCGGGCTCGGCGGCGAGTGTCCAGCCGGCTGCATCGGCGAAGCAGGTCAGTGTGCGCAGCGCGCAGCCGGCCAGGCCGATGCCGCGGTAGGGCTCGTCGACGTGTATCGACTGGACTGAGACGCACGCGCCGCCCAGGTTGAGCAGGTCCAGGCGCACGGGGCCGAAGCTCATGCTGGCGTAGGTGGTGCCGTGCCCGACGAAGCCCTGCAAGGCGACGGCCAGGTCGGTGCGCAGGTCGAGCAGGCGTTCGGTATCGGCGGTCATGGTCGGCGACATCCGCATCTCCCCATCGAGACGGTGACGAACAATGCGGCACACCGACCGGTGTGCCGGCGTGGCCCGCGGGGCGGCTCGCTGAGCCAGGCCCCTGATTGTCGCCTGCCGGGCCGGCGGGTCACGCTCGGCCGAACCGGTCGAGTCAGACCATCACCAGGCCGACGCCCAGCATGGCCAGCAGGACGAAGACCACGATGTTGAAGCTGCCGAAGATCAGCGGCAGGACGACCAGGGCGGCGAGCATGGTGTACGAGCGCCACGGCCGGGGTCGCCGCTGAATGAGGTATGTGCGTGCCATGTGACGGATCACCTCTCGGGGGGATTCACAGGGGTGGGGGCGGACCGATTAACGGCCGTTAATCGGTGGTGGTCAGTCGACGGAGCCCCGGGGCACGATCCACTGCTGGGCCTGTCCGGTGACGGCGGCGATGTGCTCGAAGTCGGCGTCGTAGTGCAGGATGATGGCCCGATGGTGTTCGGCCACGGCCGCGGTGATCAGGTCGATGACGCCTGCCGCCCGGTGGTGTCCGCGCCCGGCCATCATCTGCTGCACCTCGCGGGCGCGTTGCATGATCACCTCGGTCACCGGCAGGTTCACGTACAGCCGTGCCCGCGTGTTGTAGAGCGCCAGCACCGATCGGTGGTCGCGGCCGGAGTAGCCCTGTTCCAGGTCGATCGTGGCGCAGGTGGCGGCCACGCCGTCGTCGATGCTGCCGGCGATGATCGCGGCCACGCTCTCGTTGCGGTAGCGCCCGAGAGCGGAGGAGTCGATCAGGAACAGGGTGCCGGGCAGCCGGGCGCTCACCGTCTCGCCGCCGTGCGGATCGCCGGGTCGCCGGCGTCCTGGCCAATGCCCAGGCTCAGCGGGTCGGACCCGATGCGCGACTGCGCGCGGTTGCGGCGCTCGGCGACGAACCGCAGCGACTCGTTGACGGTGTCCTTCTTGGTCGTGGTGCCCAGCTCCATGGCGGCGCGGGCGAGCAGGTCCTCGTCCAGATCGATAGGTGTCTTCATGTATCCAGGATACCTTCCGGGATGTCCGATGGGCTAGTGCGGCCGGTCTTCGCGTTGCCCGCCCAGGCAGATCGCTTCCATGTCCAGCGTGCGCACGAGGCGGTGCAGGGCCGGCCCGTCGGGGTAGGTGCGATAGAAGTCCTGCTGTGCTCGGGCCGCCCGCTGGTTGCTCCAGCCGGGCAGGGCGTCGAGTCGGCGCACGCCGGCGATCACGTGGTTGAGGAAGTACGCCGGCCAGGTGAACATCCGCATGGCGGCGATGGTGCCGGTGTCGGCGTGCACCAGGAAGCTGAACACCCGGCGGTGGGTGCCGCGCTCGTAGGGCTGCATGTCGAAGGGTTCCGACAGCAGCTGCGGGTTGAACGGAGCGGCCTGCCAGGGGCAGATCCCGTACTTGAACAGCAGCCAGCCGTTGCCGTCGTGCTCGGTCCAGGCGAAGCGGGCCTTGCCGCTGCTGATGTCGGCGACCTCCTGCGGGTGCGGGTTGTTCAGGAACACGGCCAGGCGGGGTCCGTCGGCCTCGTCCAACCACAGGTGTGCGCCTTCGGGCCACTGGCTGCGGGTGGTGCTGAACGGCCCGCCGACGTGCAGGGCGTAGACCTCTTGATCTTCCGTCACGGTGGTGACCTGCGCTTTCTGACGGTGTCGTGGTTGCTGACGACGGTAGAGCAATCCGCCCTTAACCGCAATAGCTACGGTTGGGGGAGGGGCGGGCCGCGTGCGGATGCGGCCCGCCCGGTCTCCTACCTGCGTGCGGGGCCGGCGTTCATGCTGGAGACGATGATGTCGAGCACGTCGCGTTCGCTCAGGCCCAGCTCGGCGTTGGCCTGCGCGGCGATGGCCTTGGCCTTGGCCAGATCGTGACCCCAGTACCAGGGGGAGGCGTGCTCGCCGTTGCCGGTCATCGGGGTGTGCCCGGCTTCGCCCTCGGTGACGGCGGAGGGGACGTAGCCGTGCTCGGTCAGCATGGTCTCGTCGACCAGGTAGCAGCGCCGCGGCTGGGTGCTCATGCCGTCACCTGCTGCGGCGCCGGCGCCGGCGCCTCGGCATCGGCTGGGGCGGCGTCGGCCACGGCCCGGCGGTAGGCGCGGGCGGCGACGCGCCCGTCGTCGCAGTAGCGGCCGTGCCGTGCCGTCGTCTCGCGCAGGATGCGCGCGACGGGCTCGCTCATCGGGTCGGTGAGCACGTGCAGCATCCCGGCGTAGTAGGCGGCGGCCTTGCGGGCGCAGTCCTGCCCGTGCCAGGTCAGCCCGGTGGCGGTGTCGGTGACGTGCGCCGCCCGTCCCGGCCGGGCCGCTTCGACCATCCCGTACTTGCCGTCGGTGACCTTACGCACCTCCCGGGCGATGCGGGCGACCGTCTCGCTGGTGATCTTCATCGGTTCGTTTTCCCTCCTGCGTGTTCCCGCCCGTGCTGGCGGGCGGCCCGCACCGATTAACGGCAGTTAATCGGTGCGCGCCGTTCGCGCACGGTCCGGCGCTCGGCTACTCCTGAACCCAGGTGATGCGGGCTACCGGCCCGTCGGGGTCGCTGATCAGTACATCGCAGGCGAACGTCTCCGCAAGCGACCCGGCCGCCTCGAACGCAGCGGGCAGCGTGTCGGCCGTGGCGGTGCGCTGCGAGTGCCGCGGGACGTCCTTGCCGTGGTTGGTGATGGTGTATTGCACGATGTCGTGCCTCCTCGCTCGGGGACGATTAACGGCCGTTAATCGGTGCGTGGTTCACAGGGTCAGCTGCAGGATGTCGGCATCGAGCCACCCGTCGTGGCGCTCGTCGGTGCTGTCGAACGCGGTGGCCTCGGCGATCTCGCACGCACCTTCCAGGTAGTTCTCGATCTCGCGCTGCTGCTCGTCGCTACCGGCATCGCCCAGGTCGGTGCCGTCGGTGTCGCGCACGGCGAGCAGGTGCGCGCTGATCACGCCGTAGGAGTCCTCGCGCTTGGCGAAGGTCACGGTGGTGGCCTCGGGCAGCACCGCCCGGACCAGCCCACCGGCGAGAGCCGTCAGCGCTGTGGCGTAAGCGGTGACGGCGCGCTGGTGGGCGGCTCTGCGGCGGGCCACGACCTCGCGCAGCACGGGCACGGTGAGGCTCGCGTCGAAGGGGTCGTCGTCGGTGCCGGCGAGGGTGGTCATCGTGGCGCGTGCTCGGTGCACGGCGGGGCCGATCAGTTCCTCGCCCTGGTCGATGAGCTGACGGCGGGCCTCGGCCGCATCGTCGGGCACGTCGACGTTGTAGACGCTTTCCGAGGCGAGCTGAATCCCGTGCCGTGACACGGTCACGCTCACCACGTAGCGCTGCGGGTCGGCGGCCCGCTTGGCCTCCTCGCGCAGGTATTGCACGGCGGTCAGCCAGGCCCGGTGCCGGTCGAAGCCGGCGGCGGCCAGGTCGCGCCGGTGCCCCTCGATCGTGCTGCCGTACCCGGACAGGTACCAGCGCGTCGTGTGGTAGTTGAGCCCGGCGTTCCACGGGCGGAAGTTGGGGTTGGGGAACGCCCCGTCCTGGTAGGTGTCGGTGAACGTGCCGTCGGGCTCGGGCTCGCTGTCCTCGGTGACGGTGAGGCACACGCCGAAGCCGTCGAGGCGGGCCGTGCCGCTCAGCACGGCGTGCGGGTCGTCGGTGTCCCAGGTGATGCCGGGCATCGGGGTGCTGCGCGCCCAGGCGAGCGCACTGCTCGCGCTCAACTGCGGGTGTGCGCTGCGGTGGCGGCGGTAGGCATCGCGGGTCTCGGTGTTCATGGCGGGGTGTTCTCCTGTCTGCCCCGGTGCCCGTGCTGGCCCGGGTGCTGGCTGGTGGTCAGGTGTAGGACTTGCGGTCCTGCTCGTCGGTGTAGGACTCGCGGTCCTGCCCGGTCGTGCCGTCGTCGCCGGGCTCGTCGTCGTCGGCGGCGTCGTCGCCGTCGATGAGGCGGGTGAGGTGCTCGGCCACGCCGCGGGCCTTGCCCGCGTCCTGCTCGAACAGCTCGGCGCTCATCCGGTATCCCTGGTTGGTGATGATGCTGGCGTTCTGCGCGGCCAGGGTCTCGGGGTTGTCCTGCCCGGCCTTGTACTGGGTGCGGGCGTCGGCGGCGGCGGCGGTCATGCGCTCGGCGTGGTTGTGCAGGGCGTTGGTGATGACGGTCAGGTTGTCGCCGACGTAGCGGGCGACGGCGTCGGGGTTGTCGATGATCACGGGCTCGGGTGGGCCTCTCCGGGTGGGCGATTAACGGCCGTTAATCGGCGGGGTGCAGGGTGCGTGACGTGCCGTCGGGCTGGCGCTCGAAGCGGGCGACGGGCTGCCGGTTCTTGGTGGTGCCGTGGAAGAGGACTGTCGCCCCGAGCGCCTCGGCGTGGGCGTTTTCATCGACGCCGGCGGGTACCAGCCACAGTCCGCTGCCGGGTACGAACACCCAGAAGCGGGCGGCTCCGCTGTCGTCGGCGATCACGGTGCGGCCTTGGTGAGCTGCTCGTCGATGATCATGCGCAGGCGTTGCAGCTCGCCGGCGGACGCCTGTTGTGCCCACCCGTACGCCTGCTCGGGCGTGATCCACCCAGCGTTGATCCAGTAGACGGTGGGACGCTTGCCGTCGTGGTAGTGCCCGAGGCGTGCCCCCAGGGAGCGCAGGGCGCGGCCCACGGTCGAACGGGAGTACCCGGTGACCGCGCAGAGCTGATCGGTGGTCATCGACAGCTCGGCGGTGGCGAGGTGGTGCAGGACCACCGCTGCGGCCGTGCTCGGTGGTGCCAGCCGTTCGGTATTGCTCACGACCGGCCCCGTTCGGTGTCGACCTCGGGCCACCGGGTCAGCGCCAGCTCCATGGCGTCGCGCAGCAGCTCGATCTCCGCGTCGTTGCTGTCGCCCTCGGCTGCCTTGTTGGCCTTGATCACGGCGGCCTGCACGTCGGCGAAGTCCGCCTCGGCGGTGACGGCACTCAGCGGCGACACCTCGTCGTTGACGTCCCACTCGACGCCGGTCAGGGCGCGCTCGTCGTTGTCCAGGGAGCGCCACCAGGACAGCAGCGCGGCCGAGAGGGTCGGCTCGGTGGTGCTGGCGAACACCCGCACGCCGGGGTCGGTGCGGTAGACGTGCACGTCCAGGGTGCCGTCTTCCTGGCGGCGCAGCGACAGCAGCCCGCCGGGTCCACCGGTGGTGCCGCTGCCGAACTCAGCGATGCGCTCGCGCTCGCGGGGCGAGGCGTAGTTGTCGGCGACGCACTTGAGGGTGATGCTGGGTCGTCCCATGATCTATGTACTCGATTCAGTGAGTTGGGGGAGGGGTCTAGCGGGATCGCCAGCAGATGTCGAGTCCGCCGGCACCGTCGCAGAAGATGACGGCAGCGGCCTGATCTTCCGGGAAGTCGGAGTCGCCGGCGTAGTTGTTGGTGCTCATGTAGTCGGCGGCGTCTGCGACACAGGTGATCAACGCCTGCCACTGCTCGGTGCTCATGTCGAGCATCCCGTCGGGGCGAGCGCCGGCCTCGGCGTCGGCCCGGTCGCACAGGGCCTCGGTGCTGGCCCGCGCCGCTTGCAGCTCATCGGTACTCGCGTCGCTGTCGGGCGGGGTCATGTGGTGCAGGGCGTGACGCACGTGCACGGCCAGGCGCTCACCCAGCAGGCCGGTCACGCCGCCGTAGCGCATGTTCAGCCCGATCAGGTGCGGCGTGTCGCCGTGGCCAGGGCACGTCGGCGTCAGCATGTGGTCCACCCGGCCCGGTCGCAGACGTGGCGCACGCCGTCGACCGTGACCGTGTCGCCCACACTCAGCGACCGCTGGCGCACTGTGTTGACCATGATGGTCGCTGCGTGCACGTCGGCGGCGGCGCTTCCCTTGTCCGGGACGCCGGGCCGGTTGGTGGCGACGAACACGGCTTCGGCCCAGCCGGGGCCGTCGGTGTCGGCGCGGGCCGGCACGTCGATGCTGATCACGTCCTGCGGTGCGCCGGGCCGGTATCCGTCGATCGCGGGTACGTAGTCGCCGGCCCGGTCGGTGATGGTGCGGCCGATGACCAGGCGCACACGGGTGCGGGCGATGACCTCGCCGATGTAGGCGGCCAGGGCGCGCAGCGTGATGCCGGCGTCGGTGTCGTGCCGGTCGTAGAGTTTCAGCTCGCGGTCGAGGTCGGCGTGCAGCTCGGGGCTGATCGTGCCGGTGCTGGCGAAGCGGGCCATGCCGATGCCGTACTCGCCGGGCGACTGGTACCAGGCGGCGATGGCGCGGGCGGCGTCCGGGTGCAGGTGGTGCTCCGGGGTGCCGGGCATCCCGTGGTCCTTGTAGACCTGCCAGCGGCGGGCCTGCGCGAGAACGTGCTCTTCGGTGGTGTCCGGCGGGGCGGGCTGCGTGACGGCGGGCGGGGTGTGGTTCATGGTTCCCTCTTTCCGGTGGAGCCGGCCCGTGCTGGCCGGTGTGCGGTGAGTACACGATAAGGGCTCGAACACCCCTACCGCAATAGCTACGGTTAGCGGGTTTCGGGGAGCCGATTAACGGCCGTTAATCGTGCCCGGCGCGCTACTGCACGTCGGAGTAATCCCCGTGGTCGTGGGGGTGTTCGTGGCGGTGCTGGCCCGACCTGAGACCGCCCTCGGCGACGCTCGGGGTGCCCTCGATGAACGGACCGGCGGCCATGTCGGCCGCGTACCGGCGGGCGGTGTGCCAGCCCGGGTTGTGCGTGTCGTCGCGTTCGGCCTCCTCGGCGGCGGCCTTGGCGTGCTGCTCGCTGGGGTACTCGCCCAGCTGGCGACTCTGGCCGGGGATCTCGTCGAGGTCTTCGTCTCGCTGCACGAGATCGACCACCCACCGCCCGCCGGTGCCCGGACCCAGGGACCAGAACGCGTGCGGGCCGTGCCGGCTGTCGGCGTTCTGATCGCCCGGCTCGTCGGTGCCGGCCGATTCCCAGCGCAGCGCCGGCGTGCGGGTGAGGATCGGTACACCCTCGGCGGCCTGATGCTCACCGTTGTAGGTCAGTTGCCACGGCACGTAGCCGTAGCGGTTGCGGCTGGCCTCGTCGGCGGTGTCGGTGTCGATGCTGATGCGCAGCCTGCCGCCCTCGAAGTACGCGTACACCTGCACGCCGCCGATGACCAGGCACGGCAAGGTCCCGTCGCCGTCCTCCTCGTCCAGGTAGCTGCTGGTCATCGGCAGGAACGTCACGGCCATGTTGGTGGTGTCCTCGGCCGGGCTCATGTCTGACATCGGGTGTGGTCTCCTGTTCAGCGGGCGCGGTCGTGGACGGTGGGGTACTCGTCGAGGTCGGCCGGGTCGGGGCCGTGCATGAGCAGCCAGTCGGCGGCCAGGCGGCGCGCGTCCTCGGCGGTGTCGGCACCGACGATGATGCGCCGGTTGCGGTAGCCCACGACGTAGCGGGTGACCATGCGACCGGCGATGCGGTCGGTCTCGGCGGACACGTCGAACGGGTCGCTGTCGTCGACCAGCCAGCCGCGGGCCATGCGGTCCTCGGGCCACGGGGAGCCGGTGCCGGCTCCCCGGTTCTTGACCCGGTACACCCGTGTGCAGTCGTCCGGCCGCACGTGGGCGCTGACCACGGTGCCGTGCAACCGGGTGTCGGCGATACCGATGTACGTCACCGGGTCGCCCGGGGCGAACCGGGGCGGGCCTTGCGGCCCGGCGAGGACAGCGGAGACGGCCTCCTCGGCGTCGACCATCAGTTGCCGGTAGCCGTGCTCGGTGAGCTTCGGGTCGGCGGGGTCGCCGTCGTAGTCCTGCCACGGCGTGGCCCCGGCGGCGATGGCTGCGGTGTGCGAGGCGAGCGCGTCGATGATCACGTGCGCTTGGTCGCTCACGAGATCACCTGCACGGTGTGCTGCACGGTGACCCCGCCCAGGTCGGTGCTGCCGCCCGGCTTGGGCAGCACGGCGAGGCACTGCGCGGCGAAGTCCTCGCTCACGTCGTAGCGGATCGCGCCCATGATCGGGTGCAGGTGGGCGAAGCTGTTACCCCGGGTGGACAGCACACCCTTGCGGGTGCCGGGGTCGAAGGTGACGATGCGCTTGTCCGACTGGGCGATGATGCGTCCATCGCTCATCGGCTGCACGGTGAACGTCTGCGCCTTGCGCATGGTGTGCAGCTTCGCGGTGACCCGTCCCAGCATGGCCTAGCTCTCCCTCTTGTGCGTGTACTGGCTGATGATCGCCAGCGCCTTGGGGTGCTCGCTCAGGGCGCTGCGCATGATCTGCACGACGTCGGTGTACACCGGCGAGGTGATCGGCACCCGGTCGAGCCAGTCACCGATGTTGCGCGCCCAGTCCTTGGCCTGCTGCTCGTCGTCGGGGCTGCCGGTGAAGCTGGAACCGAGGTCGATGTCGATGATGTGCACGTCGCCGTCGACGGTGTACTGGTTGGCGTCGTCGGGGTGCCGGACGGTGAGCACGTACGCGCCGTGGTGGCGGGTGAACTTGCTCGGGCGGATCTTCTTGGCCTTCATCACGGGGGTAAGCCTTTCTGCTCAGGGGAGTCGGGAGACGGCGAAGGTGACGTGGTCGCAGCCCTGCGCCGACCAGCGGCGCACGACGCGCGACGATCGGGTCTTGTCGGGGTGCGCCAGTGCGCGCCGGGCGAGGCGCCGCATCCGGGCGATGGGCAGCCCGCCGGTCCAGCATCCGGTGCCGATCAGCTCCCGCACGGTGACGAACAGGGTTCCGTTGCTGTCCCACCGGGTGTCGGTGATCTCCAACAGTCCGTCGCGGGTGCGGTCGCCGATGGTGAGGCGGCGTCGGCCGGTGTGCGAGCGCAGCCCGTCGGCGTCCAGGTAGACGGTGACCTCCTCGCCGCCGCCGTGCATGGCGTGCGAGTAGGTGTCGGCCAGGGTGACGCCGTACCGGTCGGTGGGCTTGTGCGTGACCGGGTTGTAGACGCGGGTGGCGACGATCAGGTACCCGCTCGCGGTCAGCGGGTTGCCGGCCCGGTCGCTGCCGTGTACCGACAGCAGGTGATCGCCGCGGTCGAAGCTGTTGATCAGGGCGGTACCGGCGCGGGCGTCGGTGTCGGTGGCGCTCATGCGCTCAGGCCGATCTCGGAGAACTTGCCCGCCTCGGCGTGCTGGCGCACGGTGTCGACCCAGGTTTGCAGCTCCGCGCCGTTGACCTTGCGGTAGGTCTCGCCGGTGACCCGGGCACCCCCGGCGGTGTTGCGCACGTACAGGGTGCGGATCTTGAGCGCGGCGGCCACGCGCCGCAGGTAGCCGGGGAAGTCGTCGTCGGGCAGGTAGCCGTCGGCGGCGTTGGCCTTGTGCAGGTGCTTGTCGATGCGGGTGAGCACGGCGGCGATGGCACGGGCGTGCTCGGCGCGGTCGATGTGGTGCGGGCGGTAGGTGGCTCCGAATCCCCACAGCTTGCCGCCGGTGGAGGAGCGCCCGGCGTCGGCCAGCTCGCCCAGGTAGGCGGCGACCTCCAAGCCGTTGTACTGCGCGCCGCCGCTGCCGCGCCAGTCCCACGACGGGGGGTTGAACAACTCGCCGTTGGCCTGCGGGATGACGACGGTGGCGGTGAGCTTGCGGGTGCCGTACTCGCTGGTCGGCTGAACCAGCAGGGCGCAGGTGATGGTGTCGGTCATGGTGCCTCTTTCCCGATGGAACCGGCCCGTTCTGGCCGGTGTGCGGTGGGTGATCAGTCTCGGCCACAAGGCCCACGCTTGTCAAGCGCGCTTGCAAAAGTCTGGGGTGGGGTGTCGCGCCGGGTCCGGGTGACAAGTCCGGACCCGGCGCGCACCGGGCGCGGCGTACCCGCAGTGCGTGTCCGGTGGCGGGGGACAGGCCCGCCACCGGCACACACACGGGTGCCGCGGGGGATCGGCCGGCGAGCGCGCGCAGGCGACCACGGGGGACAGGCCCGGGGTGCCGCGCGACCGGTACGCCGGCCGATCGGTGGCTATGCGTCGAACGTGTGCCCGATCAGCGCGTGGTCGCTGGCGTCGGTGATCTCTCCGGAGTACCAGGCGTCGCCGCGGGTGTGCCCGACGCCGGTGCGGCCGATCAGCTCGTCGTACTCCCACGTCTCCCGCTCGTCGGTGTCCGGCGGTGGGGGAGCGGGCACGACAGCGCCGTGCACGTACGACGTCACGTCGCCGTACAGCTCGTACGTGTTAGTGATGGACAGGTCGATCAGCACCTCGCCGTCGCCGGGCTCGCGCGGCGGCTCGGAGGCATCGAACGACACGGCGTACACGTCGCCGCCCTCGGACCAGTAGGTGATCTCGCCCACGGCGAATGCGGCGGCGAGGTTGCGCAGGTAGTCGGCGAACGCGTCGCCATCCTCGCCCAGCTCGGCCACGCGTCCCGGGTCGGTGCGCACGTGTACGAGCTGCGGCGTCGCCGGTGCCTGCTGCTCGGTCAGCGGGGCGTCGAGCACGTGCACCACGGCGGGCGGCTCCGGCTCCGGTCGCGGGCGCTCCGGCTCAGGGATGCCGTTCTCACGGCGGTACACGTGCTGATGTGTCAGGCAGTAGCCGGTGCCGTCGGCCGCGTCGCAGTGACACCGGTGCTGCGTGCGCAGCCCGGACACGCACCGGCACCGCGGGTGCACGGTGCCGTCGGGCTTGACCCATCCGATGCCGTCGACCTGATGCGATCCGTCGGACAGCACGGACGCGCCCGGCGCGGGCGTGGCCAGGTCGGTGCGCCAGCCGGTGCCGGGCGTCCAGTGCTCGGCGGTAACCGGCTGCTGGTCGGTGTCGGCGTGCTTGCGGGCACCTTTGTTGCGGGCTGCCTCGCTGGCGTAGTGGTTGACCGCGCCGGTGCTGCGCGTGGTGCGCCACGGGTAGCGCGGGGCCTTGACCTCGGTTCTGCTCACTGCTCGTCCTCCTGTCCCGGGGGGTCGCTGTACACGGTGGCGTAGATCCGCACGCCGTCGCTGTCGAGGCACTCGATGCTCACCTGCGTGTCGGTGACGGCGTGCACCACGATGTTGGGGGTGAAGCGGACCGTACTGCCGTCGAGCTTGACCGCGTCGCGCTGGTACGCCGCGACGGTGCGCAGGCCCGGCTCCCACGTCAGCCCGGTCGGGCGGGTCTGCACGGTGTCGACCTCGCGGCCGACCCGGGCGGCGAACCACCGAAGCGCGGCGGCCTTGCTCGGCGCGCGCATCAGTCGTCGCTCTCGTGCTCGAAGTGCATGAGCGCGGTGCTGTCGGCGCTGTCGAAGTCAACGCCCGTCGCCGCCGCCCAGTGACGCAGGTCGGCGAGCAGGTCGGTCAGTCGCTCGCTGTCGTCGTCGCTGGCGTTGACCATCGCGGCGTACGTGTCGATCAGGACGCCGACGCGCTCGGTGGCGTCGTCGCGCTTGGTGGAGCCGTTCAGGCGCTCGGTGTCGATCGTCAGGTCGTCTTTCATGCGTGCCGTCCTCTGTCCGTTCCCCCCTGTCCGGGGGTGCCGCCGTGCTGGCGGTGACACGCACACCCGTGCCCGGGTGTGCGTCTCGTCGTCGCACGGTGTTTGGGGGTGGTGCGGCGGGCACCGGTCGCGCCGGTGCCCGCCCGCGTTCAGGCTCAGGCGGCCGACAGGGCCAGCTCCCACGCCCGGCTCTTGACCGCTTCCACGGCCGGGGCCGACTCCACGACGCGGCGGGCGAGCGCCGTCTCACGGGTGCCGGAACCGAAGCGCACGGTGGCGTTGTGGTCGAGGTACTCCGTGGTCGCGTTGAAGAACGCCCAGGCGGTGTCCGGGTAGGTCACGGTCTGCGTGTCGGCCCGCCACAACCGGGTCAGCTCGGCGCGCTGCGTGTCCTGGATCGTGGCCGACCGGCCGTCCTTGTCGTCGGCCCACTTGAACAGGTCCGCCCACATGAGCTGCGCCTGCTGCATCGTGACGCGGGTGTTGATCGCCCGCCGGGCGTCCTCGATCCACTTGTCGAGACCGATGTTCCCGGCCGACAGGATGCGCTGCACGGTCGCGTTGATCTTCGCCGGGGCGAGGTTGGAGTGGTTGATCGACACCGATCCCATGGTCTCGGCGGTGGTGCACCCGTTCGCGCACCACAGGCGCATCCCCTTCTGCCCGATCACGAGCGAGTTCTTGCCGGTGTTGCCCAGATCGAGCTGCCAGCGGAAGCGCACGATCTCGCCCACGTTGGCCCGCGCGGTCGCGGAGTACGGGGTGATGTCGACCAGCTTGGAGTCGAACACGAACCGCGTCACCGGCCCGGGGATGATGCCGGTCAGCGGGTTGCCGTGCGCCACGATCGCGTCGATCAGCGGCATGAGCGCCTCGGGACGGATGAACTTGAAGTTCTTGTGCGCGTTGCCGAAGTACGCCGGGCCGCCCGGGTACTGCGGCACGACGATGCCGTGGTTGCTGTCCGGCGCGGTGTAGATGTTGCCGCGCGAGTCCATGCCGGACAGCGGGATCGACTCCGGCTGCCAGCCCAGCACCCCGGCCGACTCCATCATCGTCTGGGCGTCGCCGACGGCGGACGTGACGTTGGAGAGCAGGTCGAACGGGTCGCGCTTGCCGTTGAGCGTGCGGAAGTTGGTCGCGTCGAGCTGCTGCGTGAAGCGGTCCATGTTGATCGACATTCGGTGTACCTGTCCTGTCTGTCTCGCCCCGCCCGTACTGGCGGGGTCGCGGTGGTTCCGCCGTGCTGGCGGTGTCCGAGCACCGGCGATTAACGGCCGTTAATCGCCGCGTGCTCCGACGTCGTCGCACGGTGGCGATGGGACGTAGTTAACCGTACTAGCTACGGTTAGTCAAGGGGTGGTCAGCGGGTGAACCGAAACTCATCCTCGCCACGCTGGCGCAGAACGGTGCCCGCCACCCGATCGACGATGAAGTGCGACCGGCGACGGCCGTCGCCGGACTCCACGGTGTCCGGCCGCCGCCGGTACTCCGCCTCCACGGTGGCGAGCGTGTCGGACCGCTTGAGCGTGGTCGCGTCGCCGTCGAACGTCACGACCAGCACGTACCGGCGGGCCGACGCGGACCGGAAGCGCACACCGTTAGGAAGGGTGATCATCGGTGGTCACCCGCGGCGTTCTTGCCCTCGGTGGTGATCGCGGTCGCACCGGCGCGGTTGCGCTTGAGGTACCCGCGGGAGACCAGCGAGTCGATGGTGTCCGGCGACACGCGCCGACGGCGCAGCTCATCGGTTCGGTACTGCCCGCCACGGACACGGGCGTAGCAGTACAGGGCGTCCAGCTCTGGCGTGGTGAGCTGCTCGGCCGGTGCGGGCAGGATGCGCTCGGCCATGCTCGCGGGCACGTGCAGCGTGGCGAACACCGGCCCGCCGCCGCCCTTACTGCCGGTCAGCGCGACCCCGTTCGGCGGCAGGGACATCGGCGTGTCGTCACTGTCGACCGCGTTGCGGACGAACATGTTCGGCCCGCCCCAACTGCCCCACGTGGTCACGTGCGAGCCGCTGGTCAGGTTGACGATCGTGGCGAACGCGCGCCGACCGGCCGACCCGCCCGACGACAGCGTGACCGTGCTCGCGTGACGCACTTCGATGTCGGCCTTGCCGTAACCGAGCGCCGACAGCGCGTCGCGCACCGGGTCGGGAAGCTGCTTAACGGATACGTACATGAGTTCTCCTGTCCAGAGAATGAGACCGCCGTGCAGGCGGTGTCCCGGCACCCGCGATTAACGGCCGTTAATCAGCCGCCTGCGGGTGCCCCGACATCGACGCACGGTGATATGCGCGAGTCACCAAGCGGTGTCGCGCATGTGCAGCTCGGCGATGGGCACGGTGTGCCGGTCGCCGTTAGCGATCATGATGGAAGCCGTGTCGCCGATGATGTTGACCAGGCGCGCGGAAAACCCGCCGATGGTCGATTCCGGCGGGGTGTGCACAACCCATGCGTCGATGCGGTGTGCAGTGCAGTAGCCCAGCACGGCACCCATGACAGCGGGATCGGTGATCACGCGTCAACCTCCGAAAGCTCGCACGCCGCGCGGTCGCCCGGCACGTGCTCCATCGTGTACAGGTAGCCGTCGGGCAGCTCCATCGACAGCGAGTCCGTCTCGACGTCCGACTCGGTGATCACGTGCAGGCGCGTGTCGATGGCGAGGAAAGTCGCGTCGTCGTCGACGTTGTCGAGCACCGGCCGGATGTCAGCGCGCCACGCGGTCAGCGCGTCGGCCGTGGTGTCGACACAGGTGACGTCGCCGTCGGGCAGGCACCCGGGCATACCGTGGAAAACGTGGATGTGCATGTGTGCTCTCCTGTCCAGAGATTCCGCCCGTGCTGGCGGTGAAAGTGCGCCCGCTCACGCGGTGTGCGGGCGCACCAACATCGACGCACGGTCGAGAGAGATTGCGGCCACGCGCCGACGGTTACCGCGGGTAGCGGGTAGCGCCGTTGCGGGTCAGGTCGTACGCGTTGATCTTGGCGACGATGCGGTCGCCACGCTTGCCGTCGGTCTCGCCACGCCACGCGCGGTCACTCGCGCGGACGTCACGGGGTGCGGCGATGTGCCCGGAACGGACAGGGCCAGCGGGCATACGCGCCAGCGAGACAGCGACGTCGGCGAACGTGTGGAATTGGTGCACAACCGTGTGCGACCCATCCACAAACACGATCTTGCGCAAGTGATTGATGCGGATTACTTCCGCAACACGCACACCATCGACCGAGAAACCAGCCTTGACGTCATTAGCTCGCATAGCGATACCTCCCATTGATGCGTAACCCTGTCCGTTCCGCCAAAAGAATTGTGTGTCATCCTGCTAAATTGAAACGCGCCGCCGGAATGACGTACGGCCTAATTACGGACAGGATGCGCCCCGGTTACCCTGTCCTACGCGTTAGGCAGTTTGTTTATGCACTGGCCCAGTGTGCCGCACGGTCCCGTACCGTGCGCTTCACGCCTGTCAAAGCGTGTGCGATTCGGGTTACGCCCACCCATGCGGAATACCGCGGGATGAGACTATGGAATTGTGCGCTTGCCAATCGCTGGCACTAGCCCGCCGGATTCCGGCAATGAGCCCACTACGGGCAAAGACCAAAGGCGACCTCCCCTTTCGCGCCCGGCCCCCCGGCGGGGGGCACTGCGGTGGCGCTCCACAAGTAGGCGCTTCCCTCGCCCAAATTGCAAGAGGGATAGCGGTGTGATCTGGATCACATGGCGGCCCCATTGATCTTTAGAAGGAAGAATCTGACGTACGGCACAACAGCGATTTTTGTCAAGACTCCAAAAGTTGGAGGCTGAGACTGTCCGTTCGGTCAAAGTCAATCGGCAGAAAGCCGAACGGCAAGTCGGCCGAAAGGTTGACTGTCAAGTCGGATCTTTGGCTCGGCTTGTATGCGGTTTGGCTAATAGGTTGATGCCACAATTCATACTAAAGGCTGAGGGGAAGCCTAGTCCTTTTGGCGGCTGAGTCCCTTAGGGACGGAACTAAGGAGAGTAGACAAACAAGGTTAAGTGTCCATTAGTGACTGTCCACTCTTGACTGTCACAAGTGGACCGTCGACTCTGGACACTTGAGAGTGGACAGTGCCTAAGGGACAGTGCTGTGTGAACTGTCCATGCCGGAGCAAGCCTGCCCATTGCCGTAGGCGCGTAGCAGCTAGGCGCATAACAGCTAGGCATACGTCACTAGGCGTACGCCTAGCGATTTACGTGGCGCAGCTAGTCACATGACCAGGGGGGGTACCCCAGGCCGCCCGCCCGCGGTGCGC
>JACCDR011112176.1_pt1 | contig 16102 bp, 18 predicted proteins | sample 7446431 | NCBI WGS metagenome assembly JACCDR01 (sample SAMN15323443, study PRJNA562643) | freshwater metagenome | isolation source: river surface water | place: USA:Blue River Watershed | collected 2017-08-17 | reverse complement strand
GCCGTACCCTTGTAGAGGATTGCATACCCAGTCGAAGTGGTTCCCGTTTGTAGCTGGATAGACCCTACCGCCTTCTCCGTAGCGTTACGGCCAAAGGCGTCGGCGTTTATACCCGCCCCTGCGCCTGATACCGTTGTGGTAAACCCGTTAGGCACTCCACCTGAAAAAACAAAGTCGCTGTTTTCAAAGTAGTTGCGGTCGGTGTTTACTGCCTGATCTTGGAAAAGGGCAGAGTCCGCGATATCCTCGCAAAGCTGTTGCAGTGTCGCCCCTGTTATGCTTTCAGTCAGGGTGTCCTGAAACGGCCCTGTGGCGTTGTCGTAATATGCTTTAAATCCTAACCTGGTGTATTGGCTCATCTGAATGAAGCGTTAAATGATTTATTGAATGACCCTATGCCGCTGCCGGTTTCTGTACCTCCTTCGGTGATATCGAGCATCTCCACAAACTCCCCGTCATAAAGGCAAATCCGGTCGTGATAGGAAAACCCTTGCGCCTTGTAAAACTTGCCGTCGTAGTTTTCCTTGAGCATCGAGATCGGGGTAAGGTAGACCGGATCGCCCCCAACGGGCTTATTGGAAAGCGCTCCTGTGATACGCCTGGAGGCCCGCTTGTACTGTGCCGCGTAGGACTTCATGACAATCTGCTGCAGGCTTGTGTCCTCATCTACGTTATCGCGGCTCCACTTCTCCCAGGGCACCCCGCCCGAAGAGCGCAGGTAGTTGATATGGGTGTATTTATAGTTCGGATTCGTAACCCACAATTCAGTCAACTGCACCGACCCCTGGATAGATATCTGGGAGAAGATGGTTTTCAATTCTTTCACCGCCGAGCCGTGGTAAACTGTTTTGGTCAGCGTCTTTTTATTGGTCGCCGGGTTGAGGCTTTCGATTACTTCGTCGTTGAGACCGTATCCGCCGGGAGAGTATTCAAGCTTGATTTCATCCATTACCACCGTACCGCTCGTAGGGAATGACCCGCCAAGTGTTATGTAGGATTCAAGGGCAGACTTCAGGATCCACTGGTAGGGGTTGGTAACCGCATTGTAATCGTTAGGCCTTACAATGTTCGGGGTGGCCTCTGGTGCGTTATTTTCTTCCAGTTCGTAATAGAGCAAGTTCCCGACCGTTGGCGGGGTTGTGGTGGACATTTCTGTCCGCCATTTTGCCGGCAAGGTTGATGTCGTCTTTGCCCGAAGGTCAGCGTATGAAGTAAACTCAGGATCCCAGGCGTAGGATGAATATACCGTGATGGTAAGCGTGGCCGTTCCCCCCGCAAAGTCAGTCCGGGCGCTGGTTTTTAAGTCAATGAACTTGCCGAACTCCTTGACATAGTGAACAACCAGGCTTTCGTTGGTGGACCAGCTGCCGTCCTGTTGTAAGTAGTATGATCCGTGCTTTACCTTTAGTTTGACCTTTTGGTATGGGATGTCAAGTTGGTACGATGGCAGGCGTATCTTGATGCTGATGGTGAAGGTGTCAGAATTGTAAAAGGAGAAGTTCGGCAGCTCCGTGAACAGGTAAGCCTTGCCGGTGCCGGTGAACTCGATGGCCCCGTTTTTGTATTCGAGCGCGTTCTCCTGGCTGTCGAACAACCCAAACTGGTCAGCCTTTACGAACTTGGCCAGCATGATCGAGTCGGTGGCCTGCACGAAGTTGAAGGCCGAAAGGTCTACTGATGCCGTCCGGTTGCCCTGCGGGTCTGTGTTGTAGGTAATCCGGAAATCCCCGTTTCTCAAAAGGGACTTTTGCAGACCCTGGCTATAAACCACCTCCACGTTTCCATACGGGAGCAGCATATCCATGTTTGCAGATGCCCAATGCAGGCGATCGTACTCGGTGGTCCTTTTGATATTCACTATCGGGTTGTGGGTACCGTTGCTGCGGTAGGCTCCGGTATAGTCAAACTCCCGATAGGGCACCGAGGTGGATACGAACTCCTCAAATCGTACAATCCACCAGAGGCCCTCCCACTGGCAGATGCTGGCGCAGTAGGGCTCAAGGATCCGCTTGATAACCTCAAGGCATGAAAGCGGCTCGTCTTTCTGGTAGTAGGACCGGCAGTCCACGTATGCCTGGGCGAGCGGATCGTCGGCGGCAGTGGTGGCCATGCCCGTGGCGTACAGGTTGCAGGCCACGCGGATGCCGATGTTGAACTTGAGCTTTTGCAGGATCAGGGCGATGACTTCGATCTGGCTGGCCTTCCCGGTGATGTAACTGCCATCGTCGTCCACGAAGTCAAGCTCATCCAATTCCACCAGGCCGTCAGTGGCGGTGATGGATACCGGGTAATTCAACGCCTCCGTGTAGGGCTCCTGGTAGGACTGGGGGTAAACCCTGCCCGCCATTTTCAAAACCCCCTCTTTGTAGTAAAGGATGCTGTAATCCTCGGCCGATCCGGTGAAAAGCTCCTGGAACTGGAAAGGCGTGGCGCTGTTGAGGGTCAGGGTAAGAGTGGAGGCCAGCACCGGGGCGTACTTGTCCGAGTTGCCATAGAGGCGCACGGAATAGACTACTGGATCCTCGCTGCCGCCGTCGACTTGGGTAACGGCCCCGTTGTACCCGTTGCGCAGGATGTTTACCACTGACTGCTTGCCATTGTAGTCGGTGAGCTGCAGCTGGTACTTGATATTGAACGTCGGCGGCGTTGCCGGAGGGGTCGACGGGGTTGCGTTCAGGGGTATGGTGAAGCTGTAGGCCGCCTTGGCGTTCACGCTGTCGATGGCATACATGACGTAAGCCCCGGCCCGCAGGTTGGAGAACGTGCTGGATGCTTGCCCGTTGCCGTCACCGTAAATGAAGTCGCGCAGGGCGTACTCGATCGGCGGGTTGTTGGAAAGGGCCGTGTAGGTGATCGATCCATCACCCGGGCCTGTGTCCTGGCTGATGCTCGGGCTGCCGGAGAAATAGATCGAAGGCGTTTCAACGGGTGGCGGGGGTGGATCGGCGCTAAGGTCCACGATCTGAAAGACATAATAGATCATGAAGCCGGCGGCATCCTTGGCCCAAATCTTATAAGACCCCGCCGTGAGGTTTTCAAAGGTGCCGGTGCTGTTATTGAATAGCGGCAGCTTGTCTGTCGCTGCCGTCAGGGCGTACATGACCTGCCCGTTGCTGCTGGTGGCCGTGTAAGTTACGGAGCCGTCATTAGAGGTTGATGTGCTTGCATGGTTTCGATATGGCTTGACGCCCACCCACGCGATATCATTAATCACCGGGGCGTTGGAGCATACGTTGGAGTTGACCTCCTCGAAAGAGGAAACATAGGGCCAGTCGTTTGTGCCCCTGCCGGGTATGCCTCCGCTTGTCTCGGTGTGACGGAAGGCAAAAATCCAAAGGCTCGTGCCTACGCAGTATGTCGGCACCAGCATGGTCACCGTCCGGTATGAAAGGTCAATACCCCTGCCCGCCAGGTCATCAGTCACCGCAATGGTAGCGCTTCCAGCCTGCGGGTAGTTTGACCCGTTCTTGGTCACGGTAAACTCCTGGGTAGTGCTTTCCCAGAATGTGTCGATAACATCACCAGCCACCAGCCCCCCGTAGGGGTTGTTTCCGATGAAGGTGATCCGGGCGATGTTCAGTAATGCCATAAGCAGTATCATCCACCTATTGGCACGAATGCCGGTTGTGTGTACGAATTGTATTCACCCTGCCGCCCTAAGATGACCTCCAGCTGGGTGCCGCTCATTGCGATCCTGCCCTCCACTTTCACGGTCTGGGTGTTGGGGCCATAAAGCGAGGAGTTCTCCCGGCGTGCTGCAGATGCTGCGGAGCCTCCGCCAAACGATCCGCCACCCGCAGAGCTGCCCGAGCCGATGGAGTTAAACAGGGCGCTGACCGCCCCGGTGATAAGCCCGGCTGAGAGGATGGTGGTAAATGGATCCTTGAGGAATGAGGACGAAGTAAAGCTCCTGGCGATGGCTGCCGCGATTGCCTGCGAGGCAAACTGGCTGACGATCTGCTTTGTGCTTTGTGCCATGGCGGAGGCAAAGTCACGCTGCCCGTTGATGGATGAGGATATCATCCCCGCGAAGGAGTTAGCCGCCTTGGCATTCATGGCCTCGCGCTCAGAGGCAGCGTCCTGTTCGATGGCCATCTGCTTCTCCTTCTCCTCGGCCAAGAGGGCGGTATATTCCCGGTCGGACTCGATCCGCTCCTCGTTCATGCTCTTGTTGATCTCCACCATGATGTTTTTCATCTGGGTGAAGTCCTCAATCTTGGACACGTCGGCCCATACTTCCGGATTCCAGTTGTTTACCTCGTCTGCCTCTGGGCCGGGTGTCATTCTCTTCTTAGACGGCGGGGCCACCTTCTCATCTTCTTTATCACCCCATGATGTTTGTGCCCCTTTTCCGACCTGATTTTCAGAAGCGATAACCGCTGCGTTTGCGGGGTTCAGGAACATCCGGAACTTTTGCCAGGCGGTCAGGTCGTCGGTCTTGAGCATCTTGATGGTCGCCACCGTGCCGGCCAGAAGGCTGTTAACCGTCGGCAGAATCTCACGCCCCAGGTCTTCCATCAGGTCGTTGAACTGCTTTTCAGCCATGATCAGCCCGCCGCTTCCCTCTTTGGTCAGGGCTTCGGCCATCCCCTCGTACTTCTGGCGCACGATATCGATCACTTCACCGCTTTCCAGCTGTGTCTTGGTGAATCCGTGGAGGGTTGGGTCGAGGGATTTGAGGGATTTCTCCTGCCCTTCGTATGTCTTATTCAGGGCTTCCACTGCCGCCCCAAGTTCCGAGCCGGTTGCTGCTGCGAGTTGTACCGATGCCTCGATGAGCCGCTTAATCTGGGCCTCACTCCGGCCCATAGCGGCAAGTAGACCTTGCTGCTTTACGATCTCATCGTCCTCGAAGAGCGTTGTTTCGTGGAGTCTTCCGGCCTGCTCCAGGAGCCTGTCCTGCACATCCTTACGGCCATGCAGGGCGGTGAGTAGTCGGTTTTCACCATCTACCGCCTCGGCAGCTGCTGTGACTGCGGCCTTCCCGAAGGCGACAATAGCGGTAACAGAAAATGCCGCGGCGATCGCCGGGCCTATCTTTGCGACGTGATTCTGAAAACCGCCCACAATACCCCCCGCCTGGTCCATCTTGGCTTTCAGGTCGGTCAGGTCTGCTCCTATTCGGGCGATGAGTGCGGCTTCCATGTCTTATTCAGGTATTCAAACACCTGGTCGTAGTCTTCTCGTTTTACTTCGTTCACCGGCTCCTCATCACCAGGCAGCCTTAGTATTTCCCTGGGCGAGGTGATGTCTTTGGCTCCCCTCTGTGATACCCATGTCCACCATGCCACAAATCGCGAGTGCTGCCACTTCTCTACCTTCTCCTCGTTGAGCCCGGCGATGGCGGCAAAAAACTCATGAGGCGCATACTGGTCAAACTCCCACGGCTTGAGCCTCAGACGGCCGTAAGCAATTCGTTCGAAGTCGTCCCACTCATAGCCCCTTCCGGGGCTGGGGGGTTTTTTCTTTCTGACTCTCCTATCAGGCTGTTGATCTCGTCGGTGGTCTTGCCGGTCATCTCCTGCAGATACAGGGCGGCCAGCTTGGCCGTGATCTGCCGGTCGTAGAGGTTGACCCAGTCGGCGACATCCTCCAGGGTGAAGTCAGGCTCGGCCGGGTGGCAGCCGTTGGCCAGCACCGAATACAGGAAGGCGACAAAGAGGTCGGGATCAAATTCCTTCTCTTTGTCGCCGATGATGTCGGTGAGCCGGGTATAATCTTTCCCGGCGATGTTCACCCCGGTGAGCTTACGGTAAGTCTTTACCGCCAGCATCTTCATCTTGATGGGCCGCTCCTTACCGCCGATGTTGATGGTCAGCATCGGTTAGGGGTTAGTCGTTGAGGTCGTTGCGCCCGTCACCTGGATGGTGAAGGAGGCCGTCACGTTGTCGTTGTTTGGTGCGGTTGTATCCAGCGAAGTGAAGAAGCCGGTGCCCGTGTCGTAGGGGTCGCCGCTCACCGTGGAGCCAAAGCGCCAGGTGAACTTGGTCTTTGCCTTGGCCAGCGCCTTCAGGGTCTGGTAGGCGAGGTTATCGTAGGCCACCAGGAAGGATCCTTTGATGGTTTCGGTTTTCTTGGTCGGCTCGGCGTTGTAGTTGCCGTTATCGTCCTTGCTGGTCGTCTCGCGCTGGGCGATGGCGATGGTCTGCCCGGAATCCTGAGCCACGGCGATGGTGGTGCCGTTGACCATGATGCCCAAAATGTCGCCGCTTATTCTGCCTGTTGTTGCCATGTGTCTTTATTCTGGGTTTGGTTTACGGGAGGGCGATTGCCAGGATTTTCACGCTCGTGGTGAAGCTGTGGGTGATGGTGATCTGGCCGCTGGTGTTGTTGTAAATCTCCGGGGAGAAAGGACCAAACACGCGACGCTCACCGGCGGCAACCGCTACGGCAACGCTTGAGGCGGTCAGGGGTGTGCCGGCGCCGTTGTACTGCGTGGCGTTCTGCACGGTAATGCCCACCGTATCGGGGGAGCCTCCTCCGTTGGAGACTACCAGGATGGTCTTGCCGTCTGCGTTATCCACGACATCGGAAGCTGCCACTGCCACCATGCTGGCGTCTGCTGCCCCAAGGTTCACGTTTCCGTTCTTTGACAGGGCTGATCTTGTAAGTGTTGCCATTTTATTGTCCTATGTTTTTGTTACCGAATAATTCTGAACCGATAGCTGTGCTCGTAAACAAACGTCTCGGGGTCAGTCTGATCAACGAAGGGATCTTCGCTGATGAACTGTACCGATTGCACGTTGATGCTGTTGTAGGTGCCTGCCGTCTTTTTGTCCAGGGCTGCGCGGACTGCCTGCGCCAGGGCGTTGGCGCTGCTCCAGGTTGCCCCGTAGCAGAAGATGAGCACATCCTCCACGTCCAGCTTGCTCACCCCCGTCTCCGTGTCCGGCTTCTGGTCGGTGGGATCTATGCCGTCGCCTTCGATCGATATCGCCGGGAGGGTCGACCCCTGCCGACGGCGGCCCAGGTAGATGCGCGAGCTGCTGCCGGAGCCTACCAGCGCGGTGACGCCAGCAGTGTTGACCAGGATATTATATGCGGCGATTTCAGCGACCATAGCTTATGCCTGTTGCCCGGCGTGCCCGGCGTTCGATGATCTTAAAAGTTGCCTCACCCATGACCTTGACCGCCTGCTCGCGCCTGCGGTTGAAGGCTCGCTGGATGAAGTCGCCGAGCCGGAGACTTACCCGCCCGCGTACCTTGCCGCCTTTGGTCTTGCGGAGGTTCTGACGGCCTGCCGTCATGTGTCGGATGATCTTACCCAGGCTCACTTCCTTGCCTTTGTAGGTGAGGTATTTGCCTCCGATAGTCACTACCCGCTCGGTCTTGTTGTTCTTGTTCTTACCGATGATGACGGCCTTCTTTCCGATCCGTCCCAGCTCGCCATCAATTGGCATCTGGCGGCGGGCTTCTGATCTGATCACCGAGGCGCCCTTCTGGGCTATGTCTCCCAGGGCACGCTCGCCAAACTGGCGGGGCATGTCCTTGAAGAAATCGACGAGCTGGGCAGTGCCCTGGAGTTCTATCTGGAAATCCTTAGGCATTGTCCCTCCTTTCTGCGATGATCAGGGAGTAACCCTCACGCCTCCAGTGCTGAACGTCACGGATGTATAGGTAATCGGGAGAGCCGCTAAGGCGACCCTCGTAGAGCCTCATGGTTTCGTCCAGGCCGGCGTCATACCTTACGCGGTATTCGCTTTGCTGCTGGGCCACCTGCTGGTTGCTTTGGATGGATTCGCCTCCCGGCTTGCGGACGCGCTCGGCGTAGCAGCTTTTATACTGCGCCCAAGTGCGTACGTCGCCGCCGTTGGAATCCTTGCTCACCGTCACGCTTTCGATCTGGATGAGCGTGTCCATACGGCTAATATTTAAACCACGGAGACTCATACAGGAGTCCTGTAAGTGCTTATTAGCCTTTGAATCGTCTGCTCTATCTGCTGCTCAGATTGAGGGAAAGCTCCTGGCTCCTTGAGTAGTCTGGTCTTCAATAAGACTGCGACCTTCAAATCTTCAGGCACCGCAGACTGACCGCCGTCGGTAGCTCCCGCCGCGCCATATCCTGCTACATAGCGGATCCGAATAGCGTTGGGCTTGTCGTAAACAGCGGGCAGGGTAGCCGATCCTGTGTACCTGATCCGGCCCGGCATGCTTGCCGTGTCGGCCTGGTAGTTGCTTGCGGCCAGCGTCTGCTCTGCATCATTGGCGTCGTCATACTTCACAGAAGTAATAGACACCAGCGGACATGCAGGCAGGATGATCCAGCCGTCGGCATCCGTCGCCCCGTACCATGTGTCGAACCGAAGCTCGTAGGTCTTCTGGGTGGTGGACACCGAGATAAGCTCCTGTTCAATGGCGCGACGGGCAGCCTTTGCGTAAGGCTTTATCTTCGGGATGTTTTCCGCATCCTCACGCAAATCATCAACCAGCTGCTGGTCGGTGACCGGCTCGTAGGATGAATCAGTGATGAGGACGTTACGTGCAATCATTTCAAAGAACGCCTTGCTTGTTCGAGCGATTGATGAGCGCGGTGGTTTGTGGCCGTCTCGCGCTCAGGTATTTTCACTGCCATGCCCTCGTCCAGGGCGAGCTTTCCGAGTCCATCCGGCAGCAGGACGATGTCGCCCTCCTTGTACCGCCAGCCTTTATGCCGGCCGTCGTGGATGAACCGGACCTTTATCACACCTTCGCAGTTGCTACGCGATTCTTGAACATCTGGGCCTCGCGTTCACGGGCCTCAGCGGCGTTCTTATCCGCCAGAGAGTTCAGATCCTGCTTGGCTTTGACTTTGGCCTGGTCTTCTTCGGAGGCTGGCACGATTACCCCTGACTCAATGAGGAAATCGACGGTGTACTCCTTCTTGGCGTGCACCATTTTGTTGGTGGGCCTGTTGTTGGCGTCAACCTCGGGCACAAGTGCCGTGGCTGTTACCTTCTTCTTGGGGTCGTACTCGACGAGCTCCCCTTCGACGTGACCAAGTCCGTAAGCCGGACCTTTCTCTTTGAATTTGTATAGCATAACTGGTTTGGTTAAAGAATCCTTTTCAAGTGACCCAAAAGGGGCGGGCTGTAACCTCCACCCCTCCTGGGTTATTCACTCTTAGGTCGTGAGCATGTCCACGCTGAAGCCGACCGCAGTGGGCTGGATGACGTTGAAGTCGAACCAGAAGTGCACCACGTAGTTGGTCAGGGCTGTGCCGGCGTCGACGTAAGGATCCACGATGATCTGCACGCCGCCGAAGTTCATATACACGAGCTTGGTGACGTCTGCGAAGATGACAGCCGAGCAGATCGTGGTCGAGGTACCCTTGGTCAGGTTGCTCGGCACGTTGTTGGACAGGTATGCCTGGTACTGGTCGAACTGGCTGATGTTGCCTTTGCCCGTGTTCCAGTTGCTCCATGCCCAGCTCGGGGCCGATTCCACCAGGTAGCGGCCGGAGCCGGTGGAGAACTCCGTCGACTTACCCTTGCGGTTGACGGCGAAGTTGGTGATGAATTTGCAGTTGGAAAGGTCAGCGCCTGCTCCGCCGAGATCTTCCTCAAACTCCACGATGTGGGTGCGGGCGAAGGCTGCCCCGTTGGTTCCACCTACTACGGTGGAGGTGCCGGAGGTATTCAACACGCCGCGAGCCTGGCCGGAAGAGCCCGAGCCGTTGATGCCCTGGGTGTCCATGAGGGTGGCGTTGCCCTGCGCGATCTGCTCGCGGAGGTACTGCTCCCACCATCCGAACTGCAGAAGCGCCTGGTTGGAAACCTGCACCTTGCCGGTTCCGCGCTTGGGCTGGAAAGTCAGCGGGGAGGTGACGAAGGCGCCAGAGGTCAGCGACTCAGAGGCGGCTGCGTTTTCCGTCGAGGCCATGGCGGCCGTGTACAGGGACGACTCGCGCGGGAATACCACGTTAGAGCCGCTGTCGTTCTGGATCACCCGGGCGCCTGCGCCCATAATGACGTTGTAGTTGCGCAACGCCTGGACGTAGTTGGAGGGGTCGGTCACGGTGTTGACCAATTCCAAACCAAGGCCGGAGCCGGTGGCCTGGATATCACGCTTTTCCTGTTCCGGGGTCCATGCCAGGTGGCGGAGGACTTTCGAGGGGATCGTGGATCCTTTGCTCGGGTCATAGCCAGGCAGGTTGGAGAAGGAGCGATACTCCTCACTCTTCTGCATGTCTTCCACGAGTTCTTTTTCAACGCCTTCGAGCTTATAGCGCAGCTCGGGGTTGGCGGCGCGGAAGAAGTTGCCCACCTTCGCGCTGCGTACGTTCTTGACTTCCTCTTTGCCCAGGTCGGATTTGCCGGGGGTGTCAAAGGTCGTCGGCTTCAATTCGCCGGCGGCTTTGGCGCGTGCTTCGTCGCGCTTGACCTTGTCTTCAAAGTCGGCGATGTCGCCGAGCAGGTCGTTGGCCTTCTTCTTGAGATCGGCCCACTTAGAGCGCTCCTCGTCCGTCCGAACGGTGCGCTTCTCTTCTTCCATCTTCTTGGCGATGGCGTCCATCTCGCCTTCTACCTTCGAGTATTCGGCGCGGAGTTCGATGAGTCTCTTTTGGAGGTCCATGAGTTGTTGAGAGGTTTGTTTAGTAATTCTTGACTTTCAGGTTGATCTTAAGGCGGTCGATACCCATGCGGTCGCGCTCCATTTCCAGGAGCTCATTTACTTCGGTGATGCCCGCAGGGATTTGCAGTTTTTTGTAGCTACGCTCACCGATCGAGGTGTCGGGGTATGCTGGATAGGTCACCGGGCTGATGTCGAAAAGCTCTGCGGCAGACAGAAGAGTCCGCAACCATGTGCCGTCCTTCTGACGTTCCCAAGTGTCGCCTCCGTCCATAGCAAGAGAAAAGGCGAAGCTGGACTGATTCACGTCTCCACGATTGATAGAGATCGCCAGGTCACGGGAGTAGGATGTGCCGGGGTCAGTGTATTCATACCATCCGCCGATTTCATCGACGCCCACCTTTGCCGTTCCCGCTTTGGTCCGGCCGAGGATCATAGAGGGGGTATGGTCGCGCAGGATGCGCACATCATTACCCAATACGTTGTCAAGAAATCCTGGCGCGATGCGTTCACGCCATCCGCCGAAGTCTTCGCTCAGGGTGTTGAACTTAAGACCGTAGCCACGAAATACGGCAGGCTCGCCATCTTTGCCTGCCCGCATTTGAATGCCGGTGGAAAAGAATCTGCGCTCGCCCCCAAGGGAGCGAACGTAGTCGGGCAAGTCTTTATCTCTTACTTCCGGTTTCTCAAATTCCATAAAAAGCGGTCCCGAGTTAGGGGCCAATGCTTTCGTGATGGCGTAAATTTTAAAACTGCGTGACTCTGATGTGTTAAACTCGTTTTACTTCCTTACTGCGGCATCTCCTCCCATACCATCGAGATATCCCAGGTGGCCGAGGTGAGTGCTGCCGAGGCGCCGATGGCAATCTGGTTGCCGGGCGCTACGATAAACAGGCCGCTCAAATCAACAAACTGGCTGATGTCAACTGCTCCGGCTGCCGTTGCCCAGTAGTAGGAGAACGGGGTGGCCAGGTAGCTCAAAGCCGTCGAGCCGGTGAGGGCGGCGTTGGCAAAGCCAATACCGGAGGATCCTGACTGGATCAGCGTGAGCAGGTTACGAGGTGCGGTCGTCGTGCCGGTGGGCTGTGCGGATGCTCCGCCGTACATGTTGAAGGCTACGGTACCCGCTGCGGATGCGGCAACGCGGCTGGCGATGAATACGCCCAGCAGACTGAGCAGCTTGCCACTGCCCGTCGGGTTGTGAACACAGAGCAGGGGCGTGCCTGCCGCGGCTCCTGCATAGGCCACGGGCGTGGCTCCTGCGAGCCCGATCGTGTAGGCATTACCCCGGAGTACGGCCTCCGAATATGACCCGTGAGCGTTGGCGGTAACCAGGGCGGCGGTCTTTGTTGCTCTTGCGGCGATTTGCGCCCCGTCTGCGGAGATTACCGGGCCGACTTTGATGTCTGCTATCATGGCTGATATTTGTTTAGTTCTTCGTTGAGTTCCTGGTCTGCGAATTGTACACCCATCGCGGTAAGCTCAAAGAGCATCTTGCGGATGAGCCGGAAGCGTTTGTCTTCGATGTCGTCTATGTTCTTGTACCCGTTGCCGGTGAGAACTACCTCCATCGCCCCGCCGGTCTTAGGGGTGAGCGTGAGGGTGCGCTCGGCAACCGACTCGTTGGCTATCTCGTCGGCTTTGATGAAATCAATGAGGTTGATGTTTGAGCTCATTGTACTGCGTGGCCGTTAAGCTGTTTCTTTAGCCAGTTGATCATTCTCATCGACTTCTGCTCACCGGACTCGTTAGGGTCTGACGGGTCGGAAGAGTCTCCCATCCGGCCTTCGAGGATCTCATCCTGCAGACGGACCGGGGCAAGGTTGTTGAGCTCGACGTAGTGGTCGTCGCCGTTCTCGATAGGGTTGCGGTCGAGGATTTCCAGTACGTCGTTGATGGAGTAGGCGCCCATCTTGAAGTACTTCTCAATTACTTCGGCCTGCGTCTTGGCATCCAGGCGGAGGATTGCCTTTTCGTTGAACTTGCAGAAGTACTGCTTGCGCTCCTCGTCGGTAAATAGTTTGTAGTTGCACTCATCCTCGATGTCTTTGAGGTTAATGGTCAGCCCCCAGATGAGGAAGTCCAGGCTCTGCTGCTCGGAGTTGTTGTAGGTCGTGCCGGTCTGGAAGTTCTGGGCCAGCTTGGGCGGTACCTTGGTGATACCGAAGATGTCCTCCTTGGTGGCGTTTATCTGCTCCAGGTACAGCGCATCCTTGGGGTTGATGCCGACGGTCTTGAGTTCGAAACCGTTGTACAGGACCGGTATCTCCCCGGTTTCGCCGTATCCGGCCATCTCCTTGCCCCAGTAGTCCTTAAAGGCTTTCTTCTGGGTCTCGTTCATGGGCAGCTGGGAGGCTGTGGTCGAATACATCCCGGGGTTTTTGGATATGCTCCGGTTGGAGTACTTCTGAATTGCCCGCAGGCGGCCGATGGTTTCAGCGTGGTATTCGGTCAGGGACAGCCCGATCTTGCCGTTGGTTGTCAGCCCCTTGAAGTGCAGCATATCCGCCGACGGGATGCTCTTGCCCTTGTATTCGTAGTACAGCTCGCCGGTTTCCTTGGAGTAGAAGACCTTCACCTCGCTGTTATCCTCGATGATGTCGATGCGCACAATCTTGCCCATCGGGTCGCGCGTGATGGGACAGTAGCAGTTGCCGTGATTGTCCCGCCGCTGCTGCACGAGCTTCCAGAACTGCGTGGCCGTAATGGACGGGTTGGGCCGCGTGTGGAGGATGTAGGCGGGGTGATCATAGGCCACCCGCTTGCTGGACCCGGTAACCTGGAAAACATTGAAGGGCAGCATAGCCACCGCATCCCAGCGGACCTGCAAGCAGGTAAACCATGTCGATACCCGGGTGGCGGTAGCAGGGCTCACGGCCTCCCCGGATGTGTTCGTCCAGGAGGACAGAAAGCCCGCCCCGGTGTTGACACTTTGAACGTAGGAGCGAAACTCGGCAACCTCTTCAGGCCGCAGTGCAGAGCGGAAGCGGAAGTTATCCCAGGCGGTGCCCAGGCGGGTCAGCAAGTTCACAGTGCGCCAAGTAATGGCAAAACCTTCGCTGATGTATTAAACCTATTTTACTTTGGATTTCCGGCAGACCGAAAAGGATTGATAGCAGGAGTACTTGCGCTTGCCGAAAAGCTCCTCGTGCTGGCTTTCCGTTACCTCGTAGGCTTCGTAGAAGGTCCGGCAGTCGCGTATGTTCTGCTGGAATGCTTCGACAAAGCCCTCCGTGGTGGATAGCTGCCGCACCTGGGCGAGCTGTTCGGGTGTAAATTGTACCAGGATGAAGCCCATAGGATCACTTGCGGGGGTTTTGTGAGGTTTCAATGAGCATAAAGCCGCCGTCGCTCTCGGCATTCTTGAAGGTGAGCCAGTCGCCCACGGCGTTGACAATAGATGCGGGGCCGTCCACCTGGCCCTTGCTTTTTCCTTTAGTGATCATCATGTTGCCCTTTGAATCCCGGATGATCTTCACGTTGCCCATCATCCAGCGGGTGACGGGATTGGAGAAATGCTCGAAGTGGCCGGCCGTAGCCAGCGTCTCCACCTGCATGGTAGGCTCTGACAGGTGGCTCATCACTTGAGGTAAGGCATAGCACTGCAGCCCGTATGCAAGTAATTCTTGAAGCACCCCGTGGTTGGCCCGGTAGGGGTCGTAGCTGATCGAGTGGATGGAGTAGACCGTGGAAAGCTCCTTTATCTTCTCGGCGATGTAGGTCCAGTCGATCACGTTGCCTGGCGTGTCCAGGATGTGGCCGTCCTTTACCCATTGCCGGTAGTCCCGCTTTTGCCGCTTGTCGTTGATCAGGTCGGCGGGCTTCCAGTACCAGGAGAGGATGGCGTGGATCTTCTTGCTCTTCACCGTGTAGGCTTCCGGGAAGAATAAGGTGAAGGCGTTGAAGTCGATACCACTGGCCAGGTCAAGCCCGCCGTAGCATACCATGCCCTCCAGCTCCTTGCGGTTCTGCTTATGGGTGTTGGCCATCCAGGCGCGGTCGTTGACCCAGACCTCCTCGGAGTCGGTCCACATGTTGAGGTTTTTGGTCTTGAAGTTCACCTCGGCCCCGGCGCCCTTGGCTATGGCGTCGGCATATTCCTCCTTGAGGTTCTTCATGGTGGCGCACCCGGGCACGTCCATGCTTGGGTTGGACTTGATCCAGTTCTTGGGGTCGGCCTCGTCGTCTTCTTTGTCCAGGGTGAAGATGATGCCGAAGGTGTTTTCGTTTACTTTCTCACCGCTGAGGATCTGCACCACCACCTCCCGGAAGGAGTAGCAGGGGCCGAGCTTGTTGAAGCCCGCCGTGGTGATGATCCACATCAGCGGCTGGTCGCGGTTGATCATGGAGGACTTCACCTGGTCGAATACGTCGTTGGTCTCGTGGGCGTGGTACTCGTCACAGATCCCGCCGTGGGCCCGGATGCCGTCCTTCTTTCCTCCGCCGGCCTTGTCCTTGGACATGGGCATGATCTTGGAGGCGGTAGGGTACCAGGCTACCGCGTTCTGTCCTATCCATGCCTTTGGGGCGATGCTGGGTACCGAGTCCACCATATGCTTGAGCATCTTCTGGCAGTCGGAGAAGCAGATCTTCGCCTGGTCCTTGTGGCTGGCAAAGGTGTATACCTCCGCGTTGGACTCCCCGTCCATGATCATCAGGAACAGGGCCACCAGTGCGGCGAATGCCGTCTTGCCATTTTTCTTGGCTATCTCCACGTAGGCGTACTTGAACCTCCTTTTACCCGTTTTGTTTTTCCACCCGAAGACGACGTACACGACGAACGCCTGCCACGGCGTGAGGATGAACGGCTGACCAATGAGCTTGCCTTCGTGGTGGCAAAATGTTTCCATCCTGGAAATGGCGTCCAGTCCGGCCTCCGCGTCAAATGTGTAATCAAAGCTCTTGCGTGATCGCTTGAGATCATCGACATGGCGCTGGACAGCTGCTCGGGCGAGGCTTCCAGTCTTGATCTTTCCCTTGAGTACGTCATGGATGTATTTCTCAGGTTTGGTCATTTTACTGCCTTCATGGGTACGCCATCGACGGCGGCCTCAAAGGGGTGCTTTGCCTCCTCCGGTTTTTTGGGCGCCGCCACCTTCATCCTGGCTACCGGGTCAAAGCCAAACTTGCTGGCGATCCGGGTGACTACTCCGATGGCATCGTTCATGGCTTTCAGGTATGGGCTCGGCACCTCGTAACTGTGGCCGCCCTTGTTGGTGATCGTGTCGGTCAATCCATCCTTCAATTTTTCCGCCGCCTCCTCGGCCACCTGGATCGAGTAGCAGTAGAGCCGCAGCTGCGGGAGATCAACGCGTTCCAGAACCTTTGCCGCCTTCAGCTGGGGCAATAGGTCGAACCATTCGCGCCTGGCTATGTCCCCGAAGTAAGAAGGCGGCGATGGTATGCCGTCCACCGGCTTAAAGGCCACCTCCTGCGCCTTGTCGCGCGTGACGTTCAGGGAGCCTTGCAGCTTCTTGATTGCGGTGGGTGTCTTCTTGCCTTTTGCCATAGCGTGCCCCAACGGGCCTAAAGGTTGTAAGCGTGAAAAATTGCT
>JACCDR011123658.1_pt1 | contig 16103 bp, 8 predicted proteins | sample 7446431 | NCBI WGS metagenome assembly JACCDR01 (sample SAMN15323443, study PRJNA562643) | freshwater metagenome | isolation source: river surface water | place: USA:Blue River Watershed | collected 2017-08-17 | reverse complement strand
GTGCTGATCACGGGCGAAAATGGCACCGGCAAAGAGGGGATCGCCCATATTTTGCATGCCAACTCGCCGCGTCGGCAGCAGCCGTTTGTCGCGGTAAACATGGGCGCACTGCCGGTGGATCTCATGGAAGCTGAGTTATTTGGTGCTGAGGCTGGTGCTTATTCGGGTTTACAAAAAAGTAGAATCGGCCGGTTTGAAGCCGCTGATGGCGGTACCTTATTTTTGGATGAAATTGGCAATTTATCCCTCAGCGGCCAAATGAAGTTATTACGAGTGCTGCAAACCGGCGAATTTGAACGCTTAGGTTCCAGCGTGCGGCGTAAAGTGGATGTGCGGGTGTTATCCGCCACCAATGCCGATCTGACGCAGGCGATTGCACAAGGGGCTTTTCGGCAAGACTTGTATTATCGGCTGAACGTCGTGGAGCTACATATACCGCCCTTACGGCGGCGTAGTGATGATATTGTGCCACTGGCGCGGCATTTTTGGGGGGCGCAGACGGCGGTGGATACGGCAGTGTGGCAGGTGCTACAGCAGTATGCGTGGCCAGGCAACGTGCGGGAGTTACAAAATGTCTGCCAACGGGCGCAGTTGCTCAGCCAAGGCGAGATGATTCAAGTGGCGCATTTGCAACTGCCCGTCACCGACAAACCCACGCGGAGTTTAGAGGATATTGATGCCGCAACTCTGACCCAGGCACTGGCGGAGGCTGGCGGTGTGGTATCGCGAGCGGCAAAAGCGCTGGGGATCACACGGCAAGCACTGTATCGTCGATTAGAATTTTATGGACTGCGTCATGACTAATCCAGGAGCCGCGGACCCAACCGTGACGCCTCGGTCAGGCCGCGAGTCCAGCCAATCTATACTGGCGAGCCAGAGTATCCATGCCGCATCTGAAAACACGGCTGAGTCGCCACAATATGATGCGCTCTCGTTAACGGGCGATTCTCCTGCGCCGACTATTTTAACGGTCTATTGGCGCAGTTTCGCGATAAGTCTTGTAAGCGTGCTGACGCTGCTGGCGGCGTTTGCCATGCTGTGGTTTTCATTACATGAGTCCATGCTCGATGGCGTGCCTTGGGCGGAGAGTGCTCGCCTGTGGTATGACGCCAGCCCGAGCTTGCCGGCAGATGCCAAGTCTGAGGTAAAAGCTGCGATGTCGTCTGTGTCGTGGTGGTTACTCGGCATGGCGACGTTCATCGTCGTATTATTGTGCTGGTTAACGCTGTTGTGGCGGTTTTTTCAGCGTTTACAACAGCAGTTGGAGGCATTAAACCTGCAAGCTGAACATGTACGAGAGCAGTCGTTTAACCTCGTCGCCAATCGGGATTTAATGCGTGAACTTAGACCTTTAGCGCAAGCACTGCGGCAAATGACTGAATCTTTATCGGTACAGCGGGCCACCTTGCATCAGCGCGAATTGCTACTCGATACCATCATTCAAACCAGCCCTAGCGCTATTGTGTTGACCGATAGTCAAGATCGGGTGTTATTGGCCAATCCAGCGGCGCGGCAGCTGGTGTGGCGCGGCGCCAAATTTGAGGGTATGCGTTGGCATGAAGTGCTGCGACATATGCCGCCACTATTACACGCCTGTCAGCAACAACAATCCGGTTTAGTGGAGCTATCTGCGCAGTCGATCTGGCATCTGTCCTGCCACCAATTTAGTTTAAATCAGCGCCAACATATGCTTTATCAAGTCAAACCCATGACGCAAGAATGGCAACAGGCCGAAATTGGCGCTTGGAAAAAATTACTACGCGTCATTGGGCATGAGCTCAATAACAGTCTGGCGCCTATGTCTTCACTGGCGTTTTCTGGGCAAAAACTACTGGCGCAGCAACCATTAGATACCTTAGCGTTAGAGCGCTTGTTTAGTCACCTAGCACAGCGAAGTTCGGCGTTAAATCAGTTTTTGCAGGGCTATTTGCAGTTTGCGCGCTTACCCCCCCCGCAGCGCAGTGAGGTGAATTGGGTCAAACTTATCAATGAATTACAAGATCATTATGAGTTTGAGTATGTCGGGCCTTTACCCCAGCGAGTGTGGCTATTGGATGTAACGCAGCTATCTCAGTTGCTGCTCAATCTATTAAAGAATGCGCAGGAAGCGGGCAGTGCGGTATCTGATATCCAGTTACAGATTGATGAATCTGCGACCGCATTGCGGCTCTGGCTGCGGGATGCCGGCGGTGGCATGTCCGACGAAGTATTGTCCCATGCATTATTGCCGTTTTATACCACCAAGGAAGGAGGCTCAGGCATTGGCTTGACCTTGTGCCGAGATATCATGAACTCTCATGGCGGCCAGCTTCAGCTTCGTAATTATGCCACCGATAGCCGCCAAGGGTTGGAAGTGATGTTGTATTTTCCGGCGGCGGGTCATGTCGCCGCCGAATAAGTGCGCTCTAGCTCACGTTTTACCGCGGTAGCTGAGGTTCTTCAATGCCGTGCCAGTGCGCAGGCGGCATAGCCATGCGTTGAATTTACTCGGTTGGTTTAGTGGCGCGACCTTGTTTAATGATTTGATAAATCACACAAAGATAAGTGACAAAGAAAAACAAGTAATAGCCCGCGGTGGTATCCAACGGGAGCGGAGTATCAAAACCATTGAGTACCAGTTTTAACAGGCTAGATCCAATCACGGCAAACACCAAGCTACTGATCAGTTCATGCACCATATGTCGGCTCAGTACCGCAAGTGCCACGCTGGCGGCGGTAAATTGCCAATGCGCGATATGGCTGTAGAGCTGTTGTTGTTGCACTGCGGTCCATACCAACATACCCACTAAACTTATCAACATGGCAAGGGTCACCCAAAAGGTGGCTTTTTGCATCATACAATGTCCCCAATAATACGTTATCCAGCCTGCGTGGTCGTCGATTGTACCCGAGCGCAGCGCAGGGGTTAAGCGAAGAATTGCATGCTTGTTGCTGAGCAGCGTGCGCTCAAGAGTGAATGTTGGCTTTGTTGGTGGACGACATCGCCATGGCATAGTGTCGAACATCGTCAATAGGTTGTTGGTGGCGGTTTTTATGCCTTCTTATTCTATTTTTGCATATGTTATATTGTATACTTTTAAGTGTGGCTAAAATTTGTTAATATTAAGGTGTCTGGATGGCTAAATGGTACAGCGTCCTTTTTTAGCCGTGAATTGCACTTATTTTGTGCAAAATGTTTCAAAAAACACATTTTGTAACAATTTCGCCATTCGGCTATGGTATAGTGCGCGCCGTTCTAAGCGGCAGTGCTGTTTAAAACGCAGACGTTTTTTTCAACAGGAAAAGCCTGTAGGGATCTAATAATTGGCTTTTTCTATAATGGTAACACGTTGATTTCGCTAAGGAAGGCAAGTAATGCAACAGTTAACCCCTCATCAAGAACCATCAGCGCAGGTGTTATCACCGGCCTTATCCGTTTGTTTAGATTCGACTTTAGCAAACGGCAATCAGATATTGTTAAATATGGCGGCAGGTTTCTCCAAGGCGGATGCCGGTTTGTCCAGCGCAGTGGCACTTTGTCGTCATAGTTGGATGCAGGCCCAGTCCACTAGCCTGAGCAACAGCGCAGGCAGTGGCGGCCATATCGCGCAGTGGTTTTACCAAGATGCCAATGCACACGGCTGGGTTTTTAACTTACCGAGTCAATTTCTGTCTGAACAACGTCAGCCGTCGCGAGCTTACATACTCCGGCAATGGGCGCGTCGCGGCACAGTATTGGCGCAATGTGGGTTGATTTTGTGTATGGCGACACGGCAGCCGCTGGATCTGGTGTGTGCCTTTGTATTGCTGCCATTATTGCTGTTATCCACCTTGGTGATGCTGCTGTTGGCAGAGCCTGACATCCAGTAATTTATGACTGCACAAACGCATTCGGTCGTATGTGCGTTGTTGTGTTGTTGATGAGCTGACGGCCAACACCACGACATCAGGAGATGTGGCGGTGTTGGTCAACAATGTAGCATTGCAGAACCTGCACGCTGCAGAGTTTGGCCGCAGAATGTTGAGGGCTATTCGGCAAGGATGGCGGGTTTTATCAGCTGAAACAACTCGCGATATGCTTTGCCATGTTGTTGTTTTTCAGCTTCTTTTTTCGCATTACGGATTAAAGTCCGCAGCTGCTGAATATCAATGCTGGGATACTGTTCAATAAATGCCGTTTGCGCATTGGCATCACTGATCAGTTTATCGCGCCAGTCTTCCACTAAATGAAATTTACGCGTCGCCGCTTGATTGGTATTGCGTACCACCGCCAACGCCCGTTCGATCGGTTCCAGATCGATACTGCGCATTAACTTACCAATAAACTGGATATGCCGGCGCAGCGCTTCGTGTTTTTTGGTGAGTTTGTCAGCCAGTACTAATGCATCGGCCAAGTCGGCAGGCATAGGGATTTTGGCGCGCGCTGCAGGACTTAATGCCAACAACTCTTCGCCAAGCGCTTGTAACGCATGCATTTCTTTTTTGATTTGGGTTTTACTTTTACCTTCTTCGCGGTCCCAGTCATCACCATGGGTAAAATCTGTAATATCAGCCATTGGGCACAGTGCTCTCTATCGCGGGCAGCGCACATGCGCTGCAATTTCTATGGATCTGGCCAGTATAACAAAAAAGCTACCCAGCGTGGTGCTGCTGTTCGCTGCCAGATGTTGATTGCTGTGGTAAGCTTGGCAGAAATGCCGCAAACAACGCAAAAGAGATGCTATGAGCGCAACAGAACCTACAATTTGGCAAGAAATTGATGATGTAAAAAACGCGGTTAGCCAAGTGTTAGCCCATGCAAAAGCTTTAGGTGCCAGCAGTGCTGAGGCCTCGATGAATCGCACCCGAGGTTTATCGGTCGAAGTGCGACAAGGCGAAGTCGAAACCGTCGAGTTTAACCAAGATGGCGGTTTAGGCATCAGTATTTATGTCGGCCAGCGTAAAGGCTCGGCGTCGACGGCGGATTTAAGCCCGGCCGCCTTAAAGCGCACGGTGGAAGCGGCGATTGATATTGCGCGTTACACCTCAGAAGATCCCTGTGCTGGTGTGGCGGATGCAGCTTGGCTTGAGTTTTCACCACCCGATTTGGATTTATTCCATCCGGCGGACGTCTCGACCGAGCAGGCCATCGAATGGTGTTTGGCGGCCGAAGCGGCGGCGTTTGCCCATGATGCGCGTATTACCAACTCGGATGGTGCTTCGTTTTCATCGCATCAAGGCCTGCGGGTGTATGGCAATAGCCATGGTCAGTTGGTGGGTTACCCCAGTACTCGGCATGGCATCAGCTGTTCCGTGATTGGTGAAGCGGGTGACGATATGCAGCGTGACTACAGCTACTCGGTCGCACGCCATTTGGCTGAGCTTAAAACGCCGGCGCAAATTGGCTTGGAAGCGGCGATGGAAACTGTAGCTCGGCTCAATAGCCAAAAGTTAGCCACCCAAAAGGTGCCTGTGGTGTTTCGTGCCGATGTGGCCAGTAGTTTATTTGGTCATTTAGTGTCGGCCATTAGCGGCGGCAGCATTTATCGGAAGTCGAGCTTTTTACTCGATAAAGTCGGCGACGCTATTTTGGCGCCGCACGTTACTATCACGGAACGGCCGCATTTGTTACGAGGCTTGGCGTCTAGCCCATTTGATAGTGAAGGTGTGCGCACGGCCGAGCGAACCATTATCGAGCAAGGCGTGTTAACGGGCTATCTGACTACCAGTTATTCGGCGCGCAAACTGGGGTTAACCAGCAGCGGTCATGCCGGTGGCATTCATAACTGGTTTGTGAGCCATGGCGATGCCGATTTGGCTGGATTATTGCGCCAAATGGGCACGGGGCTGTTGGTCACTGAACTGATGGGGCAGGGCGTGAATACCGTCACCGGCGATTACTCGCGCGGCGCGGCCGGTTTTTGGGTCGAGAACGGTATTATCCAATACCCTGTGTCGGAAATTACCATTGCGGGGAATTTATCTGACATGTTTAAAAACATCGTGGCGATCGGTAACGATATCGACCGCCGTGGTGGGGTATTAACCGGTTCAGTGTTGCTGGCACCGCTGCAAATTGCGGGTCACTAGCGTCAAGCGTGAATGGGTTTAACCCAAATCTTCTGCGGTAACGGCTGGCCAGCACGCCAGCTGTTACCGTGAGTCACGACGTCCAGATCACATCAACCATAGCGCACTAGACAACCGCTGCGTATCACCCGCCGACAACGCTATTAACGACAAGAACGGCATTAACTGAGCTGCGCTTGTGGTGTGGCGCCTGTTGCCAGTGGGATCACCACATCAATGGGACACACCTTGACGCAGGTTGGCTCTGGGTAAAAACCATCACATTCGGTGCAAAGCGCCACATCAATCTGATAACAGCGTTTGCCACTGGGTAAGCTGACCAATGCGATAGCGCCATTGGGGCACTCGGGCCCACACATATCGCAATTAATACACGCCGCTAGAATTTGCAGTGCCATCTAGATACCCCATTGATTAGTTTGTCGAATTCACGGTGAGGCCGGCATCGATCCTTGACGACGGATCGGGTGTCTGTGACGGCGTTGCTGCATCAGGCAATTGGCGGATCAGCAGGGCAAATTCGGTACTCAGTTCCGCCGGCCAAGGGATATACACCTGATGCCCAGCGCCAGGCGCGCGTGCTATCGGCTGTCCATGTTTATCCCACAGGGCATGCAGGGTAAATTCGCGATTGCCCGTTGGATGCATCAAGATCAGCTGGTCACCGCATTGAAACTGGTTTTTTACTTCGACGTAGGCACGCGCCGGTAGCTGGCCATCGGCTGGATAAAAAGCGCCGATCTCACCGACAAACTGCTGCTGGTCACTGCTGGACGCGCTTTTGTCATAGTTTTGCAGTTCGTGCATAGGGATATGTCGCCGCAAAAAGCCTTCGGTGTAACCACGTGAGGCTAAACCATCTAACTCGTGCAGCAGCGCGGTGTTAAATGGCCGGCCCGCGACGGCATCATCAATGGCGGCGCGATAAATTTGCGCCGTCCGTGCAGCATAATAGAACGACTTGGTTCGACCTTCGATTTTTAACGAATGCACCTGAGATCTGGTTAAACGATCCACATGCATCACAGCCCGTAAATCCTTTGAATTCATAATATAAGTGCCGTGTTCATCTTCAAAAGCAGGCATCATGTCATCGGGGCGCTGCGGATCGGTGAGTAAAATCACCTCGCTGAGTGCTGTGATCTGGCTGGGCATGTCGATGGGGGCTGAGCTAGACGTTGAGATAGGCGCGGCAGCAACGGCAGGCACAAATTGCCCAACATCATTTTGCTGTGCAGCGCTGACTTGATAAGGCCAGCGGCAGGCATTGGTACAGGTGCCTTGGTTTGGGTCGCGTTTATCCATGTAACCCGACAATAAACAGCGGCCCGAATAGGCCATGCATAAGGCGCCATGCACAAAGACTTCCAGTTCCATATCTGGCACTTCACGGCGGATCTGCTCGATTTCCTCCAGCGCCAACTCGCGCGATAAAATCACCCGGCGAATCCCTTGCTGCTGCCAAAATTTGACGGCGGCCCAATTGATGGTGTTGGCTTGTACCGATAGATGCAGCTCCAACCCCGGAAAATGCTGTTGTAACAGGTAAATGACGCCAGGATCCGACACTATAAAGGCATCAGGCTGCAGCTTCACCACCGCGGCAATATCGTCGATCAGGGTGGTTAATTTGGCATTATGTGGCGCGCTATTGAGCACACAGTACAATTTTTTGCCTTGCGCATGCGCCTCGGCAATGGCGATGGCCAAGGTATCCACATCAAATTCATTGTTGCGCACGCGCAAGCTATAACGCGGCATGCCGGCATAGACCGCATCGGCGCCATAGGCAAACGCAAACCGCATGGCTTTTAAGCTACCGGCGGGGGATAGTAATTCAGGTAGAAAGGCGGCACGTGGCGTGTCGATATTGCCAGATGAGTTGTCGGATGCATGGGTAGCTGTCTGAGCAGATGTGTCTGTGGGGCATAACACAGGCAGTTCGGTAGGTAACAAGATCAACACCTCAAGCGAAAAGTTCGTATAAGCTAAAATATCGCGATACACCGTGTGGACGCGACAATGACGATATGAATGTCTGCAACATAAACATCTGTCGCATACCCATTCATGGCAGCAAAAGTGCGCCAGCATAGCGGTGGATTCCAGACGGCGTGTTGATCTAGCGCAATCCTCGCGGCATAAAGATGCTATATGGCAGGTGCGTTCATTATGGGCATCGAGTTCATACTCAAGCGGTTCATCACCTGATTCGAAATCAGATACTTTTTCTGTACACGGCTTAACACCTATGATTGATAGCACGCGATTCTGTGCTACTGGCAAGCTGTGTTTGCAATCTGCTGCTTTATAAGGCAAGTGGCATTGGAATGATTCAGCTCGTTGCTATGACTGGGATGTTTAGGCTCTGATTTTGACGCTTCGTTGATGTTTTGCTGGCCTTGTAATCACCTGTGATCCCCCCGCTGTTTTAAACAGCTGCTTGAGTGCTGCCGTTGGCGAAAAGAGCAGCGATTTCTGCGTCATTTTGGTGCAGTTGCACTGCGAATTTGCAGGTTTTTTCAGCGATTGAGCCAGCCTAGTGCATTGAATACGTATTCATATTGAGCATTATGACAAAGCGGTGAATAAATGAGCTGGGAGACTGTGAAATCGCACATAAAACACAAAAGCTAACATCACAACAACAGGCTTCATGCCACGAGGCTCGGAGCCACAACAATAACAGCAATCCGGGGACTATTTATGTTCAAGTTTAGATTGAGCATGCTGTCACTTGCGTTGGTCAGCGCAGGTTTCAGTAGTATCGCGTGGCAAGCCCATGCTAGCGCCGATGTCGCACCAACTACCGCAACGGCGCAAGCCACCGCACAAAGCACACCAGAGCAGGCCAGTGCGGCCAAGAAAAAAGCCGCTGAAGAAGAACAAGTCGAAGTGATTCAGGTCACGGGCTATGGTTCAAGTTTGATCCGCTCGTTAGATTTAAAACGCACCAACGATACGGTGTCGGAAACTATTTCTGCCGATGACTTGGGTGCCTTACCTGACGTATCGATGGCCGATGCGTTAACTCGGTTACCGGGCATTTCAGCTGTCCGTACTGGCGGTCAAGCCGCTCAAATCAACATCCGTGGTATGGATGGTGGTTTTGTGTTTTCAACCTTAAACGGCCGCGAACAAGTCTCCACCAGTGGTAGCCGTAGTATTGAATTCGACCAGTACCCGTCTGAATTAATCTCCTCTGCGGCCGTCTATAAATCGCCAAAAGCATCCCTCATTGAAGGTGGTGTGGCCGGTACCGTGGAATTGCAAACAGCCAGCCCACTGCGCAATAAAGAGCAGCACAGTTTAGTGGTGAATGCGCGTGGCATGTATAACGACCGCGCCAACGATGTGCCGGATGGCCAAGAGTTTGGTGATCGCATCAGTTTTTCTTACCAAGGTAAATTTGCCGACGATACCTTAGGTGTTGCGCTCGGTGTGGCTCGTCTGTACCAACCAAGCGTTGCTACCCAGTTTATCGGTTTGGCCTATGGCGATCGTAAAGATGTCGATGGCATTAAAGAAACCGATCCGAAAGAATTTATTAGCGAAGGTTTTGAGGCGCAGCACCGTGGTGGTGAAGAAACCCGTAACGGCTTTATGGGCGTGATTGAGTGGGCGCCGCATGAAAACTTCACTTTAAAAACCGATGGTTTTTACTCTAAGTTTGACTCTGAAGCCTTTGCCCGTGGTTACCGGGTAAAATTTGGTGGCGAAAATGCCGCTGTGGCAAATCCAGTGTTAAACGGCAACTCGGTGATTGGTGGTACTTTCAATCGTACCAGCAATAGCTACACGCGGGTCGAGCTGGTGAATGATGATAACCAAGATTTTGACAGCGTCAAAAGCTTAGGGATCAATGCTGATTGGCAAGTGACCGATGCGCTCAACCTCAATCTTGACGTGTCGCATTCCTCTGCCAACAGCAACTTCCGTAACGGTTTACTCTGGTCTTTGGTGGCCAAAGATGCCACCGCGGCCAATCCGCAGTTTGATGACAACGTTTCTATTTCGTATTTACTCAATGGCTTAAATCTGCCGAATATCGGCTTTAACCAAGCGGCGGCGTTTTCTGATATCAACAAAGTGATGGTCAGCAAATACGGTATTTACCCGTATAAAAACAGCGATGAGTTAAATGCGGTGCGGTTAGATGGCCGTTATCAATTTGATTTGCCTGTGATTTCTAGCATCGATGTCGGCCTGCGTTATTCTGAACGCGAATACTCCAACGATCGTTCTGTGTTTGAATATGGCAATGACGGTGCATTTTCGAGTACACAAAAACCACTGCGCTTAACGCAAGACATGGTGAAAGTCGTCAACTTCACCGGTGCTTTTAGTTACATTCCAAGCTATTTGGCGATTGATTTAAACAAAGCCTTAAATGCATGGTTCCCCAATGGCGTACCTCAACCGAAACAAACCTGGGGCACCGGCAATTCCGGTTTGATCCCATCGCAGCTGGGCCAAGGTGGTTCTGATACCAGCTGGTCAGTGCTGCAAAGCGGTGATGTATACGAGGATGTGTTGTCCTTGTATGTGATGGGTAATCTAGATACCGAGCTGATGAGCTTGCCGCTGACCGGTAACTTTGGGGTGCGGATGGTGGAAACCGATCAGCGCGCCACCTCACTGCAAAACGTCAATGGTGATGCCAAGTTAGGCGCACAAAACATCAAAGACGAAGCAGGTTTGATCAACAACCAATATGCGCCTGGCATTTTGGGTGAAAAATACCGTGATTACTTGCCACAGCTGAACTTGAACTTGTCATTAACCGACAATGATCAGTTGCGTTTTGCCGCGGCGCGGGTGATGTCACGGCCACCGATCAATCGTTTGGCCGCCCAGACCAGTACCAATATTAACAACGACGGCATTATCAATGGTTCTAGCGAAAACAACCCGTTCTTACGGCCGTTTTACGCCGATCAGCTGGATTTGTCGTACGAGCATTACCTTGATGATGGCGAAGGGGCATTTGTTGCAGCCATCTTTAATAAAGATATCAAGTCGTTGATTAACACCTTTAGTATCGCCAACTTCGATTTTAAAGCCGCCGGCTTCCAAGTGCCGGATGTCTATGTTGATCCTGTGACCGGTGTACCAAAAGCGGTGAAAAACGGTACTTACACCACCGCCGTCAACAACAAAGAAGGTGGTTATATTCGTGGTGTCGAATTGGCCTACACCCAGCTGTACAAGTTCTTGCCCGGGCTTTGGTCTGGCTTAGGGACTAGCCTGAGTTACTCCTACACCGATAGCGAGATTAAACAGCAAACCAACTTAGGTGGCAGTTCAGTCGATATTTCGTTACCAGGCTTGTCCTCCAATGTATGGACTGGCGCTGTGTTCTATGAATATGAAGGCTTTGAAACTCGCGTCAGTGCCCGTTATCGCAATCCGTTTGTGTCGGAGCAAGTGTCGGTGAATGAGCAAATTGTGAACTTTGACGGTGAGACCGTGATTGATTTCCAAAGCTCATATCAAATTACCGATCAGTTCAAAGTGTTGTTCCAAGTGAACAACGTGACGGACGAACCGACCATGAGCTACTTCGGTGACACCAAACAGACCGGCACTATCCAATTTTTTGGACGCCAGTTCTTCCTAGGTGGCACTTACTCAATGTAAGCACAACGATGACATGAATGCACAACCCTGCGCTCCGGCGAAGGGGTATGACTTGGAGTTTAGAATGCAAAATGTAACAAAGTTATGGCCAGTGCTGCTCAGCGGCGGTGTTTTGGCATTATTATCCGGCTGTGGTGGCGATAGCGCCGTAAATCCTGGCCAAGTGTTGTTAACCTGTGCCGTACCACAAGTACCCAACGCGGCCGGCACTGCTTGTGTGGCGCCGAAGCCCATCAAATGCCCAGCACCGACAGTGCCGGATGCTAAAAACGAGCAGTGCGTCATTGGGGTTGATCCGAATGCGCCAGCGCCAAGCGTGATGGCCGGGCCACGGCAAGCTGTGCTGTACTTCAAAAAGCTCGATGGCAACTATGAAGGCTATCGTCTGCATACGTGGAACAACGATGCTTGTGATGCGCTCGAACCTAGCTCGATTGCCGCCAGTTGGGCAGATGGTCTGCCATTTACCGGCGTGGATCGCAACTATGGCGCTTACTGGGTACTAAACCTGAAAGAAGGCGTCGGCAGCAAGGCCACCGATTGTGCCAACTTCTTGGTGCACATTGGCGTCGACGATGCCGGCAAAGAATTAGGCGGTGACCAAAAACTGCCACTGGGCGTGAAAGCACCTGGACCGCAGTTCTCACGCATGGGCTGGACTTTCTCTGGCACGTCCTCCGTGTTTGCTTATCCGGTGGTTTCGCTTGGCGTGCAAATCAGCGACAGCGCTGCACATTGGTTAGATAAAGATACCTTCGTGTGGAAAGCCGCGGTCAGTGGTGGTAGTCAATTTAAGCTGCATCACAGTGCGGCGGCCGATCTGGCCATTGATAGCGATACCTTGCAAGTGAACGGCACCGCGGTGAATGTCACACCGGTGGAACTGACCGATGAGCAAAAAGCACGGGTCCCGCATTTAGCCAGCTGGTCGGCATACAAAATCAATACCGATGCCGCCAATGCCAAAGCGATCCTGAAAAATCAGCTGGTGCTGGCATCGTATGACAGTAGCAATAAGCTGATTGCTGCATCCTATGTGCAAACCGCCAAAGCAATTGACGATCTTTATACCAAGGGTGACAACGACGCCAACGAAGCCGTGTTAGGTATTCAGTACGATGCCAACAACATTACCAGCAGTGTCTGGGCTCCAACGGCACGTAGTGTCGCGTTAAAAGTGTACGATCAGAATAAAGCGCTGATCAGCACCAATCCAATGGTGCAAAATGCCACCACTGGCGTATGGCAGTTTAGTGGCAGCAAGGCCAGTTTGGATCGTAAGTTCTATCGCTTCGAAGTGCAGGTTTATCATCCTCTGACCAAAAAAGTCGAAACGGTAGAAGCAACAGATCCATACTCGTTAAACGTATCCACCAATGGCCGTTTTAGTCAGTTTGTGAATTTGGCCGATGCCGATACCAAGCCGGCTAACTGGGATAGCCACACGGTTCCCACCATCGCCAATCCTGAAGATGCCATCATTTATGAAGGCCATATTCGTGATTTTAGTGTGATGGATGAAACGGTCACGGCGGCGAATCGCGGTAAGTATTTGGCCTTTACCGAAACCAATTCGAAACCGGTGCAGCATTTAGCCGCGTTGGCCGAAGCTGGTGTGAATCATTTCCACCTGTTACCGACCATGGATATTGCCACCATTAACGAAGATGGCACCAAACGGATTGATTTAAACAATACCGTCGCGGAGCTTTGTAAAATCAATGCCAAAGCGGCCGTGTGTAATGAAAACGGCAGCACTAAGCTGATTGATTTGATGAAGTCGTATGCAGCCTCGGGTGAGAATCAGCAAAAAGTGGTGGAGAGTATCCGCAGCTTAGATAGTTTCAACTGGGGTTATGATCCACACCATTTCCTTGCGCCAGAAGGCAGTTATGCCAGCAGTAGCGAAGGCGTGGCACGTATCAAGGAAATGCGGGCGATGAACCAAGCGCTGCATGGTTTGGGTATGCGCGTGGTGCTCGATGTGGTCTACAACCACACCAGTTCGTCTGGCCTATTTGACAACTCAGTGTTCGATAAAATTGTGCCAGGTTATTACCATCGTTATAACGAAGTGTCTGGTGCGATTGAGCGCTCAACATGCTGCGAAAACACCGCCACTGAACATGCGATGGTCGATAAATTTGTTAAGGACAGTTTGGTGATTTTGGCCAAAGAGTACAAGTTTGACAGCTTCCGTTTTGACATCATGGGACATCATCCGAAGCAAAGTATTTTGGCGGCGCGTGATGCAGTACAAGCGGTTGATCCAGATAACTATTTCTATGGTGAAGCTTGGAACTTTGGCGCGGATGTGCAAAACGATAAACGCTTTATGCAAGCACGCCAAGCCAATATGGGTGGCACCCAAGTGGGTACTTTCAACGATCGGATCCGTGACGCGGTGCGCAGTGCACAGCTGTTTAGCGGCCGCAAAGCGGAAAACAATGCCTTAGCGCAACAGAACTTTATTGAAATTGGTCTGGCCGGTACATTAAAAGACTATCTGATCAAAGACTATAAAGGCGTGACAGGCAATGCCTCTGGCGTGATTTGGAATGGCCAAGCGGCGGGTTATGCCATGGACCCAGCAGATATCATCAACTATGTTTCGAAACACGACAACGAAACTCTGTGGGATAAACTGCAGCTGGAGTTAAGCTCCGATGTTTCCACTGATGATCGAGTGCGGATCCACAACATGGCGCTGGCGATCCCATTGCTGAGCCAAGGTATTCCATTCCAACAAATGGGGGATGATCTGCTGCGTTCTAAATCACTGGATCGTGACAGCTATGATGCTGGTGATTGGTTCAACCGTGTTGATTTCAGCATGCAAAGCAACAACTGGAACGTGGGTTTACCTCTGGCAGAGAAAAACGCCAGTAACTGGAAAAACATCGCCAGTATTGCGAGCAATCCAAATACCAGTGTCAACAGCAATCAAATTGAGCTGGCAAGCGCCGTGTTTAAAGACTTTGTCAAAATTCGTCAAAGCTCACCACTGTTCCGTTTGACCACGGCACAGCAAGTGATTGATCGGGTTGGCTTCCACAATATTGGCAAGAACCTGACGCCAGGTTTAATCGTGATGAGCATTGACGATGGCAGTGGTCTGGCGGATTTAGATCCACAGCATGATGCGATTGTCGTGGTGATCAACGGTACTGATAGCAGCAAAACACATCGTATTCCGACGGCACAAAACTTCAGCCTGCATACCGTTCAACAGCAGTCCGAAGACAATGTCGTGGGTTTAGCGCGTTTTGCGAACGATGGTGCTGATGGCAGTTTCACGGTTCCAGCCTACACCGCGGCGGTGTTTGTCAAAGTACAAAATGGTAGTCAAGGCGTTGGATTAAAGGCCAATGCAACCATGGGCGCTGCCGATATTCCGCCATTTGGTTTAACCACAGTGAATGTTCGCGGTGGCATGAATGGTTGGTCAGAAAATGATGCTTTCAGCTACGATGGCAGTGGTATTTATCTGGCGACAGTGCAAGTCAATGCGGGTGTACAAGAGTTTAAGATTGCCTCAGGGGATTGGAGCACGGTCGACTTTGGTGGCGCTAATAGCGATGCCTTACAAATCGATACCCCAACCACCTTGGCGAAAAAAGGCAGCAACTTAAAACTGAATTTCCCACGCAGTGGTAAGTATGTGTTTACCTTAAATGCCGCCAATAAAGATGCGCCGGTACTGACAGTGAGTGAGTATCAACCTTATGGCACCACCACTGTGTTCGCCCGCGGTACTATCAACCCTGGCCAGTGGACCACCGAAAACCCACTCACCTACATCGGTGAAAACCGTTATCGGATGACCATTGCGCTTGAAGCCAAAGGCTATGAGTTCAAGATTGCATCAGCTGACTGGTCTACCGTGGACTTTGGTGCCGGTGCTGATGGTGTCGATGTCACCTTGGGTACGGCGAAAACCCTAGCTGCCAAGGGTGCTAATCTGAAAATGACACTGACCAGCGCTGGGACCTATGAGTTTATCGTGGATGCCAGTGACAAAAACGCACCAGTGTTAACAGTGCGGCCTTTGGTGAATTAATGGCTAATGCACGAATAGGGCATGAACTCACGTCATAACAGATATCAAGGGGCGGAGCCGTAAGGCTCGCCTCTGGTCTGTAGAAACAAATAAAAGCCTCGGCCTGTGCCGCAATGCTCTTCACTTAAGTGGAGCAGCATTGCGGTTTACCGGATAACGGGTTTTGGATATCTTCACCGCCCTGGGTCTTGCTGGCCTGGGGCGTTTTTCTATAAACAGATTGCCGAGACAACCGCGCAGCTCTGACAGTCTTCTTGCGGTGTGTGACGGCGAGATAGCGCCCGCCATCATCGCCAGCTTGCTGGCTATAAACTGACAAGCAAACTTAAAGCTGACTTCGTAAGGTGCCCGTTTG
>JACCDR012088073.1_pt1 | contig 16108 bp, 18 predicted proteins | sample 7446431 | NCBI WGS metagenome assembly JACCDR01 (sample SAMN15323443, study PRJNA562643) | freshwater metagenome | isolation source: river surface water | place: USA:Blue River Watershed | collected 2017-08-17 | reverse complement strand
CGTGTGCTACCGCTACACCATAGCCACCATGTTGGTTTAGTTATAACAGAAAATAAGAGAAAATCAAAATGGGTATATTATTCAGCCACACGTTCTCTTTTTTGATTCACTCTCATTTTTTTGAGTGTTTCTAAAGTTAACAAAGCACTTTCATTTTTTATATCCATATTACCGAGTAATCTAAAGCTATGCTAACCAAAAGTATATTCAACCTCACGAGCAATTTCTAACAGGTTACCTGTAAAATGAGCCCTTAAAAAAGTATCGTAGACTTCTTCTGAGCTTTCGTATTTTTCAGATAAGGTTTCTTGTATTTCCCTGCACACATACATCAAAACTTTTCTAGCTCCTTTATATCCTACAATATCATAGTCAAAACCACCCTTTTCATTTTTTTGTTTACCAATGTAAGAAATCTCGTCTATATCGAAACCCGTTTTCTTTGATAATTCTTTTTTCCTATTTTCAGCCTCTTCGGACTCCCACCACACCTTTTCAACCGCCATTATTGGTAATTGATACACTTGTGGGATATTCCTTTTTTCAGCTTCTGCCACTATTGCTTCATGTAAACCTTTAAAGTGTTCATGAATAGTGCGATCTATATCATGTTTCTGTGCAGAGTACACAGAAACACCCTGACGATACACAGTCCGAGTATGTCCACCCCCTTGTCTTTCTTTAGCTTCTAAGGATAAATGAGCTTTTAAATGAAGAAGTTCGTGGATGGTGGCTAAAGCAAAACGTACATTTTCATCCCTAAACAAAGCGGCGTTTAAAATAATCCCTTGTCTCAGAGTCATAGCAAAAGCACCACCATGCATACCTTTTGAAATTTTATTATATAACTCTGGTGGTACAATATGAAAATTTTCAAGAGGTACGTCATACCCCTCTATCCCAAAACGTTCCATCAATGCATTTGTAACATTGTTTGCATATTCTATCAGAACTTTTTGCTCATTATTTTTAGGATATTCTAATTTTTCCAAATCTTCTCGTTCACCCGGTGATAAAGTACTGAAATGATCAAACAGTGCTTTGTGTACCTTATCTACAGCTTTTTCTTTCTCCTCTTCCGAAGCAGATCCTACAACTCGTATGTTTGGTATTTGTTCCATGAAGTATATTATAACAGAATCACAAAGATCACTTAAAACTCTGCTTTTGGAGATCGAAGAGTCTTTTGTACACACCACCCTCATGCTTCATGAGCTCTTTGTGGCTCCCCTCCTCTACCACCCTGCCCTCCTCCAAAACAAATATTTTGTCTGACTCTTTGACGGTGGCAAAGTCATGTGAGATATACAGTGAGCCGGTGGTCTTTGGTAAGTTATTGAGAAACTCAAATATTTTTACCTCGGACTCCGCGTCGATAGAGGCGGTCGGCTCATCCAGGATCAAAAAGAAAGTATTTTTGTAGAGTGTGCGAGCGAGGGCCATTTTTTGTCTCTGTCCTTTGGATAGTTCGACCCCACCAAACTCGACCCCCAGCTGTTCGTCGTACCCTTTTGAAAACTTGTCGATAAAGAGGTTTGCTTGGGATATTGTAGCGGCTTCTTTTACTTTTTCCATGTCGATTTTCTTGCCGGTTTTGTTTATAGCAATAGCTTCTTTGACCAAAAAGTCATGAGTGACATAGTCCTGAAACAAGACGGCCAAGTTTTCCCACCATTCATCCAGGTCTATCTCTCGCAAGTCCTTGCCGTTTATGAGGATCCGACCTTCGGTTGGATCGTAGATGCGACACAACAGTTTGATGAGCGTAGTCTTGCCTGCACCATTGTTTCCGACCAGCGCAATCTTCTCCCCCGCTTTGAACGTCAGGTTCAAATCACGCAATACCAGTTTGTCTTTACCTGGATAGGCGAAGCTGACATGTTCAAAGACAATCTCTGGTGGAGAGACGAGGTCTAACTTTTGCGGATGATTGGCTTTTTGCACGAGCGGCTTGATCGACAGAAAAGCCATCATGTCTTGCACAATGAGGTGTTTTTCATTTTGTGATGCGAGGACTGATAGAATATTTGCAAAACTGCCGTTGATCCGAGACAACAAGTTTAAAGCATAGACCATAGAGCCGACCAAAATGGTACCAGCAAGGACGTCTTGGAGGATAATGATCGAACTCCAGGTGAAACCTATGATATACAAAAAGTCGGTGATAATGTAAGAAATGCGTCTCTTTTTTTCTGCTTGTAATAGATTGGTATTAAAATGAGAAAGAATACCCTGAATCCAAGATAGATAGTGATTTTTTTGATTATTTAATTTGGTTTCAATGACCGCTACACGGTTGGTAAAAAAACGACGCAGGTCATAGTATCTACGTTGTTCAGGAGAGTCTTTTGCCCAAATGCCGTATATTTTTTGACCATATTTCCACTGCATGACAAATTTTGGTACAGAAAAAACAAGTATGATCACATATACCCAGATATTGAAAAAACTAGCCAAAAGCGAACCGACCACAAAAGCAATACTATTCGCAAGGAGAGCAAACTGGTTCTCCACCAGTTCTATAAAAGGCCACATGCCGCGCTGAAAAGCGCGTTGTTGTAAGTCCTGAAAAGTAGGGTCTTCATAGTGTGCAATATCGACCGCTTCTCTTTTCCTCAAAGTATCTAGTTCCATTTTTTCAGAAAAACGCAGTCTCCAACTTTGGTAGTAGTAACTACGAATAGACATAAGGAAAGTAGGGATACTGTCTACTACTGCGTACAAAGCAAAGAGAATGAATACGTCGGAAGCCACCTCGGTCCCACCACCATATACAAAAGCAGTGATGCGATTGATGAGTAATCCAAAGAGAAAGGTTTCAAGATACGGAAAACAACGGCTACACACATCAAGGATGAAAATAATAATCGTTTGATTTTTAACAAAACGAAAGGCGTAAAAAGTCGAGATACGAAGTGAAGTAAAAAAATCTCTGATCGAATGCGAGCGAGTTGTCATATTGAAATAGTATAACAAAAAACCAAAGACTGTGTCTTTGGTGCATCTATTTTCCTCTAAAATAAAGAGACTTCTCTGTATGACATGGTGTGTGTTTGCGAATGTGGGTCAGGGGTACACGTTCGGCAATATCGAATAGTTTTCCATCTTACTTCACCACCCCCTCCGAGCATACCATCTTCCCACACAGAGGCTCTTACCTGAGTAGATTCAGTAGGGGTTCCGCATTTCTGACAAATCGATTCGGGATTATTTGGCTGTGACATATTTCTTCCACTAGCCTAGCAGGAGTAGAGTGGAAAGTAAATTGGGAGAGGAATCTTGGTCTCGACTCAAAAATTTTCCGTCGAAAATTTTTGGTCTGACCACCGACTCGCGTCTTGTTTTTGCTAAAACAAGAATCGCTCCGTCGTTCAAGTCCTCAGACCAAAACAAAAACACGACCTAAAGTAAATTTAGGACGTGCTTTTGTTTCGGTGCCCAGGAGAGGACTTGAGTCTTACAGACTCAGTACCCCAATTGGATATTTTTGTTCTCCTTCGAAAAAACTCAGGATCCAAAAATATCTCAATCGGGCTTCAAGTCCTCAGACCAAAACAAAAACACGACCTAAAGTAAATTTAGGACGTGCTTTTGTTTCGGTGCCCAGGAGAGGACTTGAACCTCCACACCTTGCGGCACAGCCACCTCAAGGCTGCGTGTATACCAGTTTCACCACCTGGGCATACGGGTACTATAGCAAAAATATCGCCGTTTGGCGATATCTCTACTCTGTTGCGACTGTTTCTGTATTTTCTACTACTTCTTCTACGGTTTCCTCTGCCACTACCTCCCCTGCTTTGACCGTACGAGTATTTCTCATCTGGCGACGGATCTCTTTTGCTGCTTTGTCGCGGATGTGGTACAGCTTTGCTCGACGTACCTTTGAACGTTTGACTGTTTCGATAGAGTCGATCATTGGAGAGTATAGAGGGAAGATTTTTTCTACCCCAACACCAGAGGCTACCTTGCGTACCGTAAAGGTTCCACCAGCTTGTTTGCCGTGTTTAACCGCAATAACCAAACCTTCAAAAGCCTGAAGACGGGTTTTGCCTTTTTCTTGGATTTTTTGCCAGACACGCACTACGTCACCGGCACGAATATCCAGTTTCTTTCTCTCTGCCACAGGTGCTGGAGAATCGATTATTCTTGTTTCCATAATGTACCTCAATCTACCATACCGCCTTTATGATTGCAATAGTTCGACTGCTGCCTGAAAATCTGGTGGATATGGAGCCTGTACCTCTCGCCAAACACCCGACAGGTCGCGCCAGCCGATGCTGTAGGCATGCAAAGCGACCCTGGTAAAACCAAGGGTGTTTGACTGCTTTGGAGCATACAAACTGTCCGCAACGACAGGATGGTGGATGGCTTTAAAATGGACACGGATCTGGTGTGTTCGACCGGTCTGTGGGTACACCTCGACAAAGGAGTAGCCGTCTTTGGTGACGAGGACTCTGTAGTCAGTGCGGGCTTCGCGCAGCTCCCCTCGTGCCCCCCGCTGAGCAGAGTACATGCGAAAGTCTTTGTTGGAGCGGCCAATAGGTCTGTCGATCGTCCCCCCTTTTTCTTTTAGTTCGCCATACAGAAAAGTATGATACACCTTTTTGATCGTATGTTCCTGAAATTGTTTTTTGAGACTTTGAAAACTCTCTTGTGTTTTAGCAAACAACACCACCCCAGAGGTTTCCCTGTCCAAGCGATGCACCACCCCACCCCGCGAGAGCTCGGTGCCATCTTTGGCAAACTCTTTTTCCCCTACGTCTGTAGCCTGTGGGTACAAAGCCAAAAAACTATCGACCAGTGACTCCCCTTCTCGCCCATCAGAATGCACCAACACACCGACCGGTTTGTTTACCGCCACTACCTCGTCATCTTCGTAGAGTATATGTAGCTTCATACACCCACTATACAATTTCTTGATAGATATGTAAAAATAGGCTATGATAGCCTGTATACGCGCGATTAGCTCAGTTGGTAGAGCAACCCGTTTACACCGGGAAGGTCATAGGTTCGAGTCCTGTATCGCGCACAGCGTGAAGAAAAATCTGCCCTGCGGCAGATTTTTTAACTGTGCGAGCCGGAGCTATGTTTTTTCAGCAGAAAAAACAAGCGAGGCAGGGTCGTGCGGCAAAAATTGTGACGACAATTTTTGAACGCCTGACCACAGAAATCTTCAGGAATTTTTAGAAATAAAATTATCTGTGACCGAGATTCCTGTATACCTGACCACAGAAATAACAAAAAAAACCAATCTGACGAGATTGGTTTTTTCGAGGGAGAGATTCCTGTATCGCGCACAGATACAAAAACTTATTCTCATTACTTTCTATCACGCATGGAAATATTTTAGTACCACAACGATGATTTCTTGCTACACTTAATACAAGTTAATTTATTTTATAATGTATTGCATATATGGAAACAAGTACAAAATCCACACATAAGTTTTAATATTGTATTGCAAAGAACCTACAATTTTTGATATTATTCGGATGGGTGGTTGGCACGCGACGAAAGTCGTACAGTGAGCCGAGCATTGATAGCGAAGTGTTTGTGTTTTGCACAAACCTACCCGGTGCCGGGGATTCGTTGAGCGATAGCTCATAACCACCTAAGCCATCTCTGATGGCTTTTGTTTTTTTATATTCTATGTACAATACTCCTGAGGGGCCATTAGCTCACTTGGTAGAGCGCACCCATGGCATGGGTGAGGCAACCGGTTCGAATCCGGTATGGTCCACCACCATACGTTATACTTTGTGTTGAGGAATACACACAATATTTTTTGTTTCTCGTTGTGGAACAAAAGGAGTCAAGAGACACCCGGGCTTATTACATAACAACAAAAAAGGGTTATTGGGGTCTATTATATAACAAACATATTGCCCCAAACCGGCAAGTACATGTGAGAGGTTTTTTTGCGATTCTGGACTTGCTTCTATAAACAAAACAGGGGTATTTTTTTGTATTGTTTCAGCTAAACCCTGTATGACGTCCATCTCCACACCCTCGACATCTATTTTTATAAGATCAACCCTGGTAATACCAGAGTTAGACACCACGATATCACCTTTTTTAATTTCTAACTTCCCCACCATAGTACCCACCTCACTACGCACAAAGGATCCTATACCACTGTTGTGTCCTGTTGGAGCAAAGAAATCGACACAATCATCATGTTTACCTAAACCATACATACAGATATCCACATTGGCTATATTATTCTCGATACATCTCTGACGCATCAGGTACACTAGTTTTGCATATGGTTCAAACGCATACACCCGATGCGCAAAACGAGAAAAGAACAGAGTGTGATGACCGGTATTAGCACCCACATCAAAAACAACCGCTTGTGGAGATAGGTATTGTTTCAAAAATAATAATTCTTCATATTTATACGCACCAAAGAAAAAAACATACCGGTCGATATAGTCACGCATCGTACCACTATATGTGTAACCAAAAAAAGATACTGTAAAATCTTTATCGATTTTAGGTAGTAAAAAAGCCAATCGATACCGCACACCTAAACGTATGTATCGAATATGGGTAATGAGCCTTACTCCAACATAGATCATATTTCGTATCAGCGTATACACCGAGCGTATTGCTAGTTTCATCATTTCTTTTATCTTAGACAGACCCACACGAGGGTGACTCAAATAAAAATACAGGTGAGTATACAAATCTTGCACATGAACCCATAGGTACCAGTACGGTTTTTTAGCAGGTGCACTCGTACTGACATGGTCAAAAGAAGAACGTTGGTCTATATGTGTGGTGATATCTGCGTAATACCTCATGCGATGTCCGTCTTTACGCATCGTTCTCAATGTGACCGACTCAAAACCATTGACTACTTCTGGAAAACGATATTGTTCATTTTTAAAAAGATTCATGTTAAACACTGGCTTACAGTCACCTCGTAGACCGAACTTGGTCATAACCTCTTCGTATGTTGGATCAATAGATGTGATACCTGGCTCAAACTGAAAACCGCCAGTAAACGTCTCGGTATCAGTCTGTATATGTGTGTTAAAAAACAAAACCTCACACTGATCAGCTTGTTGTATTTTTTGTTTTACAATCATTATTGCTTCAGGTACCAGAGCATCATCATCGTCTAAAAAAAGTACCCATTCAGAACGAATAATAGACAGGCCCTGGTTACGAGCCGCATTGACTCCACCACTTTTTTTTCTTTCAATGTAGGTACATACACCTTCGAGTCCGTGGGTACGTACAAAATCGCCTACCACTTGTGCCGTATCATCACACCCTCCATCATTAACAATCACAACCTCATCAGCTTGTACCTTTTGCGCAACAACACTATTGAGCGCACGTACAAGTAAGGATGATCTATTTTTAGTTGGAATCAATATGGAGACGGAGTGTTTTTGCATACGCATATAACTACTCTTTTTTCAATAACACTAATATGTGAGGCAACAATACCTTGTATGATACCCCTATCATATCAAAAAAAGAACGTATTATTTTTTTCAGCAAACTGGTACTTTTACCAGATTCTGGTACAAGTACAAAATGTGGTATTTTTTTTAGCATTCGCTGAAGGTCAAACAAAGAGTAAAAGTGTAAATTGTTTTCTGGTAACGGATTTCTACCAAGCAAAGATATCACAGCATCTCGCCATGAAGCAGGTATATAGGTCAAAAACCATATTTGAGTATGGGTTTCCTTGGGTGCAAACTTGTTTGGAAAACCCAGGTATAGCACACCATTTTTTTTCAAAGTGCGATGTATCTCAGATAAATATAAAACTGGATCAGTAGTATGTTCGATAACACTAGCAGACACAGCATAATCAAAAGTATTATCAGCAAAGGGTAATACCGTACCGTCATACAAATGAATATCAATTTCTACACCAAAAGCTTGGGCGTGAGCAACAGCAATATCAAATAGCTCCTGCTCAATCTCTACCGCGGTTACCGATGCTCCAGCCAGTGCAAAAGCGATACTAATACCCCCATTACCACACCCAGCATCAAGTATAGTTTTTCCTTGCACACTCCCGACCCGAGCAACAAAATCTCTAACAAGAGCTTGGGAATCGTTAATTTTGTGAACCCAATCGGTAATAATTTTTTCTTTTTCTAGACTAGATGCATGAGGTAAACGACTGTATACATATTTTATTGCCACATTTTCAATATCATAGTCAGGTTTGATCTGTATCATATACCATTAATACTATAGGTATTTGAGTAATAGGTCCATATATGATGCAATACTAAATTGCTGTACTCTTTTTACAGCTTGTGTACTACAGGACACCCGAAATGCTCTATTGTTCTTCATAATATTCATGGCTTGTGCCAAAGCAGATATGTCCTCTCGTGGCACAACTAATCCATGAGTACCATTTTCTATCATATGACGACCCGCCTCAAAATCTGAAATAATAATGGGTAATCGAGCGGCCATTGCCTCTAATACAACAATACCTAAACCCTCATACCGGGAAGGTAACACAAAACAATCTGACAAAGCTAATAACGTGGGAATATCAGAATGTGTTCCTAAAAAACACACTCTATCTTGTACACATGTATCAGTAGCCAATTTCTCCAGTTTTCTTTGATCTGAGCCCTGTCCAACTAATACTAGTTTTGCTTGTGGAACAAAAGACAAAGCATGTATGAGGATATCAATACCTTTTTGATGAATCAATCGAGCGACACAAACAAACACAAAATCAGACTGTGTGTACCCAAATAATTCTCTTGATGTGTCTGGCGGAGAGACAAATCTTTGTATATCAATCCCGTTAAGTAATACAATAATTTTTTCTTCATCAATACCGTGTGTAACTAGCGAATCCTTGACTGATTCAGAAACTGCAATAATGTACGTAGACAAATGTTGTAAAATACGATCTGTAAAAAACATTTTTTTATTTTTGACCATATCATATATATTGTGTTCAAAAGATATGATACGTCTTATACCAGCCAACCACGCACACACTCTACCTATAGTATTTGAAAACCACAAATGGGTCATCACGACATCAGGATTTACTTTTTTTATACAAGAATATATTTGATACCAACTTTGCACGTCATATATACTCCGGACCCGGACGTGATGTATATACTGATTACTAAGCCTACACTGAGAAGATAGAGAGTGTGGTGATTCTGATTTTATTGTTAATAGATGAACATGTATATTGCGTCGCATGCATTCATGTATTTGGTCTATCACCAATCGTTCAGCGCCTCCCATACCGAGATTGTTGATTATAATAAGTATTGTTTTGTCCATTCGATGTGCTCTCGGTAAGAATCGAACTTACATCAGCGGCTTAGAAGTCCGCGGTTCTATCCATTGAACTACGAGAGCTCGTATAGAGCCTAGCATACAACAGAAGACAGAAAAACTCTATAGAGAGGGGTCTGAAGTAAACAAAGACTCTGTACGGATATTTTGGATCATGGTTGTAGTGGTATTGATCGCACCGATTGTCTCTGATAGGAGATTGTCGTTGACAGACATAGGGGTTTTATTCTCAATAGTTGAAGTGACGAACAGAGTACCATCTTGTGACTTGCGATAGAGTACTGCAGATACAAAACTGAGGGCAATGAACAGACACGCAAATATCGACAAAAGTAATTGCCAGTCACGTGTTGGTTTGATCTCTTTTTTGTGATACTCTTCTTTTTTTATCACACGGTCTTGCAACCAAGTTTTTGTTGTATTAATAATCGTATCCATACTTATTTATATTTTAGAACAGATATAGTAAATACACTGTTCCATACCGGAACCTTACTCTTCTTGTCGTCATCCCCTCGCAAAAGCGCCAGCTCTACTACTTTTACTTTTTGTTGGAGCATTTCCAGGTCAGCCACAAATGACACGGTATCACTCCATGTTCCAACTGTTTTACCCCGAACGTTGTACCGTAGCACAGGGTCATCTTCGGTACCTGAAGACTCGTTACTCAACGTTTCGATCGAAACCGACAAGTTATGGGTACCGGCTAATTTTTCCAGGTTTTCTACAAAATCGACATATTGTTCTCTTTCTACAATAGACTCACTCACTCGAACGATATCGTTTGTTTGATCCTGCATCTCTTTTTGTACTTCGAGCAAGTATTGTTGTTTTTTCTTTTCTGCCACAAACTCATTATATGAAAGAGCGATCTCCTGACCCCACACTTTGGTCGTACGTAACAACCACACCCCACCGATTATCATGACGATAAAGAACCCGACGAGTACGTATGCGATTTGTAATAATCGTTTGTTATTCATTGCTTTTTTTTAGGGTCAACGTCAAGTTGAAAGGGATGTCTCTGTTTTTGGCAAAGTTAGAAATAGGTAAATCTACTTTTTCAAACTCCCCACTCGACTGCAAGCTTTTTAAAAAACCAAGCAGATCTTCTCTTGTTTTTGCTGTACCCTCTATCACCAACACCGGGGTTCCTATGCTTTGATACTGAATACTTTTCCAAGTGATAGCTGAGGTCTTTTTTTGCAACACACTGAACAAGATCGGCGTTACTGCTTGTTTTTCAACATGCTTATGAAATAACTCTAAAATACGATTAGTGCTGCCAATCACAGACTCGGTAAAGTTTACATTCTTTGAGGCACCCGAAGATTTTAAAGAGTTTAACTCAAACATTTGAGTCTCTCGTTGTACATACACAGTATATACAGTTGGTACTAGAGAGATAATAAACAGTATGTACAAAAAGATAGCCATACAAAGCATAACAATACTTCTACGCAAGATATAAGTCTTGTGTACTTCTTTTTTGGACTGAGTATCGAGTAGGTTAAACATGGTTATATGGTGATGTGTTCAGGCAGAGCCATACCTATAGCACTGCCAAAACGTAACGAGTCAGCAAAAGAAAGTTCTGGCACTTCGTGGTCCAAAGAAAAAACATTCCGCCATACATTACCTAGATCCACCGTGGTGCTAGTATGACTACTGACATATGACAAAGCGCCACTGTCAAGCGCGAGACCACAGATGTATATTTTATTAATTTTGCGATCATCACGACCGGCATTATCCTTGAGTGTGTGCCAATAGGCATACAATTTGACAATCTCGTGGGATAAAAAAGCTTGGATCTCTGCTTCATCAACGGGTACAGCTAAAGTGGAACTGAAATGTACTATCCGATTACAGGCCACATACATACCCACTTTGCTCGAGTGAATATAGACCACCAACACTGCTTCTTTTTGCAGAGGTGAGATGACTGACTGAGCTAAAGCTTGTGACTCAATACCAACAGAGACAAGAGTAATACCTGCTTCAGCAAAACAAGATAAGTAACCATTCAAAATAGCAGTTGGAATGGCTGACACCGCAATTGCCAGACGGTTGTCCGCTCGCTCGGCTTCAATGATTTGATAGTCAAAAACAAGCTCAGATGCCGGTACTGGTACATTTTCCTCCATCTTGAACTCTATTGCTCCTCGTATCTCGCTGTTGTCGACTTTTGGTATTTTGGCTGTAAATAGATACCCTTTTTCTTCGGGTAAAGCAAGGGCAACGTAGGTCACTCCTGTCTCTTTTTTGAGTTCGGTTAACAGTTGTGTAAACTCTGCCGGAGAAGCCACCACGCCATTTTCGATCACTTGAGGTGGTAGTTTTTTCTCCAGATATTTTTCGATATACAAACGAGTCCCTTTTCTACCAAACTTCATGTAGCGTATGTGCTTGTCGGAAATAGATAGTCCAGCATGGGACATGTGTAAAAACTCTGGTGGTGGAAAAAAACGAAAAAGATTTTGCAACATCTTGTCTATATTGTACCGAAAAAAAGACAAGGTCGAAAGAGACGAATCCCCACTTTAGCCAACGCGAGCTCCGACAAACACCTCGGGTGCTTCAAATAGCGAAAAGTGAGTCTCTCCCTCCACCTCCGTAGTCACCGCCAGGATCATCGCCTGGCTGATATATCCGGCCAAAGGACGCTCTGGCAAGTTGGTCACAAATACACAACACTTCCCTACCAACTCTTCTGGTGTAACATACTTTGCAATACCAGAAACAACTGTTCGGGTATCTTCGCTACCAAAATAAACTTTCAACAACAAGAGTTTGTTTGAGTCAGGCACAGGAGAAGCCTCGAGCACTTTACCCACTTTCATTTCTACGTTTTTAAATTGTTCTATATCTATCATAGGTGTGTATCTATATAACTTTGTAATACGATCGAAGCAGCAGAAGCGTCCAGCATATCGTTTTTACCCTGGATGTGTACCGCCTGATGTGAGGACAGAAACTCTGGATGCAACACTACCGACAAACCAGTCTCCCTCTGGAGTGTTTCAACAAAAGGCGTGATGTGTTCCATGAGTGGATTGTCTTTGCCGGCAAAGTCGGTCGACTCGCCCACCACCACAAGACCGACGTTTTTTTCCTGACAGAGAGAGACGAGGGTCGAAACGAGCTCTGGGGTGTTAGGTACAACAGCATGCGGAAAAGCCAAGCGACCACCCTCGTCCGAGAGGGCCACCCCTACCCTTTTAGTACCATAATCAATACCCATATATACCATAGCCATACTCTATCACGAGATTGCGTTCTCGAGAAAATCTGATACTATACAGCGTATGCTGACCGAGCTTCCTTTTATACTAGAAGGTATTCCAAAAGAGGTGTTAGTCCTCTTGTTTATCTCTCTTATTATCCTAAAAGGTGTGGCTCTGTGGAAAGCAGCTCAACTGTCCCAGGGAGTCTGGTTCGCCGTGTTATTGTTTGCAAACACCATGGGTATATTGGAGCTCATCTATATTTATGGTATAACCAGAAAGTATAGTGTCGAAGTGACAGAAGAATAACGGGAGGAGTGGCAGAGTGGTCGATTGCACCTGTCTTGAAAACAGGAGGGCTCGTAAGGGTCCCGTGAGTTCGAATCTCACCTCCTCCGCAGATTGAACGCAGTGAAAGCTGCGGAGGAGAGTAGGTCTGTGGGACAGACCTACGTGTGAGATTCGAACGGCGGAACCAATGTTTGGTAGTAGCCAAACATGCGAGCCGGTGCCCAGACCAACATGTTGCGACGGCAACATGTTGAGTCGAGGGAGAAACTCTCACCTCCTCCGCAAAAATTAGAAATCAAAAGATGGACTGGTAAAAACACCTGGTCTAAGGGTGGTATAATCACGTCAATAACAACATTAATAGTATATTTAATTTCAATATATAATCACCAGCGAAGTAGAGACGGATTAAAATTTTCAGAAAAAAATTCGTAGGGTAGATTAGTTTTTTACTATGTCTTACACCAACAAAACACAGCCAACAACAATGAGTCCTGAAAAGTTTTTGAAAAAAAACTTTTCAGGAAAAGACAAGATACAAAAAGAAGTGCTGGTTTTGATTGATTTGTATTCAAAAGCCACCCAATCACCCTGTGTTATGTGGAACAAGATTTTCGGCTTTGGGAAGTATCATTACAAGGACAGCAAGGGAGGCGAACATAGTTACCTCATCACCGGCTTCGCTATCTCGTCTACCGGATTTACTTTATACAACATGGTCGGTTGGGCAAGTTATAAAAAAGAAATTGAAGAACTTGGCAAGTATAAACTCTCGGGTAAGTCATGTTTGTCAATAAAAAGCATTGAGGACGTTGACTTAAAAATACTCAAAACGGTTGTACATAGTTTGTATAGTGAGATGAAGAAACGCTATAAAACAGAAAAGTAATGTGATATGCTTAACAGTATGAAAAGACTATTTCCCATAACAATCACATCGAAGCTCGTCGAATGCAAAGAGTTTTATACAAAGTTTTTTAACTTTGACGTTGTGTTTGAAGCAGATTGGTATATTCACATGAGACATGAAAGCGGTATTGAGCTTGCTGTTATGCGACCAGATTTATCCAATCAACCAAAGTTTCTTCACAGAGCATATGCTGGAGAAGGCATTGTCTATTCGTTTGAAGTTGATGATGCAAAATCTGAATACGAGCGATTTAAGGCTTTAGGTGTCCCAATTATCTATGAATTGACTGATGAGGAATGGGGTCAAAGACACTTTATACTTAAAGACCCTGCGGGAGTTGCTATCGATTTGGTTCAGCAACTAAGCCAGTAACCTATTACTTTTTCTTTTTAGCAGGGTACTCTGCTCGAACCAGCCAAGCGATTACTCGTTACAAGAAACTACGAAAAAACACGAGTAAATCTCATTTGATCGCATCAGAGATGGTCAACTATATATGAATACCGTGAGCGACTAGAGCATAACATAAGGTCGCTTTTTTATTTTTTAGAAAAACCTATTGGGATTATCTCGGTTAATACAAAATACACTTGTTGTGTTATAGTCTTAATATTCTATGGAAAAAATTATTCACATTTCGCACCTTACAAAGAAGTTTAATATAAACGGAGAACCGTTAGTTATTTTTGACAATGCTGATCTAGAAATATTCAAAGGAGAAAAAGTTGCTATTGTTGGATCATCAGGCAGTGGTAAATCAACTCTATTATCCATGCTGGCAGGATTAGATATGCCCACCTCTGGTGAAATTATTGTTGCGCAAGAAAAATTACATATGATGACCGAAAATGAGCTGGCTGAGTATCGAAATAAAAAAATATCGATTATTTTTCAATCTTTTGAACTCATATCCCCTTTTACTGTTATAGAAAATATATGCTCACCCTTAGAAATACGGGGAGATGATACGACACAAAACATAAGGCAAAAAGCAGAACGGATTATGGAAGAGGTTGATCTCGGAGACAGGAAAAATGCTTTTCCTTCAACACTTTCAGGTGGAGAAAAACAAAGAGTAGCTATTGCCAGAGCATTAATTCAGGATACCGATATCATCTTAGCAGATGAACCGACGGGTAGTTTAGATCAAAAAACAGGCTCTATCGTTTTTGATTTACTTTTACGAGAAGTGCATGTTCGCAGAAAAACGCTGGTCATGATCACCCACGATATGAATCTGGCTCAAAAAATGGATCGTGTGATCCTAGTCAAAGACAAACTACTATATGAGCAATAATAAAACATTGTGGTTTAAGTTTATATCTGTATATAGTACTAAAATATTACTACGTGAGTGGCGTCGGTTTATACTGCCCCTTATTTCTCTTACTTTTACCACTATTATTGTACTGGTGGTGTTACTGTTTACCCAATCTAGTTCTCAATTTTTGACAGAACGAAATCGAGAACTTATTGGTGGAGATGTACGAATAGAGTCAAGTTATGCCATACAGCAAGAATTATTGAAAGAAGCTATTGGACAAAAAAATATTGATAATCATTCTGTACAATTTGATTTTTCTGGTTTGGTGAGTAATACAAAAAATACCATTCCGGTATCAATCTCGGTCGTAGACGATATGTATCCACTCTACGGCAACGTAGTTATTCGTGATAGTGTGTATACTTTTCCAAAAGACAATGAATTATATATTGACTCAAATGGTGCAGAAAAATTAGGAGTCCAACCGGGAGATAGCGTATTGTATGCCGACAAGGAGTATATTATTAAAGGCATTATAGATCGAACACCAAACCAACTGTTCGGCGGTTTTGGATTTTTACCTAAAGTACTCATGAGTACCGAAGGTTTGAAATATAGTGGTGTCGATAGTAGTTTATTGCGAGCCGAATATGTATATAATTTTCGAACAATCGATATATCAAAAACAGAAAAAGAACAAATTGTACAATCACTGCAACCATTTAAAGCAAGAGTAGAAGTGATAGGTATCAGTCGTAGTGGTTTTATAGAGGGTATATCTACAGTACAAGAATTTCTTATCCTAGCAGTACTACTTTCGTGCATATTATCAGCAGTCAATATTTATGCGGCAATATTGTATCTGATTACTATTCTAAAAAAAAGTTTTGCCGTGCTTTTGGCTCTCGGCTTACCAAAAAAAGATCTTGGTTCTATTGTTGGTGGTTCTGTATCATATATTGTTGCATGTTCTACTGTTATAGGATCGGCTATTGCCTGGTTTTTATTTATAAGTTTGCGTGCCTTTATTATAGAGAGATATGGCATAGAGTTACCTGTTGTAGACATACACACACCATTTATTCTCACATTATGCGTAACCAT
>JACCDR011271433.1_pt1 | contig 16117 bp, 13 predicted proteins | sample 7446431 | NCBI WGS metagenome assembly JACCDR01 (sample SAMN15323443, study PRJNA562643) | freshwater metagenome | isolation source: river surface water | place: USA:Blue River Watershed | collected 2017-08-17 | reverse complement strand
GTTGGTGAGTGGCGTCCTTACCTTCCTGGCTGATGGGATCTTGATCCCTATCATCAATGTCTTCATCCTCTTCCAGAATGCCATCATTGCCGGTATCAACGTATTTAGAAGTTGGTTTGGGCAGAAGAAGTTAGAGTACGTGGCTTACGCTAAAACCACCAAGGAATTGGATAAGCTGGCCAAGGCATCTGAACGCACCACTGAGGCACTCAAGATCAACGAAGAACGCCTCAAGGCCACCATGGACTACCTTGAGAGCCAGATCAAAGACAAGTACCAAGGTATGCTGGACAACGCCAAGGATCTCTTTGAGGTTGGCGCTATCTCTGCTACTGCTTACGAGGAGAAGGTCAAGAGCATCAACGAGGAAATGGCCAAGGCTCTCAAGCAGGACGAGCTGGTGGCCCTCAATGCTCGGCAGGCGGATTCTTTAGAGAAGCTTGTCTCTTTGTACGACACAGCATACAAGCTCAATGCTAAGATACAGGCCATAGATTCCAGGACTGACCTTTCAGATGATGCTAAGGTCAAGATGAAGAACAATGCCATCTCGGACTGGTGGAATGCCAGTAACACAGGCAATGTTGCCAGTGCTCCTATGACTAAGCAGGCACTCACTTCTAATGACCTGGATATCTACAATCGGATGACCAAAATGCGTCAGGCCGCCCTTGCTACTGCCCCGTACAGTGCCCTGCGTCTGGGGTATTACAATGAGGTTGAGCCCGCCTCTAGTGCCCATAATAAGGAGACCAACCCGGACTGGAGTGATGTGGATGCTCTCTTGTCGAAATACGGGTATGCTGTCGGTACCCCCAACATCCCCTACGACCAGCTTGCTATGGTCCACCAAGGTGAAGGGATCGTCCCCAAAACCTTCATGGATGCTATCCGCTCTGGTGAACTTACCTTGGGTGGTCCCGGCTCGACAAATGGATCTGGTTCGACTATAATCAACGTAACTGTTCAGGGTTCCGTTACCACGGAGAATGAGCTGGCCGACTCCCTGGCACGGACGATTGCTAAACGGCAAAGGTCTGGTGCCCTTAGCGTAAGGATGGCGTAATATCTTGGCAAAAGTTTATCTTGATCTCGGTACTGGCTGGCAAGAAGTAACCCACCTAGTTAGGTGGGATGATTTCTCATACACGTTCAGGGGATTCTCCACAGACTACAAGAATGCCGAGAACGAAGCCTCCTTCACTCTCAACTATGATGAAACTCTCTACGGGGACCTGGTTGCTGAGAACAAGTATGTCGGAGTCAAGATCACTGATGACTCGGATGTCAGCCTCTTTCTCGGTGAGGCCCAGTCCCCGCTCTCCCGTAGCTACACAGGGGAGCTGGTGGAATCCCAACTCCAGTTCAATGCGCGGGACTACTCCCGCAGACTCCAGAAACCTGTTGGTGACCTAACTCTTTTCAATGCAAAGATTTGCGACCCTAACGACACTGCCAACTCCATCGTTCACCAGCTCATGGTTAAGGCGGGGTTCACTACTGGGGATGTTGACTCTTCTGTCACTATCCCCACTGTGATCACTGCATTCTCTCCTACCGAGGAGTCCGAGATTCTCTCCCTCATGTCCACCCTGCTCTACGAGTACGGTTACGCTGTGGACTGGGATACTAACGGACAGCTCTCCCCCATCCAGTGGAGAATCAACTCTGCTCCGATCATTGCAGTAGGTGACGAAGACATCCGTACTCCTGTACAGATTTCCTCCTCTGGGGTTGTGGACTACACCGGGGTAAAGGTCACGTACTACGAAGTAGGCAACCGGCCTAACACCCGAGTCTTCACTGACTCCGACCTTCCGTTCTCGGATGACGGGACCTTCGCTGGCTACTCCATTGCCGCTGGTACCAAGTACCCCGTGGCGACCAACGCCATTGACACGGTGACCGGACAGCCTCAAGTTGTCTACCAGGAATACAGTGATGCAGGGATCACGTACTTCACGAACAAGACCCAGACTGACCCGAACCTCAAAGACTTCAATCGTGCCGCCTTCCCGTCTGACTTCTCTGACATCATCGCTACGTCTGATTGGGATGTAGACTGGCATGGCCCCGGCCTCACCCTTGAGACCCATGAGGAATACAGCAAGAAGGCGCGGTACGTTTGGAAGAACAACACGGGTGCCCCGCTGTCCCTCTTCTGGTTCACCATCGACGCTACGGTCTACTACAAGACTGCCGCACGCACCATCACTGCTGGTAGCACAGTAGACGAACGTACCACCGAGAAGTACGAGGCATCCTTCCTCTACACCAGTGCCGCCGCAGAAGCTCACGCTAAGTTCATGGCCGCTAGGTACGCCTTCGGTGACATCGAGTATAAGTTCTCTGCGGAAGACTACTGGGCAGTCGGTACTCCTCTGACCATCACTCTTGGCGATGGTTCTACCGCCGACTGCTTGGTCCGTGAGGTCTCTTGGAACCCCCAGACCGAAGCTTACTCCTACTCCTGCAAAGCCTACGTGGCTGGGGTGCTCCCCGCTATCACCAGTAGTACCTATACTCAGGCGCAGATCAACGCACTGGCAGTTGTTCGTGACGCCAGTGTCTCGACCGAGAACCTGATCATCCCCTACAACACTGCTGACCCTGCTCAGTTGGTCTTTGATGCCGCCGACGTTAACCTCTCCGTGAAGGATGGTGGCTACGATAAGACGATGGGATACACCATCACGGCCACCCCCACGAACTGCACCGGTACCTTCACCACCCAGAGGAAGTACCACATCACCGGGCTGACAGCGGCTACCGCTACGGTCAGTTTCCACTTTCAGCGGGGTGCTATCGAGTTCACTAAGGTCGTCACTGTGTCGCGTGGTGTTACTCCTGTTCGGGTCCAGTGGTCTGTTGATGGCGTGAGCAACTGGCATACTAACTACGTTGCAGGCGACTTCTATTCTCGGCAAAGCACTGATGGCGGCAACACTTGGAGTAATGTCCAGAAGTCCATTGGAGATGGTGGGGCCGATGGTATCAACGGCGACCGCACCGCCGTCCTCGATCTCTACAAGTGGTCCGCTTCTGTGCCTACCTCCTTCCCTTCCGGCACCTCCACCTACACCTGGGCCACCGCTCAGTTCACCAACCCTGGTACCTTGAATGGGTGGTCCCAGACCCCCACGGACCCTGTGGCTGGGCAGACCCTGTATTTGGTGAGAGCCATCTATGCCGACAAGCTGGCCACTGCTACCTCTGCTGTGTCTTGGCCAGCATCCCCGACTCCTCGGGCTCTGAACACCGCCCCTCCCGATGCTGATATCCCTGGCAAGGACTACTTGGTGCTGGCTTTGCCGTTTGAGGATGTCCCTGCTTATCCTGATGGGACTGCGGCCTATGTTCAGGATAAGTGGGAGACAACGGATGGGTGGTCAACCTCGGGTGGTGGGTCAGTTACTGCGTTGGATGGGTATCTTTTTTGGACACATATTTCCACTGGTGAATACCTCATCAAGACTCTGGTGCAACCAGCTAATTCAACCTGGGCTGTTAGAATAAAGTTCAACTACGGAGTTTTCCCGACGAATGGGACTGTTTATCTCGGCCCAGGCACGGGTGGACAACCAGCATCTGTGAAATTAGCACAGAATGGTGACTGGGTGACAGTATCATTAAAACCCACTGCTAATGGGAATCCGTACATCGTCATCTACACTGACGAGTCCCAGTCGGGTACGTTTGAACTTGCAATCGACTGGATTTACATCGGCGATGGCTCCTACTCTTCCAAAGTAATCGACACCAGTAAGTCTGCTCTCAGACTGAATAACGTCGGGGCTGTGCCAGTTCCTGGGGTTAGTGGGAATGCCTTGGCGTTTAATGGAAACTCTGTTGTTCTGGTACCTCAAAACCTTCTTACCACTTCAATATCTATGTGGTTCCGCTGTACTGGGTTTGGGACACAAGGAGCTACACTACTGTCGAATACCTCAGGAACTGCGTATGTTATTCTAGGTAACGACACTGGCTCCATCCCCGATGAGTCTTTAACTGTGTGTATCAGCGGAGCATACGCCAGGGTACATAAAGGTACTAACTACTACCTTGATAATACTTGGCACCATCTCGCTGTTGTGCTGGCTGGTACTGATACTAAGATTTATATTGATGGTGTTTCTGAGGCTATTACCCTAGTAGGGACCCCTACCCCGGCCACAGTTCTTTGGGAGATTGGTAGGTATTTGCCAAGTGAGGTTAACTACAACTACAAGGGCGAAATTGATGAACTCTACCTTTGGAAGGGCTACGCCCTCACTGAACAAGATGTCTCCAACCTCTACCACTACCCCAAGACCCTCTCCCCTGCTTACGCCAATACTCGCACTGCCTACATGGAAGTCTATAAGTGGTCGGCCACCGTCCCCACCACCTTCCCTGCCGGTACCTCTCGCTACGACTGGCAGACCGGTGTATTCACCGCCCCTACCACTCCCAACGGCTGGTCGCTGACCCCCGGTGCGGCTGTCTCGGGCCAAACCCTCTACGGCTGTTCGGTCAATAAGCAGGACTTCACCGTGCTGTCGGCCACCGACATCACCTGGGACACCAATGTGGCTTATGCTGTCGGTGCGGCGGCGAATCAGATGTCCGTCCGCTACTCGCTGGTGGATGGGGCTCCCTGGACTGCTACTGCCTCAACCGGTAAGTTCATGCAAACCTCTGTGGATGGTGGGGTCACTTGGAGCGCCTCCATCGCCATCAACTCCGAGAATGGTGCCCCCGGCTTCCCCAACATCAACTTCAACTTCACTGGTGGTGTTGCCAAGAATGCTCAGAATAAGTTGGGCAAGATCAGCGGGAACAATAATACTTGGGATGGTCAGGCGTACTCTAACGAAGCCTATACTGGTGGTGCGTTCCTTGGGTGGAAGACTGAGAGGACTGATGCTAGTTACATGCTGGCTCTAAACTCTGACCCAAGTTACAATGGGAACTATGATTCTCTGGATTACGCTTGGTACATAGAGAACGGCGGTAGTTGTTACATCTGGGAAAGCGGTGGTAACGCCTGGGGTCCTGAAAGCTACTCAGTCAATGATACCTTCTCCATCCTCTACACCGCCACCACGGTAACCTACTACCACAACGGTGTCCAGAAACGGCAAATCACCGTATCCGCCGGTATGTCCCTTTACCTGGACTCATCCTTCGCCACAGTTCACGCTGGCTCCTACTACGTCTCCGAAATCTACTTCGCCCCCGGTGCTACCCAAGGCCCTGCTGGTCCTCAAGGTGACAAGTCCTACACCCACACTAAGTTCTCCAATGACGGTGGTGCCTCCTTCACCAGAGACAACGGCAATGGCCTTGGCGAAACCGTGGGTACCTGGATGGGCACCTACACCGACTGGACCATCGCCGATTCTACTAGTGTTGGTGCTTACACCTGGACCAAGCTGGGAGATGCCTATCCATTCCCCGTAGCCTTCCGTGCGGCTGACACCATCTCGAACAACAGGGCTGGATTGTATCCAGGTGGTGGGTTCTTTACAGGGAATACCCAGGCGGCTACTTGGCTTGGGAACATGGTATTTTCCTCTCAAGAGTTCCCCACTGCTGTGGTGAGCGCCCGGGTCTATAAGTACACCGATAGAAGTGCAATGCTCCTTCTCGACAGCGATTTACTTAACAGGACTGAATGGACACACGCTACCAACAGCCCTGATGCTATTATCCACAACAATACATACTATCTGTATTTTGCTTTCAGGAGCGCAGGAGATGCTTGGGAGGTTGTTGAACGTCCCTACAATAACGACGATACTATCTCGATTACCTACGATGGTTCTGCATACAAATACTACCACAACAATGAACTGGTGCTGACCAAAGCCGCCGTGGTTTCTAAGGTTCGGGGTGGTCATAGTTGTATCTATGCCAACGGTTGGATCTATGGATTTCACTTCGCTTCCTCTGGCATCCCCGGCACCTCTGGTACGGCTCCTCCCGAAGACAACTTAGTCCTAGCCCTGACGTTTGAAGACGTCCCCTCTGATGGAACCCAAAACTCCGTAAAAGTCATTGATGCTTCTCAGAGCAATATCCGTCTCACTAACACTGGCGCTGTGCCCGTTCCTGGGGTTAGTGGGAACGCGCTGAGTCTGAACGGCTCGTCCTTCGTTTGGGCGCTGAGTACTGCTCTCAATATGACCACAGGGGCCACACTTTCCTTCTCGGGTTGGATCAAGCCCACAGGCAATTACTCAGACTACCGTACCATCATTGCAAATAGATACACTGGTACCTATAACTGGCAATTCTATCTCAACACTGGGGATGGTACTTTCAGATACTACGATAGTGTCGAATACTCTTCTGGGGTTACACCGACTGCAAATGTGTGGAGTCATGTAGCCGGTGTAGTAGATACGTCAGGTAACCTGCGGATGTACATAAATGGTATACAAGTTGGAGCGGTACACTCTGTTGGTGCCTTTGGTATTCCTAGTGATAGGTTTGCTGTTGGACAGAACGGCGAGGATGATGAATACTTTATCGGGGCTTTGGATGAACTCCTCGTATGGAAAGGCTACGCCCTCACCGCCGAGAACGTTAAATGGCTCTACGCCAATAAGACCCTCCCCGGTGTCGCCGCCATCACCAGTGCCCGTGTCCTAGAAGACATCTCTGGGGATAACGTATTGTCCCAGCTTGAGAAGCCCTCCACTATCCGAGAGGTTGGATCACTTCAGACAGAGTACCCGCAATTAACGGCTCAGGCGTCTGCCCTATCTGTAGACTACTCAGCGTACACGACTGCGTACAATACGTGGAACTCATACCTTGGTGGATTGCTGTTGCCGGTTGCGTGGAACGACACCTCGGCCAACACAACGATTGATGGCCCAACCTTCAAACAAAACTTCTTGAATCTGTACACTGCAAGGGATGCCGTTAAAACAGCTATTCAGGACAAACAAAAGACCAATACCACTGAGGCTCAAGCGTCTGCCGACTCTGCTGGAGATGCACTGTTCGCCTATGGAAAATCCAGCATCGTGCGCTTTAATGGTGGCTCGTACACCCGCTCCGCTGGGGGTGGATGGGGCGCGGCACTTCTCTGGTCTACGCATTCCTATCCGACAGCCTACATATCTGCCATTCCTCTTGCTGGTGATGGGATGATCAACCTTCATACATCCAACAGTATCAGTGATTGGGTAGACACTGTTTTCAAGCTCTATTGGGATGGGAGTACGGCTGTTTTTGCCATGACAGGTGCCTCTGGTGTTAAGGCAGACGGTTCCACCTATTCGTGGGGCAGTGAATACCATCCGTTGACCACCTTTGTTGCCGGGGATGTCCTGCTTCTAACCTACGACGGTACGTATTTCACTGGATTCAAAAACGGAGTTCAGATCGTTAAGAAGGCGGTAACCGTAGCCGGGAATCTTTACGGAATCTGGAATGGTTCGTCGCCTAGCAGTAGTATGCGCGGCCTAACCTTCGGTGCTTTGACCGCGAACTCTCTCGTTGCCGCCCAACTCGCAGATGCTAAAGCTGTGGCCTCCCAGACCTCGGCCAACACCGCCAATAGCCTGATCGCGGACATTGCCGACGACAACAAGATCACTGCCTCTGAGAAGTCCCAGCTTCGCAAGGAATGGAACATCATCGACGCAGAGATCGCTGGAAACGTGGCCCAGGCCAACAGCCTCTCTCCTGTTGTGTCCTCTACGGCCTATGTAGACGCCTTTACCGGTGTCGGTCGGTTCATGAACGGTGAGTACCAGTCCAGTACCGCTTGGCCCTATCCGGGCACCGTCCCTTCCTGGATCTCTGATGACAACCTCGGAACCACGACGGACATGACTCTCCTTGGTACTGGCGCTGGCCTTCGCGCAAGGTGGCAGACCTACTACACCGCGAGAACGGCTCTCTTGAACGCCATTGCCACTCGTATCAAGACCGACGCAGCCACTGATGCGACCAATAAGGCTAATGCCCGGTCCAAGGTGTTCTATCAGACAACTGCCCCCACAGCGACAGCCATCGGAGACCTCTGGGTTGAAACGGATGCTAACAACAAGCTCTACACCTGGAACGGCTCTTCCTGGATTGTCACGCAAGATTCCAGTACAGCACAGGCTACGGCTGACGGAAAAGCTACCGTCTACTACCAAACGGGTAACCCTGGGGTTAAGACTGCCAACGACAACGGTGACTTGTGGGTTGACACAGATGACAACAACAAACTGTACTCATACTCTCACGGTGCCGCTAACTCTGGGTGGGTCCTAATTCAGGATGCAGTAGGTGCCCCCGCAGTCTACTCCCCTAAGTACCTTGGTGCATACACATTCAGTGCTGGCTTCTCCGGCTATCCCGCCGCCAACAAGAACGACTGGATCATGGCAAAGGGGTGCTTGGCTGGTGCGGCTAACGCAAACTACATCGACGCCCTCATGTATAATGGGACCACTTGGGTTGCCAGTACCAACCAAGCCCACTACAACGCCGCCGCCTCTGATATTATTAAATGGTGTCAAGAAGCGAGTGCGCACTTGCCTCCCACCAACTGGACCTTCATTGAGAACCTGGTTGCAAGTCAGATTTTTGCCGAGCGAATCGCCGCTAGGGAACTCACAGTCACCGGCACCATCAATGCAAACGCGGGTTACTTCAAGGGAACCCTTCTTGCGAAAGAAGGCGGTATTGGTGCCATAAACTCTTTTGGAACAGACGTTATATCGCTCACCATTGTGAATGGTGATCTCGGGTCGGCTATTTATACAAAAATCAACACTGCTCTGGGTGTTGCAGTCGGCGCTCCTTCCGTGGCCGTGGCTGGGGCCGCATTTACTTATTCTGGTGCAACGTACCAGCCCATAGCGATTGAGCATGTATCCTCGTCTGGCGTGAATACAATGATCCTATACGTGATCGATGTTTTGACGGGCAACGCTTCTGGGGCCTACGGGACCCTTGCTTTCGTGTTCCGGTCGGATTCTTCATACACATGGGAGGGATCGTCTTTTGAAATAACTAGCCGTTTTAAGAGCACAGTGCTAGGTTCAGACCTTATACCTGCTGGGGACCAAATTGTAAGTTTAGGAGGGGGGTCTAATCACCTTAAAAGCGCCTTTGTGGGCGGCCACGTTATTAACAGTAATGGCATTTACTTCAATTCGGTGGCTAACCGTTTGACTACAGGTGGTATTAACACATCCTTCTCCAACGCCTCCGGCGGTTATATCAGGTACAGCGACGGCAACATGGAGTGCTGGGGTGTTACCGGAACAATAAACACCGGATCGTCTGTTAATGTCGACCTTCCCGCTGGCGTGTCCTACGTCGATACGAACTACAACATCCAGGCAACGGTCAAGCGAGGGGCGCTGACGAGCGGTGTGCTGTCCGCCTACGGCGATGCCGTTGACACCAATACTCTCGTCATCGCCCTCGACTCCGAGGGGGTCACTACCTCTGCGCCGGTCATGTGGCGCACGATGGGGCGCTGGTACTAATTAAAAGCAAAACTAAGGAGCATGGAATGACGCCACTACAGCTACTGAACGCAACACAGGGCCGCGATATCCCCGGCTACACCAAACTGCTAGACAAAGAGACCGCAGAATATGGATTGGCCCTCTACCATGATGACCTGAATAACCTGTACGTCGGGCTGTCTGGCACCAGGCCCACCGTCCGCGACTGGCTCCGCAATGCGCAGTTCACTACGGACGCGGGTTACCACTACGGGGCAGAGAAGGAAGCCTGGGATATGTTGTCTATCTTGCGTCCATACATCGCCCAGTATACGCCCTCTATTATCCACATCGGGGGTCACTCACAGGGAGGCGCAGTGGCTGTGATTCTAGCAGAGATTCTCAAGCAGGAGCGTCCTTCTGTAGCCGCTGTCGTGTGTACCTTTGGCGCTCTTCCTGCCCATGCCCTAGATCAGCCTGTTGGTGATATCTCTGTTCGGAACTACGTCAACCGTGCGGACCCTATGGCGTGGGTTCCCTGGTCGATGTTGGGACTCAAGTACGCTGGTAAGGTGATCAAGCTGGGCCCCTCGGTGCTGTGCCCTGACCCGGAAGCCCACACGCCTTCTAGCTACAGAAAAGCTCTGAGTTAGTAGTTCGGCCTTGCTCTCTGGTAGGGGCCATGCTATACTGTCTATCGAGGTATAGCATGGCCCTAAATATTTCCATTACAAGGTTTTACTCCTCTCTTGACTTCCTCATCAATCCCAAAGCCCCTCCCACCTATGACAACAGCCGTGGCCATAACATGGAGGACATTTGGGTACTCAATGACGGAACCACTCCCCTCATGTCTTGTAAGGTTCAGACTGTGGCTAACCTTGAGGGTATCGACAAGGGTGCGGCTTTCTTGCACACCATTGAGCCAGGAGAGTTTTTCATCCGAGCCTTCGTTCCCCAGCGTTCCTTCTATGGCGACATTCATGGGATCGTGGGGGCTAAGACCATGGCAGGGGAGCTGATCGACTTCAACTCAATCACCTCAACCAACCCCTTCCGCTGGCTGGTACACGACACCCAGAAGAAGCGGGAGTACCCAGACGGAACCATGTTCCCCCCTGGCGTACTCGTCCGCTCTGCGTGGTCCGATGGGTGCTTCATCATGCTCCCTGCTTCTCTGACTAAGGTGTCTCAACTCTTTAAGCAGTATGGAATTAAGAAAGACCAGTTGGTTCCGACTGTACTCAAAATGGGGAGCAAGTAATGGAAGTCTTCTTAGACATCATTGGTAAGTACGTCACTCAGGTAGATATCGTAGTCATCTTCGCCATCTGGCTTCTCACTCAGATGTTCAAGGTCTGGGACAAGAAGAACAAGTACGAGGGTCTCTACATCGCCATGCCTGTAGTTCTGGGTATGGGATTTGGGGTCCTACTCGCCAGCATGGAGCCCAACTTCATCTGGCAGGCTGGTGTCCTCAAGGGATTCCTGATGGGAGTGTTCACGGCATACACCGCCAAGTTCGTAAAGGACTGGTTTGGTATCACTCTCCTGGGTGATAAGACTAGGAATAGGAAGTAACAGTGTGGCGAAGGGCTTTGGTTTTCGTAGTCTTGTGGTTTCTTTTCTTCTTGGTGGGTCCATTGCCTCCGTTGCATGGGGATGGGCTCTCAGTCAAAGCCCAAAACCAACTGCTGTTATTGAGCAACATCGATCAACTGTTAGCTCTCTCCGAGACGAAAATAGACTCGTTGCTGATTCGATCAGACGCGCTAGAGAAGCGAGTGCAAGAGCTGTTGTCCGAAGCGAGACTATTGAAACAGGACTTGCTGACAGTAAACGAATCGTTGACGACATCACAGGACTTGGTGGGGACGCAAGATCAGCGATTAGAGAGGCTAGAGAGAGAATCAAACTCCTTGTACAAATCACTACAGAACAAGGAGACTGAGTTGTGGGTGTGGAGAGGGGCGACCGCTGTCTCCACTGTGGCATTTCTCGTACTGTTGTTTGGGGGTAAGTAATGGATGACATCAAGTTGAAACCCTGCCCTCTTTGTAATGGGAAAGCGGAGTTTGTTTTGGTGGACAGAACTAGGGCTGGGATGTCCTACGTGTTCTGTACCGAGTGTGGCCTTCGTCTGTATACGGAAGATGTGGGGCGATGGAATAGGAGAGTTTGCCGTGGTTGTCAGTCCTAACGACCAGTTCATTCTCTCTGTGGCCGTGCTAACGTTCATTTCCTTCGTTGTGGGCACGTTCATAAATGGAATCGATTTCAATAACAAAAGTGGTGATCCTGTAGAGGATAAAGAAACAGCAAGAGGGGAACACAACGATGCCACCGAATGACAAAGCCTCAGACGAGATTAATCTCGCTCAATCCATCCAGCACCTCGCCTTCACTCTAGACCTGAAGATGGACAAGATCCAAGGTGAGGTCTCCCACATTAGGGAGACTATGGATGCAAGCATCAGCGCCGTGAAGGAGTCAGTGGCCGCCAGCGTCGATTCCATCCGCAAGAGTGTGGATCACGCCACTGAGCTGAATGATGAGAAAGTTAATTCCTTGGCTAAGGACAACAAAGCTGTCGTGATAGAGATCGAGCGCTTCGAAGAATCGGCGCTGGCTCGTCATTCCCTAATTACCGAGAAGTTTGAGAACTTCGATAAGCGTTTGGCCGCTGTCGAGGGCAAGGATGTTCAGGACCGTGCCAAGAGATTTGATAGTGCACAAAAGTGGTTGGTTGGTATTCTACTGGGGGCTGTGGCGGGATGGTTGGGTGTTAATTTCCAGACTCTCTTGACCTGGCTTGCTACTCTCCCCAAGGGAGGAAGTTAAATGGCAAAGAGATCTAAAGAGCCCCTCTTCTGGGCTCTAGGTGTTATTGTTGTGGTGATCGCGGGGTCTGTAGCCTACGGCATTCTCAACGAACGGGCTCGCATTGTAGAGGGGCTTAGGATAGCCAGGGTGGCTATCAATGAGGACGACCTGCGTCATGTGAACTCCCTTCTGGTAGCGGACATTCCCAAACAGGAGATCCTGAAGGACCATGCCTACCAAGGTCTGGTTACCACTCTGAAGGAACTGAACGACAGCTTCCCTGTGAAGTCTAAGTGGACCTACATCGTTAACACGAACAAGGACCCTAACTTCGCTACGTTGTCTGTTCTCACCATCCCAGTGGTGAAGGATGACCCAACAACCTTCCCTGGATTCGCATACCCTGTGACAGATTACCCATTCCTGGAATCAGCCATCTACAGTGAGCAAGAGATCGTCCTGTCTGGCTATGTCTGGGACAAGGTGTACTCCGTGCTGGTCCGATCAGGCTTCATCAAGATCTACGATAAAGGAGAGGTCATCGGCATTCTCGCTGTGGATATTGATGCCTCGCAGATTCTGTCAATCTTCCTGAACACCATGCTCTATACCGCTATCGTTGTGGCGGCCATCACTTTGGTGATGATGCGGGTTACTAACATCTTCTTCGGGGTGTCTCCTCGTGAGATGGAAATCATCAACGCTTGTTTGGACCAAGAGAAGTTCGAGATCGGTAAGAAGTGAGGTGACATTATGGCGGCAGGGATTGCAGATTTGATCATACAGCAAGGGGAGACGTTTACCCGGTATCTCACCCTAGTGGGACCAGCTCCCACCTCGGCTCCTATTGATATCAGCACCTATACTTTTCGGGGACAGATCAGGGCGAATGCCCAGACAACTGAAGTCCTAGCAGACTTCACCTTCTCCTTCCCCAATGGAGGCACTGACGGCGTAGTGGCCATGTCTTTGACGGACACCCAGACCTCAGCCCTCCCTGCTACAGGAACTAAGTACTCCAGCTACACCAAAGCTCAGTACGATGTGGAGATGGAGGATGCTTCTGGTAATGTGACTCGTCTGCTCAATGGGCAGATCTCAATCTCCCCCGAGGTGACTAAATGAGTGACATCAATGTGACGATTGAAAGTCCCACCATCACTCTGCAAGTCACGCCCTCTGATCCCATTGAAGTGGTCATGATCACTGGAGGCCTCAAGGGCGACCAGGGTGATCCTGGCCCAGGGTTTGCCCCTGGCGGTACTGTGGGGCAGGTAGTTAGAAAGGCATCTAGTACGGACTTCGATACCCAGTGGGACACGATGGACATCGCCGACATCCCGGGACTAGCCCAAGCGCTCCTCACCCCCTCCCCAGACTACATTCAGTTCAATACCGATATGGTGGCTCCTCCTCATGTAGAGGGGCGTCTCTACTATGATGCGGTTGAGCGTACTCTTAACTACTACACCGACATCGTTGGGACCACTGTGAACCTGGGGCAGGAGTCTCTTGTCAAGGTTCTCAACAAGTCCGGTGCAACCATCCCAGACGGTACGGTGGTCTATCTCAGCGGAGTGCAGGGCCAACGAGCCACTATTGAAAAGGCTATTGCTACTGATGGTCCGCAGGTTCACAAGACCATAGGCGTTACTACCTCGCAGATACTGAACAATGCTACTGGATACGTGACGGTATTTGGAGTCGTGCGCGGTCTCAATACAAGCGCGTTCCTAGATGGAGACGCTCTGTGGGTATCCCCTTCTACCGCTGGGGAGCTGACTAACGTCAGGCCTGTAGCTCCCACCCATGCCGTGTTTGTAGGTTACGTACTCTCGTCCCATGTCACCCAAGGGATGCTTCTGGTTAACGTAGAGATCGGGAATAACATCACCGAACTCCATGACGCCGTGATCAGTAACGCGACCAGTGCCGACACTTTCCAATACGATGGGCAGGTGTGGCGGAACTCACAATTCCAGCGCTACAGCATCTCAACGAGAACCGGATCTGGTGGCCCTGCTACCACTCAGATGGTTCGTTATACTGGAGCCGGTGGACACACGGAAACCCTGCCAGAGGCAACAGGGTCGGGCCGAGTGCTGATCTTGCGAAACTCCAGTGGCTACCCTTGGGCCGTCTCTAGGGCAACTGATGATGTGATTGACCTTGGCCAACCTTTGACCCCGGTCACTACCACCAACATCCTCCCCGGACAGTCTCTGACTTTGATTGATGTTGCTACAAACCTTTGGGAGGTGCTGTGATGGCTGAGCGAATACCTGATCTGTGGGACGACATTCAACTTCTAGGCTCCGCTCGGACAGGGGCCACGGCTCCTCCGTTCTCTCTATATCGTGGTGGACTGTACAAGTTTGAGTTCGTCCCAAACGCTTTGGATGAATTGCATGGGAGCTTGGAGCTTCCCCATACCTACAAGGAGGGCACTGATCTCAAGCTCCATGTTCACTGGCGCACCAACTCGACCTCAGCTCTGGGTGGCGGTATTGTCTGGGGATTTGAGTACACCTTCACCAATGCGGCACCCGGTACACTTGAACCCGCCCCTACTACAGCAACGTACACGGAAGTGGTTCCGGCTGTGTCTCAGCAATACCTTCAGCATAGTACCGATTTAGTAACTATCCCTGGAGCAGGGATCAAAGTCTCTGCCCTTCTTAGCTATCGGTTCTTTCGAGCCGGAGCTGATCCTGCGGACACGTACCCGGCTTCTGTCTGGATCGATGCGTTTAGTCTCCATTTCCAGAAGGATGCTGACGGGTCTTCGAAGGAGTGGACGAAGTACTAAAGGATGACTTGTGGTTGTGGAGCGGGGGGACGTTGATAATCCCCTCTGCTCTTTTCCTAGCTACATACTCATGCCACATGATTGGTTCAATCCCCAGATCCTTCATGTTCCACATGACCTTGATGCGACCTAGGCACCCGGGCATCCTGCACACCAGGGTGGTGTAGTTACTGCTCTGCTTGTGCTGAGAACCGACCCCACCCATGTACACAGCCTTAGAGCTTTCCAAGATGTACATGTACTTCTCTCTCAAGTAAGCTGGCCGTTTCCAGCCACAGGTACATTTGATGAGAGGCATGCGGCTGTACTTCTCCTCACGGAAAGCTACTCTGACATGGGCCATCAGTACTCCACCTTCGAGACACGGTCATCTAGTGACACAGTGATTACACGATCTGCAACCTCAGTGAGTTCTGGGTCATGTGTACAGGCAATGATCTGAATCCCAGTCTTCTTGGTGAGCTTTCCCAGCATCTCATACGCCGCTGGTCGTAGGTCAGCAGACACGTGCTTGAAAGGCTCATCCAGTACCAGCACCCTAGGAGCCCTACTGATAATGATGATGGCGACACGCAGAGCGAAGGTGAGGATGTCTACCAGCCCGCCACCATTGGACCGCAGGGGGTCCAGCTCCCTGCCCCCAGACATCAGGATCAAAGAAGCCGAGGTTCTTCCTCCCTTAGGCTCGAAACGAATAACAAACTCGTAGGCGTCCCCAAAGACAGCCGATAGCGCGGTATTCACCACATCCTCGATACTGAACTTGATCTTGGATTGAAGCTCCTGTGCAGTAACCAGGATGATACTCTTAGCCGTCTCAAGGTAGCTACCAATACGCTCATTGGATGTGATCTCATCCCTGATGAGAACGGCCTCATCCAAGTAAGCAGACTGCCTTCCTAGGAGTCTGTCCAGTTCCCTGCGGTAGTTCATTTGCTACCCCAGTCGAACTTATCAAGCTCATCCTCAATGGCCTTTCGTTTGGTTTTCAATTCCTCCAGCTCATCCTGAAGCCTGTCCATCAAGGACAGCGCGTCCT
>JACCDR012447412.1_pt1 | contig 16118 bp, 23 predicted proteins | sample 7446431 | NCBI WGS metagenome assembly JACCDR01 (sample SAMN15323443, study PRJNA562643) | freshwater metagenome | isolation source: river surface water | place: USA:Blue River Watershed | collected 2017-08-17 | reverse complement strand
CTGGGTGGGTAGGGTGGGGTCCATGTCGGCTCCTGGGTTTAGAGGATGATGGTGTCGTCGTTGGCTTCGGGGTCTTTCATCTGCCCCTGATCGCGGACTTTGCGGTATGCGTGAAAGGCGGGATCGTCCTCCAGTCGTTGCTGGTAGAGGTCGTACTCGGCATCCTCCCGTTCGCGCTTTGCTCGGAGGTTGCGGCACCAGCCCTCCACGTCGAGGTCTCCCTCCACTGGCACCAGCCCTTTGGCGTCGGCCTTGTTGTGGAGGTCGCGCTGGCTGGTGACAAACTCTCCGAGCCCGTGGTTGAAGTAGCCGCCGCCCGTCCAGACCTCGCCGTAGCGGTTGATGTTCTGCTGGCTGTAGTTGGGGTGGGCGCGGCCGGGGCACTCTGGATCCAGGCAGTCCCGCGCTGACATGGCGTCCGGGGCGTCCAGGTTGACCTCCTCCTCCCTGCTGCGGCGGCAGGTGTCGCAGGTGAACAGGTGGGTGGCGACGTTGCGGGGGCGGCCATACTCCCGCCCGCTGATCACCACCAGATCGGCGAGCTGGCATCTCTCGCACTTGGTGGGGCGCGGGTGTTGGTCGGCGCTGATCTCCCAGCTGTGTTTACAGCTGCGGCAGCGGGCGCTCCAGGTGGCGCGAGACAGGGCGGCGGGGTGGGCGGTGATCTTCATGGGGCGCCCTCCATCTGGAGTAGGGTGGTGACGGCCTGTTCAAGCAGGGCCTGCTGTTGCTCGGGCGGCGCTGTGGCGGTGGCCTGCTCCAGCTTCTGGGCGTCCTCGGGCCATGTGGCCCGGAGCAGTTCGGCCAGCGCCAGCAGGCCCTGCTGGGGAGGCATGGCAAGGATGGCCTCCAGCTGCTCTTGAAGCGCTGAGGCTCCGCCTGCCGGCGCCGGCGTCGGGGCTGTCGGCGGTGGTGCGGCTGGTGCTGGTGCTGGTGCTGCGGCGGCTGGCGGCTTGGCTGCGCTGGCAGCCTGAGCCAGATCTGGGTCGGCCTCCTCTTTGGCGGGCGGGTCGATCTTGGCGAGCAGCGTCTCGGGGTGGAGGCTCTCGGGGATCCTGTACTTCTCGGCGTAGGTGTAGAGCAGCGCGAGGTATATCTGCGCTATAGGGCTCTTGCGGTCGGCGAGGTACTTCTCCCAGAGGGCGAGGTAGCTAGGCAGCACCTCAAACAAGCTCTTGCGGTCCTCGGCTTCCTGGGCCGCGCCGGCGCCGAAGCCGTCCAGGTTCACCCGGAAGTTGGCGTCCAGGTCGTCCGGGCGGATCTCGATCTTCTTCTCGTCCTCGCCCAGGAAGATCAGCACCTCCTCCTCCTCGCTGGCTGGAGTCTCTACCGGCGCCTGGCCCTCTTCGTCCTCGCGGCCGCGGTCGTCGTCCTCGCCTACCGCGGCCACCAGCTCCGGTTCCAGCTTGATGTCCTCGGTGTCGTCGTCCTCGTCGTGTGCCTCCTCCATCTCGCTGCTGTCGTCGGTGTGCGCGTCGGTGGCGGAGAGCGCCACCTCCTCCTCCTCTTCGTAGCTGCCCAGGGAGTCGGTCTCCCGGTGGTACATGGCGGCGATGATCGCCCGCAGGACCACGCCCAGCACGGTGGACAGCCAGAGGTTCCGGGCCTTTCCGTACCGCCCGTTCTCGCTGTCGGTGTACCGCTCGATCATGCCGAGCTCAAAGGCTGTCGCCCCGCTGGGCTCTCGGGTGACAGCGGGCGCGCCCATGGGCATCATGCGCTGCAAGTCCTGCTCGACCAGCGCGGCCCACTCCCGGACGGATGCGGGGATGCCGCCGGTCTCCAGCTTGAGGATCCCCTGCTGGGGGAGCTTGAAGCCAAGGTCTGTCATCTTCTTCGGATCCCACATGAAAAACGGGGATCCATTGACCAGCTGCTTAAACTCTTCGTCGTTGACCATCCCCTCGGGGATGCCCGTCTGGGTGTTGGCGCGGTCGGCGCCCTGGGCCATGCGGGTGCGGTAGCAGTTGAGCTCTTCCACCTGGGGCATGACGCTCTTGGAGAAGCAGAGCGGGCGGAGGGGGGCCTCGGCTTCGTGGTCGAAGATCAGCGGGATGATGTGCGCGAGGCCATCACCGTTGTGCTTGGACAGGTTCATCGGGCCGATCCAGATCGGCTTCTTGTAGCGGATGTCTGCCTGGTCCAGCAGGTACACCTCCAGCCGCCCCACAAAGGTGTCTCCGTCCTCGTCGGTGTAGGTGTCCACAAAGTTGCAGATCTCCAGCACGCGCACAAACTTGGCGCCGTCGCTGCTGGCGGCCGGCTTGTCGGCGTCGGTGCTGGCCCTGGTGGCGGCGGTGCTGGTGGAGCTGGTCGTGCCAGAGAGGAAGTCTGCACGGGGCACACCGTGCAGATCCTTGTGGTTGAGGTTGTACCGGCGGGCGATGGACCGGAGAGACTGGAAGTGGACGCGCCCGATAAAACGCGCGTCCTTCGCGTCGGCCACGCCGACATCCAGCACGAGCTCCCAGCAGGGAACGACCCGCATCCAGACGCGCTCCCAGGCGGGGGCGGTGCCGGGGTCGTAGCCGACGGCGACGCCGGCGCCATAGTAGTGCAGCGCCTGGCGGCTCACGTCCTCCAGGCGGAGCATCAGTTCAGGGTCTTTGACCCACTCGGCCAGCACGCGGCGGGCCTTCTCGGCGTCGCCCCGGCCGGAGGGATCACGGGTGACGCTGGGCTTGGGCACACCGGGGTAGAGGGCGGCGAGGAAAGCGGCGGTGATCCGGTAGAGGCTGTTGACCTCGATGGCCACCTGCCCGGCCTGGCCCAGGGCCCCCTGGCTGCCCTTCTGCCCGCGGATGTGGTTGACCCACTCGGTCTCATAGGCGGCCTTTACCCGCTGCATGACGGCGCGCACCTCCTCCATGCGGCGGTCGTGGGTCTTGATCTGGTCGAGGATGTCCTCGGGGGGCATCTCATCGCGGCTGAAGTCGTAGGTACACTCGCTATCCAGGATTGGCATGGCTCACACTTTGAGGGGGGAGAAGGCGGAAGAGGCACGAAAGCGCCTCTGGTTGGAGGTGGGGCTGGCGGTGGCGCCGGGGAGGGTGCGGAGGTTCCAGGCGGCCAACATCAGCGCGTCGGCGAGGTCATCAGGCACGCCATCGCGCCCCTCGATGGTCCCGTCTTCCTGGCGGATGTGCTTCAGCTGGTTGAGCAGCAGGCAGTCGTAGAGGGTCAGCGCGTCGCCATTGATCATCTGGCGGAGGTGGGCGTAGCCCTCATGATTGCTGGCGTTGGTGTTGAGCCAATCTTTGCCGAAGCGGGGGCTCTCCCGGTCGGGGTCTGTCCAGAGCCATACCCCCCGCTTCTTCAGGGTCTTGATCACCACGCTGCCCGCTCCGCCCTTGTTGCTCTCGGTGAGCACACGGGCACTCCGTCGGCGGTCGCCGTAGGCAAAAGCCAGATCGGCGAGGCGCTCGCCGTAGAGCTCCTCGCCACCCTTCGACATGGCCAGCACCGCGGCGAGGCGGCCTCTGGAGTCCAGCACCGCGGCGGTCGCCTCGTCGCTGCCGTCGCACCAGCTCGGGTCCGCGCCGATGGCGTAGCGTTCGCCCGTCGCTGGCTTGCGGTAGATCCGATACTCGCCCTTGAGGTGGCCATAGCGGGGCTCCATCTCGGCTGAGATCGATTTCAGGAAGTCGTGGTCAAACCAGCAGCCGGCTGGACTCTCGAAGCCCTCGTCAACCGTCAGGGGGTAGTGGGTTGGGAAGAGGTCCGCCCCGATGCCGTCCACCGCCCAGATCTTCTGATGCCTCCAGTAGAGCTGCTCCAGCGAGAGGGCGTAACGATCGGCCAGCGCCTCCTCGTCAGCGTTGGGCCTCCAGTCCGGGGGTGGGGCCTTCTGGTAGGTGGGGTGACTGGACCAGGGCGTGAAGATGAAAGCCACGCCTGGCTCGCCGCGGGCCTGGGCGGCCTGGGCTGCGATCACCTGCTTGTGGAAGAGGTTTCCCGCCCCGTTGGGGGTGGAGATAATGACCGTCTCCTTGAACGGCCCCTCATGCAGCACGGCGTTTAGCGAGGCCCAGTTAAACTCGGCGTTGTCCCAGAAGGCCATCTCCTCGGCGATGAGCCGCTGGTAGGTGAAGCCCTTCCCCTTGCTTTTGCCGCCGGCCATCAAACACTGGATGCCGGCGGCGGTGTCGTCGTAGATGATCTCGCGCTGGGTGGATCGGCGGAGTTTGCGCTGGAGGGAGTAGGGCAACTCCTCGTTGAAGGTGCGGATCTTGGCAAACAAGGCGTCGCTGGTCTTGTCGCAGTCGGTGGCGATCAGCGTCTTGATCGGCTCCCTGGCGGAGTAGGTGACCCAGAAGGTATGCGCGGCGTTGGCGGTGGAGTAGCCGATCTGCCGGGGCTTGAGCACCACCACCAGCTGGATGGTGGGCCGGGTGAGCTCTCGCAACAGCAGGCGCTGCTCGTCGTAGGGGTGGGAGAAGTCCTTCATCTGGCCCTTCTCAGTCTCAATGGACAACCGCCCGATAAACTCAGGCGCCCTGTCCAGGATCTGATGAAGGGGGGAAACCACGATGTCTGCTCACTCCGGCCTGTTTGCGGGCGCCCTTCCGCTCAGGGTGGGGTGATCCTTCTGCTCGCTCCAGCCGCTGGTGTCCTTCTTCAGCCAGTCGGCCAGATCCTCGTGCATATTACCCTGTTCTTCTTTGATGCGGCGGTGGTCGTGTTCGATCCGCCCCATCTGCTGGAAGGCCCATCTCTCGCCCCGGTCCATGTGCCTGGCCAGTCCGCGGTAGTAGGTGGCCGCCAGCAGGGCGAAGTCGTGATCGGTGGGGGTCGACCACTCAGGGAAGAGCTGCTCCCACCAGGCTGTAAAGCCGGGCTGGCGCTCCCACTGTAGCCACTCCTCCAGCGTGATCGGCGGCGCTGGGGCGGCGAGCCCTGCCGGTGGGTTGCGCTGCGCGGCGATCCAGTCGCCTGCCATTCGAGGCGGGCGCTCGGCGCCCTCCGCCAGCGGGCGGTCGTAGAGCTCGCGCACAAAGGCGCGAAAGTCTCGGAGCCGCCGGCCTGCTCGAAAGGTGTTCAGGGTGGATCCCATGGCAGCAAGATAGCCTCCCCGGTCAGGTCGTCGGAGAGCTGGGCTCGGTGAGAGTCAGCAGCACCGGCTCGCCGCCGCAACTCGCCTCATGGCAGCACGCCGCCTGGATTGCGAGGCGCACCCTGTACTCGGGGGAGGTGTCCGCCCGCCGCTCCATCAGGGCGTGCATCGCACCGGCGGCGACGTCTGCGCCGCTCCCTTCTGTCAGGTAGGGGGCGGAGACCGGGAAGGCGTAGCCGCTGGCATCGACGACCCAGAGCTCGCCGGGCCGGGCCAGCAGAAAGCTGCCGGGGTGCTGGGGGCGGCCTTCGTTCTGCACCACCAGGCACTCCATCCGGCAGAAGGCCCGCCAAGCTGCGGCGAAGTCGTGCGGGGTGGCGAAGCTCTGCCGGTGGCGAGCAGCCACAAAGGCAGTAGAGGGAGCGCCACCCGTCCAGCCCACCAGATAGGAGCCTCCCTCGAAGGAGATCGGCAAGAGCTTGGTGACAGCGTGGGTGGAGGGCCCGCCGGTGACCAGGGTGTCCGCGCCCAGTACGGCTACACCGGGGGCGAGGTGGGCAACAAGAACGGTCATCGGTGCCCCCTGCGCTGGCCGCAGGTGGGGCCCTTGCCCTTGCCTTTGCGCTTCAGCTCGGGGCGGCGTTGGGCGCGGGCGGCCCGGAGCTCCTCCCGCTGCTGCTCCACGGCCATGCGCTCCAGCTCCTCCGGGGTGGGTGGGCGTGCAGGTCGAGGTGGATATGGGCATAGGGGGACGTAGGGGGCGCCGCTCATGTCCGCAGATGAACGGCCGCTAAGCGCCATTGACATCAACAGCAGATAGCTAAGGGTGGGATGCATCATGCGCCTCTTTGGAGGTGGTTGGGCCAGGGCGCTGGCTTGGGGTTGATGGGCACGATCTCCAGGCGCCCCTCTACGTCGACCCCGCCATCGTAGAGGCGGCGGCCTTCGTTGTCGCAGCGGCGGCAGCCATCCAGGTGGGCCGCCAGCGCCGGGAGGATCCTTGTGTCGTGCTGCCACCACCACCGGGCCCCCCGCCCTCGGGCGCACCGGCAGAAGTCCTGCCCCCGCAGCGGGGCGCTCAAGGGGCAGTCTCGGATCACCAGCAGGGGGGCAGAGCCTGCGACGCGCCGCAGGGCTATCTCCCGTTGGTCCTTGGCCTCGAAATCAAACCATGACGTCACCGCGAGGTAGATCTTTTCAGCGGCACCGTGGGTGTGGCTCATGTGCTCTCTCCAGTGCTGTTGAGGACAACACCATAGACAACGGCCTGCTCTTGGGCTTGCCGTAGCAGCTCCTGTCGTAGCGCCTTGATGACCGCCTCTCTTTCGTCGGAGCTGAGGTCGAGGGCGATGGTTTGAGCGCCATGCTGGACCTCTGCTCGCAGGGTGAGCGAGGGCTGCTCGGCCCACTCGATCAGTTTCTCCGCCCGCCGTAGCACGCGGGCCTTGCGAGCGGCGTTCCCCTGGATGACGTCTGCTTCCTGGATGGCCGCTTTGAGGCTCTTGGTGGTCACGATTCACCTCCTATGGCTGGCGATTCCATGAGAACCACGACCATGTCACCAGAAGCGGCGGCCTCTACCAGTCCGGCGAGGCCCATAGCGACCACCTCTTCAGGAGGGGCGCAACACCGGAAGTCGATGCAGCAGTTGGTGCCGGGATGCAGGGCGCTGGAGAGCCCCTTCACCCCTCGGGCGCGGGCTTCGTCGGCGGCCTTTTTCGCGCAGCGCCGCCAGCCTGGATCGGGGCCTGCGTCGGTGATCCTGCCGTTGCCGTGGTCCTGTACGCCTACGATGTCTGGGCACCAGAGGCACTTGCCCGGTGGCGGCCACTCGCAAGCGGGGTCGAGGTGGCGACCATGGCGGGGCTGCCAGCCCTCGGGCCTTGGGCCCTCAGTCGCCCACCACAACCCCGCGCAGTTTGGACAGGCGCCACCCTCTCCGACAAGCTCCTCGCCTTGCCAGCCGCAGCGCTCACAGTGGAGCGGGCCGACGGTAGATTCAATGATCATCTTTCACCTCCGGCCCGCAGTTCGGATAGCAGGCTGTCTGTTGTCAGGTCGTTTTTCGGGCCCAGCAGCGCGGACAGCTGCCAGCTCGTAATGTGCGACGGCAGCCGCACCTCGAACACCTCCAGCCGGATCAGGTTGTTGTTCGTTCTTCCCCTGGCCCGTATCTCCTCGGTGGCCGATTCCAGCGCCGCCGCTGCCGTGGCGCTCGGGCGCCCCCAGCGCTGGCCGCCAGAATGGGCGAGGTAGAGCAGAGGCCCGAAATCCTCGTTCGAGGGGCGGCTCATCGGCTGCCGCCCAATATCGCCATCAACACACCGGCAAACAGAGCAAACAGGAGGAACATCGACAACACGCCTAAAGCGATCGTCAGGTTGCTGTCGCGTCGCCGCCAGTCTGGGTCCGCCTCGTCTCGGGCCTCCTCCTCGGCGCGCTCCCAGTTAGAGATTATGCTCTCAAAGTGCGGGGCCGGGGCCGGAGCGAGGGCTGGCCGTGCCAGCAGCTCCAGGTTGCGGCTCCGCAGGTCGGCGAGGTCGGCGGTGGCCTGGGCCAGCCGCACCTCGACCGCCCGCCGCTCCTGCCTCTCCCGCTCCACCTCCGCCTGGAGGTGTTCCACGTCGTCGGCCAGCACTAGGTTTCTGGCCCGCACCATCAGATCGTCACTCATACCAGACCTCCCGTCAAAAGGATCAACATCAACACCACCGCCCCACCCCCGCCCAACACGGCGATGAGAGCGATCCTCTCCGCCCGATCGCGGGCCTCTCTCGTCCTTGCAATCTGCGCCTCAAGATCCTCGGAGTAAGTTTCCAGGATGGCCACCCGCTCCTGCTTTTTGGTGAGCTGCGCTGTCAGCTCTTCGTTGCCCATCTCCAGCCTCTGCCGCTCGCTGTGCTCTCGGAGCGCCCTCTGTGAGTAGTCGTCCAGGTTGGACTTTATCCGCTCGCGCTCCCGCGCTGCTTCCTCGCGCTCCACCAGCAGCGCCTCCTGCATCCCGTGCAGCAGCGCGTCTTGCTCGGCGGCTCGCGATAGCGCGGCGCCGAGGTCATGGGCTGCCGTTCGGTGCCATTCCGCATTTTGATGGATCGTTGCCAGCATCTCGCTGTGACAATGCTTGGCCTCCTCTGCTGCCTGACTGAGCGCCTGCCCCACCTCCTCCAGCTGCTTGGCCCACCGCTCGCGCTCTCGCTCTCGCTCGGTGCCCAGTTCCTTTGCTGCATGTTCTCCCATCTCCCGCTCCAACTCCAAGCGCGCCAGCGACTCATCCAGTGTCTGCTGCGTCGTTATCCAGGCCCCTGTCAAAACCCGGTGCTGCTGGCTGTACCTCGCTAAGGCCCGTCGGGTAGCCTCTACCTCCTTCATCAGCCGGGCCGTCTCGCGCTGGTGTTCGTCGGCTTCCCGCCTTGCCGCGTCCACCTCTGCCAGCGCCCGCTGTAGCGCCTCGTCCTGGCTGGCCACCATCTCACTCAGGCCCGCCTGCCGCTCCCTCCGGGCATACAGTTCATCCTCCATCCCGTGCATCTGCGCCCGCGCCATGTCCCGCTCGGTCAGTAGCCGGTCTCGATCTTCATCCCACCCCCGCCGCATCTTCTGCTCTGTTTCGGCTACGATCTCCATCTGTTCCTGCCAGTCCAGCTCAAGCTCTTTGATACGGGCCAGCGCCTCATCTCGCGCTGTCCGCACCTCCTCCAGTTCACCTCTTAGCGGTGCCGCTGCATCTTCCCTGGCCCGATCCAGTAGCGCCTTGAGATCGGCCTGCTCGATGATGGCCGCCAGCCCCGCATCCACGCTGGTGAGTCTGGCCAGCGCCTCGTCGCGTTGCTTCGTCGTCCGGTCCAGTTGCCGCTGGCGGTCGGATGCCCGCCAGTGCTGCTGTTCTGCTCGGAGGTTGGCTGCCTTCATCTCCGCTCTCGCCGCCTCTGCTGCATCGCGTAGCTGCTGCATCTCGCACTGATTCTCGCGCAGGTTGGACTCTGCCCGTCCGAGCTGGCCGCCGTAGTCTTCGAGCTTGTTCTTGGTGGCCAGCAGGTGCTCCAGCAGCGCCTGGGGGAGGTGGCGCTTCACCAGCGCTGCTGCCCGGCTCCGGTCCCTGCCTTGCAGTTCGTTGAATTGTAGCGGGTACAGAAACTCTATTGGCGTGAGCACCCGTCTGCTGAGGTGCATCTCCCTGACCAGCAGCGCTGATAGCCTGGCCTTGATCTGCGCTTCGAGGGTCTCAAGCTCTTTTCTGTTCATCTTACCGTCTCCTGGGCGTCGCCAGTAGGGGCGGGCTGCTCGGGGAGTGTCGCCTTCTTCTGCTCCAGCCGAATCGACACCAGCATCTCGCCTCGGCGGAGAGACAGCCAGGGTGTGGGGGGCTCGCTGGGGTCGTCGGTGCCGGTGACGATCGTCAGGTACAGCGGGGGGCTGGTCTCATCAGGACACAACCTCGCTGCCAATTCCCCCAGGGTGGTGGCTGCGTTGATGGGAAGCTCCAGGCGCTGGCCACAACCAGCACACTCATGAGGCAGATCTTGAATGGGCTGCACGGCACCACACCAGAGACAGACTCTGAGGGCGACGGTGTTAATGATGGGCTGGTCGGTCATTCGGGGCTCGGGCCCAGTAGGCGGGCGATGTCGGCGGGGAGAGACTCAATCGGAAAGGGGCGCTGGGTGGTGAGGCGCTTAAACTCTTCGTAGCTCTGCGGGTCCATGACGATGCACCCGCTGGCGCGGTAGATGCCACGGACAGGCACACGCACCCAATTCTCAGGGCGTTTCCTCCACTTCTTCATCACCCTGTCCTTGCCCCTCCTTCTGCGGGGCGGGCGGAGCTTGAGGATGTAGCCGTGGTTTCTAACGACTTTCGGCACAGCCGACATGAGCGCCTCGCCCATCGTCATCGACCTGAAGACCTGGGAGATCTCCAAGCCGAGAGGGTTTGCGCCTTCCTCGATGATCTGTCGCTCCATCTCGGCGCGCAGTCCCTCGCAGGCTTTGGCGACAAAGTCACCTACAAGGTTTGAGAACATCACTGTATCGCCCTTTTCGATATGGGTGTATGTCTCTTTGTCTACTTTGATAGGTCTGAAGCAGAAGGGTTTTGGTTCTTCTGTGCTCATAGGTGCCTCAAGGCCATGTGGTTGATGAGCAGGTGCATGGTGTTGTCCACCAGGATGAGCAGCCACACCGCGAGAAACGGGGGCGGCTCCCTGTAGTTGGGGTCTCTCCAGATCGCGCCCTGGCATCCGATCCCCCAGAAGCGGACCCAGTAAGAGGCTATCCTGTAGCGGTCGATAACCGCGTGGGTGCTGACGATGACGGCCCACTGTGCCGCATTGTCCACCAGCGCCAGGAAGGGCAGCCCATAAAAAAGGGCGTGGATGATCGCCCACCGCCAGGAGGAGGTCTTCCTGCTGGCCATACTGTGAGACTGTAGGCAGTAGTCTCCGAGGAGGTGGGCGATCAGCTCGGTCATCTTGCCGTCCGGGCCTTCGCCTGCAACAGGGTGATGAGCACCTCCAGCCCCAGCTCCAGCACCTCCCTGGGCACCTCCGAGATCTGCCCCGTCCGGAGTTGGCCCAGGTGCTGCCGGGTCGCTGCCAGGCTGAGGGTCGGCGGCAGGGTGGGGAGGGCACCGTGGCAGGGGGCGTAGTCGTCACTGGCCGCGGGGAGGCCGAGGTCGAGGGCGAGATCAGCAGGGCGGAGGTCGCCCATCAGTCCATACCGGGCAGGTTCTTGATCTTCTTGATCAAGAGCTCCATCGTATAGACCGCGTCGCGGTAGAGACCGGCGACCGAATCAAGCCGCTTAATGTAGGCGTCGGAAGCCTGTGTCCGTAGGTGCATGGCCATCTTGTCGAGGATGGGCAGCATGAGGCCGTAGAACACCGGCCCGCTGGAGGTGGCCGCGAGGTCCTGGGGATCGGTCTGCTCGCGCAGCTTGACCGAGTTGATCGCATCCTGAAGGGTGCCCGAGTTGATCGCATCCTGAAGGGTGCCCGCGATGGCCGCCTGCCCCATGGCGGAGATCTCCGCGCCGGTCGCCTCGCTGAAGGTCTCGGGGTTGGCGTATCGGGCGGCCATGAGCGCGTCGATGCCGCGGCGCTCCACCTCCTTCTTGACCTTCTCGCGAAATTCCTTGCTACCCATCTCGGGGTTGGCGCCAGCGATCTGCTGGTAGGCGGCCTCGCGCTCCTCCGCGCTCTTCGGGATGGTCGAATAGGGACGGTATCCGACCTCTCCGGCTGGCCCTGGATCTTCATAGAGAAAGATCAGCCCGCCCTGGTCCCGGCCTTGCGGTGCGTGGGTGCGGGGCGCGAGAATGTCGAAGTCCCGGTCCACAAACTGATAGCCGTCCTTGCCGAGCAGCGCCTCGATGTGCCGCATGATGCCCTCGCGGGAGGTGTCGACCTCGGGGCCGCCGTCGGGGAGGATGCGGTTGGCGTGGGTGCCGGCCAGGATCTCCCCGCCCCAGTCTCCGCCGGAGTGCTGATAGAGACAGGCGGCGGTGTGGGCGGAGAGCTCGCTCTCACCGATGGGGTTGACGGTGTTGACGGCGAGGTAGCGCCACGTCGCACCGGCGGGGGAGTCGGGGGTGGTGTCGGGCAGGGTGCCAGGGCGGAGAAGGACGGCAAGGGGAAGCTGGATCATGGGGCAGCTCCTGGGGGTGGTTGGTTGCGGAGGGTGAGCATCTGGCGGAGGTGGTCCCGTCGGCGGGTAATGCCGAGCTGGGCCGCCTCGTCCAGGGTGAGTCCGCCCAGGGTGATGGTGAGCTCCTCGCCGAGGAACGACTCAACGCTCAGGCGGAGGTCCGGGTGGCCGTCGTTCCAGTAGTCCACCCACTGGCGGGCCTTCTCCAGGCTGCATGAGCGCTGGCCCTGGACGATATAGTGGTAGCTCTGGGGGCGCTCGCCGACGGCCTGAGCGCGCTCGGCCTGGTTGCTGCCGGGCTGGAGAATGAACACCCAGAGGTCAACCAGCGCCGCCAGCATCTGGCCGGGCTGGAGGAAGTAGCTCTTGCAGAGCGGGCATTGGTTGATCTTCTTCACCTTGCCGGGCGCGCTGTACTCGCCGCCGCAGTCTCCGCAGATCATGGCGCCTCTCCCTGCGGAGCCCGCTGGATCAGTTCGAGGGAGCCATGCCAGCCGCAGCTCTGGCTGGCCTGCTTCACCTGAAGAAAGCTCCCATAGCACCAGACCAGATCCGGCACGTTGGAGCTGGCCGCCAGTGTTCTGCCTCGGCACCTCGGGCAGGTGCCGCGGAAGAGGATATCAGCCGTCGGGGCGGTGGTGAGTTCCGGGCTCCGCAGCCGCAACAGATCAAATACAGAGGGCGGCATCGCAAACAGATCTTTCATGGCCGCACCCCGGCCTGCTGCTGTGCCTGCTGGTGGGCCTGGTAGTCGGCGATCATCGCGGTGGGCAGGAAGAGCGCCAGCCGTAGCAGCTGGCGCCAGCGCCGGGCGTTGTCGGGGTCGAGGTCTTGCATCTGGTTTACCCCGCCGATCCACTGATCGGTGGTGTGCCTCCCCTCGGCGATGGCCAGATAGAATCCATGCAGCGCCTGCTCGGCCAGGGGGCGGAAGCTCAGGGGGTTGGGGGCGCCGCAGAAGTCTTCACGCACCGCCTCATGGAGCCAGCGCTGGATGTCCAGGTAGCGGTGCATGGGCCCGCCCTCCCCGTAGGGGGCCGCCGCCTGCTCCTGGATCAATCCGACGATGATCGCCTGGATCGGCGCGATGTCCTCGATGTCTCGCGCCTCCTCCGGCCAAGCTGCCAGCAGGCTGTCGAAGATCGACGCGCAGCGGGTGAGGGCCGCATGGACGCGGACGCGGGTAAACTCGGGCTGCTCGCCCTCAGCGAACGGCGCCGCGTTGCTGAAGTTGAGCAGCAACAGGGCGAAGCCGGGGATCTGGGTCCGGGCCTTCTGCTCGGGGAACGCGGCGGCCATCCGGCAGAGCTGGCGCCAGCAGTCGATGGTGCGGCTCATCGGGCCACCTGGGCGCGCTGGGCCATGTGGCGCTCGACGGCCGGGCGGTGGTCGACCCAATCCCCAGCACACACCGCGCCGCCGGTGTAGCGGCGGACCTGCTCAATGAGCTTTGCCCGCGGCTCGCTGTAGCCATAGAGCAGCTGCTTAAAGCGCTGCACCGGCATGTCCAGCGCGTCGGCCATCTGTTCGATGGTCAGGCCATGCTGGGCCTTGTATTCCAGGAGGATCAGGGGGGCGCCATGGCGGCGCGAGAGCGACGGTTTCACCGGTGAGTTAACACTGGCAAACAGCGGGCGTCAAGTCAGGGGGATCACTTCCCGGTCTGGCACCTGCCATGGCCGGGTGCATCGGCGGGCATCTCGGGCGCAGCATCGGCGGGCCGCCTCCAGACTGCGGTGGATGTGGCCACACCGGCCGCGGGTGAAGCCGTGGCAGGTGTAGAGCGGAGTAGGGGCCAGCGGCAGTCGCCAGCTGCCGGCGGCGCGGCGGGCAGCATACCGGCTGGTGTAGGTGCGACCGCCTCCTGCTACCAGCGCCATCAGGTCCACCCCTACCACCAGCCCGCCGCGACGGCGCGGGCCCTCCCATCGATCGGCTACTGGCCATGCCAGCACATAGCAGCCGGGCCGCAGCCGGTGGATCACCTCTTCGAGGGTGGCAGATCTGCCACCTGGATGGCGGGGCATGTTGGACTCCGGGGCAGAGCAGGTGCAAGGGGCGGCAGGATCCGGGGGGTGGGGTGGGGAGTCGGAGAGGGTGCAGCCTGGCTCCAGCTCCTCTCCAGGCGACAGGGCCGATCAGGCTCGGCGGCGGCGGCGCTCCCACTTCGGGGCCAGGGTGATCCTCCTGGGCAGCAGCTCCTCGTCCTCCAGGGCCTTGAGTGCGTCGATGGCGCGGGGGCCGGGGCTGGCCAGCGCCAGCGCCAGCTCCCGGCGGCCCTCTCCACCGGCGCGCAGCTGGTGGCGCATCTCCCGGCTGCCGTGGGTCTGGAACTGGAGGCGGGCATAGGCCAGCCGGTGACACTCGCGGCAGGCGCCGCGGCTCCCCTCCGAGGGCAGGAAGTAGAGATCACCGCAGCAGGCGAGACACTCGGGGCACCTCGCCTGCCACCTCCCGCTGGTGGGGTGCCGCACCAGAGAGAGGTGCGTCCATTCATTGGCCGCGCCAGCTTGGAGGTGGAGCTCGCCGGTGCCCTCTCCAGGGTGAAGAGCAGCCCGCCAGCGCAGGGGGATAGCCCAGCGCAGGCGAAAGCTCCCCGTGGTGCGGCAGGGCTCGGGCGGATCTCCCTGGGGCCAGCGGTCGCGGATCATCTTGTGGATGTCCACGTCCGCCACCCCTTCCACGGTGAGGGCGCGGCGGCGGCTCATCCGTCGTCGTCCATGTCCATGTCCATGTCACCCCCTACGGCCTCGGGGTCCACGTCGGTGGCGGCCAGCGCCTGGGCTAGATCGGGGTTCATCGCCAGGCCGTCGGCCGGCTCGGGCGGCGGGCGCACCGACGGGGGCGGCGCGTGGTGGGGCATGGCCAGCGCCTGGTGCTTCGCGCAGTAGTCGGTGCCCTCTAAGGGCTTCAGCTTGCAGGGCTGGCCGCCCTGTGTCGTCGCCTTGCAGAGGCGGGGCGGGGCGGCCACGGGCAGGGGGGAGAGGTCCACTTCAGCGCTCAGGGTGGGCTGGCCGCCGATGGCGCGCTGTGTGACGAGCTGCTGGATCTGCTGGGTGAGCATGGCCAGCTGCTGCTCCAGCTCGGCGATCCGGCTGTTGCTGTTGTTGTCGCTGTTGTTGTTGCTGTTGTTCTGGATGCTGCGGCGGGCGTTGTCGTCGCCGAGGAGGGCCTTGAGCATGGCCATCACATCGACGTTATTCCCGTCTTCGGGCCGCCCGCCCCGATACCGGATCATCTGCTCGTTGTTGAGGTCGATGTACTTCGTGGCGATCACCAGATAGCGCGTCGCCTCCCGCCGGAAGATCGGGAGTTGGCTGCCGTCTGCCAGCTTCTTGGCGCCGACCACCTTGGGGTGCTGAATGGTCCAGGTGTGGATCTGGTAGGCGATCAGCTTCCAGTTGCCGTTTCCCTGCCACTGTTTGAGGCGCTCCTGCTCGCCCTTGATGATCGCGGGGATCATGTGGGCCCAGCTCTCCACTGTCGCCTGGCCCAGCAGGTTGGGGTAGGCGCCGGTCCAGGGAGTATTGCAGGTCCAGGTGCGCGCCTGTTGTTCGCTGGCGCGCTCCAGCTGGTCGCGGATGGGGTCGATGATGCCGTTGAGGTGCTTGTGCGCCGCCTCGATCATCTCGCCGATGTCGTGGTAGACGGGCACCTCCTCCTGGATGATGCCCTGCACGCCCTCCTGCTGGTGCTGGTTGCGGGGTTTCATCTGGCTGATCAGATCGGCGCCGCCGCCGATCGCGTTGGGGTGGGAGTTAGACATTGTGGTGGCTCCTTGGGGGGATGGTTTGCATCAGGGTGGGGGGTGGTTGGGGGATCAGCCGTCGGCTGGTCTCCTCTGCGAGGTAGGCGCAGGCCAGCAGCACCGCCTCGGCGCAGTCCGGGCGGAGGGTGGCGGGGATGGTGTCCAGGTGTCGGGCGGCGCCGTCGGCGAAGATGGCGGCCTCGCGCAGGCGGTGATCACCGAAGCTGCCGTCTCTCTCCCGCAGCTTGTAGGGTGGGATGCCGGGGACGGTTTGGACCCACCAATCCTGCGGGATGCCCTCGGGGGCTCTGCCGTAGAGTTGGAGGCAGGCGGCGGTGTAGAGGCCGATCCGCAAGCCTAAGCCCAGCCAGATCGCCTGTCCGCCGGTGTCGTCGTGGTCGTAGCGGGGGCGGGTGCCGGGCCGCTGCGGGGGCGGAGTCTCGTGGATCAGGCGGAGCTGCGGGGCGTCGGTGGCGGAGACCAGCGCGCCCATGCGGCGGATCTCATTGAGCAGGCGCTCCTGCCAGCGGCGGGCGTACTCGGCGTTTCGAGCGGCCTTGCTCTGGCCTTTGAGGGCTTTGGGCAGGCTGGTGCTGGAGACGTGGCCCAGCGCCAGCACCAGCGGGCGCTCGGCGGCGGGCGGCCAGCGCACCAGCGCGAGGCCCAGGTGGTGGGCG
>JACCDR012112246.1_pt1 | contig 16121 bp, 13 predicted proteins | sample 7446431 | NCBI WGS metagenome assembly JACCDR01 (sample SAMN15323443, study PRJNA562643) | freshwater metagenome | isolation source: river surface water | place: USA:Blue River Watershed | collected 2017-08-17 | reverse complement strand
GAAAGGACTAAAGGGAAACCCCAAAATAGCCGCTTCTAAAAATATTCAATATCATCCCACTATACCACAACTCAACTATCGAATTCTTCCCAATTAAATGTGTAGTTTATTTTAAAACCGTTCCTAAGTAAGCTATATGCCCAACAAAAAAGTTTTGAAAAGGCTTTTTTTTATTCCTCCCTAGGAACCACTATCAAGGACAGCATTTATACCATCTCTTCGGCCAAAACCATTGCAGCTCTCCAGTATAGCCATAATCTGGAAAAACAACAGCTTCAGATTTCCGCTCTCAAAAAAGATTCCATTATCCAGCAAACGGAAATTCGAACCAAAGTCTGGCAGCGGAATATCTCCATTGCAGGTGTAATTGTAGCAATTACCTTCATTTCGTTGCTGGTACGAAACAACTGGTACCAGAAGCACATCTATGCCCTGCAAAAGAAACAAAGCGAGGAAATAGAAGAAAAAAATATCAAACTGGCTCAGACCAACGAAACACTAGCCCGTATCAATGTCGAGTTTCAGCAGCAGAACAAAGCCATACAAGACCAAAATCAGGAGCTGGAAGAACTGAATAACGTCAAAACCAAGCTTTTCTCGATCATTTCGCATGACATCCGCAGTCCACTACGCATGTTGTTGGGAGTTCTGTCTCTACTGGAAAATGAAGAACTCTCAAAAGAAGAACTACACTTTGTTACCCACAAATTGAAAGATCATACCCTGCATCTGTCTGATTTTCTGGACAATCTGCTCACTTGGGCTCGAAGCCAGATGGAAGCTATCACCATCCATCCCGAAAGTTTACTGCTGCAAGGACTCACTACTGAAAATATAGAATTACTTCAGCCCCTAGCCGATAAAAAGTCTATTCTGATAGATAATAAAATTGACCCTGAGGTCTCCATTCAGGCCGACCGGGAGTCGGTCAATATTGTGATCCGTAACCTAATCTCCAATGCCATCAAGTTTACCCGCGAAGGAGGCACCATTACCCTATACAACACCCAGAATAGCCATGAAGTCACCATTGCTATCCAAGATACAGGTATGGGCATCAGTGAAGAGAATCAACAGAAAATCTTCGGACAGGGAGCATTGTCTACCAACGGAACCAACAACGAAAAGGGAACAGGACTGGGGCTGTTGCTCTGCAAAGATTTTGTGGAGAAAAACAGAGGTCGCATCTGGGTCGAAAGCATTGTCGGAAAAGGAAGTACCTTTAAATTTACGCTTCCACTAACTCATCCAGAACCCATTGTGTCTGCTAATTCTCTGTGAAAGGTGATTATTTTCTATCACTGTTTTAAACCTATTATGTTCTATTTCTTCCAAGAGAACAGGAAAATAGGATAGGAAAAATTCGTTTGAAACAATTTTTCGGATTTCTTATTTTTTTTGTAATTAACCCGAAATAGATCCTAAATCGCAATGCTCTATCTACAGTATGGAGCAAAAACTATTGTTATGAGACAAATATATAGGTGTGTGTGCATGCTGTGGGTAGTAGTACTGACAGGTATACAGGGAGTTGGGGCACAACAAAAGCCCCCAATAGTCGTATTTCTGGCCGATGACCTAGGTTATTACGAAGTATCGGTATACGGAAAAACACCTGTGCAGACACCCAATCTGACCCGTCTGGCCCAACAAGGCATGACTTTTGATCAGGCATTTATAGCCTCTCCTGCCTGTGCCCCCAGCAGGGCTGCCCTACTCACTGGGCTTATGCCTGCCCGAAACGGAGCCGAGGCCAACCATACCTATCCCAAACCAGATGTACAAGTATTGACTCGCAACCTGCAAGCTGCCGGATACGAAGTAGCCGCCTTTGGTAAAGTTGCTCATGATAAAATGAACACAACAGCAGGTTTTGATTACTACAACCCTGACAAACTCAATCTGGCAGCCCATATGAAAACCTTTTTTCAGACCCGCCGAAGTGCCAAGCCGGTCTGTATACTACTTGGCGATTCTCGACCCCATGTACCCTGGACTCCATCTCCTACCTATGACCCCGCCCAAGTTACGCTGCCAGCTTATTGGATTGATACCCCCGAAACCCGTCAGCATCGGGCCATGTACTATACAGATATTACAGCTATGGATGCCGAAATGGGAAAGGTACTAGACTTGTCCAAAGAACTATTTGGAGAGGATTTTCTATTTCTGTTTTCCAGTGACCACGGAGCTCAATGGCCTTTTGGCAAGTGGAACCTATACGATGCCGGCATTCGGACACCACTGCTGCTGTCGTGGCCAGGAAAAGTAGCAGCCCATACACATACCCAGGCAATGGTCAGTTGGGTAGATATTCTACCTACCCTATTAGATCTGGCGAACATTACCATACCTCCTGGGCTGGATGGCCAATCGTTTGTACCCGTACTAACAGGCAAGGCTTCTACACATCGGCAAGTGATCTTTACAACCCATAGCGGTGATGGCAAGATGAATATCTATCCGATACGGAGTGTCCGAACGCCCACATACAAATATATCCGCAACCTGCATCCTGAATACTACCACACCAACCATTCGGATCTAGACCGAAAAGCAAGAGCTGGAGCCTACTGGAACTCCTGGGAAGAAAAAGCCAAAACAGATTCTTCAGCAGCCCGTATTATTCGCAAGTATCGCACCCGTCCGGCAGAAGAATTATATGACTTGACCAAAGATCCACAGGAACAAAACAATCTGGCTATGAGTCCGAAATATGCAACCCAACTGAAAAAAATGCGAACCCTGCTGGATAACTGGATGAAAGAACAAGGCGACAAACAAACGGTATTCCAAACCCCCTATCTGGTCAAAGATCCTCTGCCAAAACCTAAAGCCTCTAAAGATAAAGAATAAAAAGACAGGCAGAATGAGTACGAAGTGGTTTGTAAACCTGAAGAAGCACCGCCTTCCTTCAGGTTTTTTTTATGCAATACTGTCTAGGCTACCACAGCTTATTCCAAATATGCCCTGACACATACAAACGTGTGCCGAAATCATTTTCCCTGTACTGACCAAAGTCGGTTTGCCAGGGTGTGGCGGGGTAAGGAAAGTTGACCGTTCAGAAGTAAAGCTTTTTTAAAAGGTAATTGATACAGTACAGAGTCTGTTACAGACAATGGAACATAGATAAACTGATCTTCTGCCCATGCGCCTTTTTTCAGGCAATGAGCTGTAATTTTCTTTTCTAGAAAAGGTGTGTGAATCAGGCACTCCATACCTTCTGTGACCTGTTCAAAGGTAGCAAAGTCTACCCGTGCTGTTACCTGTTTGTGGGTCAAATAAATGCGTACAGGTATCTTTTTCGGATACCGAAAAAAAGAAGCCGCCAGCATGAGTATTACCAGCAAAGTTACAACCCCAGCAAAACCATAATGGGTAAGCCAGCGGGGAATGGCTTTCATAAAAAAATCTGTTTGGGTTTCGTCAATGACAGGAATAGGTTTCATAGGGCAAGTTCCAATTGGTTGCTAATCAGGTTAAAATATCTTTCTTTCTTTTGAATCAGTTCCTGGTGTGTGCCAGTTTCTAGTAGTTCTCCTTTTTCCAGTACCAGAATCTGATCGGCATTCTTGACTGTGCTTAGTCGGTGGGCTATAACAACTACCGTTTTACCCTGAAAAAATGTATGCAGATTGTCCATGATGATGCGTTCGTTTTCAGAGTCGAGGGCACTGGTGGCCTCGTCAAAGAACAAATACGAAGGATTTTTATAGACGGCCCTGGCAATCAGAATTCGTTGTTTTTGTCCGGTACTCAGTGCCAGGCCAGTGTCTCCGATGCGGGTTTCTACGTGTAGCGGTAAGTCGAGGATAAAGTCACTGATATTGGCGGCTTCAATGGCTTGTGCCAGCTTTTCGGGTTGCTCGGTTTCATCACCCATACAAATGTTTCGTCGGATGGTGTCTGAGAAAATATGTCCTTCCTGCATCACTGTGCCACACTCTTCACGCCACTGTTGGGTAGAATACATCTCTAGGCTACGTCCATTTAAACAGATGCTACCAGTGGTAGGTGTATAGAACTTGAGGAGCAATTTTAACAAGGTAGTTTTGCCGCTTCCACTGCTACCCACAATAGCCGTTATTTTTCCTTTAGGAATATAGGCATGGATGTTTTTCAGCACCCAAGCCGACTCCGCTCCACCATACTGAAACGATAGATTTTTGAGTTCGATACCTGCCTGTTGCTGTGTAGGTACAGTTTGGGTAGCGAATGGCAACGCATTTTCTTTTTCTTCATTTTCTTCGGCATAGACTTCATTCATGCGTTCAATACCTATTTTGGTTGTCTGATAGGTATTGGCAAAACCAATCAGGTGCTTAACAGGAATAGTCAACTGTCCGATCATATATGATACAGCCAGCATCATACCCAAGCTCATGTGGCCTTCCATCACTTGCCAGGCACAGATAAAGGTAATGGCGATGTTTTTAAGCTGGTCAAAGAAATCGGCTCCGATGCGTTGGTATTGTCCTAGCGACAGGCTGGATATATCCAGTTGAAACAAACGAACCTGTATTTGCTGCCATTCCAGTTGTTTGAACCGTTCCAAGCTGTTGAGTTTGATTTCAGGCATGGCCTGTATCATTTCAAAGAGTTTTTCATTGGTATTGGCCATCTCCCGAAATCGTTTGTAATCCAGTGATTTTCGCCAACGCATAAACAGCAACGTCCAACTTACTGACAGGCTACTGCCCACTACAAACACCCCAAACACATATCCATTGTAGGAAAGCAGCACACTGGCAAATACGAGCAGATGCACCACCGAAAAGAAAGTAGTAAGTAGAGTCGAGGTAATAAAATCTTCGATGCGTTGGTGGTCATGGATGCGTTGTACGAGGTCGCCAGACATTTTTGAGTCAAAGAAATGCATGGGCAGTTTCATGAGTTTGACCAGAAAGTCTGCCAGAATCGAAATATTGATCCGGGCACCAATATGCAACAGTAAATGACTTTTAATGACATCTGTGATGGTATTGGTCACAAACAAACCCAACTGAAACAGCAGTACCAGTACAATAAACCCCATGTCATGGCTACCAATGCCATAGTCTACAATGCCCTGGGTCAGAAAAGGAAATAACATAGCTACTACCACGGTCACAAGCATGGTAACCACTACTTGTGCGTAGTTTTTGCGGTATCGGGCAAAGTAGGCAGACAGAAACTGAAAGGCACTACGCAAACTGCCCTGACGGTTATGATCGGTTTCTGGTGGGCGTGAATAAAACTCCGGTGTTGGCTCTAGAAACAGGGCATAGCCTTTGGCGTTTGTATCTAGCCAGTATTTTGTAAAGGTTTCTTGGTCTAGTTTTACCTTTCCTACCCCTGGGTCAAGGATATGAAAGACAAACGTTGGCTTGTCTGAAAACCATTTCTTTTTCTGACTTATTGTAGAAAGAATCACAAAATGACTTTTGTCCCAGTATAGAATACACGGCAGCTGGGCTTTTTCTACTAAGTACTTCAAGGATAGCTGCCCAACTAGGGTTTTAAAACCAATCGTTTCAGCCGTAGTTTTCAGGGCTTGTATACTTACACCCTGCCGATTCAGGGAGGTAAGGGTACGCATGTAGTAACTGGAATAGTCTTTCCCAAAATGGGAGGCTATCATCCGCAAACAAGCCGGGCCGCAGTCAGTAGAATCATGTGGAGGAAGATATTTCATCGTTTTTGTATTCACAGGTTTATCATTCACTGTTTCATAGTTTCACAGTTCACAAGGCATCACCCTGTGCTGATGAATTACACCCTTTCAGGGCTTTTGTTTTGCAGACTATCCTGTTACGATCAATTCTGGTTTTTGGGCTAGCACATAAGCCAGTGTCAGACGTTCCTTGATGTTAAACTTGGCAGAAGGGCAAGCCCGCATGTCTTCATGCCACGACTTGGGGCAGCCTCCGCCACAAACGGGCAGCATCTGGCAGGTATGGCAGGGAAATGTATCGGTCAGTAAGGTATCATTCCAGTCTGTCAGCGGACGGTGTACTTGCTGGTGAGCAATGGGATTCTGTTTGAGATTGCCTAGTGTATAGGGAGTATCTTTGTAGACATCTGTCAAGGACACTTCGGTACAGTTATAAATGTTGCCAAAAGCATCATACATTTCAGACACAGGTGAGACGGCTATGCACACATCTTTGACACGAGACGGCAGAAACGAAGGTGTAAATCCAGCTTCGAACTGCTCAATGAGCCAGTCTATTTCTTTGGCGGCAAATGCTTCTTTGGTCAAAGAACCTGTATGGGCATCGTTGCCACCCCACGAATAAATGCCAATGGGATAGAAATAGGCAATTTTTTTAGCCAAGCCATGCTGACCCAATAGTTGAATCAACGGCGAGACACCTTCCCAGTTACGGGCATCTACATTGCAGCGGACAGTTATACGACAGCCCAGTGTCTCAAAGTCTGTTCGGTGGCAGATAGCCAGCAGGTTTTTAAAAATCAGATCAAACGAGGCTCCGCCATCTTTGGTGTAGCGGTGGGCATCATGAAAAGTTGCTGTACCATCTAGGGTAATCTCGATGCTGGTTACGCCTAGCTGGGTGGTAAGTTCGTAAAAGATGTTTTCTTTCAGGCTTAGTCCGTTGGTGACTAGGCTAGCCGAATAGCTCATACCAAACTCGGCAGCCAGTGCCTGAAAACGGGGTGTCAGGTCGCGGATGTGCCCCAGGGCCATCAGTGGCTCGCCACCAAACCAGCCAATGGAGAAATGGGTATAGTTTCCTTGTTCGGCTTTTTGCCGGATGCGTTGTAGCAGCAAGTCGTGGTAGTCGGGGGTGAGATAGTCTTTGGTATGCTGTTGGCCACAGTAATAACATCCCAGCTGACACATAGCTGAGGGTTGGATCACTTCATACAAAACTTTATTTTTTCGAATACCCGTTTTGTTTTCGGTCACGATGGTGAGTAACTCGTTTTCGTGGGCAGGTACTACAGCTTTAGCCGTTTGGAGTTTGTGGAGAATGTCTGTGGGCAAATCGTCCCAAAGTCCTTGTTTCAGTTGCTGGCACACAGAGTCTGAAACAACAAAGCTTTCGCCTGTACGGGTCGCAAATAGAATTCGTTCCTCCTTGTCATTGAGGGCATCGGTAAAAATGGTATAATATGATAGTTTGAACATAGGTTTTAGGAAAGCTTGTGGACGATGGAAGAGACTCTCTGGCGTACAAGTAAAGGATACAGATACTTATAGCTACTGCCAGAGAATCAGGATATTAAAATTAATAAGCAGGACTAACCGTATCATAATCACCAGGCAGATCATCCGTATAGTGTGGATTATTATTTGTGCAACTGTTATTAGTACCACCTGAACAACCGGTATTGATACATGTCCCATTTCCCCCATTTCCACCTGTGCAACCTCCGTTGTTGCAAGTATCATTGAAGCGTCCTGTAATTCCTTTCAGGTGTTCGCATTTGTCATCAAGTATGGTAAATTCTACCGATTCTGTTGGTTGTTCTGCTTCATTGTTAAGCTTTGAAAGTAGGATTTCTAATTTTGAATTTTTCATGATTGAAAATTTTGTTTTAGATTTAACGATTATTTTGAAAATGTTCTAGAAAGGCATAGTTGTATCAGCTATGCCTTTCTTTTTAGGCACTGTATATATAAGTCTGTATCCTTTCTGCTTTATAATTAAATATCCATATCAATACCTGTAGGGGCGAATAAGATTTGCCCTGTTTTCAAGCCGAACGCTTGACTTGAAACGTGGTGCAATGGTATTTTACAGGTTTAGCATGTTTGTACTAAATGTGTGGGCAAATGTGAGTCGCCCCTACAGGTGTTGTACAGGTTTATGGAATTGTATTCACAGGATTTACCGAATCTCCCCGAAATCATCTTCCTGTTTTTGTTTCTTCTGAAACTTGCGGGTAGTGGGAAAGCGGTACATGAGTGAAAGTACCAACGTGCGGTTATTGGATGGATTGGTGAGCGACTGGCGTGCGGTAGGAGTATCTCGCACATACCTTGAACGTCCAATCCCCAGAATATCACCTGCCCGTAGGGTTATATCCAGTTTATTTTTTAATACCGATGTTTGGTAGCCGATGTCCAGTGATTGATAAGAGCCATCTATGTCATACTGTTGCACATTCCGACTAACGTAGAAAAAAGAGGCTTCGATTTTGGATTTTTTAGTTACTGTAAACGTCTGCTGGCTGTTGAGGCTCCATGTGGTACCTGCCGCCATGCTGCCATCTAGTAACTTAGCTCCTACATAGAATACGCTGACCGTCTGGTTGGTTTGCCACCAGGGGGCAAGGGTATAGGGTTTGGAAAGTATCCCTGTCACATAACTGACATAAGACAGATTCAGAAATTGCATATTTAGTGTACCATCAGGTGCGGCTGTCAGGTATTCAATTCGTCGCTGTTTGGTACGACTTACAGACACGGCCATATACAAATCTTTCCAATTATAATTTGCCTCCACGGCATTCATAAACTGCGGAGTCAGGTTACTGCTTCCTTGGGTAGTAGCCAGTGGATTTGCGTATAGTTGCCGGGGATTAAACTCGCTGTATGTGGGGCGTTGAATGCGGCGTGTATAGGAAAAGCCTATTTGGTGTTCGTCTGTCGGCTTGTAGCGTAGAAATACGGATGGAAACAGGTTATTATATGTAGCTTGTACGGCTAGCCCATCGCTAGTGCCTACCGATGTGGTGTATTCATTACGTAGCCCTGCACTGAACGACCAATATTTAGATAACTCCTTTTCTACTGATACATAAGCTGCCCAAATGCTTTCTTTGTACAAGAAATCGTTGCGTTGGGTCTGGTCTTCCTGTTCTTGTGTAGCAGCTAGCCTGAAAAGCCGAAACGTATTATGGTGCCGTACATGTGTCAATTTAGTACCCAACTCCCACGTATATTTACGGGAAGTGGGCAGTTCAAAGTCTATTTTGGCTGCTTGTATGGTGTGGTTGCCTGTAGGCATGGTACGAATTTCTTCCTGCCGTCTGTTGTCTACAGAAGTGTATGTGTTTGTAAAATGGTGTGCGTGATCCTGTGTCTTGTCTGTACGGTACAGTGTCAGCACAACTCGTTTCCCAAGTGAATCAAAGGTATGGCTCAAACTGCCGTACCATCCCAACCGAAAATAGGGGGTTTTACTTTGATGAATAAATGCCAAAGTAGAATCTGGCATCCCTTCTGGGTCTATAAACCGGGCATGTTGCTGAGTCGTACCCAGATGTTGATTGGGTAAGCCCTGCGCCGCCGATACGTCAAAGGTCAGGATGGTACGTTTGTTAAACAGATAGTCTGCTCCTATTCCTGCATTCCAACTACGTTGGTTACGGGTTCGGGTGGTAGTGTCTATGCGTGTCAGTGAAGTGGTTTTGTATAGAATGTCTGTTTGTGCTTGATGGAACGACTGGCTGTGGTTCCAGCCTAATGAAGTACGGGTACGCAACTTACGACTACCCAGAAAAAGTGTGAGGGAAGAATAGCTACTCAAATAAGACAGTCCATTTTCTTGGGTAGTAGGATAAAAAGGAGTATCCCAACTTTGTGACAAGTAACTGTCCATCAGGTTTTTCTTTGTGATAATATTAATTACGCTTGAACCAGATGCATCAAATTTAGCGGGCGGATTGCTGTATACTTCTACCCGATCAATATGTTCAGAACGCAACCCTCGTAACACATCTGTACCAAAGGTATGGGCAGGTTTGCCATCAATTAAAATAGCTGCCCCTGGCTTTCCCATCACAGATACAGAACCATCTAGGGTAACCTGAACAGAAGGAACAAGCCGCAATACTTCCAATGCATTGTTGCCACGTGCCAGTGCAGATGTCCCAATGTTGGCAATCAGTCTATCTGCCTTAAATTCCAGAAACGGCTTCCGGGCTGTCACCACTACCTCTTGCAGTTGTACATCGGGCAGGGTGATGACTGGCAGGGTAATAGGCTGGTTTACATCTAATTTTTGCAAGTAGCTACTACCTATACACAGCCAGTAGCTGCCTACGGCTACTCGCTCAAAGCGAAACTTTCCAGTGCTATCTGACAGGGTTCCTTTGTAAACAACGGAGTCCTTTACGTTTTTCAACACCATACCTTTATAGGCAACAGCTTCGTTTTTGGTATTAACGATCCGCCCTTGGATCGGATAGGAGGCCGGGGTTTGGGCAAGCGTTTGGACACTGGAAACCAGCCAACAGACCAGCACAAAAGGTAAAACAGATTTCATGTATTAAAACAAAATAAGTGGTTTTTGTATGGTATTTTTAATGCAATGCCAATGGTATTTTGTAAGGCAACCCTTGTGATAGCCTCGTTCCCCACACCAATGCTTGGGAACAAACGTATCCAAATCTGCTAAATCATCTCAACTGTTTGGTGGTCTGAACACGTGGGCGACCACAAGGGTCGCCCCTACGTCAATCTTGTTTTTCCCAATCGTGTACTAGTAGCTCATGTACCTGTAAGCGATAGTCGAGACAGACATTCCATTCTTCTTCTTGCTCGGTGGTAGGCTTGACGGCAATAGCCTGACTCATCAGTACCAGCGAGTAGGGAATAGGTGTATACTTTGAATACACAGGTAGTACGATTTGTCGGCTACGGTTACCGTCTCTGTCGGGTATAGTTTCACTGACTTGGGCTGTGGCTACCATAAACAGATCTTCGCCTTTGATATGATAGCCATGAAAAAAAATAGATTGAAACGACATAGTGTAGTATATATATTTGTAGATCAGATTATTTCTGCCTTTCCGTGGCTGATGAAACAAAAGTAGGTAACGCGGTTATTCACTCCAAAAATATATGACGAAACCCCCTACTTTTTTGACGAAACGCACTTTCTGATATTTCATAGCCAATACATACCCAAGGATAGGATAAAAAACACCCGACCAGCAAGTGATCATGATAAAGGGGTTGTTGCAGAGTATTGCGGCATTTTTTGACGAAACCCTCTAGTTTTTTGACGAAACGCACTTTCTGAATTTGGCAGCCATCAGACAAAGGTCTACCTTTGTTGCCAGAGAATTTTTATAGGTGCACCCGAACAAAAAATCTTCCCTATAGGCAATATTATTCAGGAGTCTATTAGTAACTATTGCATAGATGTGTTGCAACAACCTATACCTAAACGTGTAGAGAAAGTGTCTCAGGGGCTACAACTCTTTCGCCTGTTGCAAAGATAACTGAATGCCACCAAACAAACCGAATGGTTGGGAATCAGACGTATTTGTCTGAACCTTTGGTGGGGCAAACATACAAAACTGTAGGGGCTACCCTTGTGGTCGCCCTGTTTCCCCACACCAATGCCAGGGAACGAACGTACCCAAACCTGTTGGATCATCCCAACTGTTCGGTGGTCTGAACGTGGGCGAGTGTGAGTCGCCCCTACAGGCGGAACAATCAACAAAAATCAACCTAATTTCTAATTTTTTATTTACTTTTAAAGCAAAAATGATTATGAAAAAACAAATCGAACCTGAAAAAAAACTAAAATTGAAAAAAGAAACTATTTTAAACTTTAACAACCTCACAAATGGGCAGATCAGACGCATTAGAGGAAGAGGTACAACTAATGATGAGACTACGAATGATACTACTACAACAGTTGATCCTAGTGGAGAGCCTTGGTGTACAAGTATCGGTACTGTTTGTAATGGTTCTGTCACTTGTTAAGTGTTATTTATCATAGCTTTAGTAGGATGTATATTAAGCACATAAAAGAAAATACATCCTACTAAATGAATAAATTTATTTTGTATGACATTAATTTTTATTTTCCGAAAAATCGCAGTTATATTATTAGTTATTATTTGTATAAGTTCTATAACAGCCAAAGAAAGACTACAAATTGTAGATAGCACTGCTTCATGTACCTGCAGTCAATTATTTAGCTATTTAGTGCCTAAAGTCAAAAAAAACTACATTAACTACAGCAAGAAGATAAAAGGCAAAGAGAAAGAGTTTGAACAGCATACAAATCAAATAAGAAAACAAATAGAAGAATTTACCAGAGAAAATAGTATTCTAACAGGTGGAAAGGTAGATGGTAAATGCTATGATTTGCTAGCAAACTGGCTCGGTTTTTTCAATGACCCTCATTTAGTTATGTATCCTACTGTTGTTTCTACAGAACAAAATAATCCTGCTATTATTAAAGATTTTTTTAGTTATACAGATACTGTACATTTCTCACCTAATGCCTTTTATAATTATCTTCACAAAAACAAACAAAGACTTCACCCATTAGAAGGCTTGTGGGTCAGGCATTATAATAACTCGGGTAATATTGTATTTGGAATAAAAAAAGAAAAAAACCGATTTGTTGGATTTTATCTAAGCAAGGATACTTTATTTTGGATGCCTAAGCAAATATGCTTTATACTAAAACCTTCAAAAGAAAGTAAAAATAATTTTTCCGTAAAATATTATGATGATCTTCATAGAGTCAACTATCTTACTGCAGCCTTTCGGGATTCTATTATTGAAATAAACAGAGTTGGAGCATTATGTAAGTTAGCACTTACTAATCAGAGTGATTTTCAAAAGATTATAGCTCAAAAAGCTATTGTGAGAAAAGTTTCTCTAGAAACTCTAGATAAAAATACTATTGTCTTAACTCTTCCTTCTTTTGGAAGACTTAGTAGGATTACAATTGATAGCTTAGTTACTAAATATGACTCTTTAATAAAAAACACGCTACACCTGATTCTAGATGTACGTGGTAATGTAGGTGGAACAGTGCTTGCCTTTGATAAAATTTTGCCAATCATATATACTAAGCCTATTTATATACATGCAGGTTATATATGTGCTAATCCTAATACTATTAATGCTTTTTCACAAGCTACTCAAAAAGCAATAGAGGAGAAAAGAAGTTATGCAGAGCGTTACAAGACAATACTAAAGCAACTACAAGATAAACCTGGTTCTTTTGTAAAAATTGCCAAAGAACGAACTATTATATTTGACACTGTTTATATGTATCCGAAATACATTTCCGTACTTATTGATGAGTTAACTGTTAGTGCAGGAGAATTATTTGTACTTAAAGCTATGCAAAGCGATAAAACTACTATTTATGGTAAACCTACCAATGAGGGTATTGAATTGATAGATGTAGATGCGGATAAAGATTTCCCATACAAAGGGTTAAAACTTTATATGCCCTATACAAAACTCGAACCTTATGTAGAGCAAACTAATTTTCCTACTCGGTTAAAACCTGATGTTGAAATTCCTTATTCTACAAAGAATTGGATAGATTTTGTTGTAAAATATCCATATAAAAAACCACTCACAAAGCCATAAGCATACAAATGAATACTGAGTTGTATACCCGTAAAAACATAAGTAACCATATCATTTCGTGGGTACTATATATAGTATTTTACATTTATCAGATGTATGTTCAAAGACCTGATACTTATTTTCCTGCTATAAACTTTATAACATTTTTCATAATGCTTATAGCTACATTTTATGTATCTTCTGATTTTATTTTCCCTCGGTTTTTAGCTACTAAAAGATATATATATCTTAGTATTTCATTTTTTATAGTGTTTAGCTGTTTTTTAGTATATAGGTATCTATTCTTATTTATCATTATCCCTTTAATAGATAATCAGGCTAAAAAAGAATTTAACATACATTTATTCTTACCAGGCTCTTTCTGGTTATTTATTCAACATGTAGTCTATGGTTATGGACTCTATGCTATTCGCCGGGAGAAAGAACGCCGCTTAATTGAACAGCAAAATGCAGAATTGGAAAAGAAAACTCTTCGCCTCGAAGCGGAAAAAGCCAAGCTCGAAGCCGAAAAACTACAAGCTGAAAATAAAGCCCTCCATTTTGAACTGGGTTTCTTACGGGCTCAGCTCAACCCTCATTTTATTTTTAATACCATGAGTACATTTCGCAGAAAGGCCTATCTATACAATGAAGCCTTTGCCGATGCCATTGCTCGCTTCTCTGAGATACTCCAATACACCCTACAAGACCATAACCAACTGGTCACTCTGCAAAAAGAAGTAGACAGCATCGAAAACTTTATTAGTGTCTATCAACTCCAGCATGGAGGCAAACTCGTCATTGATTTTACTTATAGTGGCGATCTAACTACTACACTGCCCTCGGCATTATTGATTTCCTTTGTCGAAAATGCCTTTAAATATGGGATGGTCACCAATCCGAACCGTCCACTACGTATTTCACTACACTTGAAAGATGATACCCTACACTTTATCACTTATAACCTCAAACGAAACAATGGCATCCTGCATGCCTCTACAGGCATTGGCATTGCACACACACGCACACGCTTGCAGTACTTCTATCCTGACCGATTTACACTAGAAACGATCAATACCGAAGATGACTTTACCTTGCAGCTCACCATTGAGCAGCTTTCCCAACCTGTACTCACTTCACCCTATAGTAGTATTCGCTTATGAGCAAAACACTTACCTGCCTCATTGTGGATGATATAGAGGAAGAAGTAGAAATGATGTGTATACTTGTATCTAAAGTTGCCAATCTCAAAGTGGTCTATGCCACACATGACCCACTACAAGCCCGTGACTTTCTACTCCGCCAGTCGGTAGACATTGCCTTTACTGATATTGATATGCCTGAGTTATCGGGTCTTCAACTGGCAAAGATCTGCCAAGGAAGAGCTCACTTTGTACTCTGTACTGGCTATGCGCAATATGGTGCAGAAAGTTACGACTATCAGATTGTAGACTACTTGCTCAAACCCATTTATTTACCTCGTCTGATAAAAGCGGTAGAAAAGGTAGAGCAAAAGCTCCAAACCCTAACCCCTGCGTTACCAGATGAATATATCTTTCTTAAAACCGATCGCCATACCCAATTAAAGGTCTACAAAAAAGAGATTGTATCAGTAGAAGCCAAAGGCAACTATGTGTTTTATCACACCACTCAGCGTCCGGATACAAACAAGATCATGGTTCATAGTACCATGCAGAAAGTAGCCGACCAACTGGCTAGTGATGGCTTTGTTCGCATCCATAAATCGCATTTGGTATCACTCCGCTATGTATTAAGCATGACAGCCGACCAAGTCTGGGTTATGGGGCTAGAAGGAAAAAAGGTATGTCTTCCGCTAGGTAAACATTACAAAGAATCATTTATAGAAGCTCTGCAAAAACAGCCCACTCCGCCAAGCGAATAAACCAAAGGCTGGGAAACCATACGTGATCGTCTAAACATACGTGTGGAGCAAACATACAAAACTGTAGGGGCGACCCTTGTGGTCGCCCTGTTTCCCCACACCAATGCCAGGGAACAAACGTACCCAAACCTGTTGGATTATCCCAACCGTTCGGCGGTCTGAACATGAGGGCGACCACAAGGGTCGCCCCTACATTGACCCGGTGTTTTGTCGCCACATGTTTGGGAACGAACCAAACATGTCACAATCATCTGTGATCGGATGGGCAAAGGGGTGTGGGCAAATAGGAATCGTCCCTACAGGCGGAACAATCAACAAAAATCAACCTAATTTCTTTTTTTAATTTACGCTAAAACTTAAATGATCACAGATTAAATGCATTTAAATATGGTTGAGAATTTTGATTAGCTGTTCTTGATTCCCTTTTTTCATAGGTGCAGGTACAAAAAAAGATCAGTACCTGCACCTATGTAGTCATCAGAATTTGGTCACAGAAAACGTACGGGTCATATGAGGAGTACTGACCTGAATGATGTACTGCCCCTGACTGAGTTCTCGACCCAACGTATGCAACTCACTAACCTGAGTAGCCGAGTATACCTGTTGTCCTAGACGGGTGTACACACGAATGTTGCAAGGCTGGTTAGGAAGCTGGACAGATAGGGTTTGTGAAAAAGGATTGGGATAGACTGAGACCATTGTACTTTCAGGAAGCCCAGCGGCAGCGGTACGTGCGGCCCCAGCTCCACAAGTGGTGCTGTAGGTAGTATATTCATCTTTTGACCAGTTGAAACCAGGTATTACACTTCCAATGCAAACGGTATGTAGGTACGGATTGGAATAACAGAAAAAGTCTGTTAGGTAGTGATTGTGAGATATATCTACAGACCGAAGCAGGTTGTGACGGCAGAAGAGCACTGCTAAGCCTGGGCTGTG
>JACCDR011602614.1_pt1 | contig 16121 bp, 18 predicted proteins | sample 7446431 | NCBI WGS metagenome assembly JACCDR01 (sample SAMN15323443, study PRJNA562643) | freshwater metagenome | isolation source: river surface water | place: USA:Blue River Watershed | collected 2017-08-17 | reverse complement strand
TTGGCAACTGTGGTAAACTATCAACAAACAATACAACATTATTATTACTGCTGCTTATTGCGCTTGGTCGTGTTGCAAACGTCCATGTACTTATCCCCCCCGATGAGCTTGGTGGTGTAACACTTGGTTGATTTATTGTTATTGTGGGCTGGTTGCGGCATATCCATTGAGTGCCTAAGGGCGAAAAGCTTGGTATGGGATGTACGGTTACCTGAAACGTATCTCTTAATGGACAGCCAATAAAGGTGCCTGCACTTGGAGTTCCCGACAAAGCAATTTGTGTTGAAGTTGATGGTGTAAATAATAATGAAGATCCACTACCTATTATCGCACCGGTTGTTGCATTACGCCAGGTATAATTACCAAACGGCAAGTTTATCGTTACCCGACCGCCTTCGCAAATTGAGGTGTCGTCTAATGAAAATATTGGTTGTGCATTTAATATCTCTACTGTATCATACATCTCAAGCCTACAATTTGAAATAGCGTTTGTTCTTGGAACATCTGCAAAATACCTCACTAAATACTTACCGGGTTGTCTGTAAAAAAAGGTATCTGATATTATACGCCTCGGGCCGGTTACAAGCCAGCTTTGATTTGACGTTGGGTTTGGTTGTGTAGATGTAATGGTTCTAAAACCTCCCGAAAAGGTAAAGTCGTTCGGTTGGTTTGCGATCTGCAAGGTTGCCGAAGTTATAAAATTAGAGGTGTCAATTCTGTTAATATTAACGATTACCCGATTACAATTTCCTGACTGTTTGGTTATTCCCAACTTAACTTTTGGAACAACTGTAATCCTTGCCACCCGACTTGTGTATCCCATGTTGGGACATTTGTTATCTCTGGCGTTTATGGTAACATAATAAGGTGTTTCTCTACCATCTCCCTCTTCTGTTTTCCAGCTAAACAGCCAACGGTCTTGCCTTGGCCTTGGTGTTGTGTTTATTCTGATAAATGACAACTTGCCCGGGCGCTCTAAAGAATTATTCCACCAAATGGTGGTGGTATCTGGGGTGGTTTGATTGCTTAAACTATCATCATCTAATGCTGTTACTGTAAAACCCAGGCTGTCTCCTTCACAAACAGTATAATTCATTGGTGTAATAAAGCCGGTCATGTTTGTACCCGATCGCAATACAGGAACAATATTTGATCCGCAATTGGTAACATAAACCTGTAAATCTCTATTTGAAATTCCAATAAGTTGATAAACCCCATTAGCATTACGCCGCCACTCTTTAACGAAATATGAAAAATTGCCGTATATAACATTTTGGGTATAGTTAACTGGATTAAAGCTTAAAACTCCAGTTGCCGTATCAAGAATAATATACGGGTCTATAGGAAAGTTAATATGAGGCGGCGCTGTTGCGTTTAATGGAAATGGATAAAAGGCAGAAAAAGGTGGTTGATATTGAACAGCCCCCCCCCCGGTATTGAGGGAACTATCTAATTCAAAACTTAATGAGTCGCCATCCGGGTCAACAGCTCCGTGAGAAAGGGTACTACTTTGTGTAGAACAAACAGAAATTACCGCTTCGTTCAAAAATCTAGGGCTATTGTTTAAAAAGGTGGAATTAGGAGGCCCTATACTAAAGGTGTTGCCAATTCTAAACCCTGTGCCTCCAGAATTCGCTAAATTAGTTATTCCAAAATTTCTACAACACGTTTCCCAATAGACATCCCAAAATTGGCAAGTATTTGGTTGATTCAGTGTCGGCAAGTTCATGCCTAGTATCCCCTCAAAAATGTATTTCTCTATGGAGGGTGTAAAGGGTCCCGGTGTTTTTGTATTCATATTGGTACAACCATTAACCCCTGTAGTTGGGCAGGCTTCCTTTCTAAAAAGCTCTGCATCTTCTACTTTTACTAAATTAATAGTTGCACTAATTTGGTTTGGTGTACTTACACAACCTGCAGGATTTAATGTTGTATTAGGTCTTGCTATTATAGTTTGTGAACAAGCCGGACTCCCGCATAAGGGAACACCCGAACAATCTCTGTACAACGTAAGCCTTACCCTCCATACCCGATATGATATTTGTGTGAGCTCCATTTCACCACCCACCAAATGTGTTGCAAATAATGGTGATGTAACTATGGTTAACAAAATGATTAATAGTTTTTTCATATAATTAATTACTGTCCAATTATATAAATATTTAGTTGCAGATAAAAGAGGAAAATAGCAATAATTCTTATTATAAATGTAGTGCTTCATTTATTTTGTTTACATTTGCCCCGCTTTTTATGCAAATCGAAGTATTAAAATCTAAAATTCATCGCGTTAAGTTAACGCAAACTGAATTACACTATGTAGGCAGCATCACCATTGATGAAGCTTTACTTGAAGCCGCCAATATGATTGAGAACGAAAAGGTTCAGGTGGTTAATGTAAACAATGGCGAACGCCTTGAAACTTACATTATTAAAGGAGAGCGCAACAGCGGCGTAATATGCCTTAATGGTCCGGCAGCAAGAAAAGGTTTTGTTGGCGACCACCTAATTATTATATCTTATGCCCTAATGGATTTTGAGGAGGCGAAAAAACACACCCCAATTGCCATTTATCCCGACAACAACAACAAACTAATCTCTTGAGTAATTCGATAAAACAAGCTATTCAGTATGCAATTGTATTTGCAATTGGTGGTCTGTTTTTATTCTTGGTTTTCAACAAAACAGATTGGCAACAATTATGGTCTATCCTTTCTAATGCCAACTATTATTGGATTGCTGTTGGTATGTTTATTTCTTGGATAAGTCATATCATTCGGGCATATCGAGCAACTATGTTGTATGAAGCCATGTCGTATAAGGTTTCAGTAGCGAACAGCTATCATGCAGTAATCATTGGTTATTTTATGAACTATTTGATTCCGCGAGGCGGAGAAATCTCAAGAGCGGCATCCGTATTTAAAACCAATCAATTGGCCTTAGAAAAAGGGCTAGGCTCAATTGTAACTGAGAGATTAGTTGATTTAATCATGATGTTATTTGTGCTTGCCATTGTGTTTGTATTTCAAGTTGATTTAATCTTAAGTTTTTTACAGAAACAAACTTCAAATACGTCTGGTACAAACAGCTCCTCTGTAAACATTATTTACATTATAGGTGTAGTTCTACTATCAGTCATATTTATATTCGTGTTTCGTAAAAAAATCACTGCGTTTCCTTTGGTATTAAAGGTAATTGATAAGTTAAAGGGGTTTGCTTCCGGACTTACAAGTATTACTAAAATAAAACGCCCAATATTATTTATAGTGTTATCTGTTTGTATTTGGGTTTGTTACATTTTAATGATGTACTTCTGTTTGTTCGCTTTACCGGGTACATCATCGCTTAATTTTTTGCAATGTTTAACCGTTTTCGCTCTCGGAACTATTGGCGTTATAATTCCCGCCCCGGGCGCCGGTGCCGGTACTTATCATTTTGCAGTAACGCAAGGGTTGTTGTTATTTGGCGTTGCCGAAACCGAAGGTACTGCATATGCAACACTTGTGCATGGAGCACAAATGATTATGTTTTTGATTCTTGGTGTAATCAGCTCTGTGATTGTACTAAGAAAAACTAAAAAACAACACGCCTAATCACATGTCAAAACATCAAACAATTTTAGATAAAATATTTACAACAGTCGCTAACCTGCAAAGCCAAGTTAAATTGTGGCAAAAGAATGGGGATACAGTAGTGTTTACCAATGGCTGTTTTGATTTATTACATAAAGGCCATGTTGACTATCTGGCAAAAGCCGCCGACCTTGGTGCTAAGTTAATTATTGGCGTAAATACAGATGCCTCTGTAAGTAAACTTAAAGGACCAAACAGACCAATACAAGACGAACAAAGTCGTCTTCAAATTCTAGCTTCTTTGTATAGTGTTGATGCAGTTATTCTGTTTAATGAAGACACTCCTTATGAGTTAATAAAAGCCATACAGCCGGATATTCTGGTAAAGGGTAGCGACTATAAACCTGAATCTATTGTTGGGTTTGATATTGTTAAAGCAAAAGGAGGTGTGGTTAAAACAATTGATTTTCTGCCGGGCTTTAGCACGAGCGCCATTGAGAAAAAAATTAAAACCTCCTAATCAATTTAAACAAAGGGTTGTTTTGGGTTGTTAATCAAAAAACTAAACTTAACATGACCCAACCTATTGCCGTATTTTGGTTTAGACGAGACCTTCGGTTACACGACAATGCCGGGCTTTATCATGCCTTAAAAAGTGGATACCAGGTGTTGCCCATATTTATTTTTGATGAAGAGATTCTTTCTAAATTGGAAGATAAAGCAGATGCAAGGGTTTCCTTTATTTACCAAACCATTAAACAACTTAAACAGGAACTCAACGAAACTGGTTGCGACTTGCAAGTGTATTATGGCAACCCCATTCAAGTTTGGAAAAATATCCTTAATTCTTTTGATGTGAAGTCGGTATATACCAATGCCGATTATGAACCTTACGCAAAACAAAGAGATGCACAAGTTGAGGATTTGTTAAATGCACGACAGATTTCATTTCATACTTATAAGGACCAATGCATTTTTGACTATACAGAAATTTTAAAAGATAATGGAACTCCTTACACGGTCTTCACTCCTTACAGTAAAAAATGGAAACTAGCCTTCAAACCTTATCATGTAAAGGCATATCCTGTAGAAAAATATAAAACAGCGTTTGTTAAGGTTTCTCCAAAACCAATGATTGAATTGGAGGAGATGGGCTTTCAAGCATCATCATTAAAATTTCCGCCGGCTTCTGTTGCTCAAAGCATAATAAAAAACTACGATAAAACACGAAACTTTCCGGGAATACTTGGCACGTCAAGGCTTGGGATACATTTTAGATTTGGTACCATTAGTATTAGAGAAAAGGCTGCAAAGGCCGCTTCTCTTAACGAAACATTTTTAAACGAGTTAATCTGGCGTGACTTTTACATGATGATTCTTGCGCATTTTCCGCATGTTGCATCAAACGCATTTAGGAAAGAATATGACCAAATTGAATGGATAAACAACCCGAGTGATTTTGAGGCTTGGTGTGAAGGAAAAACAGGATACCCAATTGTTGATGCCGGCATGAGAGAATTAAACAGCACCGGATATATGCATAACAGGGTTCGCATGATTGTTGCCAGTTTCTTAACCAAACACCTGCTTATTGACTGGAGATGGGGCGAAGCCTATTTTGCAAAAAAACTTTTAGACTTTGATTTAAGTGCAAACAATGGCGGTTGGCAATGGGCGGCAGGATGCGGTACTGATGCCGCGCCATACTTTAGGGTGTTTAATCCAACATTACAAACCGAAAAATTTGATAAAGACTTAAGTTATATAAAAAAATGGGTGCCCGAAATCGGTACAGCAGCTTACCCAAAACCCATTGTACAGCACGAGTTTGCACGAAAACGTTGTTTAGAAACTTATAAAGTTGGTTTAGGGAAAATTACTCTTTAATTATTTTCTCTGTAAAACTTCACCGTTTGGTGTTTACATTTGTGTTATGTTGAATATAACACAATCCATTGGGGGTAGCTTAAGCAGTCCTATGGTGCTAGCATTTTTGCTTGGTATCATAGCAACGCTAATTAAAAGCGACCTAAAGTTTCCCGAAGGAATGTATTTGGGGCTTACCATATTTCTGCTATTCGCTATTGGCTTAAAAGGCGGACACAAACTTAGCCACGCCAGTATTAGCGAATTTATTTTGCCGGGTATTTCAGCAATTGCTGTTTGTATAATTATTCCAATTGCCAACTTCTTTTTGCTTACAAAACTACTTGGCTTTTCAACTGTAAATGCTGCCGCTATTTCGGCACACGTTGGCTCTGTTTCGGTTGTAACGTTTAGTCAAGTTAGTATAATGCTGGAAAAATCTGGCATACAATATGAAGGCTTTATGCCGGCTATTTTGGCGATTATGGAAGTGCCGGCCATTTTGGTTGCTTTGTTTTTAGCTCAAAACAGCTTACAGGTTAATAAAGAAGAAAGGCGGGATTTGTTGCATGAATTATTTACCAACAAAGGAATTGTATTGCTTATTGGAGGTATAATTATTGGCATGCTTACAGGAGATGATGGATATAAACAAGTTGAGCCTCTTTATGATGGAATGTTCAAAGGAATCCTATGTTTGTTTTTATTAGAAGTGGGTTTAGTAACCGGTAGGCGTTTGTTTGATCTTACCAAGGTTGGCCCTAAGCTATTAATTTATGGAATCACAATGCCAATTGTGCATGCTGTTATTGGTATTATACTTGCTCACGTTTCCGGATTAAGCGAAGGTGGAGCGATTGTTTTCGCTACCTTATGCGCAAGCGCCAGTTATATTGCGGCTCCTGCGGCTGTTCGTATTGCACTTCCTGATGCTAACCCAACATATTATTTAACAGCGGCCTTAGTAATTATTTTTCCATTTAACCTCACCATTGGAATTAGTATTTATATGAAACTTGCACATTTAATTTATTCGGTATGGTAAAATTAGTTCCTTTAAAAATGGTAACCATTATTGCTTTAGATGCACTACAGCATAAATTAATCGCTGATATTAAAAACTGCGGGAGTAAAGGATATACCGTAGCTGAGGTTGAAGGAGAAGGAATTCACTCAAAACATTTTACTGACTGGGAGGGAAGAAACGTGAGGATAGAAACCTTAGTTACTGAAGAAATTGCAGATAAGATTATGCAAACCATTAGCGAAAAATATTTTGACAGGTATAGCATAGTTGCATTTGTAAGCACGGTTGAAGTACTTAGAAAAGAAAAGTTTGCTTAACCTCTTCTATTAATCACCATGCCTCGCTTTACCTTTAATGATATAAAACAATTTATCACCCACGACATTTGGTATGTGAATGTTGAACAATTCCCACCTTGGCAGCGTAAAGGAATTAAATTATTACGCATAACAATACTTGGTGTAAAAGACATTATTCGTAAAGACTTATCTCTTCGTGCAAGCGCATTAACTTTGTATTCAATAATGTCTATTGTCCCGGTATTCGCAATGGTTTTCGGTATTGCAAAAGGATTTGGATTAGAGGCTTATTTAGACGGGCAACTTAAGCAGTGGCTTGGTGCTCAACCGGAAGTTTTAAACAATGTAACCAATTATGCGCATAACATGTTGGGCAGCGTAAAGGGTGGCGTAATTGCCGGACTTGGTTTTGCGTTATTGTTGTGGACCATCATTCAAGTGTTAGGAAATATCGAACATGCATTTAACTCGATTTGGTATGTTAAACAACCTAGAACTTGGGTTCGTAAGTTCACTGATTATTTATCAATCATGTTAGTGGCTCCCTTGTTTATTATTGCTTCAGGCACGGCTACATTGTTCATTAGCACACAAGTAAAAGAATTAATCGTGCATTTTAGTTTTTTGGGAGAAACATTAACAGATGTAATCATCGTTTCGTTAAAAGTGCTTCCGTTTTTCACAACAAGTTTGTTGTTATTCCTACTATATCAGGTGATGCCGAACACAAGGGTTAAGCCTAATGCAGCATTACTTGCCGGAATTATCGCCGGCACGGTTTTTCAGTTTTTCCAATGGGGGTATATCAACTTTCAAATTGGCGTTTCAAAATACAATAGTATTTATGGTAGCTTTGCTTCAATCCCATTATTTATAACTTGGCTTCAGTTTAGCTGGACGATAGTATTGGTTGGTGCAGAAATTTCATATAGTATTCAAAATATTGAGGTGTTTGAGTCGGAACAAATTACTGTTAACATAAGCCATAAAATGCGCATGTTATTTGCCATTTATGCTTTACAACACATCACTAAAAAATTTAGTGAGGCACAAACAGCTCCTGATGCTATAGAACTAACCAACAAATTAAAAATTCCATTAAGTGTTTGCAAAAAAACTTTAAGGCTGCTTCAAGATGCTGAATTAGTTGTTCCGGCTCAGTTAAACACAAAAACTAAGGAGTATAGTTTTGTACCTGCATTAGACCCAAAATTTTTCACCATAAGTTTTGTGATTAATAAACTTGAAAATATTGGTGAGCTGAAAAAAATTAACGACCCTGATGGTGCGTTTCATCGCTTAAAAGCGCAGTACATACACCTTGAAAAAGCCATGGAAGAGTCGTCGTCAAACAAACACATACTAGATATATAATGGAGGTAATAACACCTGATATGTTGTTGATGGGATACACGCTTGGGATTTTCCCCATGGCCGACCCTGCACAAAATCACGAGATTTTTTGGGTTGAACCGGAAATGAGAGGCATTATACCACTAGAGCAGTTTAAGGTTAGTAAATCGTTGCGCCAAACCATTAGAAGTGGCAAATATCATGCTACCATGAATACTCGGTTTGAAGAGGTAATAAGAAGTTGTGCCGACAGACCGGAAACTTGGATATCTGACGACTTAATTGATTTATATATTCACTTACACAAGGAAGGATTCGCATACAGCTTCGAAGTGATAAATCAACAAAACAATTTGTTAGGAGGCCTGTACGGTGTTGCATTGGGCAAAGCCTTTTTTGGAGAAAGCATGTTTAGTAAGGAAAGAGACACAAGCAAAATTGCTTTGTTTGCTTTAGTTGAATGGATGAAACACAACGGATATGAACTATTAGACACCCAATATATAACCGATCATCTAAAATCGCTGGGTGCAATTGAAATTACGCAAGATGAATATAAGCTATTACTTCAGGATGCTCTTCATGAAGACGAATACTTTTAAGCAATTATTAAGCGTTTTTTAGCTAAACTTGTGTTATGCTTAAAAAGTGGTTTGTTTTAATCTTGTTGGTTTTTTCTATACCTGTTTTTGCCCAAACGGATAGTACTTCAACAAATGAAGAAGACGATGATGACGAAGGCGTATTGGTTAAACACAATATGAACGAACAACATAAGTTTGGCTTAAAACTTGGCGTGGGGTTTTGTACTGTTACCGGAGAAGAAATGAGCAATCCGCGACCATTGGTTGGAATAAGTGGATCGGTATATTATCGTTACAAATTAAATGAAAAACTTGCTATTCAACCTGAAGCCGGTATTGGACTAAGAGGTAGTAACTTTAATAATAATAATGGTGAATACAGCAAACTTCGGTTGTATTATTTTGATATGCCAATGCTAATGGTGTACGCAATAAACGAACCCAAAACAACCCATATAATAGGTGGATTGCAATATGCGCGATTGTTAAATGCTTCCATTTATGTTGAGCCCAATTCGGTTGCAGAAGGCACCCCGCCGGCCTTAATTAAAAATGACTGGAGCCTTTTGGCTGGTGTTCAGTTTTATGGTGGAATAGTTGGTTTTCAATGCTTATTAAAGTATGGATTGGTGAATATAAACGACGGTCTAATTCCTAACTTAAATCCATCGTTTAAAAACAAGGATATTCATACATTTGCACTGGAATGCAGCCTGCTTTTTTAGGTTACAAATTTTTACGTAATAATATACATCAGTGAACAAATCAGAACTTATCCATCAAATTAAATCCATCGGAAGTTTTTTATGCGTTGGTTTAGACAGCGATATCAATAAAATACCAAAACATTTATTACAAGAAGAAAATCCGATATTGGCATTTAACAAGCAAATTATTGATGCTACAAAAAACTATTGTGTAGCCTATAAAATTAATACTGCTTTTTATGAAGCGATGGGTTATAGTGGATGGAAAACAATGGAAGAAACCCTTGCCTATATACCAAAAAATAAATTAACCATTGCAGATGCAAAAAGGGGTGACATCGGAAACACCAGTAATATGTATGCAAAGGCTTTCTTTGAAACCATTCCATTTGATGCCATTACTTTGGCTCCATATATGGGTAAAGATTCATTATCGCCATTCTTTGAATATCAAAACAAATGGGGAATTATTCTCGCCCTTACTTCAAACCCGGGAAGTGCCGATTTTGAGCAACAAACAGTAAATCATCAAAAGCTATTTGAACATGTTATAGAAACCTTTTCACAAGTTGGCACATCAGAAAACACGATGTTTGTTGTTGGCGCTACAAAACCGGAAGAGCTTGGAAAGATTAGAAAAATGGTGCCTGATTACTTTTTCCTTGTACCCGGTGTTGGTGCTCAAGGAGGAAGTTTGTCTGACGTATGTAACTATGGACTAAACAATGAAATTGGCTTGCTTATAAATGCATCAAGAAGTATTATTTATGCTTCCTCGTCTGATGATTTTGCAGAAAAAGCAGCAATTGAATCCGCGGCAATGGCGAATGAAATGAAAGAAATATTGAAAGTAAAGGGTATTATTTAATCAAACTCTTTAGTATGTTTATTGACGAGACAACACTTCAAAACTTAGCGCCAATTAACACCGAAAAATTAGACCGGTTGTTAGAGAATGGCTATTACAGAACTCGTCAGTTTATGTTTACCACAGATGCAATATTTTATGAAACTGATTATTACCCTGTGTTTTGGCTTAGAACCCGAGTATCGGATGTTGTACTTAATAGAACTGCAAAAAAAATAAATAAACTAAATTCACGATTTAGTTATGCCGTAAAACCCGGTAATGTTACATCAGAACAAGAAGACCTTTTTAAATTATATAAAACACACATTGCTTTTGAGCACTCAAATAGCGTTTATGAAAACTTATACGGCGAGCACGAAAAAAGTATATTTGAAACAAGTGTAATTGAAGTTAGAGATGAGGGAAAACTAATTGCTTGCGGTTTCTTCGATAATGGGAAAGAAAGCATTATGGGCCTCATTAATTTTTATCACCCGGATTATAAAAAATTTAGTCCGGGTAAAAACTTGATGTTACAAAAATTAAACCTTGCCACACAGTGGGGGAAAAAATATTATTACACCGGTTATATTGCTCTAGGCTTAAATCATTTCGATTACAAAACATTTCCCGATGATATGGCTGTGGATGTTTTTATGTGGGACACACAAACATGGGAACTCTTTGGCGATAAGGGTAAACAAATGCTTGAAAAAAAATATCTTGAGCAAATGGAAGAATATTTAAAAGCCTATAATACTGAGGTTAATAATCAGCAGAAATTAAATGAATCAGAAAATTAATGTAATTAAAAATCCTACACTTGGCTCAAACGTTTGGATTGCCGATACGGCAAGGGTTATAGGGAATGTTAGTTTAGGAAATAGTTGTTCGGTTTGGTTTGGTGCAGTAATTCGAGGGGATGGAGATAGCATTACCATTGATGAACAAACAAATATTCAAGAGAATGCAATAGTGCATGTTGACCCTGGGTTTCCTGTAAAAATTGGGCGACAATGCATTATTGGACATGGAGCAATAGTGCATGGAGCCACCCTTGGAAATCATGTTTTGGTTGGAATGAGAGCAACAATTTTAAATGGGGCACAGATTGGAAATTACTGCATTATCGGGGCACACGCGTTGGTTACAGAAAAAATGATAATTCCCGACTATAGTGTTGTGATGGGTACTCCTGCCAAAATAATTAAGCAGTTAACCCCTGAACAAATAATAAAAGTTGAAAAAAACGCAACTGCGTATGTTGAACTATCTCAAATATATTTGTTACAGCGCAAGGATTTAACCAACGATGCTTTCTAATCAAGCAGGTAATAGCTTAATAACTTGCAATAATGAGGATGATAGCCTAACTTCGTAATTGATTATGACAACAAACTGGTATAATATTAAATATGATGTAGAAAGACATGCATTCGGAGTTTGCACCTATCTTGGTGAAAAGTTTGGAATTGCTTCTTCAAGAATACGGTTGTATTTTATTTATACTTCATGCCTAACCTTAGGCTCTCCATTAATTATATATTTGGTGATGGCCTTTTGGCTAAACTTAAAAAAGTACATCCGCCAACGCTATACCATTTGGGATTTATAATCACTAAATATTGAAAAAACTTGCTGTAATTTTTACTGTATTATCTGTTTACATCGTAGCTGCTTTTGCTTGGTGGACTTATGCTCATATTCGCAATAGCAAGCAATTACAACAAGCAGAAATAGAAAACCTAGAATTAATGCCTTATCGTGCAACACTTCAAGTTCGTGAAGCTGTTGATCAGGAAATGTTTGCAGACACCAACGCATTAAAAAAGTTCTTTGAGTTTAACTATCCTCAACTTGATCTATATTTCATGCCCGATGAAGGAGATCCACTGTTTAATTACATGATTGTTCCTTCGAAAAACACTTTTGACGAAATTAATCAGCGCTATAAAAGAAAAGTATGGATGTATAGCCTAGAAGGCATAGTGATGGTGCTTTTACTTTTTTGGGGGATTATCTGGGTGTACCATACTTTACAAACCCGACTTAAATTAAAAAGGCAGCAAAGTAATTTTCTGTTAAGCATCACACATGAATTAAAAACGCCGCTTGCATCTATAAAATTATACCTTGAAACCCTAATTAAAAGGGATTCGTTGGACCCTCAGCAAAAACAATTAATGTTAAAAAACAGCTTGAGTGATGTTACAAGGTTGCGCGATTTGGTTGACAACCTATTAACCGCAGCCCAACTTGACGCACACAAATTTAATGTAACACTTGAAGATGTTAATATTAGCGAATTACTTCATCAAACTATTGACAAATACTGTATGCCAAGAAATTTGTCGTCGCGGCTTGAAACTGTTATTGCTAAAGATGTAAAAACAAAAGCAGATTCTTTGGCAATGGAAATGGTATTTACGAATTTAATTAGCAATGCGTTTAAATATAGTCCGGGTGATAAGAAGGTAAAAGTAACGTTAAGTACGCTTGAAAAGCATGTGAATATTGAGTTTGTTGATGAAGGCGCCGGGATCAGCAAGGCAGACAAAGAACAACTTTTCGATTTGTTTTTTAGGGCAGGCGACGAAAATACTCGTAAAACTAAAGGGACCGGATTAGGTCTGTATATTGTAAAAAATTTGTTAAACCTTCATCATGCCGAAATAATTGTAAACGATAATAGTCCTTCAGGGGTTATATTCAAAATAAGTTTACCATATCATGCATAGAATATTACTCGTTGAGGACGAAGAGCATTTGCAACATGCAATCAAACTAAACCTCGAAATGGAAAATTATGCCGTTAACGCTGTTGGCGATGGCAACTCTGCTATTAAAACATTCAGAGAGGAAAAGTTTGATTTAGTGATTCTTGACATCATGCTTCCGGAAACAGACGGATTAATGGTGTGTGAGAATATCAGACTTCATGACGCTAATGTTCCTGTATTGTTTTTATCTGCTAAAAACACACCCGCCGACCGCATCACCGGTTTAAAAAAGGGTGGTGATGACTATATGACTAAACCCTTTGACTTGGAAGAGTTGTTGCTACGCGTCAAGAAGTTGATTGAGAAAAGTCAAAAGATACAATTACAGTCGGAAGGAAAAACATCTACCATTTATAAGTTTGGCGAAAACTGGATAAACTTTGAAAGCTATGAGGCACATGGTATAAACGGTAAACTCGACTTAACAAAAAAAGAAATATTGTTGATGAAGCTGTTGATTGAGAACAAAAACCAAGTTGTAAGTCGCGAACATATATTAAAAGTTGTATGGGATTATACAGTAATACCTAACACCAGAACTATTGATAATTTTATCTTAGCATTAAGAAAATACTTCGAAGTTGACCCTAAAGAGCCAAGATTCATACAAAGTGTTAGAGGTGTTGGGTATAAATTTGTAGAATAAACAATACTTACAATTGTAATAACATATAAAATATTCGAGAGGCGCAAGTTGATTTTACCTCAATTGTAGATTCAATTTGCGCCTTTCACTTTTGTAAAAAAGGCAATAAAATACCAGTAGCAAGTTTTTTTTGCATGTTTTTTTCACATTTTGTTGTGAATTAAAAAACGATGCCTTACTTTTGCCACCCCTAAATCAGGATATAAAATAATTTTAATTGTGGATACATTAAGTTATAAAACTAAATCGGCCAACAAGGCAAGCGTAACCAAAGAGTGGTTCGTTTTTGATGCTGAAGGCCAAACCGTAGGTCGTTTTGCTAGTAAATTAGCTAACATTTTAAGAGGAAAACATAAAACGACTTTTACGCCTCATGTAGACTGTGGTGACAATGTTATCATTATCAATGCTGATAAGGTTCGTTTCACAGGAAATAAAATGAACGATAAAGAATATGTGTTCTATTCGGGTCATCCCGGAGGGCAGCGTTTTGAATCGGCTAAAAACATGCTTGAGAAGCGCCCTACTTATGTCGTAGAACATGCCATTGAAGGTATGCTTCCTAACAATAAATTAGGTCGTGCTATTTTTAAAAATCTGTTTGTTTATGCCGGTAGCGAGCATCCACATTCAGCTCAACAACCAAAAGAAATTAAATTCTAAACAATGGAAGTAATAAACGCATTAGGAAGAAGAAAAACTTCTGTGGCCAGGGTATATTTAACTCCGGGTACCGGAAAATTTGAAGTCAACGGAGTTGATTCAAAAGTTTATTTCCCAACTATCGTATTACAAAATAGCATTGCTCTGCCTTTACAAGTAACCAATACTTTAGGTCAGTTTGATGTAACTTGTAATGTAGCAGGCGGTGGGGTATCGGGTCAGGCAGATGCAGTAAAACTTGGTGTTGCTCGTGCCTTGATTTCACACAATGCAGAATTAAAGCCTGCACTAAAAGCAGAAGGCTTAACGACTCGCGACCCTAGAATGGTTGAACGTAAAAAACCGGGTCAAAAGAAAGCCCGTAAGCGTTTCCAATTCGTTAAACGTTAATCAAATTTCTCATTATCAAATAATATGTCACAAATCACACAACAAGAGTTGTTGGAAGCGGGTGTACACTTTGGCCACCTTACCCGCAAATGGAATCCACCTCATCGACCTTAACAAAACAGCAGTTAAGTTAGAAGAGGCCGCTCAAGCCATCAAAAACATTGTAAAATCAGGCCGTAAAGTTTTGTTTGTTGCTACTAAAAAACAAGCAAAAGAAATGATTGAAATGGAAGCAAAACGCGTGAATATGCCTTTTGTTACCGAGCGCTGGTTAGGAGGTATGTTAACTAACTTTACTACCGTGCGTAAGTCAATCAGAAAACTGCAAACGTTGGACAAAATGGCTACCGACGGTACCTACTCAAACATGGCTAAAAAAGAGCGTTTAATGGTTGAGCGTGAGAAAGAAAAGTTACGCAGGGTATTAGGAGGTATTACTGAATTAAATCGTTTGCCGGCTGCGCTATTCATAGTAGACATTAAGCGTGAGCATATTGCAGTAGCCGAAGCTCATAAGTTAAATATCCCAACATTTGCTATGGTAGATACTAATTCTGACCCAACAGTGGTTGATCATCCAATACCTGCAAATGATGATGCTGCAAAATCAATCGCATTAATAGCAAGAGTAATAACAGATGCAATAGCTGAAGGATTAGCAGAGCGTAAAAAAGAAAAAGATTCAGAAACCGATAAAGAAAAGGTAGAAGAAACTACAGAAGCATAACTTTTTAAAATCGGCCCACAAGGCCGATTTTTGTTCATGCCTGTTTTAAGTTTATTATTTATTAATCATTTTATAAAATTATCATTACAATGAGTACAATTAGTGCTGCTGACGTAAACAAATTGCGCCAAATGACCGGAGCCGGTATGATGGATTGCAAAAAAGCTTTAACCGAAACCAATGGCGACTTCGATGCTGCAGTTGATTTCTTGCGTAAAAAAGGCGCTAAGGTTAGCGCTGCCCGCGCCGACAGAGATGCAAAAGAGGGTGCTATTATTGCAAAAACTTCTTCTGATAGAAAAACCGGAGTAATCATTCAACTTAGCTGTGAAACCGACTTTGTTGCTAAAAACGAAGACTTCGTAAAATTCGCTAACAGTATTGCAGAATTAGCCTTAGCAAATAAACCTGCTTCATTAGATGCTCTTAAAGCTCTTGATTTAGATGGTTTATCACTTAGTGATAGATTAATTGAACAAGTAGGTAAAATCGGCGAGAAAATTGACGTAGTAAAATATGAACTTGTTGAAGCAAATAATGTTGTTGGATATATTCACGGAGCAAATCGCTTAGCCGTACTTGTTGCTTTAAACAATAACCCTTCAGATGCTAATTTTACAGCAGGAAAAGATGCCGCTATGCAAGTTGCTGCATTAAACC